>Ga0138256_10007773_pt1 | contig 11294 bp, 4 predicted proteins | sample KNB2016incub_MG_FD_105486 | JGI IMG/M metagenome (GOLD analysis project Ga0138256, IMG submission 105486) | Active sludge microbial communities from wastewater in Klosterneuburg, Austria - KNB2014incub_MG | ecosystem: Engineered > WWTP > Activated sludge > Unclassified | place: Austria...
AAATTTGCAGTTAACTATTAAAGATAAAGAAGACATTATATGGCCAATACAAATAGGTAAATTAGATAAAGAAAATTTAAAAGATCTTAGTAAGTTCAGGGATTTATAAATCAAAAATAAAACAGGACCTTGATCAATGGCAAAACGCAAACTAACTAAAAAATCCAAAAGACCGATCGAACAGTATGATCATAAGGATAAAGAACGTGTAAATAATCCGCCAGTCGGGTTGGTGACTCCTGATTCGGAAAAGGATCTAGGAAAGAAAACTTACAGCTATGATCCGCATCTCTATCCGAAGATTCTGTAGGTGGGGAAATCAATGAAGATTTTTTAATTGTAAATTTGTAAAAAAAATATTAAGTAAATATATAATCAGAATTTATGAGTATCAAAGCCGGTGACATAGTAAATAATATAGTACAAACTGAAGCAGTATCTATAATTAAAATTGACAATATCGGTGATATGGTTTCGATTGATTTTGTGGGTAAAAATACAAATAAAAAAAATTCAAGAGTTTTCTCCAAAGAGGAATATGATAAATTGACACCAATTTCAGAAGAAGGATCATTTAATTTTACAGGAGATGCAGTGAAGTTTACTCTTTTCTCGGAAGCAGAAAGAATACATTCGGCATACCAGTTTGATCCTTTGTTTGCTGTAAATTGCAGTATAGTTGATCCTCTTCCTCATCAGGTGGATGCCGTTTATAAATACCTTTTACCTCAACCTAGAATCAGATTCTTATTAGCTGATGATACGGGTGCCGGAAAAACAATTATGACAGGTTTACTGATAAAGGATCTTTTACTTAAAGGTTTCCTTGAACGAATTTTAATCATAACTCCCGGCGGTCTTACCAAGCAATGGCAGGAAGATGAAATGCTGGTTAAATTCAATTTGAATTTTAAATTGGTTAACAGAGCAACATATAATTCTGAACCTAATGTTTTTCAATCATCACCAAGGATTATTACTTCATTAGATTTTATATCAAGAGAAGAAATATTAAATGTTGCCGGAAATCATGACTGGGATCTTATAATATTTGATGAAGCACATAAACTTTCTGCTTACGATTATGGGACTAAACAATATAAAGCAAGAAGATACAAAGCTGCTGAATTACTTTCTGATCATTGTGAGCATTTACTTTTATTAACAGCTACTCCACACAGAGGAAGAAATGATACTTTCAGAAAACTATTAGAGCTTTTGGATAAGGATATTTTTGTAACGGAAGAAATAGTAAAAGCCAGAATTAATGATAAAGAGGAAAATGGTATAAATAAATTCTTTATTCGTAGATTGAAAGAAGATATGAAAGACTGGGATGGATTACCATTGTTTAAGAACAGATTTACTCAAACAGTAGCTTATCAATTAACACCGGAAGAAAAGGATTTATATGATGATGTGACTTCTTATCTTGCAAAGAAAAAAGAAGAAGCGTTAGAGGATAATAATATACATGTTTCATTAGCTCTAACAGTAATGCAAAGAAGATTAGCCAGCAGTATTTATGCAATCAAAAATACTCTTGAACGAAGAAAGAATGCATTGGAAGGAATACTCAGAGAAATAAATGATAACCCAAATATATGGAAACAAAAATTAAAGATAGATCAATTAGAGTTAGAGACAATAGATGATTATGATGAACTGGATGATGATGAAAAAGCATCTCTTGATAACATACTTTCAGATCCAAAAAAGTTTAAGTTGTTTACAACTGCTAAAAGTATTGAAGAGATAAATAACGAAGCTAAGGAAGTTAAAAGGTTATATAATAAAGCTAATGATCTTTATAATAAAAACCAGGAAGAACAAAAATTCAAAGAATTACAAAAGCTCCTGGTCTCGCATAGAATTGTAGAAGGAGAAAAGTTAATTATATTTACTGAACATAAAGACACATTGACTTATCTGGAAGATAGACTTTCAAAAAGTTCAGGATATAAAGTAGTTACAATTCATGGCGGGAAAAATGTAGATGAAAGAAGGCAAGCCCAATTTGATTTTACAAAAGATGATACTCAAATTTTGATTGCTACTGATGCAGCTGGTGAAGGAATTAATTTGCAATTCTGCAGACTGCTTTTAAACTGGGATATTCCATGGAATCCTAACAGATTAGAACAAAGAATGGGTAGAATTCACAGATATGGTCAAAAATATGATGTCCTGGTTTTTAATATGGTAGCCAATAATACAAAAGAGGGTCATGTGCTTGAAAGATTATTATTGAAACTGGATATTATAAGGGAAAGCATTGGAGATGACAGAGTATATGATGTAATTCAGGATGTATTTGAAGAAGTGAGTATAAGTGATATTATGGATTCTGTATTGGATGGAAAGGAAAATAATTTTACAAAATTAATTTCAGAAGATAATGAAGAATTAAAAATTAAATTTCAGGAAAAAATTAAAGATCAGAAAGAAAAGTTAATACACTCAAAAGTAGATTATAACGATGCGAGAGAATTAAAAGAAAATTCTGATGAAAAAAGACTTCAACCTATTTACATAAAAATTTTTTTTGAAAAAGCTTTTAAGAAACTTGGAGGTCAATTTTCTGAGACCAGAGACAATATATATAAAGTTGAGGTTCTACCAACAAAAATATCTTCAGAATTAAAGAAAAAATATAATATTATATCCGATGAAGTTAAAAAAATACTTTTTTGTTTTGATAAACAAATATTTTTGAAATATCAAAATATTGCGGATCTTGGAAAAGTACATTATATAAACCCGGGGAATCCTGTATTTGATACTTTGGTAAATGTTATAAGAGATGAATACAGAGAAGAAATGCTAAAGGGAACAATATTAGTATCACCTGAAGATAAAGAAAGTTATTTTGCTTTTTTTGTGAAATCTCAAATTATACGAGATCATATTAATTCTGAAGATGAATCAATCGCCGATGAAAAATTATATCTGGTTAACAATACAAATAAAACTGAATTCAACGTTACTTCACCTGCAAAATTAATTGACCTCCATCCGCCATCAGAGTTTACTAAGCCAATTGAAATTCCTGAAGTTTTATCAATTGAAAATGTTATAAACTGGAGTTTCAATAATCTTACAATGCCTCAATTTGAATCTGCGAAAGTAAGAATAGAAGAAGATATTAAAAATCGAAGATCTTATCTCGAAAATGCATTTGAGCAAATAATAAATGGAATTACGTTTCAAATAAATGAACTGCAGGGATTATCATTGTTAGATCCAAAACAAATTGAAAAAATTGAAAAACTGACATTTAGAAGAAATACACTTATCGAAAAACGTGAAAGAAGATTGTACGATCTTGATCTAATGCTGAATGTAAAATTAAAAAAGCCTGATGTTTTAGGATGCGCTTATATTGTACCGCTTTCGCAAGTGGAATATAATAATCATTATGGAATGAGCAGAGACGATGAAGCAGAAGCAATCGCTATGGAAACTGCAATGAAATATGAAACAGATAATAGCTGGATCCCTCAAGATGTTTCAAAAGATAATGAAGGTTATGATATAAAAAGTATAAACAACGAAATGCTGAAAAGATATATCGAAGTAAAAGGACGAAGCGCTACAGGCGGAGTAATGCTATCAGAAAATGAAATGTACAGAATGAATCAGTTAGGAGATTCCGCATGGTTATATTTAGTAATGAATTGTAAAAGTAAACCGGAATTGTTCCGAATTCAAAACCCGGCAAAAAATCTTAACTTTGAAGAAAAAACTAAAGGGATACAATTCTTTCTTCCTTTAGATGAATGGAAGAAAAATGTAAAATAGAAATAATAGTTAATTAATAAAAACATTACGAATTCAATAGATGACCAAACCAAAGAAACTTATAGAAATAGCAATGCCGATAAAGGAAATATCTGCTGAAAGTGTCAGAGACAAATCAATTCGTCACGGACACATATCAACTCTTCATCTTTGGTGGGCGAGAAGACCATTACCAGTTTGTAGAGCTGTAGTTTTTGCAAGTTTAGTACCTGATCCATTGGATGAAAACTGTTCAAAAGCATTTCAGGAAGCGGTTGAAATATTACTGGGAAAAAAAGATAATTCCATAGATCCATATAAACCCTATTTAGATATTCCTTATACTTCCGCAGTGGATGAGATGGAAGATAATTTGAGAAACAGATTAATGATGTTCGTTGGAAAATTTTCAGACATTTATTCTCATAATGAAAAATCTGGAAAGAAGACAGCTTCCAAAGATCAGATATCAGATTTCTCGCTTATAAAATGGGACAATAAAAATAATGAAGACATATTAAATAAAGCACGAAAACTAATTTGGGTTGCTTTCAATTCTTCAAATGAAGACCGTAAAAATGAATCAGCAAAGGAATTGATATCAGACTTTGATCATCATTACAATGCTATAAAGGAAGCGGAGAACAGTCTTTACAAGATTATCAACAGACATATAGAAACTAAAGAAATAAAGGATGCAGAATCAGACCTGCAAAAAGCAATTGATTCGTTTTTAGATAAAATGCCAAAAGTATTCGATCCATTTGCCGGTGGTGGAGCAATTCCACTTGAAGCTGCAAGGTTGGGCTGCAGAACATATGCAAATGATCTGAATCCTGTAGCTCATATCATAGAAAAAGGAAGTCTGGAATTTCCACAGAAATATGGAAAACCTATCACTTATTCGAAAGAAGAATTTATTAAACTTTATGGAGAAGAGCTTTGGAAATTGCAACCATCAGAAAATAAAATGTTCGATAATCAAAAAAATCCTAATGTTGAAATTAATAATAGATTAGCTTTTGATGTAGAATTTTATGCAAAAAAACTTATTAAGCTAGCTGAAAATGAGATTGGTTATTTATATCCACCAGATGAAAAAGGAAAAAAGCCCATTGCTTATTATTGGGCAAGGGTTGGAACATGTAGTAATCCAAGCTGTAAAGCAGAAATTCCTTTATTGAAGCAATTTTATCTATGCAATAAAAAGGATAGAACAGTTCATCTAAAGCCTATTATTCATGGAAACAAAATTGATTTTGAAATAAGAAATGGAAAAAGTATAGAACCTGGTTGGGTTTCAAGAGGAAACTTAATTTGCCCTTGCTGTGGAAATACAACAGATGCTAGAACTCTTAAAATTCAGTTTAATAAGCAATTCGATAGTGGAATTGAAAATGAAAGATTATTATCAGTAATTTGGAAAGGAAATAATAAAAAAGAATATAAACTTCCTAATCAAAATCAATTTGATATTAAAAGTAAAATTCCAAGAAACGCAGAAAGACCAATTGATAAAATGCCTGTAAAGTATACTCAAGCACTTCCATCTTGTACGTGGGGTTTAAAATCTTGGGGTCAAATGTTTTCTAATAGACAATTAGTTGCAATTCAGTCATTTATTTCAAATTTTAATAAAATTAAAAAATCCATAAACCTTAAAAATTCTGAATATGGAAAAGCAATTTTAACATATATTGGAATATTTATTGATAGGATAACTCAACAATCAACAACATTTGGCTTATACCAACCAAGTCGAGAGACTTTGGCGAGTCCTTTTGGAAGACAAGCTATTCCAATGATTTTTGATTTTCCTGAATCAAATCCTTTTTGTGAAAGTTCGGGAAGTGCAAACAATCAAATGGATTGGATTTTGAGATATATAAAATCAGAATCTTCTCATTCATTTGATGTTAATTGTATAAATTCAAGTAGTGGAGATAAAGAACAATTTAAAAAAAAGTATCTTACTGCGGTTATCACAGACCCTCCTTATTACGATGCAATTGCATATGCAGATCTTTCAGATTTTTTTTATGTATGGCTAAAAAGAACATTAGGCAATATATATCCTGAAATATTTTCAACTCCCCAAACTCCAAAATCAGAAGAATGTACTGCATTAAAACATCATCATCAAAATAATTTGGATAGCGCAAAAAATCATTTTGAAAATAAATTATTACAAATCTTTGATGCAATTGAGCATCAGACTTCAGACATTGTTTCTATTATGTTTGCTCATCAAAGTACAGAAGCATGGACAACTTTGTGTAATTCTATAATTGGAGCTAGGATGAACATAACAGGAAGCTGGGCTATAGACACAGAAATGGTTAATAGAAATGCAGCAATTGCAGGTGCGGCATTAGAATCATCTGTCACTGTATCTTGTATTCCGACAATAAGTTTAGGAATAAACAGTTTTAAAGAAGTAGAAAAAGCTATAGTAAATAAAGTAGAAAATGAAGTTCAAATTTTATATAATTTAGGATTTAGAGGTGCAGATCTTTTAACAGCTTGTTTTGGTCAGGCAGTTAGCGAATTTGGAAGATATGAAAAAGTAGAAAAAGCTGATGGAAGTGAAGTTACAGTTGCTGAATTATTAGAATTAGCAAAGGAAAGTGCATTTAAAGCATTACTAAAGGGTTATGAGGGAGATGAATATACGAAGTTTTATATTGGCTGGCTGCAGCTTTATGGATTTAATGAAAGTGATTTTGATGATGCAGCAAAGTTTTCCAGAGTTGGATTAACAATAAATGTGAATAAATTGTTTTCAGAAAACGTTTTTATTAAAAATGGAAACAAACAAACATTAGCAAATTATAAAGAACGAAATAAATCGAATAAAACATTAGGAGAGGATAATGAAAGTAATTTAATAGATAAGGTTCACAGAGCTATGTATTTGTATGCATCAGTTAACAGTAAACATCTGTTGAATTACATATCAAAATTTGGGAATTCAGCTGAAAATAGTTTCTGGAGAGTAGCAACTTCACTTGATGAACTATTGCCAAAAGGAAGTGATGATCATAAACAAGTAAACGGATTAATAATAAACAAAGACAGTCTTATTAGAGAATCGAGAAAAATAGAATCCGGAGAACAAGAAAAACTTGAGTTTTAAAGAATTCAATTATAAATTGTCATATTAAAATTAATAATAATAAAATGATTCCATGGTTTAAAAATGTAAAACCTCACAAAGATATTCGGGACGGACATTTAGATGAATCAATATTTGCAGCAAACCTTTCTGAAGTAGCTTCCGGCAAAGGGAGAGATATATATACAAATCCAGAAATGTTTTTTCAAAAAACATTTTTTACTTCCGGACTAAAGAGTATAGCTAAAAGAGTCATTAACGGTTTAAATGGAGGTCAGGATTCTGAAAACAGGATCGTTTCGTTACAAACCGGATTTGGCGGCGGTAAGACACATACTCTCATATCACTTTATCATATTGCAAAAGTAGGAAAAGAAGCAACAGAAAATGAATTTACTTCCAAGCTTATTAAAGAGATCGGAAAACCAAAATTCGATTCTGCTAATGTTGCCGTATTTACAAATAATACGAATGATCCTATACAAGGCAGAAAAGTTAAAGGAGCAAAGATCAGAACGATGTGGGGAGAGATTGCATACCAATTAGGTGGAATTGACGGATATAACTTGGTAAAAGAAAATGATGAAAAACTAGTTGCGCCGAAAGGTTTATTCAAACAGGTTCTTGAAAATAACAAACCATGTCTAATATTAATTGATGAGCTTGCCGATTATTGCGTAAGTGCTGCCAGCGTAAAAGTAGAAAAAGGAAGTTTGATGGATCAAACCATCAGTTTTTTACAGGAGCTGACTAGCGCTGTATCTGAAACAGATAATACTATTCTTATTTGTACCTTACCGGCAAGTAAACTCGAAATCACTGCATCTGATCTCGGAGCACAAATATTAACAGCATTAGAAAACCGATTGAACAGATATGGAGCAACTCAGAAACCTGTTGAAGACGAAGAAGTTTTTGAAGTTGTAAAAAGAAGATTGTTTGAAGATCTGGGAGAGAGTAAAGAAACCGAAAAAGTAATTTCAGAATATTCTGAAATGTATCACAGTCTTTTTGCAGAAGTACCGGAGCACGCTGTGAAAACTGAATACAAAGATAGAATGATAAGGGCTTATCCTTTTCATCCTGAGCTTATAGACATTTTCAGATTAAAATGGGCAAGCAATCCTTATTTCCAAAGGACCAGAGGTGTATTGAGGATCTTAGGTTCTATTATCTCAGATCTTTGGAAGAGGCAGAATTCACTTACGGGAAATAATTCATTGATCCATACTTCAGATGTTTCTTTCTCAAATTTAGAAGCTTTGAGCAGTCAGATAACAACTTTATTCGGAGCCGGGTATGATGCTGTAATTCAGGCTGATGTTTCAGGTCCATCTTCAAATGCTTTTTATATTGATAATGAAGTAAAATCATTAGGAACTAATAACATCACGCAAGGAATTGCAGCGACAATATTATTAGGTTCTTTTGGTTCGCAGGGACAGAACAAAGGAATTTCATTATCAGATTTAAAACTTTATACAATTAAACCGGAAAGTTTTAATCACAATGATATTAATGGTGCGCTGGATAGATTTGAAGAGAAAGCTCATTATTTATATTACAGTTCGGCTACACAAAAGAGATATTGGTTCCATACAAAACCTAATATTAATATTCTGATTAATCAGGCAAAGAGTGATATAAAAAACAGTGATCTCGAAGCTGAAATACTAAAGAGAATTTCTGATAAAATAAGAAAGATTGATCTGTTTAATGTTATTGTAAATCCTTCTCAAGACATTCCCGAACAGCAAAAACCTACTTTGCTGATACTCAGTCCTAAATATATAATAAGTCAAAATGATATTGATGAAAAAATAATTAAGCTAATTGAGAATATTTCTACTAAAAAAGGTAAAAGCGAAAGAATATATAGAAACACAATTATATTTTTAGGGTGTTCTGAAATTGGAATAAATAAATTGAATTCTGATATTAGAGATTATTTAGGATGTCAGAAAGTCAATCAGGAATACTCATTTCAATTAGAAAGAGAACAGAAGGATGATCTAAAACAAAAAATTGATGATAACTCAAAACAAGCTGATAATTCAATTGCAGTTGCATACAATCAAATATTAAAATTTACGGGTAGTGAAGGCATTAAAGCGCTTCAGTTAAAACAATTTAAATCAAGCATTGAGGATCAAATTAATTCAAATTTAATTAATGAACTAAAAAATGAAGAATGGATACTTGAATCAGTAGGTTTAAATTTTTTAAAGAAAAACAATCTTACTCCATCAATTGAAAATTCAATAAAAGCAAAAGATGTATATGAAGCATTTTTAAGATTTGATGATAAACCAATGATAATAGGAATTAAGTCAATACAGAGTAGTCTACAAAAGTATTGTTATAACGGTGAGTTTTGTATTGCAGCAGGGGATGGTAAAAGCTTTACAAGTTATTTTCTAAAAGAAAATATTCCTTTCTTTGATGTGAATGATGAAACTTATTGGTTAATTGATAAAAGTTTGAAACCAATCCTAAAAGATACTTATTCAACAAGTCCTGAAGAAGAAACTAATAAAAGCGGAGAATTATCAGACGGAGAAACTGAGTCAGGAAGTGGACCGGAAGAAATTAAAAAATTTAAATCCCTGATAATTTCCGGCAAAGTTCCTTTAGAAAACTACACAGATCTTTTCCAATGTTTTATTGCACCATTTAGCAGTGCAGGAAACAAAATAGAAGTAGAAATGAAATTCAAAATAAAATCTTCAGAAAACAATCCAATAACTGAATCAATGAAACAGTATAAAGATGCTAAGGAATCTGCTAAGCAGTTGGGGTTGGGGTTTGAGGAGGAGTAGATATTTTTCAAATTAATTGTTAATAAAATAAATTAAAAATGAAACCAATATCGGAATTGCAATTCGGTTTTAGGGATGCAGAAAATTATAGATCAAAAGATCAGAAAGAATTATTTAATAAAATATTCATAAGAACACACGAACTAGATAATCTATGTAGAAATACAACATATTTTTTACTTGGTGAAAAAGGTACTGGCAAAACAGCACTAGCAATGTATCTTAATAATAATGAATATAAAAACACACTAAGTAGAATTAATTATATAAGAGAAACGGATTATCAAAAATTTATTATTCTAAAAAACGAACATCATTTAACTCTTTCTGACTATAGTAGTATATGGAAAGTAATTATTTATCTTTTAATTTCTGAAAAAATTTATCAAACAGAAACAGGAATTCTTTCTAATCCGATATTTGATAAATTTAAAAAAATAAAGGAAGCAATAGATTCATATTATAAATCAGCCTTCAGCCCAGAAATTATATATGCTTTAAATTTTATTGATAAATCAAATATAGCTGCAGAAGTTATTTCAAAATTTATGAAAATTGGGGGATCTAGTAATTCTGAAGTATCATTTTCCGAAAAAACTTTCCAGATAAACCTCTTATATATAAAAAAACAGTTTGAAGATGCATTCAAATCATTAAAATTAAAAAAAAATCATTTATTATTTATTGATGGAATTGATATAAGACCAAACAACATTCCTTATTCAGATTATCTAGAATGTATAAAAGGGCTTTCTAATGCGATTTGGGAAATAAATACAGATTTTTTTTCGCAAATTAAAGATTCTAATGGAAGAATGAGAGTTGTTTTATTGATGAGGCCAGATATTTTTGCATCTATGGGTTTACAAAATATGAATAATAAGTATAGAGATAATTCGGTTTTATTAGATTGGAGAACAACTTATCCTGGATATAGAAATTCTGCAATATTTGATCTTATTGACAAATTACTTTCATCGCAGCAATCGGAGAATCACGAACATGGCTATTGTTGGGATTATTATTTTCCTTACCAAATTAAATACAGTAGAATTGAAAAGAAAAATGATAATTCATTTATTGAGTTTCTAAGATATTCGCTATATAGACCAAGAGATATTATTGCTATGTTAGAGTTATTACAAATGAATTACATTCAGAGAAATAATACATTGAAATATTTTAGAAAAGAAGATTTTGATGATTTTGATTTCAAAAAAAAATATTCTGATTATAGATTGGGTGAAATAAAAGATCATTTGGCATTTTATTACAATGAAAATGATTACGAATTGTTTTTGAGATTTTTCACTTTTCTAAATGGTAATTTTAGATTCACTTATGAAATATTTTGTAAAGCTTTTAACTCTCTGATTGGCTATATAAAAAAAAACAAATATGAAATTCCTATTTTTTGTGAATCTTCAGATATATTTTTACAATTCCTATATAATGCAAATGTAATATGTTATATAGAGAACACAGGTAATGAAAAATTTATTAGGTGGTGTTTTAGAGAAAGAGATTATTCAAATATTTCACCTAAAGTAAAAACTGGTTTAATTTATGAAATTCATTAT
>Ga0138256_10007775_pt1 | contig 11293 bp, 11 predicted proteins | sample KNB2016incub_MG_FD_105486 | JGI IMG/M metagenome (GOLD analysis project Ga0138256, IMG submission 105486) | Active sludge microbial communities from wastewater in Klosterneuburg, Austria - KNB2014incub_MG | ecosystem: Engineered > WWTP > Activated sludge > Unclassified | place: Austria...
CAGTCGGATCGCGAGCAACACCGTCCTCGCCTGCGCCGATGCGGCGCCCCGATGATCGTCCGCGATGTCGACCAGCAGGTCTGGAAGATGCCATTGCCGCATCAGAACATGCTGCAAATCGGGAAATTCGATCTTGAACACCTTGATCTGTACCGCCGCGGTCCTCAGGCTCCCATCGGTCAATTGCTGCTCAGCGACATTCAGCGCCAGATCCGGTGCTCGCAACCACATCAGCAGATCCACGAAATCATGAAGCAAGGCCGCTTGGTGAATCACGGCGGCGTCATGGTCCATGCGTTGAACGGCAAAGGCCAGTGCAAACCGTGCAGCCCGATGCGATCGATCCAGTACCGAACAAAACCCTTGCAAGGCTTCGGGCCTGTCGGCCAACTGGTCTTCGATGGTCGGCTGCGGCCCGAAGTCGCGGAAGAACGGCCCGATGCCCAACATCACCAGCGCCGCCGTCATCGTTTCGGGATCGGTCCCTTCGCGCCCCGCCCTGATCCTGGCCACGTGCGCCAGTACTTTCAGCGTCATCAGTGGATCGTTGGAAAGCACATCGGCCAACACGTGCGCGTCGACCGCATCCTCGCAAACCCGCATGTCCTCGATCGCGTCGGACGTGCTTTGCAGCACCGGCAGCTCCGCCGCATCGAAGCATGCAGCCCACTCGGCGATACCCGCAGGTGCCTGCTTGATGAACGGCCGGCGCAAAGGGTGTGGGGTGGCACTTGAGAACATGCTGCCTCGAGTATCGGCGTACGCAACGCTCGGCTTGAGATTGGGGGAAAGAGCGAAAGCAGGTCGTTACACCGCCCGCCGTGGTCAAGTTCACGACAAGCGAATACGCGGTGGTGCCCCGACCCCGGTGAGCTTCTCCAGGCCGCTGGCGGGTGCCGGCATGGGTGCGGTGACGCGCAGCCGACCTGAGCGCCCACGACTCACAGCCGAGTCACCCCGTGCACGTGGCCAACCAGCCGCCCGTCCACATACAAAGCACCCTCCGGTGCCCCGGCCTCGGCGTAAAACTCCAGCACCATCAGTCGTTCTGGATCGTGCCTGCTGCGCCGCCCCAGGCGTCTGGCCAGGCGTGCCAGTCCGCGGCTGGCCGCGCGCAAGAGTGCAGCCGTGACTCGCCTTGTCGGCGACGCCGTCGTGCCCAAGTGCCATTCTGTCGTCGTCATGATCGTTCTCCCGCCGTGCGCCCGTTCCAGGTTGCACGGCCTCGGGTTTCAGGGACTGTGTCGCTCCCGATGAAGGGCGCGCAACTCGCCTTGCAGCGCTCGCTCGGCCATTTGCCGCACACCCGCCCGTGGGCGGCGATGGGCACCGGCCTGCCGTTGATGACAGGCGGCCACCAGCGGGTTGCGGGGCTTCAGGGCCTTGACAATGAACTTGGACATGACGGTCTCCTTCGACGAACTGGGTGCCCCAAACGAAGCGGCCCGGGTGCTGATGCATCCCGGGCCGCTTGATCGAACACCACAAAGGTGATCAGCTCATGAGGGCGACGGGCTCGCGGCCAGCGTTAAAACGGAACGAAGTACGGTTCACCGGCAAACGGTCAACAGCCGCGCAGACCAGGGCGTGGCGCAGCATGAACAGACTGTCGAGGAACATGCAACTCCGGGTTGAGGTGGGTCGGACTTGTGAGCGCCTGGGCAAGCATTGATCACAAACTTGCGCGAATGATAAAGACAAGATTATTAACATGCAAGTGTGCAGAAGCCCCGTTCGCGAAATTAGTTCTTGCGCTTGAGCGGGGCAATGCCGGTGCTCGACCGCCGCCAGAGGTCAGTGCCATCCTCAGGCGCATCCTGCCTCACCGGCGCTGACGGACGTGCTGTCGCAGTCGGCGGGTCGGCTGCCTTGTCGAGCGCCGGCACCAGCACTTCACCCAGCAGGTCGAGCAAGCGCGTGCGTGCGCGCTGTGGATGGCGACGGTAGTAGGTCAACACCAGGCCGATGATGAAGCGCTCGTCGTCGTCACGCGGCTCGGTCTCGCGCGCGCTCTCGGCATTCGGCGCCGGCCCATCCTGCTCCAGTTCGTGCGGCAGGTCCATCCAGCCGCGCGGCTTATGGCACAAGTGCTCGAACTGCCGGGCCAGTCGCTCACCGATCTGCCTCGACCGGCTCTTGATCTGGCTCCAGTAACTGGGTTGAATCTGCACGCGCGCGGCAAAGCGGCCTTCCAGGCCGCGCAAGGCGGCCGCGTCGGCCTGTCGAGCCGTCTGGCGCACGAACTCTTCGAACAGCGCCAGCGCATTGTCCAGACGCACTTGCGCCAGATCGAGGGGGCTGGTCGTCATCACCTGCCATGATAAATGCGCCTTGATCGCCCGTTCGCCGCGCAGGGCCAGCCGCATTCCTGTGCGCAGGCTTGCAGCGGCGCACACGGTGACCCTGGTCTTTATCTTGAAGGCAAGTTGTAGTCCGCATGGGCATGCCTGGCTGTCGGGGCCAGTACCGAGTGGCTTTCGTCCAGTGAGACGCAGCCGCACAGCGCCATGGCGGTTTCCAGCTCGTCGCGCAGCAAGCGGATCATGTGAGCGACGCCCGCGGCGCCGGCGCACGCCAGCGCGTGAACCTGCGGTCTGCCGAGCAGAACGGCACGCGCACCCAGCGCGCAGGCGCGCAGCACATCGACCCCTCGGCGAATGCCGCCATCGACCAGCACCGGTACGCGCCCGGCCACGGCCTGCACGATGGGGCCGAGGGCATCGGCGGTGGCCATGGCGCCGTCCAGTGTGCGACCCCCGTGATTCGAAACAATCAGGCCGGACACGCCGTGTTCGATGGCCATGCAGGCGTCCTCGGAATGCAGCACACCCTTCAGCAGTACGGGCAGGTGGGTCTGCTCGAGCAGCCAGCCCAGGTCGCGCCAGCGGGCTGCGCTGGCCATCCAGCGTTCAAACACGCCACCGCCGTCTGCCGCCTGGGCCGGGTGCGGTGGCAGTCCGTCCAGGTTGACGGCTCGTATGCCCGGCGGCAATCTGAAACCGGCGCGGCGCTCGCGGTCACGCACGCCATTGATGGGCGCGTCCACGGTCAGCACCAGGGCCTCAAAGCCGGCTGACGCCACGCGGGCGAGCAGGGCCCTGGTGAAGCCTCGGTCGTGTGGCAGCACCAGCTGAAACCACAGCGGGCCGCGTCCGGCTTCATGCCGCACCAGGTTCGCTACCTGCTCCAGCGGCACGCTGGCCTGCGCACTGAGAACATAACCTGCACCCTGTGCGGCCGCGGCCAGCGCGCTGGCGAACTCAGCGTCAGGATGGAACAGGCGCTGGTGGGCCACCGGGGCCAACAACAGCGGATGGTCCAGGTTTTGCCCCAGAAGTTCGACCCGCGTGTGCGCCTGACTCAGATCACGCAAGACGCGTGGCCGCAAGGTCCAGTCGGCCCAGGCCCGCCGGTTGGCGCGCAGGCTATGTTCGTCGCCGGCGCCACCATCGACGTAGGCGCGGGCGTTCTCGTCCAGCACCTGCGCGGCGCGCGCCGCGTAGTCGTCCAGGCTCAACGGCAGTGCGGTCGCGGCCGGTTTGCTGACCTGCGAGGCAGGCTGGTGCGCGCCGCAAGCTGCCGCCGGATCCTCGCGCTGCACCGGCTCATTCATGTCTCGGCCCACAGGCGCAGCAGGTTGTGGTACGTGCCCGTCAGGCCGATGGTTTCGGGGCTGTCACCATGGCGCTCGCGCAGCCGCATCAGGTTGCGGTCGAGCTCGAACAGCAGCCGCCGCTGATCGTGCCCGCGCACCAGGCTCTCGACCCAGAAGAAGCTCGCCAGCCGGGCCCCACGGGTCACGGGCTCGACGCGGTGCACACGGTCACCCGGGTACAGCAACAGATGACCCGCCGGCAGCTTGATGCGTCGCGGGCCCGGGCTGTCTTCGATGACCAGTTCCCCACCGTCGTAGTCGGCTGGGTCGGCCAGAAACAGGGTGGCCGACAGATCGGTGCGCATGCGCTCGCCATCGGTCGGATAGCGAATGGCCTGGTCGACATGGTCACCGTAGGCGTTGGTGCTGCCCGCATAACGGTTGAACATGGGCGGCAAAACCCGTTTGGGCAGGGCTGCCGAGAAGAACAGCGGGTGACGTTGCGCAGCGGCCAGCACCATCGATTGCAGGGCCTTGCCAACCGGCGCCTGCGTGCCGCGGCCGTCGAGCTGCTGGTTGTTCTTCACCTGCTGCGCTTGTCCACCTGCCGTCAGGCCGCCGTCGACCCAATCGGCTTGCTCAAGCCTTTGTTGCGCCTGACGCAACTCGTCGGCGCTCAACAGGTCGGGAATCTGTACAAACATGATCCTGCCTTGCTCAGTACTTCCAGCTGGCTGTCAGCTGCAACAGGCGACCTAGCCCCGGAATGTAGTGTCCGGTGTACAGCGAATCGGCGTAGAGCTTGTTGGTGACGTTGCTGAGGTTGAGCTTGAGCGTGAGCCGATCGTGCATCACCACGTACTCGGCCATCAGGTCGCCCGTCACGTAGCCGGGCGCTGACCAGCCAGGGTTGCGATTGGGGGTCTGTGAAGCGCGCATGTTCAGGCCAGCGCCGACGCGCAGCCGCGGGTCGACCTGATAGGTGCTCCACACCGTGCCCGCATGCCGCGGCGTCAGCGATGGCCGGGTGCCCTGGCCCTCGCTGCCCGCCGCACCGATGTCGATGTTGGCCACCGGCAGCCACATGTACGAGAAGTACACCTCCCAGGCCGGCGTGATGCGGCCAGCGATGTCCATGTCGATGCCCGCCACGTGGCGCTTGCCCGACAAGGTCACCAGGTTCACCAGCGGATCGGTGTTGCGCTCGTGCAGCTTGGTCGAGCGAAAGGCGGCAATGCGCGCCGAAAGCTTCCCGTCTTCACTGTCGAGCTTGGCGCCCAGTTCCAGATTGATGGCCTGTTCGGGCGGAATGTCGACGTTGGCCGCGCTCAAGGAGTAAGCGTCACCCGAGGTGTTGAACGAGGTCGCAGCCGAGAAGTGGAACGACGTAAGCGGCGTCGGCTGGTACAGCAGGCCCAGCCGCTTGCTCCACTCCGAAACCTTCATGCGGTAGCTGGATCGGGCTTCGGGTGAGGGCGCATTGTTCGGCAGCGCATAGGTGTTGTAGTTGCCGGTCAGCGAGTCGTAGCGCAAGGCCACCAGCAGCTTCAACGCAGGTGCCAGCTGGATCAGATCCTGCACGTAGACACCACCGCCATTGGACGTGTAGTCGTTGTTGGTTCGCAGCACACGCACTGATTCATCGATCCAGGCGCCGTCGTCGGGTGTGCCCAGTGTGGTGGTTGGCTTGGGTGGCACCACGCCGCCCTGGGCGGCGCTGCGCGCGGCATAGACGGTCTTTTCTTCACGCGCGTAGTCGATGCCGGCCTGCACCTGGTGTCGAACCCCGAGCGCGCTGAACTTGCCGCTGTAGTCGCTTTGCGCAAACCAGGCATCCAGATCCTGGATCTTGAGCTGGGTGCCCCGATTGATCACGCTCGCTGGATTCAGCGTTTCCAGGCTCACCGTCTGGCCGTCGGGCTGTGCCGACGCGCCGGCGAAGCGCACCGTGCCGGCACGCTGGTCGCGCTCGAAGGCGCCGCGGCGGATCTTGGTGGTCAACTCGTGATTGCGGTCGAAACGATGCGTGTGCGTGGCCGTCAAGGTGCTGGCCTTGCCATCGTTGCGGTCGCTGGCCATGCCGTAGTAGGCCTTGGGGTCGACCGGCAGCAAGGTGGTCTCATCGACCGGCGAGCTGGCCTTGGGGCGTATCCAGGGCATGCCGTAGTTCATGCCGTTGTCGTTGTCGAGAAAGTAGCCGGCGATCGAGAACTCGTCGCGCGTGCCGATGCCCCAGCGCAACGTGGCCGCGACTCCCTTCTTGTCGATCGAGCTGCCGGCGCCGTTGTTGTCGGCCTTGTTGACCATGGCGCCCAGGCGCAGAGCCGCCTCGTCACCCAGGCGAAAGTTGAAATCACCCACCAGGCGGGCGTACTGGTGGCTGCCCAGGGTCAGATCGACCTGATGTTCGTCGATCGCACGGGGCACCTTGCTGACTTGGTTGACGGCGCCGCCGGTCGAGCCGCGGCCGAACAGCATCGACGCCGACCCGCGCAGCACCTCCAGTCGGTCGTAGGAGAAGGTGTCGCGATCGTAGAAGGCCGGGTCGCGAATGCCGTCAACGAACACGTCGCCGGTGCCCTGCAGTGGAAAGCCGCGCAGCCGGATGTCTTCTTCACCGCCTTCCGCGGCCTGGAAAGTGATGCCGGCGGTGTTCTTCAGCGCTTCTTTCAAGGTGTCCAGGTTGCGGTCGTCGATCAGCTTCTCGGTCACCACCGTCAGCGACTGGGGAATGTCGCGCAATTCCTGTTCACCCTTGCCGATGCGCGATGTGGTGGCCTGCACGCCGTCCTTGCCTTGCCGATCGGCGCTGCCGCTGGCTTTGATCACCGGCATCACGGTTTCTGCCCGGGGCGGATCTGTCGTGGCGGGCGCTGGTGGGCTCGTCTGTGCAGCTGCCAGATTGATCAGGCCGAAGCCGGCCGCCAGGGCGCCCAGCGGTATCAAGGGCAGGCTGCGGGGTTTGTCATCGGCAGGTTGGTCAGTCATGCGGGTGCTTTCATCGTTGGCTCAGGCAAGTCACGGCCGCGCCGCTGGCGGCGGCGAGGGTCCGTGGGTCTGGGGGTTGTGGAAAGAGGAACGCCACCGGTGACTGGTCGATCCGGGTCGGCGCCGGTCAGCGCAGAAGGGCCTCGTCAGGGCGGGTCGGGCTCGCTGACGAAGGCGATCTTGCTCAGTCCTGCGCGCGACGCATCGGCCAAGGTTTCGGCCACGGCGCGATAGGCCACCGCCTGGTCGGCGCGCAGGTGCAGCTCGGGCAGCGGCTGCGTCTTGCCAGCCAGCAGCAGGCGCTCGGCCGCCTGTTGACGCGTCTGGCGTTCACCGTTGACATAACGCTGCCCCTGAGCGTCGATGGCGAACTCGATCTTCTCGGGCTTCAGCAGGTTGATATCGGCGCTGGCCTTGGGCAGGTCGAGCTTGACCGCGTGCGTCAGCAGCGGGGCGGTGACGATGAAGATCACCAGCAGCACCAGCATCACGTCGATCAGCGGCACCATGTTGATGTCGGTCATCGGCGCGTTGCTGCGCTTGTTGTCGAAAGAGGCGAAGGCCATGGGCGTGTCGTCCGAGTCAGGCGGCCGCGGTTTCGACGCGCCGCAGCTTGGTTACACCTTCGCCGCCTGCCGCTGCACCTGCGCCCGGCGCCTGACCCAGGGTCAGGAAGCTGTGCAGCTCGTAGGCGAAGCTGTCGAGCTGTGCGGCCAGCACGCGGTTGCTGCGCGTGATGGCGTTGTAGGCCACCACCGCCGGAATCGCCACCGCCAGCCCGAGGCCGGTCATGATCAGTGCCTCACCCACCGGGCCGGCCACCTTGTCCAGCGTGCCGCTGCCGCTGATGCCGATCGCGACCAGCGCGTGGTACACGCCCCACACGGTGCCGAACAGGCCGACGAAGGGTGCGGTGGCGCCCACGGTGCCCAGCAGCGTCAGTCCGCGTTCCATCTGCAGCGTTTCTTCGTCAAGCACCTTGCGCATGGTCCGGGTCACGAATTCACCCGCCGTACCTGCCTCGGACAACCGGGTCGCACCATGGCGCTCGTGGTGCGCCTGCGCGTTCAGCGCATGTGCCGCCAGATGCGAGAACGGGTCGTGGGCGCCATGGGTCTGCAATTCATGGCGTACCTGGTCGAGCGTGCTCGCGTTCCAGAACAGCCCGAGAAAGGCCTGCCCGCGGTGGCGACGGCGCATCTGCACCAGGCCCTTGTGCGCCATCAACACCCACGAGGCGATCGACATCAGGGCCAGCAGCAGCAGCATGGCGCGCCCGACGGCGTCGGTCTGCAGCAGGAAATGGCCGAAGCCCAGACCCTGGGTGGCTTGAACGGTATCCATGGAGCTGTCCTTCAGTCGGTGATAGTCATTCGATCTCGTATTGCAGCGGGGCAATCACGAACCATTCGATGGGCTGACCCTGATCGGTCTGTGGCTTGAAGCGGGCGCGCTTCATGGCCGACACGGCCTGCTCGTCCAGGCGTTTGAAACCCGACGAGCGCTGCACGCCGATCTGCCGCGGCAGGCCGTCCATACCGACCAGCACGCGCAGCAACACCGTGCCTTGTTCGCCCATGCGGCGCGATGCCAGCGGCATCTCGATCGGCGGCTGCACCAGGTACGCGATGTTGCTGCTGGGCAGCAGGCGCGGCACGGGCGGCGCCGGCGGCGCTGCGGGCACGATCGGCGCCGGCGGCGCAGGGGGCGCGGGAGGTGCAGTCAGCGCCGGCAAAGGCGCTTGTTCCTGAGGCGGCACTGCAAACGGGGTCGGCGCTGGATCAGGAGGCGGTGCGGTGGTCAGCACCGGCGGCGGCACCGCGGCCTTGACGGGCTGCAGTCGCCTGGGCGGCGGGGGCGGCGGTGGTGGTGGCGTTTCGGGCTTGGGCGGCACGATGAACTCGACCACCAGCGGCGCCATCTGGCGCACGGCGTCCTGTACCGCCGACACCTGCATCAGCCCCCACAGACCTGCAACGTGCAAGGCCACGATCGCCGCCACCAAGGCGCCGCGCTCGGCCGGATGCAGCTCACTGCCGGCGGAATCGTGCAGCAGCGACGCCAGGTCGATCGGCAGTGGGGGCGGGGTGGCGAGACTCATGGTGAGGCGCTGGCCTGCAGGTGCGGCGATGTGATCGGGTGAACATCAACAATACGGGTTTTGAATGTAAACGACCTGAGAATGATTCGCAATCACATTGATCAATAACAGGATCGACCCACCCGGTCTTTGTGCCGCCACCGCACCGTGCCCACGCCGCTGCGGTGCTCGCCGGCACGAGGCTACTCGTCGTCGCGCGCCTTGAACCCGCTGGTCAGCTGCTGCTGCACCGCTGGTGGCACCACCTCATGGTGTGACAGCGTGATCGTGTAGCGGCCCTGTCCTGCGGTCAGCGCATTCAGCCGCGACTGGTAGCCCGACAGCTCGGACATCGGCACCTGCCCCTTCACCAGCACAGTGCCGGTGGCCAGGTTGGCGGTGCCGGTCACCATGCCGCGTTTGGCCGACAGGTCGCCGGTGATGTCGCCCATGGCCTGGTCGGGCGCGCTGATCTCGATGGCAACGATCGGCTCCAGCACCACCGGCTGTGCCTTCAGGATCGCATCCAGGAAGGCCTTGCGACCTGCGGTAACGAAAGCAATCTCCTTGCTGTCCACACTGTGGTGCTTGCCGTCATAGACGATCACGCGCACGTCCACCACCGGATAGCCCGCGATGGCGCCATGCGCCAGCACCTCGCGCACGCCCTTTTCAACGGCCGGGATGTACTGCGTCGGGATGGTGCCGCCCTTGACCTGGTCGACGAACTCGAAACCGCTGCCACGCGGCAGCGGTTCGATGCGCAGGAACACCTCACCGAACTGTCCGGCGCCGCCGGTCTGCTTCTTGTGCCGGTGGTGGCCTTCGGCCCCGGCACTGACACTTTCGCGGTAGGCGATACGCGGCGGGCGGGTGTTGACCTCGAACTTGTGGACCTCGCGCAGCCGGTCCAACAGCACGCGCAGATGCAACTCACCCAGCCCGTAAACGATGGTTTCGTTGGTGGTGGCCACATGCTCCACCTTCAGGCAGGGGTCTTCGTCGATCAGCTTGGTCAGGATCTCCCACATGCGCTGTTCGTCGCCATGGCGCTTGGGTTCGATCGCCAGACCGTGCACCGGCACCGGGAAGTCCAGCGCTGCCAGGTGAATGTGATCGTCTTCGGCGGCGTCGTGCAGCACCGCGTCGAAGTGAATTTCGTCGACCTTGGCCACCGCCACGATGTCACCGGGGATGGCCTGAGACACCTCGACGTGGTCCTTGCCCTGCAGCATGAACAGATGCCCCACCTTGAACGGTTTGCGACCGTCACCGACGTACAGCAGGCTGTCCCGGCTGACCGTGCCCTGGTGCACCCTGAAGATGCCCATCCTGCCCACGTAGGGGTCGACCGTCACCTTGAACACCTGCGCCAGCACGTGCAAGGACGGGTCCGGCCGGGCCTGCATGGGCTGCGCCGATTCACCCTCACCATTCAGAAAGTCAGGTGGGTTGCCCTCGGTCGGGTTGGGCAGCAGCTTGACGATGACGTCCAGCAACTCGGCTACACCGGCGCCCGTGCGCGCAGAGACAAAACAGACCGGGATCAAATGGCCTTCGCGCAAGGCCTGCTCCAGCGGGGCGTGCAGTTCGCTGGGATCGACGTCGCCATCGTTCAGGTAACGATCGACAAAATTTGCGTCGACCTCGACCACCTGTTCCACCAGTGCCCGGTGTGCGGCGTCGACCGAACCGAAATCGCTGTGGCCCTCGCGGTTGTAAAAGCAGTCGACCACCGTCGTGCCACCCGCATCCGGCAGGTTGATCGGCAGGCATTCCTTGCCGAAGGTGGCCTGGATCTGCGCCAGCAGTGCGGGCAACTGGTCGGCCGCGGTGTCGATCTTGTTGACGATGATCAACCGATCGAGCTGGCGGCTTGCCGCGTACGCCATCATGCGCACAGCCATCGGCTCGATGCCGGTGGCGGCGTTGATCACGATCGCCGCGGTTTCCACGGCCTCCAGCGCCGGCAGGCTCTGGCCCAGAAAGTCGGGCCCGCCCGGGGTGTCGATGAAATGCACGCGCGTGCCTGCATGCTGAAGGTGCATCACGGTGGCGTTCAGTGAATGCTGCATGCGGCGTTCGAGCGGGTCGAAGTCGCTGACCGTGCCACCGCGTTCCAGGCTGCCGGGGGTGGCCAGCATCCCGCTGCGATGCAGCAGGGCCTCGGACAGACAGGTCTTGCCGGCGGCCGACGGACCGACCAGGGCGAGCGTGCGCACGGCCTCGACGCCGACGCTCGCGCCGTTGAGTGGGCTTGGCATGGTGGGGTCTCCTTGCAGCCCGAGATGCGCCAACCGCGGGCTTTGAATCGTTGATTGACGTGTTCGGGCTCGCACGGGCGCCGGGCCAGCCTACGCCTTCGGCCGCCGCTCCACAAGCCGGTGTCGTCCGACCCCTGCAGGCCCGCACAGGCCTGCGCGGCCACAGAACTACTGGAACGCCACCTCGGCAAAGCTGCGCAGCTTGCGGCTGTGCAGCCGCCCGGGGCGCTGCTGGCGCAGCAGTTCGATCGCCCGCATGCCGATGCGCAGATGCTGATCCACGCGCTCGCGGTAGAAATGGTTGGCCATGCCGGGCAGCTTGATCTCGCCGTGCAGTGGCTTGTCGCTGACGCACAGCAAGGTGCC
>Ga0138256_10007777_pt1 | contig 11293 bp, 9 predicted proteins | sample KNB2016incub_MG_FD_105486 | JGI IMG/M metagenome (GOLD analysis project Ga0138256, IMG submission 105486) | Active sludge microbial communities from wastewater in Klosterneuburg, Austria - KNB2014incub_MG | ecosystem: Engineered > WWTP > Activated sludge > Unclassified | place: Austria...
AATGTTTAGCCACTTTTTCATGGTAGTTCTTTTGAATTGTTTTATGATTCAGTTCAAAAAGATGCATCAAGGGGCTGGAAAACTCAATTTTGATGTTCAGCACGTACATTGCGATGTTTCAAAAATTGCTTCTGCAAAGAGAGGATACATTTGAATTGCAACCTTTATCCGAATTGGGTTAATTCATGTACTTTTTGGCAAAAGGCTTCCCAGAAAGCAAAACAAAACCGATACCTTTAGGCAAAAACCCAACTTTTTGCCGTAAGATGGAAGTATTCCGCAAATATTTTAGCGAATCCCAACTAAAAGACCTCGAAGAATCAGGTCCAAACTGGGGCGTAAATGTGCATACCGTCGGCCACCACGTACATCCACCACAGCGGGCGTACCCCGACCCGGAACATCCATCCACACATGTGTTTCAATGGGAAAAAGGGCGGCGCCTGCAGGAATTTCAGATGGTTTACATCGCCGGCGGAAGAGGCATTTACGAAGGCGACGGTCTGGAGCCGGTTGCCATCGGGGCCGGCACGCTGATGATGCATTTCCCGGAAGTCTGGCACCGATATAAGCCCTCGCCGGAGACGGGTTGGGAGGAATTCTGGGTGGGTTTCGACGGACATTTTGCCGAATACCTGATGGGACAGGATTGTTTCGACCCACAAAAACCGCTGATCAGCATCGGGTTTAACGCCGAGTTCCTGAACATTTTTCTCCGCCTGATTGATACGGTAAAATACGAAGGCGTGGCGTTCCGCCAGATTTCATCCTGCCTTGTCATCCAGATGCTTGGATTGGTGTACGCTTCGGCTTTGATGCACGGCAAAACCAAACTCCGGCAGGAACAAATCATCCAGGCCGTCCGGTTCAAAATACACGAAAACTGGGAGCGCAACCTCGATTTTGAGGCGATTGCGGCGGAGCAAAATGTGAGTTACGAGTGGTTCCGGAAAACCTTCAAGGATGTACTTGGCACCTCGCCCGGGCAATACCTGCTCCAATTAAAAATTGAAAAAACCGGCCAGATGTTGCGGGAAACATCGCTGACCATCGCGGAAATAGCCGACAAAGCCGGCTTTGAATCGGAGTTTTACTTTTCCCGGATTTTTAAAAAGAAGATGGGGCAGACGCCGAGTGCATTCCGGAAAAATGTCCCGTAGCATGGCGCTGCGTTTTTTTATCATAGCATTGGAATAGTAATTTTTTAGGTTTATTTTTGCGGAGTCAATACCTAATTATTAATATGATTTTGCGGTATGAATACCGAAAAAATTTACAAACTACTCGATCAATCTAACTTGCTACTTGCAAATACCCGAACAACGCACGATCGATTTCTGATGCGGGACTTGCCTTGGGATTGGCGTTTGCTCGGTATAAAAGGCGCAAGGGGCGTTGGTAAAACCACCCTACTGCTTCAAAGGCTGCAATTGGAGCAATCAGCGGGGCAAAAAGCAGTTTATCTCACACTCGACGATGTACATTTCGGCACACAAGGGCTGAGAGAAACGGTCGAGGCTTTGCTGCAAATTGGTTACAAGCGATTTTTTCTGGACGAGGTACACAAATATCCCGGGTGGGCGCAGCACCTTAAAAATCTGTACGATTTTCATCCTGACATCCAGATTGTTTTTAGCGGTTCGTCTATTGTCGAATTGGGCCGACAATTTGTCGATCTGAGCCGACGGGCCATTATGCACGAACTGCCTGGCCTTTCGTTCCGGGAGTACCTGATTTTCCGGGAAGTGCCGGAGGTTCCGGCGGCTTTTACATTGGAAGACATTTTCAAGCACCACCGGGAAATTGCCAGCGGAATTTCTCAAAAAATAAAACCGTTCGAGTTTTTTGCCGACTATCTCAAATCGGGCTATTACCCTTTCTTCCTCGAAAACCCGGCACTTATTTCAGTCCGTTTGCGGCAGTTAGTGCGGCTTGTACTCGACGTTGATTTGGCTGGTTCAGAAGAAGGCGGCAGGATTTATCAAGTGCATAAATTGGGGCAATTGCTGCAAATTATTGCCGAATCCGTACCCTTTAAACCCAATATTCAAAATCTGGCCCGTTCACTCGAAATAGATCGCGACACCGTAAGCCGTTATCTGCGACACCTGCACGACGCACGACTCATTGCCTTACTATATGCCGAGTTGCAGGGTATTTTTTCACTTCAAAAACCGGAGAAAATCTACCTGCAAAATACCGCCATCGCCCATGCTCTTATGCCCGTCGAGAAACCCGATCCCGGAAGTCTGCGGGAAACGTTTTTCCTCAGTCAAGTGTCGGCAAAGCATCAAGTCAACTATCCTGCTTCCGGAGATTTTTTGATTGACCAGAAGTATACTGTCGAGGTTGGCGGAAAAGGCAAAAAACTCAGACAAATCGCAGAAACACCCAATAGTTTTCTTGCACTTGACGATTTGCCCATCGGATTTGAACGGCAGGTGCCTTTGTGGCTGTTTGGTTTTTTGTACTAATGCTGAACGTTTTGCTATACCGAAGCAGAGCGTCTATGGAATGGTTTAAACATGGGTTTGGGGCGTTTTTCAACTATTCAACGTTATAAATCCACCGTCAATGGGATAGTCGCAGCCGGTAATAAAGGATGCCTCGTCAGAACACAAATACAAGATCAGGTGCGCGATTTCTTCGGGTTTGCCCATGCGCCCGATGGGCTGGGTTTTGGAGAGTATTTCAAACATTTCGGCCTCTTTTCCGGGATAATTCTTCTGTAGAAAGCCGTCAACGAAAGGCGTATGTACCCGACCGGGGGAGATACTGTTGCAGCGAATGTTGTACGCCAGGTAATCCTTGGCCACGGATAAGGTCATTCCACCTACGGCTCCTTTGGTTGCGGAATATGCAAAACGCTCGGTCAGGCCCACGGAAGACACAACGGAAGCGAGGTTCAACACCACTCCGCCTTTTTGCTTCATAATGGGTAATACCGCGTGCAGGCAATGGTACACGCCTTTTATATTTATGCTGATTAGACGGTCGAAGTCGGCGGCTTCCGTTGTTTCGGCTGTACCTACATGCGCAACACCCGCATTATTTACCAGAATATCAATCGTGGCATAGCGTTCGGCAACGCGCTGTACGGCCTGCTGAACGGCAGTCTGGTCGGCTACGTTGCAAGGCAAAAAAAAGGCTTCGCCTTGCTGCTGTTGTATCTCGGATACTACGGCGTTCCCACCTTGCTCATCCATATCCAGGATGCACACGATGGCGCCCTGCCGGGCAAAACACAAGGCAACGGCTTTGCCAATTCCGCCGCCGCCGCCGGTGATGAGGGCTACTTTGTTGTCGAGTCTAAACACAAAGATGAGGGATGAGGGATGAGGGATGAGGGATGAGGGAAAACTATCGCAAAAATAGTTGCGCTTTCATATTTGTATTAGTTTTTTGGCATCACGTTCGGTCATTCCTCATCCCTCATTCCCCATCCCTAATTCAGCTTGTCCATATCCCGGATCAAAATCGTATTCCGGTTGAAGTGGATGAGATTGGATTTTTTCAGTTCATTCAAAATAGCCGTTACGGTTTGGCGGCTGGCGCCTACCAGGTTCGCAATGTCCTGTTGTGTGAGGCCGTGTTTGACCAGCGTTTCATATCCCACCTGGCGGCCGTGTTCGCCCGCGCTTTCTTTTAAAAATTCAACAATGCGGGTCCGCACATCTTTCAGTATCAGCGATTCCCAATGGCGTTCGGCGCGGCGCAGTCGATCGCCGAGGTTGAGCATGACAGCTTGAGCCAGTCGAAAATTTTGCTGCATCAGATAGCGGAAGTCTTCTACTTTTACGGCTAAGTAGTCTACATCGCGGCCCATAGAACTGGCAAATTCGGAGCGGTGCAGTTCGCCGGCAAGCCCCAATTCTCCAAAAACAGTATACGGGTGTTGTATATTTTTGATAATTTCCCTTCCATCGGGAGAATAAATGCCAATTTTTACGGCGCCTTCAATGAGAAAACAAAGGTATTCGCTGGGTTCATCGGCCAGATATACGAAAGAGTGTTTAGCTGCGGTACGCCGTTCAGCCATAAATGCCATGCGCTGCAATTCTGCCTCCGATAGCGCCGCTAATAGCGGGAAACGTTGCAATACTGTGTGTAAAGAAGATCCATTCATGCGATTGTCATTGGTTTGAAAACAATTAAAGGAGGCAGAGGTATATTAGCCAAAATTGTGCCAAGCGCCCATAAAAAATCAGAATATGCACATTCTTCATAGTTTGTACTACCTTTCACCCAATTCAGGGTATATTTACCGGGTGTGAATTCTTATTTCTGCTATATGTCGACAACCAAATCCTTTTCCCTGCTTACCGACTTCGATATTGCCCTCTTGCAAAGTGGTAAACACTTCCGTTTATACGAAAAAATGGGTAGCCACCCCGTTGAAGTGCATGGCGAACGCGGGGTGTTTTTTGCTGTTTGGGCGCCCAACGCACAACGCGTTTCCGTCACGGGCGATTTTAATAAATGGAACCCTGACAGTCATGTATTGCACCCCCGCTGGGATAGCAGCGGTATCTGGGAAGGTTTTATTCCCGGTATCGGTAAAGGCGCCGTTTATAAATACCATATTCATACGTATTCTGGTATTCACCTCGATAAAGGCGACCCTTTTGCCCGGCTTTGGGAGGCTGCGCCCGGTACTGCGTCTATTGTCTGGTCTTATGATTATCAGTGGAAAGATGACGCCTGGTTGAAAGCCAGAAAAGAAAGAGCGCAAAAACCGCAACCCTGGTCGGTCTATGAGGTGCACCCCGGCTCCTGGAAAAAAATTCAGCAGGACGGCAACCGTTCGCTCAACTACCGCGAACTGGCCGAAGACCTGGTGCCCTATGTCAAGGAAATGGGCTTTACACACGTGGAACTCATGCCCGTCATGGAACACCCCTATTTCCCTTCCTGGGGGTATCAAATTACAGGCTATTATGCGCCCACCAGCCGCTTCGGACCGCCGGAAGACCTGATGTATTTCATGGATAAATGCCATGAAGCCGGCATCGGCGTCCTGCTCGATTGGGTGCCTTCTCACTTTCCGGGCGACATCAACGGCTTATACCTTTTCGACGGCACCCACCTCTTTGAATACGCCGACCCAAAGCGTGGATTCCAGACCGACTGGAACAGTTATGTATTCGACTACGGGCGCAATGAAGTGCGTTGTTTCCTGATCTCGAACGCCTTGTTCTGGATGGATAAATTCCATGTCGACGGCCTGCGGGTAGATGCGGTGGCTTCCATGCTGTACCACGACTACTCCCGCAAGGAAGGCGAATGGATTCCCAATATTTACGGCGGCAGGGAAAATCTGGAGGCTATTTCTTTCCTGAAAGATTTTAACGAAGCCGTGTATAAGGAATATCCCGGCGTGGAAACCATCGCCGAAGAAAGCACCGCATTCCCCGGCATCACCAAACCGACGTTCGATGGCGGATTGGGCTTCAGCCAGAAGTGGATGATGGGCTGGATGCACGATTCGCTGAGCTACTTCAAACGCCCTCCCATCTTCCGGCGTTTTCATCAGAATGAAATCACCTTTTCCATGGTGTATGCTTTTTCTGAAAAATTTATGCTGCCGCTCAGCCACGATGAGGTGGTACACATGAAAGGTTCCCTGCAACATAAAATGCCAGGCGACGAATGGCAAAAATTTGCCAACCTGCGGGCCTTGCTCGGGCACCAATGGGTACACCCAGGCTCCCAACTCCTGTTTATGGGCGGTGAAATCGGCCAAACAACCGAGTGGAGCCATGACCTCGGCATTCCCTGGCAACTGCTGCAATACGATTATCACAAAGGCGTACAAAACTGGGTGAAGGCTATGAACGAAGCCTATACCAGCCACCCGGCATTCTGGCGCAAGGCATTCCATCCCGATGGGTTTCAATGGATTTCGGGCGACGATACTGAAAACTGTGTGCTGGTTTTCCTGCGCAAAGGCGATCCGGAAGACCCTATGTTGCTGGTGGTCTGCCACTTCAATACCAATCCCATGGCCGAATACACCGTGGGAGCGCCTTATCCCGGTATCTGGAAAGAAATACTCAACAGCGATGCCAAACAATTTGGCGGCAACGGCATCGTAAACGGGTCGTTAAAAGCCAAAAAACACCCTTCCCACGGCCACGACTACTCTGTTACCTTCAAACTGCCGCCATTGAGCGTGATGGTTTTTGTGGGAGAAACTCCCCCGCCGCCTATTGAAAAAAGTCCGAAGTCAAAAAGTGCGAAGTCATCAGTGCGAAGTCCGAAGTCTAAATAGTTCGAAGTCGGCAGTGCGAAGTCCGAAATCTAAATAAATGTCGGCAGAGTAAGGCTTTTCAAGTAAAATTTAATTTCGCGTTAACTCCAACTTCCCGAAAGTTTGAAACTTTCGGGAAGTTTCACGCTAAAAAAAAACAAGTATAATTTTGGCGCCCGATTCATTAGTGATTTGAAAAAAGCCCCTTATCTCCCCTTGTCATAAAGTTTTGACGAAGCGTGCTAAAGACCGGAAAACGGCAACTTTACCTTTAAAAAGGCGTTATAGTTCGAAGTCTAAATAGTGCGAAGTCGTTAGTGCGAAGTGCGAAGTCCGTAGAGTACGCCGTTTCATACTTAGGCTTCCAAAAGATGAAACGGCGTACTCTACGGACTTCGCACTTCGGACTAACGACTTCGGACTATTTAGACTTCGGACTATTTTAATACCTTTGCGGCCATTTCCGGGATATACTTTTCCAAAACACTGACGACTCGCAATGAGCGATCCAATCAAACATGAATGCGGCATCGCGGTGGTGCGACTGCTCAAGCCACTCGATTTTTACCATAAAAAATACGGTACAGCCTTTTACGGGGTGCAAAAAATGCAGCTGTTGTTGCAAAAAATGCGCAACAGGGGGCAAGACGGGGCCGGAATAGCAACCATCAAACTCAACCCCGAACCGGGTACGCGTTACATCAGCCGCAAACGCAGCAATGCCCCTAACTACCTCACCGATCTGTTTGAAATGGTTTGGGAGCGCCTCAACAAAACGACTTCCGAGCAGCGAAACGACCCCGCCTGGCTGCGCGCCAATATGCCCTATATGGGCGAAGTGCTGATGGGCCACCTCCGCTACGGCACCCACGGCGAAAACAGCATCGAAATGGTGCATCCTTTCCATCGCCAGAACAACTGGATTACCCGCAACCTGTTGCTGGCCGGCAATTTCAACATGACCAATGTGGATGAATTGTTCGAGGAACTGGTGGAATTGGGTCAGTACCCCAAAGAAAAAAGCGATACCGTGACGGTGCTGGAAAAAATCGGCCATTTTCTCGACGATGAAGTGCAGCGCCTCCACACCTGGTTCAAACCCGATGGATATACCAACCAGAACCTCAACCAGCTCATTTTTGAGAACCTCGACGTGCAGCGCATGTTGCGGCGCGCCAGCAAAAAATTTGACGGCGGCTATGTGCTCGGCGGACTGATCGGCCACGGCGACGCATTCCTGATGCGCGACCCCAATGGCATCCGGCCTGCTTACTGGTATATGGACGACGAAGTGGTCGTAGGCGCTTCCGAGCGCCCGGCCATTCAATCGGCATTCAATGTTCGTTACAAAAATGTGATGGAATTGAAACCGGGACACGCACTCATTATTAAGTACAATGGTAAAGTGGAAGAACTGCCCTTTATCGAAGCCCGGGAAAAACGCGCCTGCTCCTTCGAACGCATTTATTTCAGCCGGGGCAATGACCGCGAAATCTACCAGGAACGCAAAAAACTGGGCCATCAACTCGCCCGAACGGCGCTTGAAGCGGTGAATTTCGATGTAAAAAATACCGTTTTCTCCTACATCCCCAACACTGCCGAAGCTGCTTATTACGGTCTGATGGAAGGCCTGGATGCTGAAATGAACGAATGGAAAAAGGAACAAATCCTGGCGCTGGGCAACAATATTACCCCTGAAAAACTTGCCGAAATACTCCGGGTGCATTCGCGTAATGAAAAACTGGTACACAAGGACGATAAGCAGCGCACGTTTATAGCCGACAAAAAATCGCGCAACAGCATGGTCGGCCACGTGTACGACGTGACCTACGGTATTTGTCAGGACAACGTCGATACACTGGTTTTGCTCGATGACTCCATTGTGCGCGGCACGACCCTGCGCGATAGTATTGTAAGCATAACGGCGCGCCTGCGCCCGAAGCGCATCATCATCCTCAGCAGCGCTCCGCAGATTCGATTCCCCGATTGTTACGGGATCGATATGAGTAAAATGAAGGATTTCGTCGCATTCCAGGCCCTGGTGGAATTGCTCAAAGAAAGTGGCCGGGAAAACCTATTACAGGAAACCTACCAGCGTTGTAAAAATTCTGAACACCTGCCCATTGAAGCGGTGAGCAATGAAGTGATTGCGCTGTACGACTTGTTTGAATATGAACAAATCAGCAAAAAAATAGCCGAAATCGTTCGCCCGCAAAATATCAAACCGCAGTTGGACGTGATTTTCCAGACGCTGGACGGACTACACAACGCCTGCCCGCACAACAGCGGCGACTGGTATTTTTCAGGGCGTTATCCGACTCCCGGCGGCAACCGCGTCGCCAATCGCGCTTTTATGAATTATGTTGAAAATAAAGACGCCAGGGCTTATTAATGATGAATGATGAATGATGAATGATGAATATTGTGTTTAAGTGATATGCTCATACCAACGAATTCCAAAAGCAAAGCACCTTCTCACTTCTCACCTCTCACTTCTCACTTCTAATGAAACCGCCGCTCACAACAGACGAGGCGCTTGCCAAATTAGAGTATTTTTGCGCATACCGGGAGCGATGCCCGAAAGAGGTGCGCGCAAAACTGGCATCCTTAGGGGTGTCGCGCAAAGACGCCGAACAAATCTATGAGGTGCTGCAAACAGACGGCTTTTTTAATGAAGAGCGCTTCGCAATGGCCTATGCCGGCGGCAAATTCCGGATCAATCATTGGGGAAAGGTGCGCATTCGTATGGAACTCCGAATGCGCAATATCGCCGCCGATCTGATTGAAAAAGCCATAGACAGCATCGACGAAGCAGCCTACATTGCACTGTTGCAACAACTGTTCGACAAAAAACGCAGGCACTACGAAGGTGAAGAGCAGGCCCGCGATAAAACAGCGGCGGCACTTATTCGAGCCGGATTTGAGATGGAACTGGTGTTTGCACTCGTGAGTCGTGAATGGTGAGTCGTGAGCCGTCAATCGTGAGTGGTGAGTCGTCAATTGTGAGTGGTGAGCCGTGAGTATATAATCACTCACAGTGATCGTTTCAGCGCGATAACTTATACCAGATTAGCATAAGTAAGTGTGCAAAATTAGTTTAGACTAAATTCTTTACAAATGCTTGAGTATCAACACTGATAACTAATAACTAATAACAGATAACGAAACATGCGATCTACCATTGAAGCAGCCTGGGATGACCGGACACTTTTGCAAAGTGAGGAGGTAAAAAAAACAATCCGGGAAGTAGTGGCCCGGCTCGATGCGGGCGAGTTGCGCGTGGCCGAACCCCTGACCGACGGCAGTTGGGTTACCCACGAGTGGGTAAAAAAAGCGGTGATTCTGTATTTCCCCATACAGGAAATGCAAACCATAGAAGTAGGGCCTTTTGAATACTACGATAAAATTCCGTTGAAAACGGGTTTTGCCAAGCAGGGTGTCCGCGTCGTACCGCAGGCTTTGGCCCGTTTCGGCTCTTTTATTGAAAAAGGTGCCATCCTGATGCCTTCTTATGTCAATATCGGCGCCTGGGTGGGCAGCGGTTCCATGGTCGACACCTGGGCGACCGTCGGCTCCTGCGCACAGATCGGACGGAACGTACACTTAGCCGGCGGGGTAGGCATCGGCGGGGTGCTCGAACCTCCGCAGGCGACGCCGACGATCATTGAAGATGAGTGTTTCATCGGCTCCCGGTGTATTGTGGTGGAAGGTGTACACGTGGGCCGCGAGGCAGTGCTCGGCGCCAATGTGGTGCTCACACAAAGCACGCATATTATCGACGTGACCGGTTCCGAACCCATCATACACAAAGGAAAAGTACCGGCCCGTTCTGTAGTCATTCCGGGCACCTATACCCGCAAATTTCCGGCAGGTGAATACCAGGTGGCTTGTGCGCTCATTATTGGCGAACGGCAGGAAAGTACCGACAAAAAAGTATCGTTGAATGATGCGTTGCGCAATTTTCAGGTAGCTGTATAATGGTTTGATGGTTGGAAAGGTTTGATGGTTTGAGGTGGTAACTTAAAGCCTAGAGTTACCACCTCAAACCATCAAACCTACAAACCATCAAACCCATCAAACAACCTCAATCCTTCTATGCAAAAGACAATCGAAATCACCACCACGCAAAACGTTACCATCGAGTACGAACTCGCAGAACTGCGCGAGCGGATGCTGGCATGGTTGCTAGATATCGTGATCGTGATCATCGGTTATCTGTTGTTGCTGCAACTGATTCAAATGGTGTTCGGCGCCCTGGCGGGTTGGGGAATGTGGCGCATGCTGGTTGCCATACTGCCCTTTGTCGCTTTTTTCCTGTATCATATTTTTTTTGAAATCTGGAGCATCGGACAGACGCCTGGCAAAAGAGCGCTCAATATCCGCGTCGTGCGGCTCGACGGAAAAGACCCGGAATGGAGCGATGTTGTCATCCGTTCTATTCTGCACATGGTCGATTCGCTGTTTTCCGCCGGCGCTATCGGCATTTTATTTATCAAAACCACCGATAAATGCCAGCGTCTGGGCGACCTGGCTGCCCATACCACGGTGGTGAAAATTTACAGCTCCCGGTTCCGGTATTTATTGAAAGATATTCTCAATATCTCCACGCTGGATAACTACCAGCCCGTTTTCCCACAAGTCCGCAACCTGAACGAACAGGATATGCTGTTTATCAAAACGGTACTGACCCGTCGCCAGCGCTATCCCAATCAGGCCCACGACGAGGTGGTGGAGGACCTGGTGACACACCTGATGCCTATTCTGGGCATCGAGCAGCGCCCGCTCAACCGGCAGGATTTTCTGAAAACTATTTTGAGGGATTACATCGTACTCACCAGATAGAGGTGAGAAGTGAGAGGTGAGAGGTGAGAGGCGTCCCGCTTGGCAGTTGTTATGGTTTTTTGGCTTGGGTTTTTCAGGCCTGTAATCGTGAATCGTGTTTGGTGTTTGGTGTTTGTTGTTTCTTGCGCGGCGCCTTTGGTTTTTGTGAAAATTTGACCGAAAGATCTACTACTGCCAAAGGCAAAGCGACTGAAACACCAA
>Ga0138256_10007778_pt1 | contig 11293 bp, 12 predicted proteins | sample KNB2016incub_MG_FD_105486 | JGI IMG/M metagenome (GOLD analysis project Ga0138256, IMG submission 105486) | Active sludge microbial communities from wastewater in Klosterneuburg, Austria - KNB2014incub_MG | ecosystem: Engineered > WWTP > Activated sludge > Unclassified | place: Austria...
ATGGCGTTCCAGATGCAAGACGACCTCGGCGACTTGGTCGATCAGAACCAGGACCGATACAACGACATCAAGGAGCGCAATCCGTCGCTGCCGGTGTTGCTCGCGTGCGAAGAGAACCCGGCGCTCTCGGCCCGCTTCGCCCAGCTGTGGAGCAGCCTGCCGGTGACCGCCGAGGGCGCGCGCGGGCTGGGTGAGGCAGTGCTCGACACCGGCGCGGTCGACCGCACGCTGGACGCCATCTTGCGCGACGTCGCCGACGCTCGCGCCGCGCTCGCCCCCGACGCCGGGCACCCGGCGGTGGCTCTGATCTGGGCCTTCGCAGAGTCCCTGCTCGCCGATCCTCGTCGGGTGAGGGCGCCTTGAAGAAACCGCGCGCGGCCGCCGAGAGCGCGGCCCCCCTGCCCGAGTGGGAAGCGCTGGTCGTCGAGGCAGTCGGAACCGTCATCGAATTCTGGCGGTTCAAGCGCAATCAGGGTCGGGTCTGGGCGCTGCTCTACCTGCGTGGTCGCGAGCTGACCGCCGCAGAGCTGCAAGAAGCGCTCGAGCTGTCCAAAGGCGCGGTGTCGATGGTCACCCGCGAGCTCGAGCAGTGGGGCGTGGTCAGCCGCAGCCACGCCGGAAGCGATGGGGTGTGGCGCTTCCGTGCCGAGACCGACCTGATGAAGATGGTCGGGCGGGTGATCGAGGCGCGCGAGTCGAAGCTGGTGCTGGGGGTGAAGGCCGATCTGGAGCGGGCTGAGCGCCTGGCCCGTCAGCGCGACGACGTTCCCCCCGACGTGCTGGCCCGCTTGCAGCGCATGAAGACCCTGGCAGCCGTCATCGACCGCGCGGTCCGCGGCTTCTTGCACACCGCGCGGCTCGACGTCGGCGGCGCGGTGAGCGTGCTCTCGGGCGTGCTGCCGGCGCGGCGGGCGCGACGAACCAGCGCACGGGTCAATCCTGGATGAAGTCCTGCTGCTTGAAGAAGAAGGCGCGGATCCCGAAGAGCAGCCCCGCGCCCGCCATCAGCCCGGCGAACACCCAGAAGAACTGCGCCTCGGGCAGCTTGATCTTCGAGATGATGGACACGAGCACGTTGCCAGCCGTCACCGTCAAGAGCCAGAACCCCATGATGGTGCTCTTCATGCGCTTGGGCGCCTGGGTGTAGGCGAACTCGAGCCCGGTGACCGAGACCAGCACCTCGGCCAGGGTGATGATCAGGTAGGGCACCAGCTGCCACTCGATGGGCACCTTGCCGACGCCCTCGACGTCGATGCGTTGCTGGATCATCGCCACCGCGACGAACGAGGCCGCCGCCACCAGCATGCCGGCAGTCATGCGGCGCAGCGGGGTGGCCTTGAAGCCCAGCTTCTCGACGCCAGGGTAGAGCGCGTAGTTCACGAAGGGGATCAGCGCCATCACCATCAGTGGGTTCAGCGCCGCGACCTGCTGGGGGTCGATGGGGTCCGAGCCGAAGAGTGGAACCACGCGTTCCATCGCCTTGGCCTGGATCACCCACGACGACCCGTGCTGGTCGAACAGCGCCCAGAAGATGCTGACCAAGAAGAACACCGTCATGATGCCGAGCACGGCGACCGGCCCCTCGACGGAGCCGATCCCGAAGTGCTTCACCGCCGGCCCGAAGAAGCGGCTCTGGCTCAGCTTCTTGCGGCGCTCACGCGCCTCGTCAGAGAGCCCCGAGTCATCGGCCGCTGACGTGGCCTCGCTGGCATCTGCCGGCTTTCCGCCGCCGAAATAGCGCTTCACCGCGAACCACAGCACCGCCAGAAAGCCGTCGTCTGGCTGCTTCTTCTGCCGGATCTCGAACAGCACGAACCCCAGGACCAGCATGCCGATGCTGGTCGCGACCTGCACCCACGCGGGCTGCGTGGCGGTGAAGAACAGGTGCCCCACGCTCATGAACAAGGCCGTCGACGAGAGCGCGTCGAGCAGGCCCAACGTGCCACCGGGCTTGGCGGGGATGTGTACGAACTTCGCACGCCCGAGCCAGAACACGAAGGTGGCGATGGCCATCAAGATGCCGGGGATGCCGAACGCCAAGCTCACGCCCCAGCGCTTCCAGATCCAGGGGATCGCCAGCGTGGCGAAGAAGCTGCCGAAGTTGATGATGAAGTAGAACGCCTGATAGACGGTGCGCACCCGGTTCCAGTTCGAGCGCCCGAACTGATCCCCGACGTTGGCCGACACGCACGGCTTGATGCCGCCGGACCCGACGGCGATCAGACCAAGGCCAATCCACAGCCCCCACACCGACCCCTCGCCCACCGCCAAGACGCCGTGCCCGGCGGTGTAGACCAGCGAGAGCCAGAAGATGGTGCGGTACTTCCCAATCAGACGATCGGCCAAGATGGCGCCGATCATCGGGAAGGCGTACACCGCCGCGACGAACAGATGGTAGTGCGCCTTGGCGAAGTCCTTGGGCGCGGACTCGAACAGCGGATGGTTCTTGTACAAGAAGTCCGCCATGTACAAGGTCAGGATCGAGCGCATGCCGTAGAAGCTGAAGCGCTCGCAACCCTCGTTGCCGATGATGTACGGCACGCCAGGCGGCCAGCCCTTGTTCTCGTGGTCCGGATGGGTGCGCCACTGGGTCATGGGGCGCGCATCTTGCCCGAGACCGCCGGCTCCGTCGACTACGCGCGACGGCGCAGCCAAAGCAGCGTTTCGACGTGGTGGGTGTGAGGAAACATGTCGAAGCCCACCACCGAATCGAGCGCGTAACCCCCGGCAAGCAGCTTCACGTCGCGCGCCAGGGTGACGGGATCGCACGCGCAAAAAGCGATCCACGGCGGGGCGGCCGCGAGCAGCGCGGGCACGACGTCGCGCGCGCCGTCGCGCGGCGGATCGAGCAACACCAGATCCGGCACGGGCCTGGCTCGGCGCGCAAGCTCGCGTGCGGCATCGCCCGACACGAAGCAGTCGTCGCTCAGCGCCTGTGCGCGCGCGGCTCGGCGGGCGGCCCGAATGCTGGCCCCGGCGTGCTCGATGGCCACGCCACGCACGCCCGCACGGAGCAGCGGCAGGGTGAAGTTCCCCGAACCGGCGTACAACTCGACGAAGCGGGTGATCGCTCGCTGCTTCACGCCGGCGATCAGCGCCTCGATCAGCGCGGTGTTCACCGCCCAGTTGACCTGCACGAAACCACCGGCTGGGACCCAAAGCTCGACGCCGCCGGGCAGCGGCCAGCGCTGGTCTTCGCCCGAGCCACCGGCCTCGACCACCTCCCACTCACGCGCCAGGGTCTCGATCAGCGCGCTCTCTTCCGCGCTCGGAGCTCGCGCGTGCCGCGGCATCATCCAGAGTGACACCGGCGGCCCGAGTGGGGCGACGCGGATCTCGATCTCTTGCCAGCGGGCAAGCACCGCTGGTTTCGCGAGCGCTCGGAGCTTCGACAGGACCTGCCCGATGCGCGGCTGGCTCACGGGGCAGCCGGGGATCTCGACCACGCGGTGCGAGCCGCGTTCGAACAGCCCGATGCGCCCGCCCGCGTCGACGTGCAGGCGCAGGCGATTCCGATAGCCGAGATCGGGGCCGGCGCTGTGAACCGGCAGCGCCTCGGGCAAGTCGGTGAGCCCGCCGGTGCGGCGCAGCGCTTGGCGAACCAGCGCCGATTTTTCGACGATTTGCCGGGCGCGAGCCAGCTCCATCCACTCGCACCCGCCACACTCGCTGGCCACGGAGCAGGGCGGGGTCACCCGATCGGGCGACCGCTCGACCAGTGACCACTCGTCGGCGCGCACCCAGCTCTTGTGCTGCGTGCAGCGCGCTACGCTCACGCGATCGCCCGGGAACGCTCCGGCGACGAAGCCGACGCGCCCATCTGCGAGACGCGCCATGCCGTCCCCACCGGGGACCAGTTGCTCGACGTTCCAGGTGTCTGTGCTCATGTACGCTTGCCGATGTTCTTCAGCGCTTCGCGCCGTGCGAGGGGAGACAGCCGCGACCCGAGCCTGGCAACGTAGCGGCGCACCTCTTTCGGATCCGTCCAGGCGTGCTGTCGGAGTGCCCAGCCGATGGCCTTCTGGATGAAGAAGTCGTCTTCCTCGAGGTTGACCTCGATGCACGCATACAAGAGCTCGAGATCCGCCTTCTCCCGGAGCTTCAGCTGCGCCAAGAGGGCGGCGCGCCGCTTCCAGAGGCTGCTCGAGCGCGACCAGCGTCGGAGCACGCGGCGGGTCTTCGCCGGCTGGGCGCAGAGCAGCGAGCCCAGGCCGTGCGACGCCAGGGCGTCCACGTAGTCCCACCACGCACCCTCGGTGATCAGCTTCTCGAGCAGCGGCAGCCGCTCGAGGGTCAGGAAGTGCCGATGGCGGGGGTGGAGCAGCACGTCGACGGCGGCGTAGCGTTCTTCGCGAAAGCGCGCGCGCTGCCAGAGGTCCAGCACGGCCCGCTGCCAGCTCTCGGGATCACGAAGCGGGCGAGCGCCCAGGGCGGCCCTCACCAGAGCTCGTCGCTCGGGACTGCCCACACCGAGGAAGGCCATCTCGGACTTCATGTAGGCCTGCATGGCCGGGGCTCGGGCCGGGTCGGCGGCCCTAGCCAGAGCTTGCCGCAGGGCTCGGGCGAAGGGCGACGGGGTCGGGCGGGGCATGAAATCCCTCGGGACCTCCGCAGCTTACGGCACGGCTCGGGGCCGCCGTCACAGAAATCCTTTCGGCCTCGATGACGGCCCAGGATCATCGCATGGCCATGCCCGTCAGCGCCGACCGCGGAAACCTCCTCGCTGCCCCCGAGCTCCGCTCGGGCCTGGTGCGATTCGTGCGCGGGCGGGTCCCCGAGTCGGACGTCGAGGACGTGGTGCAAGCCACGCTGGCCGACGCTTTCGCCGCACGCGAAGCCCCGTCCGAAGCCGAAGAGCTGCGGCGCTGGGTGTTCGGCATCGCGAAGAACAAGATCGTGGACGTTCACCGCAAGGGCGGGCGCGAGCTGCCGAAAGAAGGCGTGGGCGACGAGGCCTCTGCGGAGAGCGCTCCGATGAGCGCGCGCGATCTCTTGCGCTGGGCCGAGACCGAGCTCCCCGAGGCGGAGGGTGCCCAGAGCACACTGGAGTGGATGCTGCGCGAAGGCGACGGCGAGAAGCTCGAGCACATCGCCGAGGAGGCTCAGGTTCCCGCTCCGCGCGTGCGACAGCGGGTGTCGCGGATGCGGAAGTACTTCCGCTCGCGCTGGGCTGCGCAGCTGGCTGCTGCCGCGACCCTGGCCATCGTCGGGCTGGCGATCTGGACCTGGCTGGCCAGCCGCGACAAGCCGAAGCCCGAAGAGATTGCCCGCGAGGTGCCGCCGGACGAGCGGGCGCGGGAGCTCCGCCGCATCGCCTTGGAGCGCTGCCAGGCGCGGGACTTCGCGCCGTGCCTCGAAGGGCTCGACCGTGCCAAGGCCATCGATCCCGTCGGGGACGAAGCGCTGGCCATTCAGGAGGCGCGGGCGGCCGCCGCCCGCGGTCAGGCTCCAGCACCGAGCGCGGCTCCAGCGCCCGAGCCCGCGCCCAGCGCCGCGCCCCCGGTGAAGCGCCTGCCGCCGGACTCGAAGGGTAGCCTCGAACCAGCGCCCACGACCCGGCCCCCACCGAGCGACGTCAAGAAGATGGCACCCGAGAAGGGCTCGTCGAACGACTTCCCCCAGGCCCCGGCGCCGCAGAAGAAGACCAAGGCCGCACCTCAGGACTTCGGCGGCTCGTCCAAGTGAGCAGATGACTCCGAGTCACCCGTGGTCCGGGCCCGAAAACGGGCCGGACCTCGATGGGTGACCCGAAGTCACCGTGGGAACTCGGGCCACTTCGCGGACTTCGCCAGCTTCCACACCGGCGAACGCTTCTCGAGGAACGACGTCACGCCCTCGGCAGCGTCCGGCTGCTTGCCGATCCAGTCGAACCACTGATCCTCGTAGTCCTTGGCGACCGCTGGATCGGTCTCGCCGAGCTGGTGCCAGAGCAGGTGCTTGGTGACCGCCACCGACACCGGCGCCGTGTGCTCGGCGATCTCCCGCGCGACGCCCACCGCAACCTCCATCAGCTGCTCGTGAGGCACCACCCGGCTGACCAGCCCGTAGGCCAGGGCGTCGGCGGCTGTCAGGATGCGCCCGGTCAAAAGCAGCTCGGACGCCCGGGCGCTGCCGATCAACCGCGGCAGGATCCAGGTGCTGGCCGCCTCGGGGCAGATCCCCCGGCGGACGAAGACGAAGCCGATCTTGGCGCGATCCGAGGCCAGCCGGATGTCCCACTGGAGCGGCAGGGTCGCGCCGATGCCCACCGCGGGACCGTTGATTGCAGCGATCACCGGCGTGCGCATCACCCACGGTCGGGTCTTCTGCTCCAGGTCCCGCGCCGCCTGCCACGCCCGTTCGCGCGCGAAGGTGGCGCCCCCCGACTCGAGATCCGCCCCGGCGCAGAACGCACGCCCTTCGCCGGTGACCACGATGGCGCGCACGTCGTCCCGCTGGTCGAGCTCGGCGAACGCACCGAACAGCTCGATGCCCATCTCGACGGTGTACGCATTCAGGCGCTCCGGACGAGCCAGGGTGATGAGAGCGACCTGTCGTTCGACGCTGACGCGAAGCGTGGCCATGCGGACGATGTTATCCGACTCTGCCCACGCCGAAGATCTCTTTCACGCTCGGTCGATTGAGCACCAGCAGGGTGAAGATCCCGAGCGCCGTGCCGAGCGGCACGTTCAGACAGATCACACACGCCACGATGAAGCACATCCAGTAACGGCGCTGGGCGCGCAGCGACAGGCCGGACAAGAGCAGCAGGAATGCCATCGTCCAGCTGATCACGATGACCAGCGCGCCCACGCCCACGAACAGCCAGCCCGGGTTGAATGGGGGCGGCGGGCCGCCACCCCCGAGGAAGCTGGGGTCGGACACCATCTTCAGCCCCAAAAGCACGTGCACGATGGGGATCGAGCCGGTGAGCGCGGTCAGCCCCGCCATCGCGAAGTAGAAGATCGACAGCAGGTTGAGCTCGCTCAGATCCTTCTCCATCAGGGCCTCGGATAGTGGCTGATGGCCACACGGTTGCCCTCGGGGTCGCGGGCGTACGAGCTGTGCGCGGTGCGCTGCTCGACGGTTGCACCGCGACGTTCGAGCTCGCGCTCGAGTGCGGCCCGCTCGTCCGGCGTCACGGAAAAGGCCAACAAGAAGGGCCCCGCGCCAACGCCCTGGACCGGTCGCGCGGGCTCATCGGTGTGCTCGATCATCAGCAGGGTCTCGCCGCTCGCCAGCCAGATCGAGCGCAAGACGCCCGACTCGGTGTGGTGACGAGCCACCTCGGCCAGGCCGAACGCCTCGCGATAGAACCCGGCGACTCGCTCGACGTCGCGGGCCCCCAGCGCCAGGTGATGCAGCGCACGCGTCATCGCTCACCCACCCTTGCGCAACTTGCCGCGGTCGATCTTGCCAAGGTGAGTGCGCGGCATCGAATCGACGAACACCACGCCACGGGGCGCCTTGTAGGGCTCGAGCTTGTCGCGCACCCAGGCCTTGAGCTCGTCCCCCAGGGTGGTGCTCACCGAGGTCGCGGTCACGTACGCGTGGGGCTTGACCAGCCCGCTGTCGTCGGTGACGCCGACCACCGCGACCTCTTTCACTGCCGGGTGCGTCAACAGGCAATTCTCCACCTCGCCCGGCGCGAGCCACTTGCCGCCCACCTTCAGCATGTCGTCACCACGGCCGCAGTACACGAAGTTGCCCCGAGGGTCCCGCAAGACCATGTCGCCCGAGACGTACCACTCGCCGCGAAAGGCCGCCTGGGTCTTCTCCATGTTCTGCCAGTAGGCGATGGCGCGCGAATCCCCGCGGACCCAGAGCCAGCCGACCTCGCCGTCGGGCAGGTCGCGGCCATCATCATCGCGCACGCGGACGTCGAAACCCGGGACCACCTTGCCCAGGGTTCCGGGAACGACGTCGTCGGGCCTGTTGGTCAAGAACACGTGCCACATCTCTGCGGTGCCGAGACCGTCGAGCAACTCCACTCCGAACGTGGCTTTCCAGCGCTGATACAGCTCGACCGGCAGCGCTTCGCCGGCCGAAGTCGCAAAACGCAGCCACGAGAGATCCTGCTCGCGCGCCGCGGGGTGACTGACCATGGCGCTTACCATGGTCGGCACGTTGATCAAGATCGTAGGGCGGTGCCGACGGATCTGGTCGAAGAGGACGTCGGCCGTGCAGCGCTCGGGAAACAAGATGCTGGTGCCCCCCACCGAGAACGGGAACAGCAAGTTCGCACCGGTGGCGTAGCCGAAGTACAGCTTGGGCACGCTCAGCGTGACGTCGCGCTCCGAGAACCCCAGCACGCGACTCGCATACAGCTCGGTGGTGTTGGCGAACGAGGCGTGGGACTGAAGCACCGCCTTGGGTCGCCCGGTGGTGCCGCCCGAGAAGAGCCAGATGGCAGCGTCGTCGCGATGGGTCGGGTAGAAATCTGGCCGTTCGCTGGCGCCCGCCAAGAGCGGCTCGAAGGGGCGCACCTTGCCCGAGCTCTGCTCGCCGCCGACCACCAGCACGTGCCTCAGATCGCGGGCGCCTGCGGCGGCCTGAGTGAACACAGCGGCGTGGTCCGCGTGCACCACGGCCACCTTGGCGCGGGTGTACTGGTAGAAGTAGGCGATCTCGTCGGCCTTGAGCAGTGAGTTGACCATCACCACCGCCGAGCCGTTGAACAGCGTGCCGAACAGCGCGATGGGGAACTCCGGAACGTCGGGCAGGCCGATCAGCACCCGCTGCTCGGGATCCACTCCCAGCTCGGCGAGCACCCGGGCGAAGCGCCGGGCCGCGGAGTGCACCTCGGCATAGGTCAGCTGCCGCGCACCGGCGATGAGGGCGACCTTGTCGCCCCGGCCCTCACGGAGCCGCTCGGAGAGGAAGCGGTCCGCGATGTTGAGCGTCTCCGGCAGCACCACCGTCATGCGCCCACGAAACGACCGCCCGCGCGGGGGGTCAAGCGCGTGGACCAAGCCGCATGCTCGGCACTATGCTCCGCGTCATGCTCGACCGCTTCCCCGTCATCCCCGGCGCCGAGCCCTGGTCGTCCCCCGGCTCGGGCGCGCGCTCCGACATCGGCCTCGTGCTCTGCCACGGCTTCACCGGAAACCCGAACGCCATGCGCCCCCTGGGCGAAGCGCTGGCCGCCCGGGGTTTCGCCGTCGAGGTGATCCGCCTTCCGGGGCACGGCACCCACTGGCGCGACATGACGCGCACCCGCTATTCCGACTGGCGCTGGGAGATGGATCGCGCCGTGAGCGATCTGGTGAAGCGCGGCAAGCGGGTGGTGATGGTCGGACTCAGCATGGGTGGGACCATCGCCCTGGACGTCGCCTGTGCACGCGCCGACGAGATCGCAGGCGTCGTCCCGATCAACTGCACGGTGCTCGACCGCGAGGGTCTCTTGGCCAAGGTCGCGCCGGTGCTCGAGCACATCTTGCCGGTGGTTCCGGCCAAGGCCGCCGGCCTGGTCGAGAACGACATCGCCAAGGGCGGCGACGAGAAGGCCTACGACATGGTACCCGCCAAGGCCGGCAACTCGTTCTTGAAAGAGCTGCCGCGGATCCGCGCCGGCCTCACCGGCCTGAAGGTCCCGGCGCTGGTGGCCTATGCCCCGAACGACCACAGCGTTCCGCCGGAGAACTCCCGCGCGCTCTTGAAGATGCTCCCCGACGGCAGCGAGCTGAAGCTCGAACGCTCGTACCACGTTGCCACCCTCGACCACGACTTGGACCTCTTGGTCGAGAAGATCAGCGAGTTCGCCGAACGGGTCGGCAGGCTGTCGTGAGCTCGGCGCGGCTGGCCGACTTCAGCTGGGAGGCCCTGCGCGATCTCGACAAGGCCGCGCTCTGGGTGATCTTGCCGGTCGGCGCCACCGAAGCCCACGGCCCCCACCTGCCGATCTCGACCGACGTGATCATCGCCGAGGCCATGGCCGAGGCCGGCGCCGCGGCCCTCTCGGCGCGCGGCGTACGAAGCCTGATCGCGCCAGCCTTGGCGTACACCTCGGCGGGCTACGCCGCCGGCTTCCCCGGGACGGTCTCGGTGCGCCCCGAGACGGTGACCGCGCTGATCGTCGACATCGCCCAGGCGCTGGCCGGACACGGCTTCGGCCGCCTGGTGATCGCCAACGCGCACCTCGAACCGGCGCACATCGCGTCGCTGCACGCCGCCGTGCGGGCCCTGGCCGGCGAGCTCGAGATCGTGTTCCCCGACGTCACTCAGAAGCCCTGGGCGCTGCGCCTGACCGACGAGTTCAAGAGCGGCGCCTGCCACGCCGGCCAATACGAAGGCTCGATCGTGCTGGCGGAACGGCCCGAGCTGGTGAACCAGGATCTGGCCCAGAGCCTGCCAGAAAACCCGGCCAGCCTGAGCCGCGCCATCCGCGACGGCAAGCGCACCTTCGAGGCCGCCGGGGGCGCACGCGCATACTTCGGCTCCCCCGCCCGCGCGAGCGCAGAAGAGGGACGCGCAACGCTCGCAGTGCTGGGGCAGATCCTGGCGGACGCGGTGCTCGGGGCGGGTTGATCAGCGCTGGCGGTCTGCCAGGCGTTCCAGCGCAGCGCGAAGGACCGTGACGTCGGCGCGGTCCTTGCCCCATGCCTTTTCGAAGAGCTGCGCCAGCGCTGCGACATCTGCCCAGGTGGCCGGGCGCGTGTACTCCGCGTCCGTCGCCACGTTCACGGCTCCGACGCGACGACGGCATCGACGATCCAGGCTTCGCGGGCCCGGTTGGCTTCTTCGTGGCTGCCGTACTTGAAGACGCCCTTCGGTGCCCGCGTGCGGTACTGCGCCATTTGCGCGAGCGCTTCGCGGGTGCGCGCCGGCGGCACCGCGCCAAGCGGCGGCGGCTGCCGTCGCCCCACCACGCGAATGAACAGCTCGCCGGTGATTGGATCGCGTTCCACGCGTGACGCTCGCTCCGAGCGCAGCCCCAGCCAGGCGGCAGAGCCCGCGGCGCCGGCGCGCTACCCCACCCGCTCGAGCGCGAAGAAGAACTGATCGCCGTCGCCGCGAGCACGCGAGACCCCACCGATGCCCAGGCACACGTCGTCCGAGAGCGGCTTGACCTCGTCGTACAAGAACTGGTTGAAGAAGCCCGGCAGCCGGCGGTCGTCGTAGAGCATGCGCAGCGTGCTGGTGTCGCGCCAGCGCGAGGGGCCGGCGCTGAGGCTGAAGTGCCCGAACCCGAGCGGCAGCCCGAGCCAGGTCCAGACGCGGCGATCGAAATCGATGCACCAGGGCAAGCGCGCGAACACCAGGTCGTTCACCGGTCTGAGCACCAGATGATGCGCCACGCGCGTCTCGAGCCAGG
>Ga0138256_10007782_pt1 | contig 11290 bp, 9 predicted proteins | sample KNB2016incub_MG_FD_105486 | JGI IMG/M metagenome (GOLD analysis project Ga0138256, IMG submission 105486) | Active sludge microbial communities from wastewater in Klosterneuburg, Austria - KNB2014incub_MG | ecosystem: Engineered > WWTP > Activated sludge > Unclassified | place: Austria...
CTTTCATCCAAAGAACAGATTCGCGCCAACACACTAAACCCGTAATTTGCTAAACCAGTAATTTCTTGATGTCTGCGGAGTCTGTAACAGATTGCGCTGTAACGTTGGAAACCACAGCGGGCGAGGGTGCTTTCAGATTTGTTTCGTTCAGTGCGCCTTCCATGATCTTCGCAGCGGGCTCCATCAGCGAACAATGAAACGGCGCAGAGACGGGAAGCAGGATCGCGCGTTTCGCGCCGCGCTCGGTCGCCAGCGCGACCGCTCTTTCGACCGCTTCTTTTTTGCCGCTGATCACGACCTGACCGACGGAGTTGTCATTCGCAACTTCGCACGCGGTGTCTTTGGCAACCTGCAGCACGTCCTCGAAACTCGGCCCGAGAACAGCCGCCATCGCACCGATGCCGACAGGAACGGCTTTCTGCATCGACTGGCCGCGTAAGTTCAAAAGTTTCGCCGTGACCGGAATTTCTAGCGAGCCTGCAGCCGTGAGCGCGGAGTATTCACCGAGCGAATGACCGGCAACAAATTTTGCGGATTTGGCGAGATCGATGCCGCCCTGTTTCTGCAGCACGCGCACCACCGCCATCGAAACGGCCATTAACGCAGGCTGGGTATTTTCGGTGAGGCCAAGGTCGCTTTCCGGCCCATCGAAGATGATTTTACTTAATTTTTTGCCCAGCGATTCGTCGATTTCCTCGAAAACGTCCTTTGCCTCGGCGAAGGCGTCATACAAATCGCGGCCCATACCCACAGCCTGCGAACCTTGCCCCGGAAAGATGAATGCGCGTGTCATTTTGCCTCAACTTATTGTGTTTTAACGAAGAAATTTGAAATAATATTACCAGTATTAATTTATTAGAGTTATTTAATTTCGCGCCGCACCATAAATACCTTAGAAAAACTTTGTGATTTTCAGGAGCGTATGAAACTATAAAAAATCAAAGTAAGGCTGATTTAGCAGAAGGATTGCTGCTTTCAAAGAGGGGAATTTCCGGATCAGCCTCCTGGGTCTGCGTTTAAAGAACAAGCGGCACCGCCGACGAGTTGATTACAGGGGATTTATTGTGAGCCTGTCCGTCCATCAAAGGATACGCATTCTTATTGAACAAACGAACGACGCGTTCGCCTGTTATGACGCGGTTAATGCCGATTACGCCGAATTCGCCACGCTGGCGCTGTCCGACTTCAAGGATGCCCTCGAAAACCCGCATCTGACACGCGGCCAGCTCACGGGAATGCTGCGTAGGGGCATGGTCAAGCATCAGGATAAGACCCCTGGTTCCTGGTCCGCCTTCATGGCCGCCCATATCGCCCGGGCCGCCAATATAGGCGCCGTCGTTGATGGCGGGTTCTACCGGTCCGTCCAGGACGAATAGCCCCCTGAAAATACCCCAGATAATCCTTGCTTTCACCCCTGGAAAGGGGCTAAAACCCCTCATCTTTCAGCAAGTGCTGATTATATAACCTCGCCGGCGGTGTGATGATCGTCGGCTTTTCCCCGAATAATTTGAAGGGGATATAACCGAGAGGAGCATGAAGATGCCAATCTATGAAACCGTGTTCATCGCACGCCAAGACCTGACGGAAGCTCAGGTTAAGGAACTGACCGACAAATTCTCCAAGATCGTTACCGATCTGAAGGGGAAAATCCTGAAGACCGAATACTGGGGCCTGCGTACGCTCGCCTACAGAATTAAAAAAGCCCGCAAGGCGCACTACGTGCTGATCGAAACGGACGCCCCTGGCGAAGCCGTCATCGAACTCGAGCGTAACCTCCGCCTGCACGAAGACATCATGCGCAGCCTGACTGTTCGCCGCAACGAAGCGTCGAAAGCGCAGTCTGTAATTCTCGACAAAGAGAAGCGCTACGATGAAGAGAAGGAGGCTGCATAATGAGCACCGAACAATCAAACGTAAAACGTCCGTTTTTCCGCCGCAGGAAAACCTGTCCGTTCTCCGGCCCGAATGCGCCGTCGATCGACTGGAAAGACCTGCGCATGCTGAACCGCTACATCTCCGAGCGTGGCAAGGTCATCCCGAGCCGCATTACCGCCGTTTCCCAAAAGAAACAGCGTGAACTCGCCAAGGCGATCAAGCAGGCACGCTATATGGCGATCCTGCCCTATGTTCGCACCGAGAGCGAAGGCGGCCAGCGTCCCTTCAACAAAGGCCCAAGAGAATATGGTTCGCGCGACTTTGGTTCACGCGATTCATCCGGTCCACGCGGCGATCGCAGTGCAGGTCCCCGTGACCGCGCGCCGCGCGATTAAAAGGTAAAGGAACACGATCATGGCTACACAAGTAATCTTATTGGAGCGCGTTGAGAGTTTGGGTCAGATGGGCGATGTCGTCGCCGTCCGTCCCGGCTATGCGCGTAACTACCTTCTGCCGCAGAAAAAAGCTCTGCGCGCCAGCAAGGAAAACATCGCGTATTTCGAGGCCCAGAAAAAAGTCCTGGCCGCCGAGAACGACAAGCGCCGCGTCGCTGCTGAAAAAACCGCCAAGAAACTGGAAGGCGTCAAGGCGCCGCTCATCCGCCAGGCTTCTGAAGCAGGGCAGTTGTTCGGTTCGGTCACGTCGCGCGATATCGCCGAACAGGTGTCGAACGCATCCGGCGAGAAGGTCGAACGTTCGATGGTTCAGATGAACCAGAACTTCAAATCGGTCGGCCTGTTCAACGTCGATATCGTTCTGCACCCGGAAGTGAAGATCTCGGTTGTCATCAACATTGCACGCTCTGTTGAAGAAGCTGAAATCCAGGCGAAAACCGGTAAGGCCCTCATCGCTGAGGACAGCCGTAAGAAACAAGCAGCAGCCGAGGAGCCTTCGGAAGAAGAAGCCCTGGCCGCCGTTCTGGAAGAAGACGCCCTCGAAGCAACCCGCGAACGCGAAGCCGCTGAATCGGCTGAAGAGTCCGAAGACGCTGCTGAACTGGCTGCTAAATCCAAGGCCCGCGCTGAACGCAAGAAGGCCCGCAAGGCCGACGAGCCGGAAGCAGGCGAAGCCGAGGAAAATACAGAAGAATAAAGGCTTTATCCCCTCTATTCACAGGGGAAAGAAATATAAGGCTGGCATGAGGGATTCAACCTCTGCTAGCCTTTTTTCATGGTTCAATATGCCACTTTAAAAAAGCCGCTGGTCGAAAGCGGCGAGCCCCCTGTTTCCTACCGCGTCCTGCCGCACAATCAGGATGCCGAGCAGGCATTGCTGGGCGCGCTGCTCGTCGATAACCGTGCCTATGAAAAGGTTGGCGATTTTTTAAAGGCCGCTCATTTTTTCCTGCCCGCGCACCAGAGAATTTTTGAAGCGGTCGTCAAAATGATCGACCGTGGCCAGACCGCATCGCCCGTCACGCTGAAAAATTATTTCGAGAAAGATGATGATCTGAAAGAGGTTGGCGGCGCGGAATATCTTGCCGACCTCGCCGCCAGCGTCGTCAGCGTCATCAACGCGCAGGATTATGCGCGCACGATTTACGATCTGCATTTGAAGCGTGAGCTGATTTCCATCGGCGAGGAAGTCGTCAACGACGCATTCGATCACGATATAGACGTCGCCGCGACCGACACGATTGAAAAGGCTGAAGCGCGGCTGTTCGATCTTGCCGAAACCGGCGAGGTGAAGGGCAATTTCGTCACGCTGCGCACATCCGTTCTCGCCGCGATCGAGCACGCCGAGAAAGCTTATAAATCCGACGGTAACGTCACGGGCGTTACCACCGGCCTGATCGATATCGATAAAATCCTGGGCGGACTACAGAATTCCGATTTGCTCATTCTCGCCGGGCGTCCCTCGATGGGAAAGACGGCGCTTGCGACCAACATCGCTTTCGCCGCTGCGAATAAATTTGCTGAAACCGGCGGTGCGGAAGGCGCGATTACCGGCTTCTTCAGTCTCGAGATGTCATCCGACCAGTTAGCTGCGCGTATTCTCGCCGATCAATCGAATATCGCGAGCGATGCCATCCGCAAGGGCACGATCAAGCAGGACGATTTCCGCGCCTTTGCCGAAGCCTCGCAGCGTCTCAGCCAGGTCCCACTTTACATCGACGACACGCCCGGCCTTTCCATCAGCGCCATCAGAACGCGCGCGCGGCGGTTAAAGCGCCAGCACGGCCTCGGTCTTCTGGTCGTCGACTATTTGCAGTTACTTCGCGGTACGGGCTCGAAGCAGGGGCTGGACAACCGCGTGCAGGAAGTCTCGGAAATTACGCGCGGCCTCAAGGGTATTGCAAAAGAACTTGCCATTCCCGTTCTCGCGCTCTCGCAGCTTTCACGTCAGGTCGAACAGCGCGAAGACAAACGCCCGCAACTTTCCGACCTCAGGGAATCCGGCTCTATCGAACAGGACGCCGACGTCGTCATGTTCGTCTACCGCGAGGAATATTATCTGAGCCGCGCCGAGCCTGAACCCGGCACCGAAAAACACATGAAATGGCAGGAACGCTGCGACAAGGCGCTCAATGTCGGCGAATGCATCGTGGCCAAAGCGCGTCACGGTCCCATCGGTACGGTCAGGTTACAATTCAACCCGACCTTCACGCGCTTCTCCGACCTCGCGCAGCAAGGCCAGTACGAAGACCGCTATTAAGCGCATTAAAAAAGGGAGCCGCCAAAAAAAATGGGGGCTCCCTTTTTCGTGATCTGTTTTTATTTTCCCGGCTTTATTGTCGGGCCGCCGCCAACGCCGACCGGCGTTCTGTCTTCCGGGGTTGATACTTCGGCAAACTGCTCCTTAGCCAGCGCTTTCACGCCATCCAGTCCGCGCCGCAGTGCTTCCTCAAGCTCCTTGTGGGAAATAATGTCATCAGGGTCCGTATCGATTGCCGCTCTCGATTTTATCCCACCATTGACAAGGGCCGCCCTGATTTCATCGACGCTCAGCTTGTGGTCGCCGTCGCGGTCAAGTCCATTGACGAGGGTAGCATCAAATCCGCCTTTGGCCGCATCTCTTAACTGTTCGTTGGCGCGCGACCAGCTTGTAAACAAAGCGCTGTTTTGTGTGCCATGTTTTTTATGGGCTGCGACATCCTGTTTAAATATTTCCAATTCTCTCCGCGCGGCTTCCAGCGGTGCCAGTTCCCTTTCCGCGATCGCTTTTTTATTTGCACTATCCGTGCCTACGATTCTCATCCAGTCGGGAACGACTGAATCGTTATCTTTTATGGTTTTCTGCAATTCGGCGATCTGTTTATCCAAAGCCTTCTCAAGCTTGCGTAGGGTTTTCGGATCCGAGTAATCGGTTTTATTTACATGCTCGTAAGGATCTTTAACATTCGTTTTCTTGGCGTAATCAATAGCGAAAACGGTCAGGCTGCTGTAATTGCGCACGACGGGCACGCCAGACTTATCACGGTCCAGGCTACCGGTAGTGATTTTGGCTTGCGCCGCTTCCTTGTTAAGCCTGTTCACTTCTTCATGCGCGCGGTAGGAATGGCGCATTTCAAGAGCGGTTTCGCCAACGATGGCCGCGCCGCCTACGAGTACAACTGCGGGCGCAGCGGCAACGCCTGCAACGGTTGTAATCACGCCGGTGGCGACCGTTCCCGCTACGGCGATCGTGCGCGCTCCCCTGTCGCCCAGGGAATGACTGCCATCGGAATTTGTATCGATGAACTCGCCTTTTTCACTGTAAACCTGGTAAGCGCCCGTGGCGACTATCATCGGGATGTTGAGTTTGGTTGCAACGAAAGTCACCAGTTTGGGAGCAACGGCGCTGGAAGTCTGCCATAGTGCCGCGCCGCCGGTCAGGATATTGCCTGTATTAAGAATAGCGCCGCCAGTATCGCCGGCTTCGAGGGATTTATAGAAGCCGTATCCGCCGAGGCCGATACCGCCAACGCCGAGGCCGCGTGTGACATTGATCTGGTTGAAGGCACCGCGTATATTAACCGTAGTTGGCGTGCCCGGACGTTCCGATAAAGATTGAAACTGCATTCCCTGGTGATAGGCGCGCTGCTCAGCCAGGGTCATACCCTTGGCATGCAAATCCACGCGTTGTTTCGCTAGATCACGCCAGCGGTGCTCATATTCATGGCTGGGAAGAGTATGTTTCTCCTTCTCGAAATCCGCAAATTTTTCATTAAGAGCGTCTTGCTGCTTTTTAAGCTTGGCTTCCTGAGTGTCGAGATCTGCGCCACGTTGCGTGTGACCTTCCCTGTCCTTGGCCAGGGATTCGACATCGGCCTTATGGTTGGCGACGCGCTCATCATAAGCTTTTTCAAGCTTGCCATACTCTTTCCTGAGCTTCTCAAGCTTTTTTTGTTCTATTTTTTCTTCGCGTGTTTCTTCGCCGAATAAATTGCTCTTTGACCTGAGCTTCGCTTCTCTCTTTTCAATCTCGCGATATTTGGTTTCCAGCTCGTCTTTTTGAGCACGAAGACCGCGCTCTTCTGTGTGCACTGCACGGGCCCGCTCGCGCAGGCTGCTTTCATTATAGGCATCCATGACCACTTCCGCGCGTGGTAAACGCGGAATGTCGCGTTCATCGAGCATGGTTTCAATGCCCCGGGGCTTGAAAGGCTCTTCCAGATGGCCGACATGTCGTTGGAGTTTTCCCACATCTTCATGAAATTCCGGCGACAATTTTTTAGCGGCGTTTTTCGGCGCTGGATTTTCCGTGGGCACCGCAGGTTTGCCCGATTCTTGCGTGACCACTGCAGGTTTCTCTGTCGTCGTACCGTTTGATGGAGGTGCGGTATGAGTTGAATTATCGCCCTCAAGAACAGTTGGGGGTACTAATTCTGGAGAAGGCGCAACACGCACAGGATTTTGCGCATGCACTGTCGGCTCCACAACCGGTGGGTTGCCCGAGGCGGCGCGCACGGGTTGCGCGGGTCTTTCCGATACCGGCGTTCCGTTATTATTTTCAGAAACAACATCAGTAATGGGACGTGCGGAAGGCTCTGCAACAGTTGTTCTCGTCGTCGTTGCTGCAGCCGGTCTTGAAGCAGGCACCGCCTGGGGCCGGGGTCTTCCTGCCAGCTTATTTTCTGTGTCTTGGATTTCGCGTCTCAGATTTTCAATGTTTTCCTGTTTTCCATTGATATCCTTTTGCCAGGCTTTGAGAAGTTCCTCTGTCCGCTTATTTTTTTGCGGAGATTCCTCATATTCTTTTTCCAGTGTCCTGTGTTTGAACTTAAGCTTGTCCAGCTTCTCTTCTCTGGTTTTCAGATCTCTTTCTTTAAGCGCCACGTTTTCGCGCAGAACCGCTTCCATCTCGGGAGACAAGCCTTCGTCAATTACAGCCTGCGCCTGTCCGGGGCGCACGCCATTTCCGTTTGTATTGCTACGCGTGGCTTCTTCCGGTTCTGTTCCTGTTCCCGCCTGCGCGCGGGCCGTTTTTGTTTGCTGTTCATCAGCTCCCTGTGCGGGTCTTTCGCCTTGTGTGGCTTCGGCTTCGTTAGCTGTCGGATTTTTGGTAGCATTGGCCTCGGCGGTTGTTGCAGCCGCTGCAACCGGCGCGGGCGCAGCGCGTGCCGCTGATCGCGATTTCATGAGTTTTTTTAAAGCGAGCGCTCCCAGCGCAACTGCGCCGACGCGCATGTAGTTAACATCTGCATCCGGGTTGAACCAGCTGTCCGGCGTTTGCGAAGGAGTGCCACCGCCTTCGTTTTCCAGGTCTTCTTCATCTCCCTCTGCTTTGGGCTCTTCTTTTTTATGATATTTGCCGAGCGCGCTTACAAAACGGGAAACGGCGCCATCTATTGTCGCTTTTTCAGCGTCGCTGCCTGACATATGCAGGGCGTCTATTTTTTTCGAGTCGCCTTTTACCAGGCGGTAAGACAACGCAAGCCGGGCCAGATCTCTTATTACTGCTTGGTCGCCGAGACTCACATCGCGATTAGGATCCGCCTTGTGTGATTTAACGTACTCGCGCAAATTATCTTTTGCGAGTTTGTGATCGTAATTTTTTTCCTGATTAAGTTCTTCATCCAGTAGCTCTAGTATCCGCATGGCGGAGAGCTTCCCCTCACGGGCCTCGCTGCTCGCTTGTTGGGCGAATCCGTCATAATTCAGCTCCTCCGCCATTTTGGCTAAAGCCTCCAAATCCTCGACCGTTGCCACTGTCACTTTCGGTTTGTTGTCGGGCTCGTCTGCGTCGGTTTCATCTGCTTCTGTTTCAGATCCGGCTTTTCCCGCGCTTGTTAAAGTTCCAGCTCCACTTCCGCCTGTACCTGTACTTGGCGGAACAGGTACACTGGCCGTGGCACGCGCCGGAGGATCTGTAAAGAGAACGTCTTCAAACATTTCATTCGAAATCATTTTTTCAAAATCACCGCCCGCCCTGTGATAAAGCGTCGCTGCAATGATCAGGCTGTCCAGATTATCGAGGTCATCGGGCGCTATCCTGTCGTCTGATTTCAAGGGAAGATAAAATTCGACAAATTTTTTCAGCGTCGCTTCCGCCGTCATGGCACTGTAATCGGGATCGAGCAACCGGCCTTTTGCGTGAAGGATATTCATGACCGTTTCGTATCCGGTTTTCGGATCGGGGGTGACAGTCGTGCCAGTTTTTGGATCGGCAGTTACAGGCGCATCGGCTTTTGGTTCAACGGTTTGAGTGCTGGTTCCGGTGGTATCAGTACTCACGGGTGCGGCACTTATGTCTTTGGTTAAATCCGGAGCAGGTGTGCTCGTCACAGAATCTGCAGGCTTAGGTACAGCTGCTGGCTTGGGCACTTCTTGACGTTCGACCAGAGCGGGTTTGCTCTGTAAGTCGATCTCAGGTACGGGAGGCGCAGATTCAGCGGCTTCTACAACAGGCTGTCTGCCGATCGCCGGATTATCGGCCAGTTTATACAAAATTTTCAATTCGCCGTGACGGCGCACGCCGTTGATGACCTGGTCTTTGAAGAGATCCCGGGTCTCGTCCTCGAGCTTTCTTGAAAGTTTTTTATATCGGTCTTCCGCTTCCTTGACGGCATCGGCATTTTTTTTGTCCTGATAAAATTTGACCTGCGCGGCGTATCGGCTTAAATGCGCCTCGCCTTCGGCAAGATTCCAGCGCTCTATGGTGCGAATATTGCTGTTAACCTGCTTCAGCGTTTCCTGGCCGACGTCCTTGCGGGCACTGAACTCTTTTGCGAGAGTGGGGGCGAGAATATTTTCCCCGAACCATTCGCGCAGATTTTCAGGAATTTTCAATTTGGCGAAAAGATCGCCTTTGTTCAGGATCTGGTCGGCTTCCAGCGCGCCTTCTTTAGGACCTTTTTTCAGAAATACGCCGAGTGCTGCATACTCGCTACGCATTGCGCTGAGTTCAACGGCGGTTTCAATCACCCGTTGGGTGTAACGAAGAAGGCCTTCCTTGTCGTCAGCAGAAATTTCGTCGGCATCCGCATAAAGTCTCAGGTCTTTTTCCAGCCAGTTAAACCGCTCCTGAAGCTGTGCGGCACCCTCGGATAAATCTATTTCCAGATCTTCATGAAGCTGGTTATAGGCTACTGCATCTTGCGAACTGTGATGTTCGCGGTGAATATCAATGGCTTCCGCGAAAAATCTTGCGGAACTACGCATAGTTTCTTGATCTGCAGGATTATCTGCCATGATCACACCCTTATCTTTCTCAACTAGCGCGTTTTTTCTAATGCAAACGCTGCTACAACTATTACCGGTATTCTATTTTTTTATAATTTTTATATTTTTAAAGTTAAACCCATGGTAAATCATGGGAAGAAATATCGCAAGAAATTAATCCTTAACAAATCGTTAAAATGCTTAAAAACAAGGGAATTCTGACGATCGACCTTGGTGCCGTCGTCCATAATTATAAAGTGCTGAAGGCCGAGGCAGCACCCGGCGCGTGTGTGGCCGCTGTCGTCAAGGCGAATGGCTACGGGCTCGGATCGGTTGCAATCAGCAAGATTCTGAGCAAGGCGGGATGCCGGGATTTTTTTGTTTTTTCTTTTGAGGAAGGTGTGGAACTCCGCGCCGCGCTGAAAGAGCCGCGCATTTTTATCCTCAGTGGTTTTTTTGGCAATGGCGAAGCGTACGCTGCACACAATCTCATTCCCGCACTGGGAAGTTTTATCGAGATAGAGAATTATAGGAAATTAGCTGCGAAGCTCGATAAAAAACTGGATGCGTGCCTGAACTTCAACATTCGTATGAACCGCCTCGGCCTTGACACGCTGGAAACGGAAAAACTGATTGCTGATAAAACTCTGCTGGACGGATTAAACATCATCGGCGTGCTCAGCCATTTCGCATCCGCAGATGAAGATAGCCCGCTCAATGACGAGCAGAACGAAATTTTCGAAAAAATCGCGAAGCACTTTCCGAGGGCTGAAAAATCCCTCTCGAATTCTTTCGGCGCATTCCGGAGTAAAAAATATCATCACGACCTTCTGCGTCCGGGCATGGCGCTCTACGGACTCAATCCCACGCCTGGAACAAAAAATCCCATGAAAGGCGTGGTCAGTTTGAATCTTCCCGTCGCGCTGCTGCGGACAATTCATGCCGGCGAGGGCGTAGGCTATGGCGTGACATGGAAAGCTGAAAAGGAAACGGTTCTTGCCACTGTCGCCGCTGGATACGCAGACGGCATTTTCCGCTCTCTCAGTAACAAGGGCGCGCTGTACTGGAAGGGCATACGCTGCCCGATCCGCGGCCGTGTCTCGATGGATTTAACAACCGTAGATATTTCCGCCGTGCCTGAAAATCAAAGGCCCAAACCGGGTGACCTGATGGAGCTGATCGGCGTACATCAAAGCGCGGATGATCTTGCGAATGACGCGGGCACAATCGGTTATGAAGTGCTGACCAACCTTGGCCATCGTTACGAACGCGTTTATGTCGACGAAGACACCATGCGCATTTCCGGCGGCAAATCGGCGTCCGCCAGCGGCGCGTAGGAGTTGAAATAATCAGGCATCAGGCGGAAATCCCACCATTCCTGCGGTAACGGCAGAAGAGGAGTCTTCAGTTTTTTCGCAGCTCCAACCATCGAGTTCGTCAGCGCCGCCCGGTTTTTCCGTGCTTCCTGCGAAAGATTTTTGTACTCGCGGTGCGCCGGATTTTTTTCCGCAGAGGAATCGAGTGCCAGGAAATCGAAATCCGTTCCCATGTCCACAAATTCGCCTTTTTCGTTCTCAAGGCCGATATCCACCGCCATGCCGCGTGGGTGACCGCCCATGCCGGGCCGGGAGAGAAGGTTCTGGCTCAGCCATTCTGGATTCCCGCGCACGCAAGCAGTACGCAGCATGGCTTCCTACACATCAATAATACAGAAACCATCAAAAAATACGAACCACAAATCGTAATTCTCAAAACAAGCGCTGGCGGCCACC
>Ga0138256_10007783_pt1 | contig 11289 bp, 10 predicted proteins | sample KNB2016incub_MG_FD_105486 | JGI IMG/M metagenome (GOLD analysis project Ga0138256, IMG submission 105486) | Active sludge microbial communities from wastewater in Klosterneuburg, Austria - KNB2014incub_MG | ecosystem: Engineered > WWTP > Activated sludge > Unclassified | place: Austria...
ATGTTGAAGTTGGCAACGGTGACATCGTTCTGCAAATGCCGTATTTCGGGATCGGCACCGAGGTTGCCGATCAAGATCACTTTGTTAACGCCGGACATGGTTCAATTGAATAGGAGGACGAAGATAGCAGTTGTGAAAGAGCGTGATGGTTGAACGCGTGATCAGCGACGACCTTACTTGGTGTGTTCATCTTCCAAATACCGTGCGATCAAACGGGGTAAGGCATATTCATCCACTGCAGCCAGCGGTGCTCGGATCCACTCCAGTGGCCGCTTGAACTTCTTCGGTGGTACGCAGCTCCAAAATGTGCCCTGTATCACTTGGTGGCTAAGTACGTGCTTCACCGGACCGATCTTCTCACCAATTGTCCACCCTGGTCCGAATTCGTTCTCAATTGAAGATACCATGGACTTATGGCCAAGCGAGCGCGTGCTTTCGATCAATGGAAATTCGTACAGACCTTGCCAAATGTCCTTCCCGTTGCGCTTCTGAAGGGTTCGACCTTGGTTCGATGTGATGTCCAAGTAATTGAAATAGCGCACACGGCTTTTGGTCTTTCCGGACTTATAGGGCAATTCTTGGATACGCCCGGTCTTCAAGGCGATACACTTGCCCAGTAGCGGACATTGATCACACAGTGGTTTCTTCGGCGTACAAACCGTCGCTCCCAACTCCATCACCGCTTGGTTATGGTCGCCTGGGTGATACGGGTCCATCAACGTAGCGGCCAATGCCCGGAATTCCTTCCGCCCGGCGGTGCTGTCGATCGGGGTAGCGATCCCGAAAACGCGGGACAATACCCGGTACACGTTGCCGTCCACGACAGGTTCGACCAGGTTGAAGGAAATAGAGCCGATCGCCGCCGCGGTGTATTCGCCCACACCCTTCAAACCGAGCAAAGCCTCGTATTCTCGTGGGAAACGCCCGCCATGCTCGTCCATCACTTGTTGGGCGGCTGTCCGCAAGTTCCGTGCTCGGCTGTAATAGCCCAACCCCTGCCATAGGCGGAGGACCGCGGCTTCGGGTGCAGCGGCCAAGTCAGCTACGGTAGGATACCGCTCCACGAACCGTTCCCAGTAGGCCAAGCCCTGGTCCACCCGGGTTTGCTGCAGGATCACTTCACTAAGCCAGATCTTGTACGGATCTGTAGTGCTGCGCCAAGGCAAAGCCCGGTGGTTCTCCCGGTACCAATTGAGCAGGTTGCGACTGAACCAAGGACTTTCTGGCATTTGGACGCAAAGATCGGTAAGGGTTTCTGTCCCATTCCTCATAAAGGAACCGTGAATGGACTTGAGTGGGGAGGATCAATTCACGTCCATTTCCGTTCATTCACGGTTCCTTGCCTCTTAAGGAGAAATGAGAGCCACAAAAGATCGGTTGCCGTTCCAACAAGATCGGCTATCTTCGCGGCCCCAAACCAAAGTAGGGTATGACGAAGGCAGAGTTGGTCAGCATCATTGCAAAGCGGACCGGTGTGGAACGCCAAGTGGTCTTGACCACGGTGGAGGCGTTCATGGAAGAGGTGAAGAACAGCCTCGAAAAAGGAGAGAACGTCCACCTGCGTGGGTTTGGGAGCTTCGTGGTGAAGCACAGGGCACAGAAGACCGGAAGGATCCTGGCCCGTAACACCACCATTATCATACCGGCGCACGATGTGCCGGCGTTCAAACCTGCCGACACGTTCGTCGATAAGGTGAAGAACAGGACCAAGACGGCCTAAGCGATGTGGGGCTTGAAGAAGCCGCAGTTGCTGGTCCTGCTCGGTGCGGTGGTAGTGATCGTTCTTTTGGTATTGGCGCCCCGGAAACCCACCGGGAAGGAAGTGGCCGTTAAGCCGATGGACCCAATGGAGGCACGTACTGCCGAAGCTGTGGCCTTGGTGAACGGCGATAACCCCATGCAAGGCATCATGCTGTTGCGCGGGATCCTCGAAGAGGACCCTGACAACGTGGATGCACATTGGCAACTGGGTCTTTTCTCTGTCCAAAGTGGACAGTACGACAAAGCTTTGGAACGCTTCCGAAAAGTGATCGAACTGGACCCGGAGAATTTTCCCGATGCCTGGTTCTATCTAGGGCGCACATACGCGACGCTGGACAGCAATGACCAAGCGATCGCCAGTCTGCTGAAGTACAAAACACTAACGCAGGACACGGCCATACTCCATGGAGTGGACCGTTTCCTGTTGGAATTGAATAACTCAAAACAATAAGCACACATGCCGTGCGGTAAGAAACGTAAACGACACAAGATGTCCACGCACAAGCGCAAAAAGCGCTTGCGGAAGAACAGGCACAAGAAGAAGGCCCGCTAGGTCTCTTCGCCTGAACTGAATAGCGTGGCCCAAGGACGACCTGTCCTTGGTGCCATTCGCTATATCCTAAGGTGCCGTAGCGGCACTCCAGCTTCCATGCACAAGACACGCTCGTGAATATCGACTTGATCATCCGTTCCGGAAAAGGAGAGGTGGCCATTGCCCTGATGAAGGACAAAGTGCTCGCCGAACTGCACCGCGAACGGACCGAACACGGCTTTGCCGTAGGCGACGTATACCTCGCCAAGGTGCGCAAAGTGGCACCCGGCCTCAACGCCGCATTCGTGGATGTGGGCCACGAGAAGGATGCTTTCCTGCACTATTACGACCTCGGTCCACAATACCGTAACAGCTACAAGTTCGCCAAGGCCGCGGTCGCCGGAACTGTGAAAACAGGCTTGCTTGAGGACTGGAAGCTCGAAACCGATATCCCCAAAGACGGGAAACTCGCTGATGTGCTGAGTGCCAGCCAAACCATTCTGGTGCAGATCGCCAAAGAGCCTATCAGCACGAAAGGACCGCGCCTCACTGCGGAAGTCACACTTGCTGGTCGTTATATGGTCTTGGTGCCCTTCATCAACAAGATCAACCTTTCCTCGCGCATCACCGACGAGGTGGAACGCAGGCGGCTGAAGGACCTGATGATGGCCATCAAGCCGAAGGGTTTTGGGGTGATCATTCGCACCAACGCCGCGGATAAGAACACCGAGGATCTTGCGGCAGACCTGAAGACCTTGCTCCAGCGCTGGGACGAGATGTTCCGGAACCTCCGCAACGCACAGGCCCCGAAGAAAGTGCTGGGAGAGATCGATCGCACCAACGCAATAATGCGCGATCTGTTGAACAAGGATTTCACGAGCATCCAAGTGGATGATGAACTCCTTGCCGAAGAGATCTACCAGACCCTGGAAAAGACCGCACCCGAGAAGAAGGGCATCGTAAAGCACTACAAAGGCAAGCTCGACATCTTCGATAATTTCGGAGTGAACAAGCAGATCAAGCAAGCCTTTGGTAAGCAGGTCATGCTCACCAGCGGTGCCTACCTGATCGTTGAGAAGACAGAGGCCATGCACGTGGTCGACGTGAACAGCGGCAGCCGGAAGGGAGGCAACCAGGAACAGGAGAAGAACGCCTTGGACATCAATGTGGAAGCCGCCATCGAGATCGCACGCTTGCTGCGCCTTCGGGATATGGGCGGCATTATCTGTATCGACTTCATCGACCTCTACGAAGCCGAGAACCGTCGCATCCTGCACAAGGCATTGAAAGATGCCATGGCCGACGACAAGGCCAAGCACAACGTATTGCCACCAAGCCGCTTCGGTGTTATCGAGCTCACCCGCCAACGCGTGCGTCCCGAAACGGAGATCGACACCAGCGAGAATTGCCCAACGTGCAACGGCACCGGCGAAGTGGGCGCACCTGTCCTAGTGGTGGACGAGATCGAGAACGCCCTCAACTACCTGCTCTCCGAAAAGGACATGAACGGGCTCACCCTGCGTGTGCATCCGTTCATCCATGCCTACCTCACCAAGGGCCTGCCCAGCCGCCAAATGAACTGGTGGTGGCGCTGGAAGAAATGGGTGAAGGTGCAGCCCGAAAGCTCTTCCCAATTCCTGGCCTACGCGGTAACAGATGGGGAAGGGAACGAGGTGCCGTTATAGGTTTGATGCTTTCACGATAGCGTCGCTTTGAGCACAACGTTCACCCTTTCCTTCGATCAGCTACTTGAGCGCTTCCCCCTCACGGCCGAGCGTTTCCGCTTTTCGAAGAACTGGAAACCCAACAAGGAAGAAGATGTTGCCGTCGACCTCGTGGCCTTCTTGGGCAAGAGGGATTTCGTGATCCAAAGCACCATGATCTTCGAAGAGGACGCACCCGTAACCGATGACCCCATCGGTTACGAGCTCGACGTGAAGATCAAGAGCCATCCCGTGGACGTGGGTGAGCATTGGTTCACTGATCTCGACGAAGCCCGCCTGCATGCACTGAACTTTGTGCTTGAGATCTTTGAGGAGGAGCAGAAGGGTTTGGATTGAGAGGGATAGCAGAGGTCCTTCGGATATATACACTCCAACTTGCGAATGGTAGGCGCCGAAGTGAACATTACGATCCAATTGCTCCGCAATAGGGTATCCTCATATCGAAGCTCAAGGAACCCTAATGACGTTAGCGTTCATTTGAGTTCCGTTGATATTGCGATCAGCTTGGTCGAGTTTGGGCTGAATAAGGCAAGACCGATCAGTGCAGATGAAGAAGCTTGGTTCAACGCAGGATACACGTTGGACATGTTGTACAGAAATAGTGAATGGTCCGATATCGTAGACAAGTACTATTCTCTGGTTGAGTTCGCTAAGACGATGAATTTCTTTCGTCCCCGGTAGTTCGTTTACCCGTTAGACTCCTAAGGAGTATGCCTGTTGGTGAAGCGGCGCGAATGCAGGACCATGTAATATCGCTTCGGGGATCATACGTAGAGCGCGGTCGCTTATTTGAGGGCCTAAGAAGTTGAGAGGGACAAGGGGCCTTTGAGAAGAACGAAAAGCCACGGAATAATGGATTTGCGGAAACAGCAACTTGAATTTACCCAGTTAAGTTAACTCAATCCTATTGAATGTTTGCAAGAACATGGTAAATCATGTGTGGTAGACCATTTCGTAAATAAGTGGACCGTAATACTTTCATTTCTGATCCATGGGTATAGAACATGGAAACATCTTCACATTCTTGCAATTGGATTACTTGAGTGAGAAGTGAATCAACAAATTGATGGTATCGTTCACAAAATGAAGGAAAATCTGAGACCGTTACGTAATTCACCAAAAAGTTCTTCTGTAGACCAAGGTGATCGTATCGAACAATTTTATCAATATGCGCAGTTATGTTGCCCTTATTGATAGATGTAAGGTTACATCCTTCGAAAATAGACCGAACCATGCCTGTGTCATCTTGAATTCGAATATCGAGTTCTCCTTGCCTTTTACCCGTTGGTGAACTTCCCCACCGCGTTTGATCTTTTGTTATTGAGCCGCGACTTGATAAGATCATTTCGATATACGAATTTCTTGCATCTTCATCCTTGGGTACCACTTTATTGTTCCCTTGGAATTGAGCTACAGCAACAATGACCTCATTTACGATGAAGAGACTATCCCTACTTTGTCCAATTCCGGCAATTAAGTCGGCAATACTGACATCTTGGTAACTTTTGTTGCATGTTATTTTATCTCTACCATGGGCCGAAAATCCCTTTAGAACACTGAATTCAAAATAGTGAGGTTGTGTTGAATCCTGACACCTGATGCAAGTACACGCTATCGTCTGATGATAATCTTTATCGGCAACAAGGTTCAAGGAGTCATGAATCTGATCTAGCTCGTTACGAATTAGATTGAGAATCGAATATCTCTGAATCCCACGCGATCGTATCTGCAGCGTTCTGGATTGCTTGTTTTGGATTACAAGAGCGTCCCCTAATTCGGTCACGAAAGCTGCTCCAAAACGCCAAATTTTGTCGATTGGTGCAAGATAGTGCAGCTTACAAATCAAACGTGTTACAATACCTGGAGGCAATTTCGTATATCTTATTTCCACTCTTGCGACATCATGGTTCAGTGTCTTAAACCACTTTGAGATTGCGGGCGGTTCCTGTGGGGATAGTAGCTCTGGAATGATGAAACGATCGGTCCCGATTAAATTCATGCATAGTTCGAATTTCGAGAGTAGTGTCAACAACTCGTAGTGCTTGTGCTTCGGATAAGTCTGTGAGTTCCAGTAATTAGTTAGATCATCAATCGAAAAACGACCATTATTCTTCTGAATCTCTCGATTGTCAATCAGATTGTAGACGCTTTCACTGCCCCATTCAGGATTCAAGATCACAAGATTCGATAGCACGGGATTCCTTCTAAAGAATAGAATTTCTCCCAAATCGTGGAGATAATCCGATACCACATACGCCGCTCGCGGATTCAAACCGTGTTGGAGACAAATATCTACATACGTATCATGAGAAATGAAATTCTGACCAAGCCCCCGAAGGGACGCACGAACCTGTGTCCATGAGTTAGGCAACGTGTCGCCTATTTGAGGTAGTCTGCGTACACAGCTGTGAAGCGCCTTGTTTAGTTTGTCAAGTCCAGTGCGGGTTTTGCAGGATACAGAAATGAACGATTGGATATTGGGGTACTGACGTTTAAGGGCTTTTTGGTCCAATTCTGATTCTCGGTCATCTGTCTTGTTTTGAACCACTACAACTGGACTCATGCCAGATGTGCGCTGGATTGAATCCAGCCAAAATTCAAGACTAGACTCATCAATGTTCTTCCGTGTCTCCCAGACCACTACATACACTGTCCGTTCGGTTAGGAACATTAGATGAGTTGAGTGATAGATTTCCTGTCCGCCAAAATCCCATGTGTGCAAATGGACCTTGTGAAGCACTCCAATTGCATGTAGAGCGTTGTATTGTGCGGCCTGCCAGATGTCGTAGGTAAGCTTATCGGAATTGTTCTTATTCTTCTTTTTCAACAGTGCTTGTCCCGTTCGCTTGTTAACTAATTTATCCATATCAGGCCCGATACGGAAGTATGGTTCCACTGCTGGAAATAATATACTCTGTGTGCCTGTATGAATTTGGATACCATGCGTAGTTGTTTCAGACCCTATTATGAATTTGTAGTTCTTTTCGAACAACGATTTGATTATCGTTGTTTTTCCAACATCGCCACTGCCGATAAAAACTACTTTTGCTTCGAACACACGACCGACATGGTTGCTCCTTTCAAGCTGGAGGAAGTAGTCGAGTACATCATAGATGGAATGATCGGATATGCCTAGAGGAGTTCCCCTTAGAAATGGGTTCGGGACAAACAGCACTTCAGGACATGAGCCCAGATCGTAAAGTTCAGTTGGGGCCCTATACAATTGGTTACATGATATGTCTAGGTAAATCAAATCGTTAAAATCACCGTATCCCACATCAAGACTGCAGAGATAGTTGTTTGAGAAATCCAGGCTTCTGAGGTTCGGTAGCCTTTTTAGGACGACGGGTATGTCAACGAAACGATTGTAACTAAGGTCAAGTTCGATAAGAGACTTACAATTGCTTAGTTCTGAAGGTAAATCAGATAGCAATAGTCCACTTAAATTGAGGTAGCGTGCATTAGTAGCAAGAGCAGTGTGAATTTTTCCTTGAGCTATTTTGAATGCGTCAGTTTCAGTGGTCATTTCATAAGAATTTGGGGAGGTCTTGCGACGATAGACTATTTTAAATTGGTGTGGTAAGTTAGGATTGAGATTTGTCTGTCCAAGTTTCATTTCATTTTGTGCGCAGTTGTTTAGGATTATTGAAAGTGCGTTGTTCGCATTGACATGGTCTAGAGAAGGTTTCGCGGGACTTCAGATATCCCCAGCCCCCAAAAACGAAAGAAGCCCCTGGCGACCCAGAGGCTCTTTCTTTGAAGAGAGGAAGAAGGGGCGGTGCTTAGGCAGCGCGCTTCATCACCACGTCGCTGGCTGCGCCCTCACCAACCGTACCAACGGCAGTGATGCGGAACCAGTAGTACTTGCCTCCGGTCAGGTCCACAACGGTGTGGCCAGAACGGCTGCTGATGCCTACCAAGCTCCAGTTCGACTCAATGGACGGGTCGGTGGAACAGATATAGGCGTGGTAGTAACGGGCATGCTCAACGGCATCCCACTTCAGGTCAACTTGACCAGCAAAGTCGGTGAGACGTGCGTGTGCATTCGCCGGGGCGGGCAACTTGCCCGTCGGCGTCCGTTGTTTGATCAAAGGGAAGTTGCTGGTAACAGCTACTGCCGGGTCGCCAGCAGCGGCGGTGTTCACGTAAAGGCACAGGTGTGCGATCACGCTATCCAGCTCCGACTCGGCCACGCGGCGCAATTCCAGTTCCGCAGGGCCTCCGATCAAAGCATTGTTATAGGCGGTCTCCAACTTGTCCGCAGCCCCGGTCACCACCGCCATGGCAGGTGTGGGCGTGGGGAAGGCGGCGTTGCCGCTGATACCTTTCACCGCGTTGCGGACCAGGGCCACCTTCTCCAATGTTCGTAGGCCTTTCAGGCCGCTCTTTACTGTACGCATGGGTACTAGAGGTATTTGAACATCTGTCGGGTGCGCTACTTCCGGTTGGCGCGTTCCAGGCAAGAAGCTTCTGGAACTGGATGCGTGGCCCTTCACAGTTGCACGGTCCATGGGGGTTTTAACGCCCAAAATCGACCTTGATTTGTGTCTAAAATGACCCGCCGGGGGCATCATTGAGCGCTGTAACGTGCGCTGGACAAGGGTTTGAAGCGCTTTTATTTTGTTGATCCCCAGTTGGAACAGTCCGGATCTTGGGATGAATGGTTTACATATTGGCCCAATTCCCGCACAGGATCGCTGCATTCCCGCATGGGAATGGAGCGAACCCGCATGCTTTTGCAGCGATCCCGTGCGGGAATGCTGCAACCCCGCTGACTTTATGTGCAGCCCCGGTTACTTTTTCCGCAACCCCGCCCGGGAATTGAGCAACCCCGCATGCTTAACCTTCGCACCCGCACGGGAATGCTCCAGGCCCAATTGCTTTTGCTGCGCACCCGCATGGGACTTGCGCATTCCCGCTTGCATTTCCAATGCACCCGAAGGCACTACGGCCGATATCCCAAGTTCCCAAATACCCATTTCTGGGTATTGCAGGGTCAAAAAGGGTTGCCGTATTTCGTGTATGTGGTCGGGGCCGCTTGGTTTGGAATTATTTGGCAAGGGCCCTTGGCCCGGTGCCATACACTTTATCCTAATCCGCGATGGCGAGGTCCTTTGCAAAGCGCGCCTCCGCCGCAGCCGCACCACTTGTTGCCGCAAATTCCTTGCAGCCCTGAGGCACCACTTGCTGAATACGCACTACACCGATAAAGTCGGCAAGCCTACTACCCTGTGGGAGTTGCCGGAAATGAAGTTGCTCTATGCCGACCACAAGCACCACCGCCGCGCGGCAAGTTGCTGGTATACTTGGCACCCGGTGCGTTGCCAGCCACAAACCCACATTGCCGACCGAGCCCGTTGCCCAATCTTATGGGGCAGCGAGGAGCCTTTGCCCGAAGCGGGCATCGAATTTCTGGAGGGCTACGCCGGTCACATGATCCTGTTGCTGATCTTCCCACCGAACGCGGCCGTGCCTGCTGACCACCACCGCCAATGTTACATGCGCCCACTGGTGCCCACCGGCCGCCCCGACCGCCGGCGCTGGACAACCAGACCACATTGGTTGCCCATGGATCCCGCCTTGTTCCATACCACCACGCTGGTCGAAAGCACAAGCGGCGGCCGCGCACTGGTTTTGCAACCCTTGGAGCCCCAAGCAGCGGTGCATGGTATGCCCGGTTCGTTGCAGGGGTAGGGTCGGGTGGTGCAGATCGGCTTGCGATAGGCTTACCTTGTGTTTCGAATGAGCAGGTGAGCCATGAATGGTTGGGGGAATTCAACGAGAAGTGGTGCTAGGTAAATAGGCCTGAACATGGAATCCCAAGATTTCCAGTATCGCCTTGAGCGATCGACGCAAAAGCTGATCGAGTTAGCACAAGGTCAAGTGACGAATAGGCTGGCAGCGCACGTTGAATACTTGGTACACCCCAACCGCACCGAAGATTCACCGCACCTGAACGATACCGAACGTGCGCAATTGGCCAAGCTGCTCGCCGTTGCTGGAACCGCGTTGTCGGCAGAGCAGGTAACTGCTCTCTTGTTGGTGTCAGGTCATGCTCCGCTGTGGATCAATTCGGAGATCCAACGATCGACCACGAAAAGGACCGTGGTCAGTCTACAGGTGAGTAGGAGGTTGCGAACCGAGGAACACATGAATTCGGTTGTGGATGAATTGCCGCCCTTTCACCCTTTGGTTGCACTACCTCCATGGCGTAAGGAAGGGGTCAGGTTCAATATCAATTGGCCGCACCAACTGTTCAAACGGCGATGGTATGCACGTATATCGAGGTGGTTGAACAGCTGGTGATGATCGGCGAACATAACCTGCCATTGCTTCGAGTCAGCCCTCCACTCCTGTTGATCTGCGATCAGCGGTCTTGATCCACTTGCTCTTGCATTCTCCCTGTTGTAGTCCCGATCTTCAATACGGATCCGTGGGGGGCAGGGGGCTACCCCTAAAACGAAAAAAGGGCGCACGAACAGCCCTTTGCTGTCCGTGTCCCTTCTTCGTTCGGAGCAACTACTTCACTACATTCATTGTTGTACGGGCATTCTCCGTGGTCAGCCGCAGCACATAACTGCCATGGGCAAGTTGCGCTGTTCCCACGGTGTTCATTTCCAACCCCGTGCGGACTTCATTGATCAATACCTGACCGGACATATTGAACAGCTCTATGTGGACCTGTCCTTGCAGACCTTTTGTGCGCACTGTAAGTGTTTCATTGAACGGGTTCGGGTACACCGAAAATGCATCAACTCCATTCTGTTCCGTGATACCTGTAACGATCACGACCGTACACTCCGAGGTGACAGAGCAGTCCCCATCACTCACGATAACAGCGTAGTTCCCGTCTTCGGTCGCCTCAAAGCTTTGCTCGGTGGCGCCATCGATCGGAGTATTTGCATTGTCGCAATCCACCCATTGGTAGTCCAGTCCACTTTCGGTTGCCGTAAGTGTATTCGCCGCCAACGTAACGGTGGCATCAATAACGATCGCTGTAGGTTCCACGAACACCGCGATGCCATCACCGTTGCCTGTGCAATCCACCGTTACGTTCCCGCTTACTGGTTCGTAGCAAGGAATGCTGATGGAATAGCTGTACTCACCGAAGGGTACGTTCTCAAAGAGGTCACCGAACGGGGCACCCGTCTCAAGTGTCTCGTTGTAGTCGGCGCCATCCGTTAATGTTACCATGGCTCCGGGGATGGTCAATGGCGAACCAACGAAGAAGAATACGGCGTTGGCGGTCAATGCAACCGGCTCCACGAACAC
>Ga0138256_10007784_pt1 | contig 11288 bp, 10 predicted proteins | sample KNB2016incub_MG_FD_105486 | JGI IMG/M metagenome (GOLD analysis project Ga0138256, IMG submission 105486) | Active sludge microbial communities from wastewater in Klosterneuburg, Austria - KNB2014incub_MG | ecosystem: Engineered > WWTP > Activated sludge > Unclassified | place: Austria...
ACGAAGTTCCTCCGATCCTTAAGCCTGATTTCGCCGATACGCCGCGCAACATGCAGCTTGTAATGTCGTCTAACGTGTGCTTCTGCTGCGGACACTCCAATAGAATGCGCGGGCGCAGCCCGCGCCATCCGAAGCGTGGCCGTCGGCAGCAAGCTGCGTTATGCTGGCCCATTCGAGCGCACCACCCGCCATGTGACGCTTTCCGAGGAGACCATGATCATGCCGGGGACGAAATCCATCTCGGAGAGTGAGGCTACATGCAGTGCTCAATCCCAACGTCGAACCATCGTAATGCAGGCGATGGAAATAAACACCTCGGAGTGTCCGAGGCGGTGTTTGTGACTCGTCACGAGTCACCGAAATCCGAGCAACCCGGCGCGCGTGCACTCGATGATTGACCTCCATTCGCAGGGACCGAGCTTCGGTTCATATTGATCGTGCTGCGCGAAGGAGCTGAAGTGCCGGCAAAGAGATCGATGCGGGATGAGGACTGCCGTTCTTTGGGCTCGCCATAACCGTGTGCTTAGTGGGCGATAACAGCCACGGAATTCCGCTCCGGCCGCTGCCAACAGGCCCACGGAACCGCCTCCGGCGTCAGAGTGGCGGCCTCGAGCCCGCTTCCTAGCGACGCGCAGCCGAAGGATGGACTTCATTTTGACGAATCTCTTCCGTCGACCGAGTCAACAAGCGTCATCCCGTTCGTGGCGCGCGTGGCTCGAATGCCCAAGCTTCCGACGTCGCGGAGTGCGAAGGTCCGGTCGATGAACAGCTCACCCCAGCGAATTCACCGATGTTCATCGAGTTCCCCGAGCACCCTGCGCTCGGTGGTGAGCTCGAGGTCCCCGAGAGGGCAATTGCGAATCCGACAAAGGCATCCGCGGCAGACGGGAGCTTGCTAGGCTGATTCCACTGGCGCGAACCTCGGAGCCGGATGGAGCATCCCCCTGAGACGCGTCCCGTTCATGCGCCAACGAGGCGCCCGAGCCCCTCGGAATCGGCGTGGCCGTCGTTGGCCGCTTCGCGATGGCGGATCGACGTGCAGCCCGCAGTTTCGGCCGACTCCCCGCAACAACTGCGCCGGAGAATCCCTCTACAGCCGACAGAGCGGAGCACTAGTACAGGTTCGACCGTGTGCATGACTTCTTGCTCGCGAACGGTCGACTGCTACCGTTGCCCTCCGCCGGCTGCGGGAGGTCGTCAAGCGCCTGCCCGTGTGTGGTTCCGCCAATAGGTCGGTGAGATCGCTGGGCCTTGCCCTCGTAGGAGGTGCGGCGGTTCGCGCGTTTGGCCGAGCACTGGAGGCCGTCCCTCAGTCGACGACATGTCTTTTCGCGTTGCGACCGGAGCAACGACGTCGGTTCGAACTGCATGGTCCGCCGCCACTTCCCGACGGACGCGAGCTTCGCCAACGTTCCTCAAGTAGCATCTCGCCGGCCGCCCAGCTCGACCGGCCGCCGGCGAGGCCGTCGCACTACCGCACCCCGGCGGAGATACTCGGCAACGCTGTTGTCGTGATAGTGATGGCCGGAACTCACCGCCGGAGCGAGGTAGCGTGCAGACACGTCGAGAGCGATTTATCGAACGGATGGGAATGGCCTTCGAGGGCGACGGCGCGACACGGATCATGGGCCGCATCTTCGGCATGCTGCTGCTCAGTGGGAAGCCCGTGGCATTGGATGAGATTGCTGCGGGGCTTGGCGTGAGCCGCGCGAGCGTGAGTACAGATGCGCGGCGGCTGCTACAACTCGGCCTGCTCGAGCGCCGCGCGCCGTCCGGCGACCGCCGCGACTTCTATGCGGTGCATCCGGAAGGCTTTCGCAGTTCACTGGAGGCTCGGATCGCCAACCTCCGGACCTTCGCCGACCTTATCGCCGAGGCACGGGCGCTTGGCGGCAAGAACGCGGAAATCCAGCGCCGCATCGCGACGTGGGAGCAGGCGCATCACGCGCTGCTTACGAGTTTCGAGAGCTTGCTGGCGGAGCTCCGAGCGGAGCAATAGATGCTGCGGCGGATCGTGCCGCCAGCCGACGAGGGAGCGAGCCCGCGTGCACGGATCAGATTGCATTGTTCTGAACGTTCAGTATTGACTGAACACATTAAACGACTTACTGTTGGTCTATGTCCTCCTTCCTCGATCCCGCCCACGAGCGGTTCGTCGAGCACCTCGGCCTCCTCTGGGAAGGCCAGGGGTTATCGCGCATCGCTGGACGCCTAGTCGGGTTCCTCATGCTTCAGGATGCGCCGCGGAGCCTCGAAGAGATCGCCCGTGCGCTCAACGTCTCGAAAGGCGCCGTCTCGACCGACGCGCGTGCGCTGCAGGCCCGCGGCCTGTTGGAGCGCGCGCCAGCGCCGACCAGCGATCGCCGCGACTACTACGTCGTCGCGCATGACCTGCCGGTGGCCATTTTGGAGGAACGGCGCCGCGAACTCATCGGCCTGGCTTCTGCTCTTGAAGCTGCCATTGCCTTGCCCGACACGCCCGGTTCCGTCTCCGCGCGGCTCCGGCGCTTCTGCGGTATCTACCGCGCCGTCGCGCAGCAACTCGAACAGCTCGGTGTTGCGCCGGCCAACTCCGGCAGCGCACGCAGCGCTTCTTCTCGCCTCTCATGATTCCTGTGCCCGCGATCTCCCTCCGCTCCACCTTGAAAACTGCGCTTCTCGCATCGTTCATTCTTGTCGCGTATCCGCTGCAGGCCCAGGCGCCGGTGGCGCGGACCCCCGACGATACCATCCTGATCTCGCTCAACGACGCAGTGCGCACCGTGCTTGGGCGCAGCCAAGAGGCCCAGCTCGCGCGCAGCGAGATGGGGATCGCCGATCAGCAGGTTCGCGCGGCCCGCTCCGCTGCACTCCCGACGCTGAGCGGAGTCATCAATTACACCCGCACCTACGAGACGCCGTTCCGGGGTGGCGGATTCACGCTCCCCGACTCCCTGCGCTTCGAGCCCGACTCGAACGCCGCGTTGGCCGACCGCGTGAGTTACCTCGAGCGCAATGCCGGCAACGCCGGCCTTGCCGGCTTCGGCTCGCTGTTCAGCAATCTGCCCTTCGGCCAACTCAATTCCTACGTCGCGACGCTCAACGTCTCGCAGACCCTGTATGCCGCTGGGAAGGTCGGGGCGGCGCTGCGCATCGCCGAGGCATTTAAGGGCGCGACGCAGGCCGGCGTCACAGAGCAGCTGGCGGAGCTGGAGTTTCGGACACGCACGGCCTACGTTAGCGCGCAACTGTCGCAGGAACTCGAACTCATCGCCACCGTGGCCGTTGAACAGGCCGACAACTTCCTCGCGCAGGAGAGATTGCGCTTCGAGTCCGGCGTCGCGTCAGAGCTCGACGTGCTGAGGGCCGAGGTATCGGCGGAGAACCTGCGCCCCGATCTCGTGCGGGCGCGCAACGCTTCGGCCGTTGCCACCTTGGACCTGAAGGCGCTGCTCGACATTCCGCCAGCGACGCCGCTGCGTCTGTCGACGGCGCTCGACGTGCCAACGGCGGAGCGGCGTGTGAGCGATGCCGCGCGGCGTGCGGACGCTCTCGATGACCGCCCTGCGTTGAAGGCCGCCGAGCGCACGGTGGCAATTCGGCGCGAGCAGCTGCGCATCGCGCGCGCTGGGCATTTGCCGACGGTGAGTCTCCGCGCAAATTATGGTCGCCAGGCATTCCCGCAGACGGTTTTCGGCTTCAACGGCGTCGACTGGCGCAATGACTTCAATGCCGTTGTCGGCGTGCAGATCCCGATCTTCTCGGGCTTCCGCGTCGATGCTGAAGCAGAGCAAGCCACCGTTGCGTTGGCCCAGGAGGAACTGCGGCTCACCCAGCTACGTGAGGGGGTCGCGTTGCAGTACGAGCGAGCGGTGGGGGAGCGTGAACGTGCCGAGGCCAGCCTCGCGGCCCGTGAGCGTACGGTCGCCCAGGCGACTCGCGTGCACGACCTCACTGTGCTGCGCTACGAGCAGGGGCTGGCGACGCAGCTCGAAGTCGCCGATGCCCGACTCGGACTTCTGCGTGCCCGCACGGCGCTGGCGCAGGCGACTGCTGACTATCACCTCGCCGCCGCGGCCATTGTGCGCGCGTTGGGCGAGACGACCGTGAGTTTCTGATGACGACCTCCACACCCTCCGGATTTTCTCGAATGACGGCCCGCCTTCCGCTGCTGCTCCTCCTCGCCGCGTGCGCCGCTTGTGGCGGCGCAGATGCCTCGCCGGAGTCCGCGGCCGCCACCGCGGCTGTCGAGCGCCCCGTTACGCTCGTGGAGGCCGATCTTCTGACCGCCGAGACCGGCGATCTGACCACCGGCGTGTCTCTCTCGGGGATGCTCGAGCCCGCGGCGACGGTAACCGTCGCGGCGCAGGTCGAGGGCACCCTTGGCCAGGTATTGGTGAATCGCGGCAGCGCGGTCGTCGAAGGCGCGCGGCTCGCGACGCTCCAGGCCGATGGCGTGCGCGCTCGTGTCGCCGCCGCCGAAGCGAACGTTGCGGTCGCGAGGACGCGGCGCGACGCGTCGCGCCGTCTCTTCGAGGCCGGGGCAATCAGCAAGATCGACCTTGAGAGTTCCGAGGCCGCGTTCGCTGCCGCAGAGGCCCAGTCCGCGGCCGCGCTCGAGAGCGCGGGATTCACGGCCGTCACAGCGCCGATTACGGGGACGGTGAGCGATCGCCGCGTCGACGCGGGCACGGCGGTCCGCGTGGGGGACCCGCTCTTCACGGTGGTGAGCACGACAGAGCTAGAACTCGCCGGCCGTGTGCCGGTCGACGAAGCCGGTGCGATCCGCGTGGGCCAGGAGGTGCGATTCAGCATTGATGCCCTGGCGGGGCGAGAGTTCACTGGCCGCGTCGCGCGCAAGGATCCGATCGCCGACCCCGTCACGCGGCAAGTGGGGGTGTACGTTCGGCTGGCGAATCCGCGGAATGAAATCACGGCCGGGCAGTATGCGCGCGGGGAGGTCGCGGGGCGTACGCTTCGTGCGACGCTACGCGTGCCCGAGACCGCGGTGCTCGGTAGCGGCGCGGAGGCGGTTGTGTTCGTCTTTGCCGACGGGCGACTTGAGCGCCGGTCCGTGACGGTCGCCGCGCGCAGTGCGCGCGACGGCGTGGTCGCGATCAGCAGCGGTCTTACGACGGGCGAGCGTGTGCTGATGCGCCCAACACTCGGCCTGGCCGACGGCCAAGCCGCTGTGATTTCGGGAGAGCGTTGAGAATGACAACGCCGTCACTCCCAGACGCTGGCGACCGAGAGTCGAAGGGCTCTGGCCTCAGCGGCGTTGCTGTCGCACGCCCCGTCTTCACCCTGATGATGATGCTCGGGCTGATCGTGCTTGGTATCTTCGGCTTCCGCCGCTTGAGCATCGACCAGTTCCCGAACGTCGACATCCCGGTGATCACGGTGCAGACCGTGTATCCGGGCGCGAGCGCCGAGACTGTCGAGCGCGAAGTCACGGAGCGGATGGAGCGGGCATTCAACCCCGTCGAGGGCGTGGACCGCATCACGTCCGTGTCGCTCGAGGGCGTTTCGCAGGTCATCATCGAGTTCGACCTCGGACGAGGCGCCGACCTCGCGGCACAGGACATCCGGACGAAGATCGAGACGATTCGTCGCGATCTTCCGGTGGACATCGATCCTCCTCTGGTGCAGAAGTTCGATCCGTCCGCGCAAGCAATCATATCACTGGCGCTCTCGTCGGCCTCGCTGCCGCTCACGCAGCTAACCACGCGCGCCGATGAAGAAATCCGTCGCGCGCTGGAATCGGTGCAGGGCGTGGGCGAGGTACGCCTCGCGGGCGGCATCCGCAAGGAAGTGCGCGTCTCGCTGAAGCCAGAGCGGCTACGGGCGCTTGGCGTGACGGTTAACGAGGTCATGACCGCGCTTCGCCTACAGAACCTTGAGGTGCCGGCAGGTCGCCTCGAGCGCGGCAGCACGGAAACGCTCGTGCGCGTGACGGGCCGCATCACGGATCCGGCGCAGTTCAACGAGATCATCGTTGCGAACCGCCGCGGCACTCCCGTGCGGCTCAGGGAAGTCGCGACCGTCATCGAGGGTGGCGAGGACGAGCGCTCAGTCGCCTTGGTCAACGGCACTCGCGCGGTCGCGCTCGATGTCATCAAGATTTCCGGCTCAAATACCGTGGAGGTCGCGGACGGTGTACTTGAGGCGCTCGACGGGATCCGCGCGCAACTGCCGCCGGGCACTGAGCTTCAGGTCGTGCGCGACAATTCCGTTATGATTCGCGCCTCGGTCACCGATGTGCTGCACGAACTCGTACTCGGCGCGATTCTCACGGTGGTGATCGTGATGCTCTTCCTCAACGACTGGAAGGCCACGGCCATCACCTCCTTAGCGCTGCCAGTGTCGGTGGTGAGTTCATTCATCCTGATGAGCGCGCTAGGCTTCACGCTGAACATGTTGACGTTGATGGCGCTGGCGCTATCCATCGGCATTCTCATTGACGACGCAATCGTTGTCATCGAGAACATCGTCAGGCATCGCGAGATGGGAGCGAGCGCACGGGAGGCGGCGTTGAGGGGCACCAGCGAGATTCAACTCGCCGTGCTCGCGACGACACTGGCGATCGTCGCCGTGTTCGTGCCGGTGGCGTTCATGGGCGGCATCATCGGTCGCTTCTTCTTCCAGTTCGGTCTCACCGTTGCCTGGGCGGTGCTGGTTTCGCTGTTCGTGTCGTTCACGCTGACGCCAATGTTGGCAGCCTGGTGGGGCGTCGACCCGCACTCCGCGAGCCATCATTCCGGCGGCAATCTGTTGACGCGAATCATCACTAAGTTCAACGTATGGTTCGACTCGATCGCCGAGCGGTACCGAGGCGTCATTTCCTGGTCGGTGGCGCATCGCAAGGCGACGTTGGCGGTAGCCGGGGTGTCATTCGTCGGTGCGTTCGCTCTGTTTCCGCTTATCGGCGGCGCGTTCACGCCGGACGTGGACAACGGCGAGTTCACGGTGACATTCGAGACGCCAGAGGGATCGAGCCTCGAGTACTCCCGTGGCAAGTTAGCGCAGATCGACGCAAACCTCCGAGCGATATCTGAGGTGCGCTACACCTACGCGACCATCGGCGCGGGCGCCACTGGCACCGTGACCAACGGTGAAGTGTTCGTGAAGCTCGTCCCCGCTGCGGATCGAAGCGTCTCGCACCTGGACCTGATGGCGCGCGCGAGGCAGTTACTCTCGCCGATTTACGGGGTGCGCACTGCAGTGCTCGCCCCCTCGGGTCCCGGGGGTACGCAATCGCCGCTGATCGTAAACGTGCGCGGCAATGCGGTGGATACGCTGCAGCAGATCTCGGGAAAGGTGGCGGCAGCGATGCAGGCTATGCCCGGTGTTGTGGACGTCGCGACATCGCTCGGCGATCCGCGGCCGGAGTATCGCATCGAGGTGCGCCGCGATGTCGCGAACGATGCCGGACTGGACATCGGGCAAGTTGCGGCGACAGTGCGGCCGTTTATGGCCGGCGAGGTAGCGACCCGCTGGGAAGACCCGACTGGCGAGGAGCGCGACGTGCGAGTCCAGGCCGAGACGGAGGCCCGCATCTCGGAGCGCGATCTCGAGTTGCTACCGCTAGCGACAATGCGTCGCAATGCGGATGGGTCCGCCGTGACGATCCCACTCGGAGCAGTCGCACGCGTAACCCGCAGCTCCGCGCCGGCGCAGATTGATCGTCAGGACCTGCAGCGCTCCGCGAGCATTACGGCGGCCACTGAAGGCGACCTCTCGATTTCGGAGGCCTCGGCGCAGATTCGCGCGGCCATTGCGCAAATCGAGCTGCCGGCCGGCTACACCGTTCAGCTGGGAGGCGAAACCGAGCAGCTCGAGGAGACGGCCGGCTTCATGATTGAGGCCATCGTGCTGGCGATCGTGCTGATTTTCCTTATCCTTGCGTCTCAGTTCGAGTCGCTGACGCAGCCGTTTGCAATCATGCTCTCCCTGCCGCTTTCGCTGATTGGCGTGCTCCTCGCGCTGCTTGTTACGAACGACACTCTTAATATGATGTCGATGATTGGTGTCATCCTGCTGTTCGGCCTCGTGGTGAAGAACGCAATCCTACTCGTTGACAACGCCAACGAGCGCCGGGCTGCAGGCCTGGACCGGGTTGCGGCGGTCATCGAGGCGGGCGTAATCCGGCTGCGGCCGATTATGATGACCACGTTGGCAATGATCGCGGGCATGCTGCCGATCGCGCTCGCGATGGGCGAAGGCGGCGGCTTCCGAGCACCGATGGCGCGGGCGGTAATCGGTGGATTGATCACGTCGACAATCCTGACCCTGGTGGTGGTGCCGGTGGCATACCTGTACCTCGACGAGTTCGGGAGCTGGGTCGCGCGCAAGGTTACGCGGCGCGATGCCTGACCTGCCGGGGCGGAGCACGCGCGAGCGGCTGTTGGCGGCCGCCGCAAAGTGTTTCGCGGCCGGTGGCTCGCACGGTGCGACGACGCGCGCGATTGCCTCGGCGGCTGGGGTGAATGAGGTGACGATCTTCCGGCTCTTCGGAGGCAAGGAGCGCTTGCTGGTTGAGGCGAAGGTCAAGCTCTTGGCAACAATCGCGGTGGAACCGCTACCGCCGCAGCCCGGCGACGCCATGAGCGACATCACACACTGGGCGGGCGAGTCAGTTGCGCAGTTGTCGCGCGTGCGTGACCTGTTGAGGCATGACCTTGCAGAGGCAGCGTCCAGTTCCACCGCGAACTCAGCGGGCCGACTACTCGGGGAGATGAACGAAGAGCTTGCGCGTTACCTCGGCGCATTGGAAGGCGTCCGGATCACGAGAGCGCGGCTGGAAGCGACAGTTGCAATGTTTGTTGCCGCGTTGGTGACCGAGGCAATCATCGGCGTGTCGACCCGGGGCCGGCCCTGGTTGCCGTACGAGGTGCGCCTGCACTTGTATGTCGCAGCTACATTGGACGCCGTTCGCTCAGATCACGGCGAGGCCGCAGAGTGATTGCGCGGAGATGGGCGAGACGATCGCCCGCGCAATCAACCCATTCGCGCCTGTGTGAGGTCACAGTACCGCTTCTTCTGCCCTCCCGTCGGAACGACCGGCTCTGACGCCAGCGGTTCTGTTTTCTCCAGGTGTGCGAGCAGGCTCCTAACATCCCGCGGATCGAAAACGACAGCTTCGATCGAACGACGTTCCGGCGTGACAGATTACCGTGACGAGGCCTAGCGTGGAGAGCAATGCGCGGTCTCGTGGCGAGGGGAACGAGCGCCCCGGCGCTGCGCGTGCGTCCGAGAGGCCCTGTCTCGCCCGAACGTTTGACGACCGGCATATTCCCGATTTCGTCGCAGGACCGGCGATTCGCACTGAGCGTTGACGGGGACAAGCCTGCATGAGCCTGTGTGGTCCTCTGGGTGCGAGGCAAGTGCGGTGACCACCGAAGTCCGCGAAGCGAGTGCCTAATAGCACAGCGAGGCAGGACCCCGTGGTCGCCGTCCCGTCACTCGGAAAGTGGTCCCAGGTCTCCACGATCTTCCGGAAATCCATGTGTAGACTCCCAACCGCGTTCGTCGTGTAGCGGAGCGCGCGAATCGCCTGCGGATAGGTGAAGACCTGCACGACGGGCGGCGAGTGGCGCCGCCAGAGCGAGGCGCTGGCGCACCAAATGTACGACGCCGTGATGCACCAGCGCCTGCGTGAGCACTTGTGGCAATCGCGTCGGCAATCGCGCCGACGCCATCGACGCGCGCAGGATGTCGTCGACTCCCCGACGCGGGAGTTGCGTCCTCACACGGAGCCAGAAGCCCGCGCCCTCGGTCTGCACAATCCAGCAGCTCGACACGTCTTGGTGTCCCTCGCGGCCGCGCCGAACGAAAAGTACACGGCCTTCTTCCGGACCACGCCCTCGCAACAATTGTCACGCCTTTCGCGCAAAGATCACCACCGGAATCACGCGATCGAACAGGCGCTGTTGGCAAGCCTGCACTTCGACCACCACGCCAACGGTAATGACGCTGATCGTGTTCGGCTCCATGGCTACTTCGGCCTGTCGTTCCAAGTGCGCCCAAATCTCGCGCACCGTCACGCCGCGCGTCTATTGCGAGGGCGCGAGTGCGTCGAACTGGGCAAGCGCCGCAGGGCGAATGGCACTAACTGCGGCCGGAGGCTCCAGTCGCGGCCGTGCGGGATCTCGAGCGGCAGCGCGTCGATTGTCGTCAGCTCAGTCTTGGATGTCGAGCCATTGCGATGATTCGTCTGGCCGGCCAGATTCTCCTCGCTCGGCGCGTGACCGACGTGAAGGGTCGGCTCGCTCATGCGCATCTCCGCTGCCGGGCGCTTCTGGCATTCGCGGATGAGGCCCGCATAGTCGTTCGCCGACTGCTCCCAGCTAATCGGCGCGTCGAGCGCCGCCGGGAAAAACGCACAACGCCAGCTTCGGCTTGGCGATCGCCCCTGCTCACGGCGAGGATTGCCTCACCCGCTGAATTCAGGAAGGGCCCAACTGAATCGCACTCCGCTCAGCATAACGTTTGGTTGTGCTGCGGCCGCTTTCATAAAATGCAGGTGGGCGGCCGCGCCGTACCGAAGTGTACGATAAAGCGCGGCCGCCCACCTGCTTCCCTAGCGCGGCCGTCTGCACCAACCTCCGTTAGCCGGCGCCCTCCGCACTCGCCGCTAGGAGATCCAACATGATCCCGGCGCCCAGTCACGCAGAAACCAGCGGCGCCCGCGAAGCACGAAGGCGTACGTACAGCCAGAGAACGAGGGGCCAATATCGGCGGTCGCCGTCGAGTCACTCACGATTCGAAACTCGCGGACTCGGTAGCGCATGTTGATCGAGGGATACGGATCGGGAGGAGGGGCTACGAGGTCGAACTGGCGGGCGAAGCGATCCCTCAATAACGGCGGAAGCGGGACCCGGTTCACACTCATCGTGTGCCACCACGATACCCAAGTCGCGCGGAAGAGCGCTCGCGCCGAGTCCGGTGTCGGAGCCCGAAATTGCGCGTAGTCGGCCGCCACAAATGTGTCGGGAAGCTCTTCGATGTTGTTAAGTAGAACCTCTACTATAAGCTGCTGATCGCGTTCCTCAACGGGAAGCGGCAGTGTTCGGCAGCCGATGGCCACTGCGCTGAGCGCAAGGAGCAACCCCTTCCTATCCGAGAGTGGCGGCATCGATTGCTACTCCGGTTCCCCGAGCGTTGGTCGCGTCCGGCTAACGTCAAGTTGTGCCGCGGCCGATCAAATAGAATGCAGGTGGGCGGCCGCGCCGTACCGAAAGGTACGACAAGGCGCGGCCGCCCACCTGCTACCCTAGACGGCCGTCGGTCACCAACTGCCGTTAGGCCGC
>Ga0138256_10007785_pt1 | contig 11288 bp, 8 predicted proteins | sample KNB2016incub_MG_FD_105486 | JGI IMG/M metagenome (GOLD analysis project Ga0138256, IMG submission 105486) | Active sludge microbial communities from wastewater in Klosterneuburg, Austria - KNB2014incub_MG | ecosystem: Engineered > WWTP > Activated sludge > Unclassified | place: Austria...
AGCCAGCGAATTTGGTTATGCGGCGGTTCGCACGAGTGCTTGTCATGCGATGCATGGTGTTAGCGCGGGCGTTGAGCGTTCGAAGGACGCGCAGTTCATCGGCGGTGCCAAACACTTGGCCCTGACGGCGACGTTCTGCGTCTGCGGATACATACGAGTCCATGGCAGTTCTCCAGTTGCCACGATTGCGACTGATTTCAAAACATCAGGCTCAGTCGCGAATCCTGTCACAGTTCCTGTCGCATTCGTACACACGATTGCGACAGACGAACCGACTTTTTCGAGCCGATCCGTTGCATTTTCTCGTCCGGTCTCCCGAACCAAGCAGATGAGGGTTCCAATCTCATCCACTAAACGTCTCGACCGAGCGTCAACCCGACCGAGCGTATAACCCGTAATCTTCGGCGGCTTCTTAGCCTATTGCCTTCAGTTCATTCATTCGCGCTTCGCTGGTTCGCAGCCTCAAACCCGTAACCACTGCATGTGGCCGCGACGTGCGAACCCTGTTCGCCAGCTCCATCGTGTGATGCCAGGCATCCACACCTTCGAGCACTGCAACCGCGCCGAGCGAGCGAGCCTTGATCTCGTCTTCCGCCGTTACGACGTCAGCGAGATACACCCACTTCTGTCGCGGCCAGCTCGAACGCATCTGCTGGACAAACTTCCAGGGCGATTCCGATCCGATCTGCTCACCAACGGCCAGCAGATCAAACTTCATCGCCCGCATGACGCTCATCGCCGAGCTGCTCGATTCGACTTCTGCAATCGCTCCGACATTTGCTCCATCCGAAACCATGCCGCTCGTCCGAAGACGGTTGGCCAACTTGGCTCCGACGGAGAGGATGTTTGGCGACGAATCGAACTCACTCATGTCACGAGCCTCACTACAAATCAGCCCGACACTTTTCAGCCCGACACTGCCAGACCGACACGACGCCCAACACACAAGCGCAGCCGAGTAACTCGGCCCATGCGCACATACATCGGGTTGCGAGTCATAGAGCGAGGCCCGTGCCAATCCACTCACAAACTCATCCGACCCAGTTAGTCGAATTGAATCGAGGCTTTTGCAAATCCTGGAGAGAAAAATGGGGCGCGCCGGAACAGGTTGTTTTGATTCGGCGGCACGATGCTTTGCTTTGATAAAACCAGACAAATCAATGACTTGCGGCAGAATGATTCGATTTGAACTGGTGTGTTCAAAATGATATGTCGGTCTGGATTCGTATTGCCGTCACGATTTATCACGCCTTCATTTCAAGGGCGGGACAAGCCACAGCGTTAAGAAGTCGAGGAGGGAAATCGACTACGACCTATCCATCACGTCCTATATCTATTGTGTGCCTCGTCTCAATCGCTTCGTCGAATTCCCCAACTCCTTCTTTTATGTTCCAATCACGACCCTTCGATGATCAGCGTTGTTGTCCCCATCTATAACGAGCAGGAAAATCTGCCCGAGCTGCGCAAGCGAATGACCGCGGCGCTCGACTCATCCGGCGAGAAGTGGGAATGCGTACTCGTCAACGATGGCTCGCGCGATCGGTCGGTCGAGATCATCACGAAGATCAACCGTGAAGATCCGCGATTCAAGCTCGTCAATCTTTCTCGAAACTTCGGGCATCAGCCCGCCGTCACTGCCGGGGTGCATCATGCGACCGGTGATGCGGTTATTTTGATCGATGGCGATCTTCAAGATCCGCCCGAAGTGATTCCCGACATGGTGAAATCGTGGAAGGAAGGCGGCCAGGTCGTCGTGGCCGAACGACGCACGCGCGCGGATAGCGGGCTGCGCGGGCTCGGCTTCAAACTTTTTTATCCGATCATGCGCCGACTCACCGAACTGCCGAATGTTCCCGATGCGGGAATTTTCTGTCTGATGGATCGCGCGGTCGTCAATGAGTTCAACAAGCTCCCTGAACGAAACCGATTCATCCCCGGACTTCGTCTCTGGCTTGGCTTTAAACAAACCACCGTTCATTACGATCGCCAGGAGCGCGCCGCAGGCAAACCGAAACAATCGTTCAGGCGACTCTTTCACTACGCGCTCAACGGCATTGTCAGCTTCAGCTATCGGCCGCTTCGCGCTGCGACATACATGGGATTTCTCGTCTCGATTTTTGGCTTCCTGACTGCGGCCTATTTCATCATCAAACGTCTCGCGGGCGATGAGACTGCCGTGACAGGTTTCACCACACTGTTGTGCGCGATCATTTTTCTCGGCGGAGTCCAGCTCATCAGCGTCGGAATTCTCGGGGAGTACATCGGACGCATTTACGAAGAAGTGAAGCAGCGCCCGCTGTATATCGTGCGTGAAAGAATCGGCGTTGATGCCCCGCAACAGTTCGAGCGGCGTTCGAATCCGCCTGCGGCTCGATGAAACTGCCCATTCTGCCAACGGTTAAATCAGTTTCTGATTGGTCGATTGGCCTTGCTCAAGGTATCATTCCGGCTATCCGATCGGCGAGAGTGTTATCGCTCTTCGGGTTCGTTGGCGCGTCGTTTTTGTGGCGCGCTGGACGATTTGGGGCGACTTCGATGCGGATCGATCTCGCCTTGCGGGCATTTTAAAATGCCTGTGGATCTAGTTTGCAAACGTCACATCGGCGCTTTCGGGCTGATGTGGCACTGATGGTCGTTTTCATGGACGTGAGTTCCATCTTCGAAACTCTGCTCGGTCAACTGCCGGGAATCATTCTGCTCTTCGTCTTCGGACGAGGCGCGATCATTCATCGGAATCGACCGAACCTCGCGCATCGGCCCAACCGATTCGTGAACCAACTCAGCAGCGTTTCGCTGATTCGCCCGATTCTTCGGATCCATTTTTTGGGGATCGATTTGTTTTCGTTCATTTCGATTCGCGCGATCGCAGCCAATCAGCTGCTTCGCACGAGCCGGATTGGCCGCGTAACACCCGAAGATCCTTCCAGCGATTCAGATCGACATTCAGTTTTGCAAAACCTTCCACGGCCCGCCTTCAACTAATCCGCGCCGCGACGCTTCCCACTCGATGCGTCGGAGTGAAGGACATTCACCATGGTTGCTTACCTCATCGGAGGCCTTGCCGGCCTTCTGCTCGGGGCGGTCTCAGTTTTTCTGTTCATCAAATTCTCGTCCACCAACCTCGTCAAACTCGCCAAACAGGCTGCAGACCAGACGCGCGAAAACGCCAAGCGCGAAGCCGAGACGCGCGTGCGCGAAGTCGAAGTCAAAGCCAAACAAGATCACATGGCGATCAAGGAAGCCTTCGAAAAAGAAGTCGAAGGACAACGCCGAAAACTCGCCGACGCCGAGATGCGCATCACCAAGCGCGAAGACACCTTCGATCGAAAGCTCGACACGCTCACCATCAAAGAACGAAACCTGGATGATCGTGAAGTGACGATGAAAAAGCGTGAGACAAAACTCACCGAACGCGAAACCGAACTGGCCGGAGTACTCGAAGAACAAAAGCAGCGATTGCTTTCGATCAGCGGATTGAGCGTCGATCAGGCGAAGCAGATTCTGCTCGAGCGCGTGGAAGCCGACATGCGCATCGAAGCCGGCGAAATCATCCGCAGACACACCGAAGCCGCCACCGAAGAAGGCAAGGAAAAGGCGCGACAGATCATCCTCGGCGCCATCCAAAGATACGCCGCAGAGCAAACCGCCGACCACACCGTAAGCACAGTCGCCATCCCCGACGACAACATGAAGGGCCGCGTAATCGGTCGAGAGGGTCGCAATATTCGATCCTTCGAAAAGACCACCGGCGTGGATGTGATCATCGACGACACGCCCGGCATCGTCGTCGTGAGTTGCTTCGATCCCGTGCGTAGAGAAATCGCGCGAATGAGTCTGGAACGACTCGTTCAGGATGGACGAATCCATCCCGCACGCATCGAAGAAGTCTTCACGCTCGCCACCAAAGAGATGGATGAGATGCTGATCAAACACGGCAAAGATGCCGCCGAAAAAGCGCAACTGCTCAACCTGCCGAAACCGATTCTGCCAATGCTCGGCCGCCTGCACTATCGAACCAGCTACGGCCAGAACGTGCTGAAACATTCGATCGAAGTCGCCTATCTCGCACAAATGATGGCAGACGAACTCGGGCTGGATGGAACGCTCGCGCGGCGCGCCGGCCTGCTGCACGACATCGGCAAAGCGATGGATCACGAACAGGAAGGCGGCCACCCGATCATCGGCATGGAGTTCCTGAAAAAATTCAACGAAGTCGAAGCCGTACTCAACGCCGCCGCCGGCCACCACGGCGACGTCCCCGCCAGCACGCCGTACACGCCGATCATCATGGCAGCGGATGCCATCAGCGCCTCACGCCCCGGCGCGCGGCGCGAGAGTCTCGAAAAGTATGTGAAACGATTGCAGGATCTTGAAGATCTGGCAGGTGGATTCGACGGAGTTCGACAGGCGTACGCGATTCAGGCGGGACGTGAAATTCGTGTGATCGTCGATGCACATCGAATCGACGACCGCGCGACCGCCAAGATCGGGCGCGACATCGCCAAGAAGATCGAGACGGATATGACCTATCCGGGTGAGATCAAAGTGACGGTGTTGCGCGAAGTGCGCACGGTTGAATACGCGAGGTGATCTGAAATCACTTAGCCCATCGATCTCAATTCTTATGAAGTGACGCGATGCATCGCGTCGCTTCATAAAGAACCAATATCACAACGTCTCCACGCCAACGCGCTGTCGTTCCCGATTCGATCGCGTCGCTCCATGCACCATCCCGAGTGAATTGAAATTCGCGTGGCACTCGGTCTGTGGCTTTTTCCCCGTGCGCAAAAACGTCAGCATCTCATCCAACCCACCCGCCATGCCCGTTTTTTCGATCTGGACTTGTTCGATCGTCGAGTCTTGAGACGCAAAGAAAAATCCCGGCTTCGTGCGATCGATTAACTGCACTCGCGGCGGTTTGTCGTATTCGTACAGCAGGGTTCCTTCGGTGCCGATGATTCGCCAATGGCCGTTCCAACTTGTGTGCAATCCCTCCGCACACCACGAGCCGCGATAGTTGAATCGCACACCATGATCCATCTCGAACAAACATGCCGCCGACGCGTCCCCCTTGTACCAGCTGCCGCTCGGTGACCACTCTTCGCAGTAAACCGTTTTCGCATCGAGCCCGCTGAACAATCGCGCCTGATCGAAATGATGGATCGACATGTCGAGCACGAGAGGCGAAGCCATCTCATCGCGAAATCCGCCGAAGTGCGGGCCGATGAAAAAATCGCAATTCATCGTCGTGATCGTTCCGAGAATTCCTGACCTGACCACGCGCGCGATCGTCGCATGATTCGAATCCCACCGGCGCGACTGGCTGACCATGAACAGCTTGCCCGACTCTTCACTCGCGCGAACCATCCCGCGAGCCTGCTCCATGCTTGCCGCCATCGGCTTCTCGCCGACGACATGCAGGCCTGCCTTCAATGCTTTCGTTGTGACGTTGAAGTGAGCATCGGGAACGGTGAGATCGATTAGAAAATCCGCATCGATTTCACCGAGCGCTTTGTCGAGATGGTCGGACGCGATCGTGTTTTGAAGTTTGAATTCATCGATGCGCTTTTTCGCGCTATCGATATTGAGATCGACGACAGCCACGCAGTTCAAATTCTCTTTGACGATGTGCGGAAACCACGCCCCGGAAATCCCGCCCGCACCGACGACGATCACGCGTTCATTGGCCATTTCGAAATGCTAACGTCGCGCAGTCTGGGTGCCACGATCGTGTACTCACGGTCGTGCGTTTGTGCGCGATTCACGCCGCAGCGGCACGACCGTGAGTACACGATCGTGGCACCCGAATTTTTGATTCACTTCGGAACATCCCACGGATCAATCGCCCCCGGCAACGTCGATGGCTCGTCATACCGCCCCGCGTGCAGATCCATAAACAACGCGTTGCAACCACGCTTGATCCCATGTCGATACAGCTCGATGTTCTCTTCGTAATCGCTCGATCCGTCAGGAAAAAGCTGGATATAGAGATCTCCGCGATCGCTGGTCCTTTCGCCCATCAGCACGACCTGATCGACTCCGCGATCACGCAACTTGGTCGCGTATTTTATGCCGCGCTCGTTGAGATGATCGTTGAGCACGTACGAAACTCCGCCCGGGGCGCGATCGTCGGATGGACAGATCAAGACCTTCGGCGCCCACGATGGAATGTCATCAAGCTGAGGCATCGGCGGCGGAGTGATTTTCATCACATAGATGAACCAGACCTGATCGCTCGGTGCGGGATACAGCGGCCCGCCGACATCAATCGGAAACATCTGCCCGCGATTTTGATTCGCGTATTGCAGCATCATCATGCCGACCTGGCGCAGGTTCGATGCGCAACTCGTCATCTTCGCCTGCTCGCGCGCTCGACCGAGAACGGGAATCAAGATCGAAATCAAAAGTGAAATGATGCCGATAACGACGAGTAACTCGACGAGCGTGAAAGCGCGAAGATGAATCGATTTCGATCTCATCATCGATCCTGAATCGTTGAAGACGTGCGACAACTACGATCCACATTCTGCAATCGTTGTCTATGCGATCTTCGCCTCAACCACTCGCGATTTTCGAATGGCGGCGGCCTCTTTCAGCTTTGGCGCCAGGTACTCGGCGGTGGATGAGCCTTTTACTTTCGCCACCTGTTCGGGCGTGCCTTGCGCGATGACCATCCCACCACCCGTGCCACCTTCCGGCCCCATGTCGATGATCCAATCGGCACACTTGATCACGTCCAGATTGTGTTCGATCACGAGAATCGTGTTGCCGTTGTCGGCGAGTCGATTCAATACGTTCAACAAGTTGTGGATGTCGGCGAAGTGAAGTCCGGTTGTCGGTTCGTCGAGAACGTACAGCGTGTGCGTCGTGCTGTTCTTGCCCAATTCGCTGGCCAATTTTACGCGCTGCGCCTCACCGCCCGATAGCTGCGTACTCGGCTGGCCGAGCTTCACATAGCCGAGGCCGACATCAAGCAGCGCCTTCAACATGCGATGGATGCCGGAAAAATTTTCGAAGAAGGTGACCGCTTCTTCGATCGTCATTGCCAGCACATCGGCCACGCTCTTCCCGCGAAATTTCACTTCGAGCGTCTCTCTGTTGTATCGCGCGCCGTGACAGACTTCGCAGGTCACGAAAACATCCGGCAGAAAGTGCATTTCGATCACTTTGATGCCCTGACCCTGGCACGCTTCACATCGCCCGCCCTTCACGTTGAAGCTGAATCGCCCGACCTCGTACCCGCGAAGCTTTGCCTCTTTGCTGGCTGCGAACACTTTGCGGATGTCGTCCCACACGCCGGTGTATGTGGCGGGGTTTGATCGAGGCGTGCGCCCGATCGGGCTTTGGTCGATCTCGATTACTTTGTCGATCTTTCCGATGCCGTTGAGGCTCTTGAACGCGCCGGCCTTCACCTTCGAGTTCAAAATTTTTCGCTTCATCGCAGGCAGCAGCGTTTGATTGATGAGCGAACTTTTTCCCGAGCCGGATACGCCGGTGATGCAGATCAGACCACCAAGCGGAATTCGCACATCGACATTTTTTAGATTGTTTTCCGAGCAGCCTTTGATTTCGATCGCAGACTTGGCGGGATCGACTGGCCGGCGCTCATCGGGCGGAAGGATCGCGAATTCGCCGGTGAGATACTTGATCGTGCGTGATTGAGTTTGCGTGAGCACATCCGGCATCCAACCATGCGCGACCAGCTCTCCGCCGTGACTGCCCGCACCGGGGCCGATGTCGATCAAGTAATCCGCAGAGCGAATGCAGTCCTCGTCATGCTCGACCATCAGCACTGTGTTGCCGAGATCGCGCAGTTTCAAAAGTGTGTTGATGAGCCGCGTGTTGTCGCGCTGATGCAGGCCGATCGTCGGCTCATCCAGCACATAACACACGCCGACGAGCTTCGAACCAACCTGAGTCGCCAGACGAATTCGCTGCGCCTCGCCACCCGATAAAGTGCCGGTTTTTCGGTTCAAATTCAGATAATTCAGGCCGACATCATTCAGGAAAGTCAGGCGCGATCCGATCTCGCGCATGATCGGTTCGGCGATCAGTGCGCCTTCGTGAGAGAGTTTGAGCGCGCTGAAAAACGCCAGCGCATCCGTCACGTTCATACGTGTGATGTCATCGACGGAAACGCCGGGCAAATCGGCATCCATGCCCTGCACCTTCGATCGCTTCATCTTCTTCGTGATCGATTCGATGCCCACAGATTCGAGGCGCACACACATCGCTTCTTTGCGCAGCCGCGCGCCGTCACAAACGTCACACGGCTTTTCGCTCATGTAGGTGACGAGTTTTTGTTTGACCCATTCGCTTTCGGTCTCTTCGTACCGGCGTTGCAGATGTGGGATGACGCCTTCGAATTTTGTTTCGCTGGCCAGGCCTTTGGCAGTCTCGGTTCCGTACAGAATCGCCTGGCGAACATTCTTCGGCAGGTCTTTGAACGGCTCGGTGTAGCTGATGCCAAAATCGCGCGCGAAAGTTCGCAGCACGCGCGCGTAGTAGACGCTCATTCGCTTGCCGAAATTTTTCCACGCGTCGATCGCGCCCGCTTCAAGGCTGAGCGAATCATCCGGCACAATCAGGTCTTCATCGAACTCCTGTTTCGTTCCCAGTCCGTGGCAGGTCGGGCACGCGCCGAACGGGCTGTTGAATGAAAACAATCGAGGTTCGAGTTCGGTGAGGCTGACATGCGGATGCACCGCACAGGCGAATTTCTCACTATAGATATGGTCGATCCACTCGCCTTTTTCGTTCTGGATCGACACGACCACGAGGCCCTGGCTGAGCTTCAGCGCCGTCTCGATGGAGTCGGCCACACGTCCGCGAATTTCCGGCTTGATGACGATGCGATCGACGACTGCGTCGATGTCGTGCTTGAAGGTCTTCTTCAAATCCGGCGCGCTCTTTTCTCCGCCGGCCAGTTCGACCAGCTCACCATCGACTCGCGCGCGGATAAAACCCTGCCGATGCAGTGCGCCGAAGACTTCCTTGTGTTCGCCCTTTTGTCCACGAACGAGCGGCGAAAGAATCATCGCCTTCGATCCCGAGGGAAGCAGCATGACCGAATCGGTGATCTGCGTCGGCGATTGGCTGGTGATCGGCCGGCCACATTCCCAACAATGCGGCGAGCCAGCGCGAGCGAACAATACGCGCAGGTAGTCGTAGATTTCGGTGGTCGTGGCAACGGTTGATCGCGGGTTGCTTGACGCGCCGCGTTGTTCGATGGCGATCGTCGGTGGCAGGCCGTCGATCGATTCGACTTCCGGCTTTTGCAGTTGATCCAAAAATTGTCGCGCGTAGGCCGAGAGCGACTCCATGTATTTTCGTTGCCCCTCGGCAAACACGGTGTCGAACGCAAGCGTTGATTTGCCCGAGCCGGACAGCCCGGTGACGACGACGAGCTTGTCGCGCGGAATATCCACATCGATGTTCTTGAGATTGTGTTCCCGCGCCCCGCGGATGCGGATCGATTTTTCGCTCATGTCTTGCTTGCTCTGTTCGGAATCTCGGCGTTAGTCGAAACGGAAATCTTAGGCGACGACTCGAACAGAGGAAAACTCCAATTTGTTTTGGGCTGGATAAACATGGAATCAACATTCGACCGAATCAACGGATTCGGCCGAAGCTGCACCGGAATGTGCTGATCCACTGAGGGATTGATGCCTCAGAGATCAGCACCTGCCGGTGCAGCTTCTTTGTCTGTGGCTAGAATTCGATCCGTTGAAGTTTTCATTCGACATTCAAAAGTGGAAGGATGAACAGGCATCGCTTCGCGCGCAGGTGCGCGTCGAGCCGTTGATCGATCTACCTCGTTTCATCGTTGGCGCGGATTGTGCGTTTTCGAAAAGTTCCGGACGCGTTTTTGCCAGCGCGGTTATCTTCGATCGCATCGATTCGAAAATCATCGAAAGCGTTCAAGCGTGTCTGGCGTGTGATGTGCCGTACATCCCCGGCTATTTGAGTTTTCGTGAAGCGCCGGCGTTGCTTCGCGCGATTCGAAAATTGAAGCATCCGTTCGGCGCGATTTTGTTCGATGGCCAGGGCTACGCGCATCCGCGTCGTTGTGGGCTGGCGGTGCATGTTGGTGTGCTGCTCGATGTGCCGAGCGTTGGTGTGGCGAAATCGATTCTGGTTGGACGAGGCGATGAACCGCATTTCAAAGCGGGATCGTATTCGGATCTGATTCATCAGGATGAAGTCGTCGGCGAGATTGTGCGCACGCGCGTGAATGTCAAGCCGGTCTATGTGAGCGCGGGACATCGTATCGATCTTGAAAGCGCGCGAAAACTCACGCTTGCGTGCGTCACGAAGTATCGATTGCCCGAGCCTACGCGCATCGCAGATCGTGAGGCTGCGCGGGTGAAGATGGAATTGATCAATTCGACATTTGAATAGCTTGAATAGATCCGATTGACGCGTCGAACAACACGATTTCGCCTCGACAATCCACGATCCACATTCCACAATCGAGTCCTATGCCCATCTACGAATTTGAGTGCAAAGTCTGTGGCAAGCGGTTCGACAAGCTCGTGAAGATGTCATCGAGCGACGAATCGCCGAAGGTGAAATGCCCATCCTGTGAATCGCCCAAGACGATTCGCGCGATGAGTGTGTTTGCAGTCAATGGCGCTTCGGATTCGAAGTCGAGCGCGCCGTCGATGGGTGGAGGCTGCGCGTGTGGACGACGAGCCGGTGGGTGTGGGCATTGAGATTGTTTGGACCTGTACTGACCGATCTTTTTTAGCGCCGCGACTTTCTCTTCCGAGGAGGCGCGACAAGTCGCGGCGCTAAAATTGGAATCAGAGCTCTGTCGCCTTTCGATCGTCGTCTCGACATTCCACAATCCACGATCCACAATCAATTCATGTCCGAACAAGCACGCATAGATCGTCTCGCGCGGGTGAAGTATTCGATGCGCGAATCGTATCAGGGGCTTTCACTCTGGAAGCGGTTGCTCGTGGTCGGTTCGATCGCGCTCGTTCTCATTGGTGTGACGGGCTCGCTCATGGCGCCGTCGAAGCCGGTCAAATCAACCTCGCCGATCCAGGTCGAGAATCAAACCAATCTCACCGGCGAAGAAGTGATTGTGAAAGTCGAAGAGACGGGCCACTGGTTCTCGCAAAAAGTCGCGCCGCATCTTTGGCGAATCGGGATCAGTTTTCTCATCGCATTCATCATCGGATTTTTATTTCGGCAGTTTCTCGTGGGCATGGCCTTCACACTGGGCATTATTTTCGCGGTGCTGTTCGTGGTTGATTGGCTCGGATGGGTCGAGGTCGTAC
>Ga0138256_10007786_pt1 | contig 11285 bp, 9 predicted proteins | sample KNB2016incub_MG_FD_105486 | JGI IMG/M metagenome (GOLD analysis project Ga0138256, IMG submission 105486) | Active sludge microbial communities from wastewater in Klosterneuburg, Austria - KNB2014incub_MG | ecosystem: Engineered > WWTP > Activated sludge > Unclassified | place: Austria...
GGAAACCGACGGATGGCGCCTGAGGATCAGGGTCAGCGGACCCGGCCAGAATGCGGCCGCCAGCCCATGTGCCGCTTCGGGAATATCCACGGCCCAGCACTCGAGCTGGCCGGCGTCGGGCAGATGGACGATCAGCGGATGGTCGGCGGGCCGCCCCTTGGCGGCGAATATCCTTGCGATCGCCCCCGGGTTCGACGCATCGGCGCCCAGGCCATAAACGGTTTCGGTGGGAAAGGCGACCAACTCGCCCGCGCGCAGCAAGGCGGCGGCGCGAACCACCTCATTCATCGCCGATGCCGATCAGTCGCCGTGCCGCCAGCGCCGACTTTTGCACCTCCGGCGCATCGCTGCCGATCACCGTGAAATGGCCCATTTTGCGTCCCGCCCGGGCGTGGTGCTTGCCGTAAAGGTGCAGCTTGAGGTTGGGCACGGCGAGCAGTTGCGCCCAGTCGGGCTCGTGGGCGTGGTGCGGGTCGCGCAGGTACCAGAGGTCGCCCAGCAGGTTCACCATCACGGCGGCCGAATGCGCGCGCGCCTCGCCCAGCGGCAGGCCGGTCAGCGCCCGCACCTGCTGCTCGAACTGGTTGCTGACGCAGGCATCGATCGTGTAGTGCCCGGAGTTGTGCGGCCGCGGCGCCATTTCGTTGACCACCAATTGCCCGCGCACGACGAAGAATTCGACGGCGAGCGTGCCGACATAGCCCATTTCCTGCGCGATGCCTTCGGCGATTTCCTGCGCATCGCCGGCCATGCAGCCGCCGGTGCGGGCGGGCACGATGGAGACGTCGAGGATGCCATGGCGATGGCTGTTCTCGGCGACCGGGAAGCACTTCACGCCGCCCGTCGCGTCGCGCGCCAGCACCACCGACACCTCGTAGTCCAGCGCCAGCATCTGTTCCAGCACGCAAGGCTCGTTCTTCAACTGGCGAAACGCCAGCAGGGCCTCGTCACGGCCGGCGACCCGGACCTGGCCCTTGCCGTCATAGCCGAAGCGCGCCACCTTGAGGATGCCGGGAAACAAGCCGGCGTTTGCCTGCGAGATGTCCTCCTCGCTGCGGATGTCGGCATAGGGTGCGTGAGGAAAGCCGTGCTGCCGGAGAAAGCCCTTTTCCGCGCTGCGATTCTGGCTGATGGCGACCGCCTCGGCCGACGGCCGCACCGGCAGGAACTTGGACAGGTAGGCAAGGCTGCCGGCCGGGACGTTCTCGAACTCGGTGGTCACCGCGGCACAGGACTCCGCCATCTGGTTCAGCGCGTCCTCGTCATCGAAGGCGGCCACCAGATGCCGGTCGGCAATGCGGCCGGCGGGACTCTGCACGTCGGGATCCAGCACCACCACGCGATAGCCGAGCTCGTGGGCAGCAAGGACGAAGAAGCGGCCCAACTGGCCGCCACCGAGCATGCCGAGCGTGGCGGGGGGAAGAATCATTGCCTCAACGTTTTATGGCGCGGAAGCCTATGTCGCGGCGGCATTGCATGCCGTCGAAACTGATCTGGTCGAGCACCTCGTAAGCGCGTTTCTGTGCCGCCTTGACGTTGTCGCCCAGCGCGGTGACGCAGAGCACGCGCCCGCCGGCCGTCACCACTTCGCCCTTGCCCGTCGCGGTGCCGGCATGGAACACGTGGCTATCCTCGGTCCGCGCGGGCAGGCCGTGGATCACGTCGCCCTTGCGCGGCGTGTCCGGATAATTGGCCGCGGCCATCACCACGCCGAGCGCAACGCGGCGATCCCAGTCGGCCGCGACTTCGTTGAGACGGCCGTCGATCGCGGCGTCGACGATCCCGACGAAATTGCTTTTCAGCCGCAGCATGATCGGCTGCGTTTCAGGATCGCCCATGCGGCAGTTGAATTCGAGGACACGCAGGGATCCGTCGGGCTTGATCATCAGCCCGGCATAGAGGAAACCGGTGTACACGATGCCGTCGGCGGCCATGCCGTTGATGGTCGGCATGATCACCTCGCGCATGACGCGAGCGTGTATCTCCGGCGTCACCACCGGCGCCGGCGAATATGCGCCCATGCCGCCGGTGTTGGGCCCCTGGTCGCCATCCTTCAGGCGCTTGTGGTCCTGGCTGGTGGCCAGCGCCAGCGCGTTGCGGCCATCGGCCATGACGATGAAGCTGGCTTCCTCGCCGTCGAGGAATTCCTCGATCACCACGCGCGCACCGGCATCCCCGAGCTTGTTGTCGGCGAGCATCATGTCCACCGCGGCGTGGGCCTCGGCAAGATCCATCGCCACCACCACGCCCTTGCCGGCGGCAAGGCCGTCGGCCTTGACCACGATAGGCGCGCCCTCGGCATCGATGTAGGCATGGGCGGCCTTGATCTCGGCGAAGGTCTGGAACTTCGCGGTCGGGATCTTGTGTCGCGTCATGAAGCGCTTGGCAAAGTCCTTGGAGCTTTCCAGTTGCGCGGCGGCTTTTGTCGGTCCGAAGATGCGCAGGTTGCGGGCACGGAACACGTCGACGATGCCGGCCGCCAGCGGCGCTTCGGGACCGACCACGGTGGCATGCACCTTCTCGCGCTGGGCGTAATCGGCCAGGGCATGGATGTCGGTCAGCGGCAGGTTCTCAAGTTCCTGTTCGCGTGCCGTACCGGCATTGCCCGGCGCCACGTAAACCTTCTGCAGGCCAGGCGCCTGCGCCAGGCGCCAGGCCAGCGCATGCTCGCGCCCGCCGGAACCCACCACAAGAATCTTCATGGCGCCTCCGCCGGGTCGCCCCAAGAAGGCGCAGCCAAGCAAAGTGGAGTGAAGCGAACCGTAGTCGCCCCCTTTCCCGGAAAGGGGGTTGGGGGGAATGTTCTCATCTCAGTGGCGGAAATGACGGAAGCCTGTGAATACCATGGCCAGATTCTGCTCGTCGGCCGCGGCAATCACCTCTGCATCGCGCACCGAACCGCCGGGCTGGATCACTGCCGTGGCGCCGGCCTTGGCCAGCACGTCGAGGCCGTCGCGGAAAGGGAAGAAGGCGTCCGATGCCGCGACGCAGCCGACCACGGTGAGGCCGTTGTTTTCGGCCTTGATCGCGGCAATCCGCGCCGAATCGACGCGGCTCATCTGGCCGGCGCCGACGCCGACGGTCATGGCGTCCTTGCAATACACGATGGCGTTCGACTTGACGTACTTGGCGACGCGCCAGGCGAACAGCAGGTCGGCCATTTCCTGAGCCGTCGGTGCGCGTCTGGTCACCACCTTGACATCGGCCTGGCCGATGCGCGCCTCGTCGGCGCTTTGCAGCAGCAGGCCGCCGCCGACGCGTTTGTAGTCGAGCAAGCCGGCCACCTTGCCTAACGGGACCACCAACACACGGAGGTTCTGCTTGGCGGCGAACACGGCGCGGGCCTCGGCGGTGATCTCTGGCGCGATGATGACTTCGGCGAACTGGCCGGCGATGGCTTCCGCCGCCACCTTGTCGATCGCCACGTTGAAGGCGATGATGCCCCCGAACGCCGAGGTCGGATCGGTCTTGAATGCCTTGCGATAGGTCTCCAGCGCATCGGCGCCGACCGCGACGCCGCAGGGATTGGCATGCTTGACGATGACGCAGGCGGCCGGCGCGATCGAGGCGTCGAAGGCCTTGACGCATTCCCAGGCCGCGTCGGCATCGGCGATGTTGTTGTAGGAAAGCTCCTTGCCCTGGATCTGCTGATAGCTGGCGATGCTGCCGGGTACCGTCGTCGTTTCGCGATAGAAAGCGGCCTGCTGGTGCGGGTTCTCGCCGTAGCGCAGGGTCTCGACCTTGTCGAAGGCCAGTTGCAGCTTCTCGGGGAAGGGTCCCGGCTTGTTCTGCTCGTCGAGCGAGGTGAGCCAGTTGGCGATCGCCGAGTCATAGCGGGCGGTATGCGTGAAGGCCTTCTTCGCCAGCGCAAAGCGCGTGGCATAGGAAATCGCGCCGCCGGCCTTGATTTCTTCCAGGATCGGCGCGTAGTCCTCCGGATCGGTCAGCACGGCGACGCCGCCCTGCTCGTTGCCGTGGTTCTTCGCCGCGGCACGCACCATGGTCGGACCGCCGATGTCGATGTTCTCGATCGCATCGTCGAGCGTGCAGCCGGCCTTGGCCACGGTCTCGCGGAAGGGATACAGATTTACCACCACCAGGTCGATCGCCTCGATGCCGTGCTGCGCCATGACGGATAAATGCTCGGGCAGGTCGCGCCGGCCGAGGATGCCGCCGTGAACTTTCGGATGCAGGGTCTTGACCCGGCCGTCGAGCATCTCGGGAAAGCCGGTGTAGTCGGAAACGTCGGTGACGGCCAAGCCGGCATCGCGCAACAGCTTGGCGGTGCCGCCGGTGGAAAGCAGCTTGACCCCGAGCTGGGCCAGGCCGCGGGCGAAATCAACCGCGCCGCGCTTGTCGGAAACGCTGAGGAGCGCCTGTGTCACTTTCATGGGAACCTCGGGGAGCTAACGTGAAATACGGTGCCAAGCGCGCCGTGTCATGTTCGAGCGCAGCGAGCCGATTGGTAGCCTCCCCGCGAGGGGAGGATGGGAGGGGCGGGCCCATTTGCCAGCGTGGGGCCCATCGAAGGTGCAGGAATTCATGTTGCGGGGTGGTTCATCGAAGCCATGAGCGTTAAAGTAATTCGTGTTCGACCAGCATGCGGCGCAGGGTGCCACGGCTGATGCCCAGCATTTCCGCGGCGACGGTCTGGTTGCCGTCGGCATGTTTCATCACCACTTCCAGCATCGGCCGCTCGACGCATTTCAGCACCATGCCGTAGACCGCATGCGGCGCCTGGCCGTCTAGGTCGCGGAAATAGCGGTTGAGGCTGCGGCGCACGCAGTCGTTGATTTCGCTGCTCATGCCGCTTTCATTTCTCCGTCACGCTCGCTGCGCGGCAGGCGCTCGTTTGCCGCGGCGTGCCCGAGAAAAAACTCGTCGGCGGCATCCAGTTGCTCGCGTACCGTCTGCAGCTGGTTCATGGCATGGCGGAAATGCGCCGCGCCGGAAAGTCCCTTCGTATACCAGCTGATGTGCTTGCGCGCGATGCGTACGCCGGTCTCTTCGCCGTAAAAGCGGTAGAGCTCGGCCAGGTGTCCGCGCAGGATGGCGTGTATCTCTTCCGCGCGCGGCGCGGCGAGTTCCTCGCCGGTGGCCAGGAAATGCTCGATCTCGCGAAACAGCCAGGGGCGCCCCTGGGCCGCGCGGCCGATCATGACGCCGTCGGCGCCGGTATAGTCGAGAACGTAGCGGGCCTTTTGCGGCGTGTCGATGTCGCCGTTGGCGATCACCGGTATCCCCACCCGGGACTTGACCAGGGCGATCGTGTCGTATTCGGCGCTGCCCGTGTACTGGTCGGCGCGCGTGCGGCCATGGATGGCGATGGCGCGGATGCCCGACTCCTCCGCGATGCGCGCGATGCCGGGCGCATTGCGGTTGTCGCGGTTCCAGCCGGTGCGGAACTTGAGCGTTACCGGCGTGTCGGGCACGGCCTTCACCACGGCTTCGAGGATTTTCGCCACCAGCGGCTCGTTCTGCATCAGCGCCGAGCCGGCCATGACGTTGCAGACCTTTTTCGCCGGGCAGCCCATGTTGATGTCGATGATCTGGGCGCCGTGGTCGGCGTTGTACCTTGCCGCCTGCGCCATCATCGCCGGATCGGCGCCGGCGATCTGCACCGAGACCGGATCGACCTCGCCTTCATGGTCGGCGCGCCGCCGCGTCTTGGCGCTGCCGTAGAGCAGGGAGTTCGAGGTCACCATTTCCGACACCGCCAGTCCCGCGCCAAGCTTCTTGCACAACTGGCGAAACGGTCGATCCGTAACCCCGGCCATGGGCGCGACAAACAGGTTGTTGCGCAACTGAAAGCCCAGGAAGTCCATGTCGGGATGAGAATGCGGGTAGGTGAGGGCGCGATTTTAGCGCAAAGCGCTTCGGCGGCAATCGAGGCTTTTTATTGAAACCGGTAAAAAGTCACGGCCAGGCACGGGCGCCGTAAATCATCCGCTTCGCCACAAAGCTGCGCAACGCGGGCAGCAAGTCGAGCGCCAGCAATCCGGCTCCGCGCACATGTCTGAGCGGCGCAAAGTCGGAGGCAAAGCCGTCGATCAGCAGGTCGGTGAAGCCGATGGCGCCGCGCCGGTCGGCCTGGCGACCGCGGGCATAGGCGGCAAGCACGTCGGGGGCGCCGGGATCGCTCGCGGCACCCGCCTGTTGCGCGAGTTCCCAAATATCGCGCAGTGCGAGATTGAAGCCCTGCCCGGCGACGGGGTGCAAGGTCTGCGCGGCATTGCCCAGCCACACCTGGCGCTCGCCTGTCGTGTCGCGCCGGTAGCGTAAGCCCAGCGGGTAGGCCACGCGCGGGGTCGCCGCGGTGAAGCGGTGCCGTGTGCCGAAGCGGCGCTGCAGCAGCGCAAGAAATTCCGCGTCGCCGAGCGACCTGACCTCGTCGACTATGGCATCGGCGCAGGTGAGTACCACCGAGTAGCGTTCGCCCAGGGGCAGCAGGGCAACCGGACCTTCGCCGGTGAAGCGTTCCCAGGCGACATTGCGATGCGGCGCCGCCACGCTGACATTGCACAGCACGGCATGCTGCCCGTAGTCGCGCATCGTGCCGGCAGCGGGATCGACAGCACCCTCTGCAAACGCGGTGAGCTTGAAATGCGCCGTATCGCCGGCGCCGACTTTCGTGTTCTCGCGATAAGCGATGCCTGCGGCGCTGACAGCGCTGTCCAGCGCGGCAATCAGATCACTGGCTGGCAATACCCAACCCAGGGCCCTTGCTTCCAGTTCGGACGCGCGCAACAGCGTGCGCCCGAAACCGCCGCGCTGGGAGATGTGGATGGTTTCGATGGGTGTCGCCGGCAGGCCCGCCCAGACGCCGAGCCAATCGAGGATCTGCCGCGCGCCGTCGGACAGTGCCAGTACGCGCGGGTCGCGGCGCACGGCGGCGCGATCCCGGGCCTCGAAGATTTCTGCGTCAGCCCCGTGAATACGCAGCGCAAGAGCAAGCGCCATCCCCGCTGGCCCGCCGCCGACAATCGCAACCGGAAGGGGGTGATTGTTCTGGCTCGCTGCGCTGGCAGGATCAGGCTGTTCCACGCGCATCCCGCATCAGCGCCTCGATGTCGGCGATCTTCTTCGGCGCGGCCGCGGTGATGATCTCGCAGCCGGAGGCCGTCACCACCGCGTCGTCCTCGATGCGCACGCCGATGTTCCAGAAAGCCTCGGGCACATCGTCGGCCGGACGGATGTAGCAACCGGGTTCGATGGTCAGCACCATGCCCGGGGCAAGCGGCGCCCAGTGTTCGCCTTCCTTGTACTCGCCGGCATCGTGCACGTCCTTGCCCAGCCAGTGGCTGGTGCGATGCATGAAGAAACGCTTGTAACTTTCGGATTCGATCACGGCATCGAGCGAACCGGGAAGCAGCTTGAGGTCGATCATGCCCTGAGCCAGCACCTTCAGCGCCGCCTCGTGGGGATCGACAAAGGTGGCGCCGGGACGCACGGCCGCAATGGCCGCCGTCTGCGCGTCGAGCACCAGATCGTAGACGTCGGTTTGCGGCCCGCTGAAACGCCCGTTCACCGGAAAGCAGCGCGTGATGTCGGAGGCGTAGCCGTCGAGTTCGCCGCCGGCATCGATCAGCAGCAGGTCGCCGTCCTTCAGGACCTGGTCGTTGCCGACGTAATGCAGCACGCAGGCATTCGCCCCGCCGGCGACGATCGAGGTATAGGCCGGATACTCGCAACCCCGGCGGCGAAACTCGTGCAGCAGTTCGGCCTCGACTTCGTACTCGAAACGGCCCGGCCTGACAAAGCGCATGGCGCGCACATGGGCGCCCGTGGAAATCTCGGCGGCGCGCCGCATGATGGCAAGCTCCGCGCCATCCTTGACCAGGCGCATGGCGTCGAGCTCGGCGCGCACGTCGCGGATCGCCGCCGGTGCACGCTTGCCGCTGCGGCTCTCGGCACGCACCTTGTTCAGCGCGACCGCGATGCGGCCGTCCCAGCCGGCATCGTGGCCGATGGAAAACCACAGCGCCGGCTGGTCGGCAAGCAGCTCGACCAGTTTGGCGTCGAGTTCGCCGATGGCATGCGCCGCATCGAAACCGAACAGCGCGCGGGCACCGTCCGGGCCATGGCGGAAACCGTCCCAGATTTCCCTTTCCAGATTCTTCTCGCGGCAGAACAGGATCGATTGCGGCGCGGCGTCGCCGCGACCGGCGACGAGCACCAGTACCGCCTCCGGTTCGGTGAAGCCGGTCAGGTACTGGAAATAGCTGTCGGCGCGGTAGGGGAAATGCGTGTCGCGATTGCGCGGCTGTTCCGGCGCCGTGGGGATCAGCGCAATCCCGCCGCCGCCGCGGCTCATGCGCTCGATCAGGGAAAGTCGGCGCCGGCGATACGCCGCGAAGCTGTCGCCGGCCGGAGGGGGTGAGGGTTCCATCTTTCGATTATATGTCCCCGCGTGCAGGCGCCGGGGACGGGATCCCCCGCTGCGATGGCGAGTGCAGTTCGGCACGCAGTTCGGCATCGAGCTCGGCAAGCCTTTGCGGCGTGCCGACATCCACCCAGCGCCCGCCATGCAGTTCGCCGGAGACGCGCCGCTGCGCCATCGCCGCGCGCAGCAGGGGCGCCAGCTTCGCCGGCTCGCCGCGGCGGATCTCGGCGAAGACTTGCGGACGATAGACGCCGATGCCCGAGAACGTGCAGCTGCGCGCACCGCCGTCCGCGGTGCCATCGGCACCGACTTCACTCCCGCGCAGCACGAAGTCGCCCTGCGGATGATGCGGGGGATTCGGCACCAGCACGAGATGCGCAAGATCGCCGGGGCCGAGTACGTTCGGCGCCTGCGCCAGATTCCAATCGCACCAGATGTCGCCGTTGACCACCAGAAAGGGCTCCTCAAAACCCAGCAGCGGCAGCGCGTTGGCGATGCCGCCGGCAGTCTCCAGCGCACCTTCGGGCTCCGGTGAATAGGCGATCGAGAGGTCCCAGCGTGATCCGTCGCCGAGCGCCGCCTCGATCTGCGCACCCAGATGCGCGTGATTGATCACCACGTCGCGCAGCCCGGCCCTTGCCATGCGCTCCAGAAGCCAGACGATCAGCGGCTTGCCACCGACCGGCAAGAGCGGCTTCGGCGTCTGGTCGGTCAGGGGCCGCATGCGCTCACCGCGCCCGGCCGCCAGCACCATCGCTTTCATGCAGCCGGCTTGTCCATGCTGTAGCCAAGCACGGTGATCTTGTCTTCCACTTTGTCCAGCAGCTTTCTCAGCGGCGAAAGTTCGGCATAGCGCTCGCAGGCCTTGCGCAGATAGCGCGCCACCAAAGGCAGGTCCTTGAGGTAGCCGTCCTTGCCGTCGCGATGGTAAAGGCGGGCGAATATGCCGAGCACCTTGAGGTGGCGCTGCACGCCCATCCATTCATAGTCGCGGAAGAACTTGCCGAAATCGCCGGGGACCGGCAGCCCGGCCTTGCGCGCGGCTTCCCAGTAGCGCACCAGCCAGTCGAGGGCAAGCTCTTCGTCCCACTCGATATAGGCGTCCTTCAGCAGCGACACCATGTCGTAGCTGATCGGACCGAAGACCGCGTCCTGGAAATCGATGATGCCGGGATTGCCGGCACCGGTAGCATCGGTGCGCATCAGGTTGCGCGAATGGTAGTCGCGATGCACGAACACCTTCGGTTCCGCCAGATTCACTGCCAGGATGCAGTCGAAGACGGTCGCCAGGCCCTGTCGTTCGCTTTCGGTAAGGGCCACCCGATGGTGTCGGGCGAGGAACCACTCGGGAAACAGCTCAAGCTCGCGGCGCAACAACATTTCGTCATAGTCGGGCAGCGCGCCGGGCCGGCTGACCCGCTGTATCCTCACCAGGGCCGCAATGGCATCCGCATAAAGCGGCGCGGCGTTGGCCGCATCCAGCACCTGCAGGTAGGTCGTCGCACCGAGATCCGAGAGCAGCAGGAAGCCGCGCTCGATGTCGCGGGCCAGCACTTCGGGCACGTGAACTCCGGCCTCATGAAAAAGCCGCTGCACATGCAGCCATGGCCGGCAGTCCTCGTTCGCCGGCGGCGCATCCATGACGATGCGCGTTGTACCGTCGTCCAGCGTGACGCGAAAATAGCGGCGAAAACTGGCGTCGGCCGAGGCCGGTGCGAGGCTGAAAGCGCGCCCCGGAAAGTGGGCGGCGAGCCATGTTTTGATTTGCTGCTGGCGTTCCATGTCGAAGATGCGAACGATGCCTGGAATGGCTCAATAGCTCCGCCGCAGGGCGCTTTGCGCGGGCACGAAGTGTTAGAATCCGCGATTCTAGCATCGGCCGACAAGAGGTTCCCCGGCACGCAGTACGCCGCGTTCGCGTCTGCATCGTTCCGTCACCGCTGCACCCACTCACCGATACGGCATGTCTCAATCGCATCGCGGACAATTCGGCCCCGGCTCACTGCTCGCCTTGCTGGCGCTGGCTGCGGGTTCCGCCGTGGCCGAACCGCTGCCGCCTTTGCGCGTGAATCCCGCCCTGCTGGGCGCGGGTACGCCGCCGGTGCCCGCCGTTGTCGAACCCGCCGCCATCGCCAGGCCGGTTGCACCCGCCCCGCGCGTGGTGGAGGCGCCACCGACAGCACGCGTCGATCTGACCGCCGAACAGGCGCGGGCCGCAACCGCACCCGTACCCCGGCCCGCCCCCGGTGCACCTTCGGCGAAATCTGCAACGCCGGCGGCGGCAAGCGCCACGGCAAGTTCCGCATCGCCCGCGCAACCGGCCGCACCCGCGGCCACGCCGCAGTTGACGGCGGCGGAAGCCATCCAGAAACCGCAGGAACCGCCGCAGGTGGCCGAACGCACGCTGCCGCCGCTCTATTCGGCCCACGTCGCGGCAGGCGAACTGCCGGCTCCGGAACTGAAGCCCGCGTCGGGCGTCATGCCATGGCTCAAGCAGCCCGGCGAAACGCTGCCGACCTTCGTCGCTGCCGACAGGATCGCCGGCAGGACCGATATCGAACTCGTCGCCGAAGGCAGCGTCGAATTGCGCAAGCGCAATTCCAGCCTGCAGAGCGACCGCCTGACCTATCGCCAGCCGATCGAGGAAATCGAAGCGGAAGGCAACGTCCGCCTCTCGCGCGACGGCGACCGCGTGCAGGGGCCGCGCATGCGCATGCAGATGGAGGAAAGCACCGGCTTCTTCGAACAGCCCGAATACAGCATCCGCCGCATCAAGACCGGATCGGCGCCGACCTTGTGGACCGGCACCGAGGAACGCCGGTCGGCAAATCCGTCGACCGCGATCATCAAGACCGGCGCGATCTGGACCGGCGCCGAAGAGCCCGAAGCGACGGGCCTCACC
>Ga0138256_10007788_pt1 | contig 11285 bp, 11 predicted proteins | sample KNB2016incub_MG_FD_105486 | JGI IMG/M metagenome (GOLD analysis project Ga0138256, IMG submission 105486) | Active sludge microbial communities from wastewater in Klosterneuburg, Austria - KNB2014incub_MG | ecosystem: Engineered > WWTP > Activated sludge > Unclassified | place: Austria...
ACGGCGACCAGCCGGCGATCGGGCGTGTTCTCGAAGCGCTGTTTCAGAATGTGCTCGATCCGCGGCGCCCACTCTTGGTCCAGGGGCTCTCTTTCACGGACCAGCCGAAACCCATAGGCAATCCACTGGTCCTCCGGCTCGATGCTGGCAGGCTCGCCGACGGCTTTTGCCGGGACCCCGGCGTCGGGCTTGGCAACGAGCGGCGGCTCGATCTTCCCTGGGCGGGGATGTGGCCCGGAGCACCCGGCAGCCAACAGGAGCGCGACCCGAGCACACCTCGGTGTCTTCATCATCCCGCTCCGCCGTAGCACTCGGCGGACCCAGCGCTCTTGCGCGAAGGCTTGGTCGGAGCAGAGGCCGCCACCAGACACGCCTGGCAGCGGACCCTTCGTGCGAGGCAGTGAATTGAAGTAGCAGAGCTTGGACGTCGCCGACTTCGCGCACACGGCGTCAGTGAGTCCCGGCGTGCGCCCCAGCACTGCGACGGAGTCTGTCCACTGGAGCACCTGCTTGTCGCCAGCGAACGCCACCACGTTCTTGCGGCTGTCCGCGCCGAAAAGGACGGGAGATGATGTCCCGCCGCGCTGCGATGCGTCTTGCTCTCCCCCGCAAGCGATCGGGGCAGCCGCCAGCAGCGTCAGCGCGGCCGCGAACGGTCGTTGCCACGACGCAGCGCTGCGTGCTGCGTGCTGCGTGCTGCGTGCTGCGTGCTGCGTGCGTCATCGCGAACCCTCCGCCTTCCCCCGCCCCTCGGATGGAGCTTGCCTCACGCGAGCCGCTGCCGACAAGCCGGGCCGGCCTCTCGAACGCAATTCGGTGTGAGCAGGTGGGACACGACGTGTGTGCCCGATCCGTGCGGCGACGCTGCCTCTGGACTTCACCCCGGCCGTCGACTCGACTTCGCGGCGTCGCCGCGCGGCAGATCGAGCACGAAGCGCGCGCCGGTGTCGTGGCTTTCGGACAGGCCGTGGGTGCCGTGGATAGCCCCAGCAACGGTTCGACGCGGCGCTGCCCCTACGGCATCGGTGTGAGCACGTCGACGTCGATCTCCGTGCAGCGCGCGAGCGTCGCGTCGCCGGTGATGAAGACGTCCGCGCCCTCGTCGATCGCCGTCCCGAGGTGGATCGCGTCGGGGGACCGCAACCCGTACCGCGCGCGCAGTTCGGTCGCTCGTTCGATGATCGCAGCTGTGACGTCGACGATGCGTGTCCGCGCGAACGCTGCGTCGTACAGCGCAAGCAGGGCCGCATCTCGCTCCCGCGTGGGCCTCGACCTGCACTCGAGCCGCGAGATTCGCGACGTCAAGAGGCCGGCGGTGGCCGGGAGCGCCCTGAGACGTGCCTCCACCGCGGAGCGCTAGCCAGCAGCGCCCTCGGTGAGGTAGATGAGCGAGCAAGCGTCGAGATACGCCTCAGTCACGGTCCCAACTCGCATGCTCTTCTGCGACTTGGCGATCGATGTCTTCCTTCGTGCGCGTCCCCGGCGGGAACGTAGCGACCAACGCGAGCATGTCGGCGACGGTCGGATGGGGTCCGGCGAACGGGCGGATGGTCACCTCGACTTCGCCGTCGAGCGCGTCGACGTCCTCGTCCAGATCGATGTGCCTCCCGCGAAGGCGTCCGCGCACGACAACACGGCCTTCCATGCATGAAACCTAGCTCCCTTTCGTGCTCTTGGCCACCACGCGAGGCAGAGCGAACCGGGCTCGGCTCCCTTCCGCCGCAGGATGCGTTCATGCACGGCTAGGTTCCCGCCGGAGCTTCACCTCGGCCGTCGGCTCGACTTTGCGGCGTCGCCGCGCGGCAGATCGAGCACGAAGCGCGCGCCGGTGGTAAACGCCTCGTCGAGGCTGATGCTGCCGCCCGCGGCCTCGACCAGACCGCGGCAGACCGCGAGCCCGAGGCCGGTGCCTTTGCCCACGTCCTTGGTGGTCACGAAGGGCTCGAACAGCTTGGCGCGGACCTCGGGCGCGACGCCCGGGCCGTTGTCCTCGATCTCGAGGCGCACGCCGCCGGCGTGGCCGCGCGCACGCACGGTGATCTTGCCGCCGGGCCCGCAGGCGTCGGCCGCGTTCAGCACCAGGTTGAGCACCACCTGCACCAGGTGCTCGCGGCTCAGGCTGACCAGAGGCAGATCGGGGAAGACGTCGACCGCCAGCTCGACGTCGTGCATCGACTTCTGGGGCGTGACCAGCGCCACCGTGTCGTAGACCGCCACCTCGACGCTGCCGGGGCTCACTTCTTCGCCCCCGGCTGACTTTCCGGGCCGCGCGAACTGCAGCAGGTCTCGCAAGATGGCGTGGATGCGCTCGCTCTCTTTGCGCATGCGCTGCAAGAAGTCGCGCTGCTCTTCTGGTTCCAGGCCGCCCTCGAGCAGCAGGTCTTGCATGCCCATCAGGGCGGCAATGGGGTTGCCGATCTCGTGGGCCAGCCCCGCCGCCAGGCGCCCGACCGAGGCGAGGCGCTCGGAGCGCACCAGGCGATCTTGGGCCTCGCGCAGGCGCTCGGTGGCGCGCTCCACCTCGTCCACCTTCTTGCGCAAGGACTCTTCTTCCGCCACCAGCTTGTCGGTCATGGTGCGCAGGTTCACGCCCAGCTCGGCCAGCTCGCGGGCGCCGCGCGCGGGCACCTCGAGGTGGCGCGCGCCGCCCACCACCCGCTCGGCCGCGCGCGACAGCTGATCGAGCGGGCGCACGATCAGTCGCGTGAGCGCGAAGTAGGCGGTGACCAGCAGCGCCAGAGCCACCAGCGCGGTGTACAGACCCACCAGCTTCACCAAGGGAGCCGCGCGCGCGGACTGGTCGTCGGTGCGGACCACGGCCACCACCGCGCCGCCGGGGTCGGGCACCGTCACGGCGATGGCGCGGCCGTGGGTGGTGGTCACGTCGAACACCCGCTCGCGGGTCACGTCCACCGCCTCGCCCAGGGCCAGGGCGGCCACCGGATCCCCGAGGCGAAGCACGGGCTTGCCGGCCCGGTCATAGACGCCCACTGCCTCGACGCCCTCGGTGCCGATCTCGGACTCGAGCAACGCCGACAGCTCGGCGGCCGAGCGCTTGTTCCGGGCCTCGCCCACGTGGCTGGCCACGGCCCGACCCAGCGAGCGGGCGCTGCTCTCGCGCACTTGCTGAAGTGTCAGCCGGGTGTAGGTCGCGACCGCGAAAAACAGCGGCACGAACGCGAGCAGCATCAGCCCGCCGAGGAGCATCAAGATCTGGAGTCGGAGCCCCGGCTTCACCGCGCGCTCATTGTGGCCGATCCGCCAGGCAAAGGCGCGAATCTGGTCAGGACGCACGTGTCTCCGGAAAGTGGGCCGACGGCCCCGCCGCCTGGTAACCGAAAGTCCTCGAATGGATCCTCTCGTCCGCGTCTCGGTGCGTGTCCAGCAGGCGCTGGCGCGCGTCACGGGGGTTGGCCTCGGCATCGGCTTCGGCGCGTACCTGGTGTTCAGCGTGGCCGAGGCGCCCGGGCTGGTCTGGGATCTGTGCGCCCTGGCGCTTCTTCTCGGGGCGATTGCCCTGGCGGTCACCCGGCGCCTGCGGCGCCTGGATCCGGACGCGACCACTCGCCTGGATCTGGAGCTGTTCACGCACCTGGTGGTGCTGGTGTTCGGCCTGGTGGCGTACGCGCCGGGCAAGCTCGACGGCGCCTATCACCCGGCGGTGTACGCGCTGGCGATGGTGGCCGCCGCCTTCGCGCGGCCGCCCGCGGCGTTCGGCACTGCAGCCTTCATCATTCTGCTCGAGTCGGCCCTCAGGCTGATCGCGCTGGGCCAGCGGATCGAGGACTTCTGGCCCAGCCTGGCGTTCGTGGGTGTGTTCGCCTTCCTGAACCTGAGCTTGTTCCGCGCCGAGATCGCCCGGGTGCGCCGCCTGTCGCGGTTGCACATCGAGGGCGAGATCGAGCGCATGAAGAACGCCGCACGGTCGTATCGGCTGATCGGCGCCCCGAGCTCGGCGCTGGAGCGCGGCTCGGTGCCGCCGCGCAACGAGGAAGAGCGCCTGCTGCGCTCGGGGGTGGACGAGATCCACCAGGCGCTGGAGTTTGCCCTCGACCTCTTGCGGCGCACGCTGGGTCTGCGCACCGCCGTGGTGCTGTGGCTCGACGCGCCCGGCAAAGAGCTGCACATCCAGGAGATCTCGACCAGCGACGACAGCATCGTGCCCGGGCCCTTCTCGGCCAAAGACGGCATCTTTGCTGCGGCCTTCGGGCAGCGGTCGCCGGTGGCCGTGCAGGGCGCGAAGGCCGCGCAGCACACCCCCTACTACGGCGAACAGCCGCGGGTGGGCGCGGTGTGCGCCGCGCCGCTGTTCGAGCACGGCCATGCGCGGGGGCTGCTCGTGGTGGACCGCGAGAGCGCCGAGGCGTTCAGCGCCCAAGAGCAAGAGCTGCTTGCGAACGCCACCACCTTCCTGCTCCGCGCCATCGAGAACGAGCGGGTGTTCGTCCAGCTCGAGCGCGCGAAGATCGAACAGGGCAAGCTGTACCGCGCGGTGGACACGCTGAACACCGCGCACACCGAGGCGCAGGTGATCGAGGCGTGCGTGGCCTCGGCGCGTGAGTTCACGGCCTTCGACTTCGCGGTGGTCACGCTCTACGACCGCAGCACCGGCGAGCACGAGATCTGCGCGGTCAGCGGCGAGGGTCAAGACGCGCTGGTGGGGCAGCGCTTCCGCCACAACTCGGGCCTGGTGTCGATGGTGGTGGCGAACCGCCATCCGCTGCCGTACCGCGGCGACTACGACCCCGGCCGGCAGGTGGTGTTCTCGCGCCGGCTCGCGCCGCCGCCCATGCCTTCCCTCTTGGTGCTGCCGCTCTTGGTTCACGAGCGGGCGCTGGGCACCCTGGTCTTGGGCTCGCAACGCAGGGGTGCGTTCGGCGAGAGCGTGCGACCCACGCTCGAGGTGCTGGCCAGCCACGTGGCCGTGTCGCTGGCCAACGCCCGCATGCTCAAGCGCCTGGAGGAAATGGCCACCACCGACGGCCTCACCGGGCTGTTCAACAAGCGCGCGCTGATCGAGATGGCCGCCCAGAAGATCAAGAGCTCGACCCGCTTCAAGAAGCCGCTGAGCGTGCTGGTCTGCGACATCGACCACTTCAAGAAGGTGAACGACACCTACGGCCACGACGTGGGCGACATCGTGATCCGCGGGTTTGGCGACGTGCTGCGCCGCACCAAGCGCGACACCGACGTGGTGGCCCGCTTCGGCGGCGAAGAGTTCGTGCTGGTGTGCGAAGAGACCGACTCGGAAGGCGCCGCGCTCTTGGCCGAGCGCATCCGCGCCGAGATCGAGGCATCGACCTTCCACAGCGCCGAGGGCTCGCTCGAGGTCACCTGCTCGGTGGGCGTGGCCACCTTCCCGGCGGCGGGGCACGACTGGGACTCGCTCTTCAAGGCCACCGACGAGGCGCTCTATGCCTCGAAGCGGGGCGGGCGGAATCGCGTCACGGTGTGGTCGCCGCGCGTGGGCGTGGCGGCGTGATCACCGATAGGCGCCCTGCGCGCGCCGGGGGCTGAGCCGCCGCGCGACGGAGCGCATGGTGTCGACCAGCGTGCCCAGTTGATCGGGGTCGCTGACCGCCGAGTTCACGGCGAGCTCGAGCTCGGTGGGGGTCAGGGTGACGCTGTCGGCCTGGCGCGACACCTCGAGCAGCTCCCGGCGCAGGTCGGCGTCGAGCACGCCCTTCACCTCGTCTTCGGGCTCTCCGAACACCACGAAGGTCTGGTCGAAGCGCGCGTCGCCGAGCTGCAGGTCCTTGTGCTTGAAGCGCTCGAAGAACGACTGCTCGGCCTCGAGGCCCAGACGCAAGTCGAGCGGGAGCGGCTTGTCGAAGATCAGCGTGAGCCGCGTGCAGAACTGCTTGCCCGTGACGTGATCGACGAACGCCACGAGCTCGCCCTCTTCCAGGTTCAGCCGCAGCTCGTCACCCACCAAGCGACCGCCCAGCCCCTGCGCCAGCGCGGTGAACGCGTCGTGAACCTGCTGCTCGAGGGCGGGGCGCTTGAGCTGGCCCCGTGCCTCGAGCAAGGCCTGGGCCGTCTCGATCACCCACATCAAGGCCGCGACGCTGCGGTCGACCCCGCTCGCGGCGTCTACCGAGAGCGACAGCATGTCGTCGTCGAGGCGCAAGTGATACCCGCGAGACGCGCCGCTCATCAGCAGCTCACCGGCGCTGCCGGAGAGCAGGTCGCGGGCCTGATCGGCGTGCAGCGCGTCGACCTGAAAGACGTGGTCGAAGTCGTCGGAGACGACCGGATCCCCGCCGTAGGCGTTGAACGCGCCGCGGTGCTTCAGCCCCAGGTCGAGGCCCAGGGAACGCGGGAAGCGCGCCACGCCCTTGAACGTGACCGGCTGGGTGCCGTCGGGCTCGACGGCCAGCTCGACGCGCAATTCGCCGACGCGACCGGTGACGACGTCCACGTCGTGCTTCAGCCCGTGCGCCTCGGCGACGCTCGCCAGCACCCTGTCCCCTTGGGTGTACGCGCGAGCCACGCGCTCGCGCGGCGGGTTGGGCTCGATGGGGGCGTGGGCGCTCTTCCGAACCGCGAACCACAGCACGGCGCCGAGGATGCCCACGTACGCCATGATCGGGAAAAGGACTTCCACTTCACACCTTCCGGAAGGTCATGCCCGCAGCGCGGGCGGCGGCGCCGTCGGCGTCTTCGCGATCGCCGATCACCAGACAATCGGACGGCTCGACCCCCAGCCGGCGCGCGGCCTCGAGGTACCCGGCGGGGTGGGGCTTGAGGCGGCGCGGACCGCCGGCCTCGCCGCTGGCCACGACCGCGTCGAACAGCCCGGCGGCCGCCAGCGCTGCCAGCTTGCCGCTGGCCGGATAGTCGCTGACCAGCGCCGTCTTGCCGCCGGCCTGGCGGAACGCGGCAATCTCGTCGAGCAAGCCGCCGCGCTTGAATCGTCGAATCCACTTCTGCGGGCGCTCGATCATCCACTCGGTCACGTGGCGCTCGACCACGGAGCGATCGACCCCCAGCGCCGCCGCCGTGCGCTCGACCTGGATCGCGAACGGGCTGTCGACGTCTTGGTCGAATTCCTCTCGCATGCGCTCGTGCTCGTGGCGGAACCGCCGCAGGGTGGCCACCGCACCCCAGCCGCCGACGGCCAGCTCTGCGGCCATGGCCAGCTTGACCCACCGCGGCGCATAGAGCGTGCCGTCGAGATCGACCAGCCAGGCGCGGGCGGTCATGCCCGACCCCCGGCGATGCGACCGAGCTCGGGCACCGGGACCCCCAGCCGCTCGGCGTGACCGAGAGCGCGGGACAGTCGCACCGGGGCGCTGCGCCCGGCGCAAGCGTGCGCCGGATCGGCGGCGATGGCGGCTTCGAGAGCGGACAGCATGGCGGCCTCGTCCAGGTCCACTTCGCACAATCGCCGCTCGAGGGCCAGCACGTCGCGGGCCACCGCCAGGGCCAGCGCGTGGTGCTCGGACCACAGCGCACCCACCGTGCCGCCTGTGACCAAGCCGGCGATGTTGGTCACGCCGATGTAAAGGTTCTTCTTCGCCAGCTCGAGCGTCAGCTCGCCCGGGCTGGTGGCGATGCGAGTGGTGACGCCCACGGCTGCCAGCGCGTCGGCCAAGAGATTCGCCTCGGGCCCGTGCAGCACGGTGGGCAACAGCTGGCGGATCGACGACGCCGGCTTCTTCTCGAACCAGACCACGGCCACGGTCGGGTTCTCGATGCCGTGCGCCAGCCACACCGCGGGGCGCAGCTCGTTCTGCAGCAAGCCCAGCGGCCAGGTCAGGGGGCGTTGCGCCAGCACGTCGTCGAGATCGGCCTCGCCCACCGCCACCAGCGCCAGCGCCGGATCGGGCACCACGCGGGCGACCTCGGCCATGCGCGTGCCGCGCGTGACCGGGAACACGGCCCGACCGCACTTCAAGAAGCCGAGCGCAAAGACCGAGCCCAGCTCCCCGACGCCGACCACCACCACTTCCTGCATTCGGACGCGAGTCGTAGCATGGGATCACACGGCGGCGGTGCGGTACGGCCCCTCGTTCTTGACCTTCTTGGGAAAGATGCCCGCGCCGCGCGTGGCGACCAGCGCGCCGATGCCGAACAGCACCACCGCGGCGGTGACCAGCCCGCCGACCCACGGCAGCCACGACGCCACCAGGAACAGCCCGCAGCCGATGGCCAGGTGAACGTAGGGGCTCTGGCTCTTGTGGTGGAACACGGCGGCGCCCAGCGTGGTGAGCGTGGCGCAGATCCCGGCATAAGTGCCGAGCACCCCCAAGAGCAGCGCCACGATGGCGATGGGGATGCCGACCACGGTCACGCACAGCGCGATCACCGCCACGGCGGCCACCAGCGAGCCGACGATGCCCAGCGCCAGGGTGCGCATCGGTCGCGCCGCGACCTCGCCCTGCATCGCGTCCATGCGCCCGGTGGCCAGGGCCAAGAGCACGGTGCCGAACACGAAGAGCAGCGCCGTGCGCGTGATGCCGCCGCCGAAGTCGCTGACGGTGCGCGCCAGCCCGGATTTGTCGCCGTCGCTCTTGGTCACCCCGATCTGGATGTTGCCGTCCCCGCGGCGCGCCTTGCCGCCCACCACGTCCACGTCGCCATCGACCTTCGAGCCGTCGTCGGCGTCGAACGAGCCGCCCACCACGCTCACGTCGCCCTTGACGTGACCGCCCTTCCGCAGCTTGACCGAGCCGCCCATCACCGCCACGTCGCCGGTCACGGTGCCCAGCACCTCGGCCGAGCCGCCCATCACCACCAGGTCGTGCACGGTCTCGCCTGCTTCGACCCGGGTGCTGCCGCCGGTGACCACGCGATCTTCGCCGCGCTTCTCTTCGGGCGCGGGCTTGGCTGCGGGCGGCGGCTCGGGGGCCGCGGCCTCTGCCGCGGGCTCGGCGTCGGCCGGCGCGGCGTCGGCTGCCTCGACCGCGGGCGTGATGGAGATCAGCGAGCCGTCACGCTTCGCGACATAGCGACCGTCGGTGAGCAGCAGCTCGAGGATCTTGTCCGCGGGTTGGTCCTTGACCTCGACGTCCACCGGGGTGGTGCTGGGCGCCTCGATCACCACGCTCCAGCCGGCCTTCTGGGCGAGCTGCTTCACCGCCTCGGCGCGCGGCAGCTGCTTCACCGAAAGCGACACCTTCTTCTCTTCGGCGGGCCACTCGCCCTGTCGCGTGACCTCTGCCGCGGCCGAGCCCGCCAGGCACAGGACCGCAACGCCGGTCAGGATTCGACGAGACGTCATCAGCGTGCTCCCTTCCATTCTGCGCGGCGCGGCACCCAGTGCGCGACCGCCAAACCCAACACCCCCATCACCAGCGTCGCCCCGAGCCACACCATCCACAGCGAGGGCCCGGCCGAGCTGGCGACCCGGACCATCGAGCCGAAGACGCGCAGCGCCACCGGCGCGGTCTGCACCAGGGTGCGCGGCAGCTGGCCCACGAAATCGGGCAGCCGCGCCAGCATGGGCAGCGCGCCCACGCCCGCGAAGATCAGGCCCGCCACCACGGCCCACACCGGAAACGGCTCGGGCTGCCGGGTCAGCGCGGCAGACACCGACAGGCTGAGCGTGGCCATCTGACCCAGCCGCTCGGCGCAGGCGTCACACGCATCGGCGTGGCTGGCCGCCTTCGGACTGAGCAGCCCCGGCTCGCCGTCGGCCAGCGCCGTCAGCGAGAGATCGCTCAGGTGGCCGTCGGGCTGCCAGAGATCCTGGTCCGAGAGTCGTTCATCGCGGGTCATGCGACATTCCCTTCGTGTCCCAGCGCGTCGGCAATGCTGCGCCGCCCGCGCGAAATCCAGGTGCACACCGTTCCCATCGGCACGCCCAGCTTTGCGGCGATCTCGCGATAGGGCAGGCCATCGACGTGGAACAGCTCCATCGCCTTGCGGTGATCTGGGGGCAGGCGCTCCATGGCGGCGCGAATCGCCGCCGTGCGCCGCGCTCGCTCGAGTCGCTCGTCGGCGCCGGGCGCCGAGTCGGGCACGCGATCGAGCGGGTCGTCGTCATCGGCGCTCGGCCGCACGCTGCGCGCGCGGGTGCGTGTGCGCAGGCGCACCGCATCCAGGGCCACGTGACGCGCGATGCCGAGCAACCAGGGTCGCAGCGGCTCGCCCGCTCGCAGACGCGACTGCCCTTCCAGCGCGCGACGGAAGGTCTCGTTGGTGCAGTCTTCGACGTCCGGGTGCATGCGGCCTTCTCTGAGGACGTTCGCTGCCACGGCGCGCACCAGAGGCCGAAGGGCCTCGACCTCGACCCCGAAATTGCCGACGAGCGCTGGCCGGCCGCGGGGGGTCTCGGGTGATTCCATCCGGACGGCGAGCATCCTCGCCTCTCTTTCGCCGGCCGGCCGAGATTATTTCAGGGGTCAGCCGGCCGGGTTTGCCAGGGCGAACGCGACGCTGAAGCGCGCGCTTTTTGGCTCGATCACCCGCACGATGCTCGGGGATTCGGCGTCCAGCGAGGCGCCGTCGAGGCCCCTGAGCCGAGGTCGCTTGGGGTCCGGGCTCACGTCGGGCCCGACCACGGCCCAGTGCCCCCCGGTCACTTCGACCACCGTGCCCACCGGGAGGTGCCCGACCGCACTGGCCAGAAGGCCCAGCGCCACCCGGTCTGCCTCGGGCTGCGTGCACAGCGCGTGCAGCGCCGAAAACGGCGACACGCCGACGTCGTGCGTCCGGGGCGCGACACGCGAGAGCAGGGCGCGACACGCGACCAGCACCCGTGCCATCAGGCGCGGCGCAAGCTCGCCGCGATAGAGCGGACCCAGGCGCGGGCGCTCGAGCCACGCCACCTCGAACGCCGTCAGCGCGGCCCACTGCCGCAACGTCGGGCGAGTACCGGTGATGGCGGCGGCCACCGTGGCGGCAGGGGCCAGGTGATCCAGCGAGTCGGGCAGCTCGCTGAACACGCTGAGATCGAGCGACGACGCCGACGCCAGGCGTGCCCGGCCGGCGTCCACGTACAGCGCGGCCAGTACGGCCGCGGTCCGGTGGTCGGGCGAGGTGCTTGCAGCGTGGGCCACCCGTGCAGCGATGAACGCGCTCTGCACGGCGCGCGAGGCGTCGTCGCTCTCGGAGGGGGCCAGCGCCAGCGCGATCGCCAGTGCGGGGTCGTCCGAAGCGTGAGCGATGCACTCGCCGACGTGATCCAGCTCGTCGAGCGGGGGGACGTGCTCGCCCATCCGCCCGTAGCAGTGCCGCGCTGCCACGACCGAGCTCGCGTAGAGCTCGATGGCCAGGGCTGCGTCGGTCATTCCGTCCTCCCGTCGCTGGTCAGGCGGGTCTGCACCCGGGCCAGGGCG
>Ga0138256_10007789_pt1 | contig 11285 bp, 6 predicted proteins | sample KNB2016incub_MG_FD_105486 | JGI IMG/M metagenome (GOLD analysis project Ga0138256, IMG submission 105486) | Active sludge microbial communities from wastewater in Klosterneuburg, Austria - KNB2014incub_MG | ecosystem: Engineered > WWTP > Activated sludge > Unclassified | place: Austria...
CACTTGAAGGGAGCGGCCGTCCGTTTGGGGCCGTTAAAAGCCTCGGAGAAACCCTCGCCCATGCCCTCGAACCAGGATGCGATCTCTTCGCCGAACGAAGAGTGCTCCTTGTGTTTGGACTTGCCGTCAGCAAGCGCCTGGGGGGCGGCGAGGCCGGCAACAGCCAGCCCGGTCAATAAAGTGAATGCAAGGCGGGAATTCTTCATGGTTTCTGACCTCTCTCTTGTGTGAGTAGACGAACCGGGCGCTCGAGAGGTTCCGTGGGGGCCCCAAATTCAGGCTGAGGATGGGGCATTACAATCGCTATCCAGGCCATGACCTCCTCCCGTCTCCAGAACGAGGCCGTCCAGCGTTTCCTGGCCCATGCGCGGGTGGAGACTCCGGTGATCTGCGGACCCATGTACCCCTGCAGCAATCCCGAGCTGGTGGCCGCGGTGTCCGCCGTGGGGGGCCTCGGCGTAGTCCAGCCCATTTCCCTGACCTACGTTCACGGCCACGATTTTCGCGAGGGCCTGCGCCTCATCGGGAAACTGTCGGGCGGCAAACCCATCGGAATGAACGCTCTCATCGAAGCATCGTCCGAGACCTACAAACGCCGCATGGAGCAGTGGGTGGATGTCGCACTCGAAGAGGGAGTCCGCTTCTTCGTGACGTCGCTCGGGAACCCGCGTTGGATCGTCGAAAAAGCCCACGCGGCGGGGGCGGTCGTCTATCACGACGCGACCGAAAGGCGTTTCGCGGAGAAGGCCATGGCTGCGAACGTCGATGGCCTGATCGCGGTCAACAAACACGCGGGCGGCCACCTCGGCGGTCTTGCCAAGACCGAACTCTTCCTCGAGCTTCAAGACTTCGGTGTGCCGGTGATCTGCGCGGGCGGGATCGGCGACGAAAACGAGCTCGTGCACGCCCTCGACATCGGCTACGCGGGCGTGCAACTCGGCACACGCTTCATCGCCACCAACGAATGCAAGGCGCCTCAGGCCTACAAGGATGCGATCGTGCGCGCGTCTGCTGCGGACATTGTCACCACGGAACGGCTTTCCGGCGTGCCGGTCGCCGTCCTCAACACGCCTTCGGTTCAGCGACTCGGGCAGAAGGCGGGACCGATCGCGCGATGGATGCTCAAGGGCCGACGGACCAAACACTGGATGCGCACGATCTACGGCCTCAAGTCGATCTGGGCCCTGAAGCGCGGACTGAACCGCGACGCGCCGGAGAAGGACTTCTGGCAGGCGGGAAAGAGCGTCGCCACGATTTCATCGATCGAGACCGCGGGCGACATCGTCCGCCGTTTTGCGGGAGCGGTTTCCAAAGAGTAAGACCCGACTTTGAGTGGGGGGCCGGCCATGCTCAGTTTCTCCTTAGGCGTTCTCATTGCCGCACAGGCGGCGGCCGTTCAGGGTCCGCCGACCAGGCCCTCTCCACCACCCGTTCCGGCGAACGAAATCCACGGTGTGGTCCTCCGGCCGGATGGAACGCCGGCTGCCCTTGCGAAGGTGGGCGCAATCGCGCTCTTCGCGGTCGGACAGGCTCCTCAGCCGCCATTCATCGTGACCGCCGATGAAAAGGGCGCCTTCAGACTCGAGACGAAGGGCATCAAGGAGTTCGGCCTGCGCGCTCACCTCAGACCCTTTGCGCCGACGGCCGCGCCGCGGGTCTCCGCCGGACGCCGGATCACACTAAAGCTCGAAACCGGCGTCACTGTCTTTGGCGATGTACTCGACGCGACGACGTCGAAGCCCATTGCCGGCGCGGTTGTGGAGGCTTCCGACTGGGATGTCTCGCCCTACGCCGAGGTCGATCCCGAGTTCGGGATGGTTCGGGGCAAGACCGACGCCAAGGGTCACTTCACTCTATCGGGGGTTGCGGGAGGCGGACGTCCCCTGCTGCGCGCGGCGGCGCGCGGTTTCGGATCCGAAGTGACGCCAGTCGCCGCGGGCGGACCCATGAACTTCCGCCTCTCCCCCGGCCACGATCTTCGCGGCGTCGTTGTCGACGCCGCGGATCGACCGGTGGCGAAGGCCAGGATCACGCTGCGCGGCCCTTCGTCGGGCCAGGCCGCCACTTCCGACGCGGCGGGCCGATTCGAAATCACCGGCCTCAAGCAGGTTCCCCACGACGCGGTGATCCTTGCCGACGGCTTCGCGCCCCACATCCGGAGCGCCATCGATCAGGAGACCACCTCGCTTCGGGTCACTCTCGACAAAGCGTCGTCGGTGACGGGCCGGATGGTCGACGAGGAGGGCAAGCCCGTCAAGGGCGCCGTCCGGCTGCGCTCCCACGACGGCGTCAACATCCCCGGGGTTCTCGGCGCGTCGGCTCTGGCCTCGGTGGGCGAGGACGGAAAGTTCTCGATTCGCTCGCTGCGGGCCGGCGCGAATGTCATCCAACTCGCGGGTATGGGTTACACAGTGATCGAGAGAACCGTGGAAATCGCGCAACCGGGCGAAGCGGTGTCCCTCGGCGACGTTGTGTTCGAGGCGGGACTCACCATCCGCGGGCGGGTGGTGGAGGCCGGCGACATCGGCATCGCGGGAGCGCGGGTCACCGCCGCTCTTCCAAGAACCACGCAAGGCGGTGAGCCCTTGTTCGCCGAGGCGGACCCGGAAGGACGCTTCGTCTTGCGCGGCCTCAAAGAAGACGCGTATCAGGTCGGGGTGATGGCGCAGGGGTTTGCTCCTCTGCAAGTCACCCTCACGGCGTCTGCGGACGAGCAGGTTCTAACCATGAAGCGTGCGATCACGCTCAGCGGACGCATCGTGGACCCCGATGGCGTCCCGGTCGGCCGCGTCGGGATCACCGCCCAGCGGGGCGACGATCGACGCACCTCTCGCGGCGGGCGAACCGCCGCCGACGGACGGTTCACTCTCGACCTGCCCGAGGCGGGAGACATCACGCTCACGACCTCGGTCGAGAGTTTCGAGGGATCGTTCCGGACGGTTCAGGTGACGGGTCCCACCGACCTCGGTGATTGGACGTTGTCGCGCGGCCTTCGCCTGCGGGGTGTGGTCGTGGACGGCAAGGGCTCTCCGGTTCCGGGCGCGCGGGTCGAGAATCAGTCGGCGCGGCAATTCCCGATGACCTTCGCGGAAACCGACGAGAAGGGGGCCTTCGAGATGAGAGGAGCCAGCCCGGGAACGATTCGGCTGGTGGCCAGCCATCGCGATCACGCCGCGGCCCGGGTGGCCATCGAGGTTGCGGTCGACGAACGCGGCGATCCCGATCCCGTCCGCATCATTCTCACGAAGGGCGGAAGAATCGAGGGTGTGGTGCGCCAGCGCGACGGCTCACCGGTGGCTCAGGCGCGGATCGAGTTGTCCCGGTCCGACGGCGCTTCCGTGCCCCGTACCGCCGAGGCTCCGCAGTACCGGGCCATCACCGCGGCCGACGGCACGTTCGCGTTCGCGCTGCAGCCGCCCGGGGCCGGCCGAGTGACCCTGATGTCGGGTCAGGGCGGGCAATACACGAGCGTCACCAGCGCCGAGGTCAGCATCCTCGAGGGCGAGACCACGCAGGTCTCCCTCACGCTGCGTTCCACGGTGGTCCGAGGGGTGGTCCTTCGGAATGGGAGTCCCGGCGCTGGACTTCGAGTCACGGTCTTCGGCGATTTCATGGTGACGAGTGGAGGGCCACAGGACACAGCGAGTCTTTCCGGCGGCATCCCCTGGTCCGCCGCGACGACGGATGCCGAGGGACGCTTCGCGTTGAGGGTCGCCGGTCCCATCCGCGGTGTGGTGAACGTGAACGACGCCCGCGGAGAAAGTCACCTGAGCCGCCCGGTGGAGGTCCCTGACGTGGAGGAGTTTGAGCTCAATCTCGAGTTCGGCTCCGCCCTCGCCACCGGCCGGGTGATCGACGCCGCGACCGGCCAAGGGATCGCGGAGGCCCGCATCTCCGCGGCGCCCGCGGTGATTCAGCCCAATGTGCGAACCGCGATGCCGACCGCTCGCACGGACCGCTCCGGGGCTTTCGAACTGCCCCTCGAGCCCGGTGAGTTCCAGATCAGCGTCAATGCCGACAACTACCTCGGCGTTCGTGCGCCTTTCACGATTTCGCCACCGGGAACATCGCTCGGCGACATCGAGCTCGAACGCGGGGGCACGCTTCTCGGCCGGGCCGTACTGCCCTCAGGCCGGCCCGCAGCCGACGCGCAGATCCGCGCCATGGGAGCCGGGACGGGCGCTTTCGCGATGGCGGGTCCCGACGGTTCGTTCACTCTCCGCGGGCTGCCCGACGGGCCTTTCAGCATCACCGCCAGCGACCTTCTCGACAACATGACCGTGGTCCGGGTCGAGGCCATCCCTTCGGACGTGTTGGAGATTCGGCTGATGCGGACAGCGCAGATCACCGCCACCCTGGCGGGCGATTCGGAGGCGCGGATGGGGGCAACGATCGCGGTGAGCAAGGTCGATGGAGAGCTTTACTCGGGATCGCGCCTGTTCAGAACGGATCCGCGCGGTACCGCGACGATGGTGGCGCCCGCCGGCCTCCTCACGTTGACTGCCCGGTCCGCGACCCACGAGGGTTCGGCACTCGTTCAGGCCTCACCCGGCGAGGCGCTTACCGTGACCATCGAACTCACGCCCAGGAAAACGCCGGTTCCGAAATAGCGTTCCGTCCCATGGCAGGGCGGCGGGCGCCTCTCACCTATGCTCGCTTCCCCCATGAGCGAAGCGATTCTCAAGACGCGCGGTTTTTCGAGGCTGGAATCCGGCCATCCCTGGATCTTCAAGTCGGACGTCGAGCCCGTCGAGGCCACCAACGGCTCGATCGTCGATGTGGTCGCGAAGGGCCGGTTCCTCGGCCAGGCGTTTTATTCGGAGCACTCGGAGATCACACTGCGCATGCTCTCGCGGGGCGCGCTCGCGGAGACATGGCTCGCCGATCGGATCGGCGCCGCTATTCACTTCCGCGAGGAGACACTCGGTCTGCGAAGCGGCGCGTGTCGGCTGATCCACGGCGAGTCCGATGGTCTGCCCGGCCTCATCGTCGATCGGTATGGCGACGTTCTGGTGCTTCAGGTCCTCGCCGCCGCGATGGAGTCGCGCACCGGCGAAATCGTCGACGCCTTGATCGCCCGCCTGAAGCCGCGGGGCATCCTCGCCCGCAACGACGTGAAGGTGCGCGAGCGCGAAGGGCTTCCGCGCGAGGTGAAGACGCTGTGGGGGGATGTTCCTGCATCGGTGGAGATCAATGAAGGACCCGTCCGCCTCACCGTCGACGTGGTCAACGGACAGAAGACGGGGACGTTTCTCGACCAGTCGGCCAATCACATCCTGTTCGGGAAACTCGCGCGGGGCCGGGTGCTCGACGCCTTCTGTCACGATGGCGGCTTCGGTCTTCAGGCCGCGCTCAATCCCGCGACCGGCGAAGTGAGGGCGGTCGACATTTCCGCCGAGGCACTCGTCCGGGCCCGGGCGAATGCGGCTCAGAACTCACTGCGGCTCGAAACGATCGAGGCGAACGTCTTCGACTTTCTCACCGACGAAGTGGCGGCCGGCTCGCGCTACGACACCATCGCCTTGGACCCGCCGGCCTTCGCCAAGACAAAGGGTGCCAGGGAGGCGGCCTGGCGCGGCTACAAGGAGATCAACCGGCGCGCGCTTCAGCTCCTCGAACCCGGCGGCCTGCTTCTCACGTGTTCGTGTTCGTACCACGTGAGCGAGGACGACTTCGAAGCCGTGGTCGCGGACGCCGCCGCCGACTCGGGCATCACCGCGCAGATCATCGAACGCCGCTCCCAGGCCGCGGATCATCCGGTGCGCCTGGGTATGCCGGAGACGCGCTACTTGAAGGCGCTCGTGATCCGCAAGATCGAGTAGCGCGTTACTTCGTCATCGGCTTCATGGTCATCGGGTCGCGTAGCGGAAGCTCCGTCACTTTGCCGCCGGCGATCTTTTCAATCGTGATGTCGTGTTTGCCGTCGCCCTTCGCGATCTCGGCCTGATTGCCGACCACGAGCGTGATCATCTTCTCCGGCACCAGGTAGGTCTTCGCCACGCGCTGAATGTCGGCGGCGGTCACGGCCTGGATCCGATCTCGGTAGGTTGACCAGAAGAGCGGATCGCGCTTCGTGTATTCGTCCGACGCGAAGACGCCCGCCTGCTGCGCCTTCGACTCGAAGCTGCTCGGGAAGGTCTGGATCAGATTGTTCTTGATGGTCAGAAGCTCTTCGTCGGTGACCGGCGTCTCGCGGATCTTCTTGATCTCCTCGAAAACGAGCTGAAGCGCGTAGGCCACGGTCGAACTCTTCGACTGGAACGAAGCGCGGAACCGGCCCGGAAAGTACGTTCCAAAACCGATGCCGCTGCCCGCGGAGTACGCGAGACCCTCGTCCGAGCGAACTCGCTTGGTGATCCGCGCCGTGAAGCCGCTGCCGCCGAGGATCTCGTTCATCACCTCGAGGGCGTAGATGTCGGGCGAAGTCCGAAGGACGCTCGGGATGCCGACCGACACACGGCCCTGATTCACGTCCTTATCGAGGCGATAGAAGCCGGGAGCCGCCGGTTTGATCCCAGGCGGAATCAAACCTACCACCCGGCTCGGAGAGGGCCAGTTGGCGAACGCGGCTTCGAGCTTTTTCACCATCTCGGCCTTCGTGAAGGCGCCTGAAACCGCCAGGATCATGTTCTTCGGGTAGTAGTACATGTCATGGAACGCTTTCAAGTCCGCGGCGGTGATCGAGTTGATCGAAGCCTCGGTGCTGAAACGATTGCTGAGGTGCTGTTCGCCGTAGAGGAGCACCGAGAACTCGCGGGCCTCGATGCCTTCCGATTCGTCGTTGCGCTTCTTCATGTCCTGAAGGATCTGGTCCTTCGCGAGCTTCAACCGGTCTTCCTGGAAACGCGGCTCGCGCAACATCTCGATGAAGAGCTTGAGAGAGTCGTCGAGGTTGTCGGCGAGGCAGTTGAGCGAGGCGCCGGCCGACGTGTCGCCCATCGAGCTGCCGATCTGCGCGGCCAGGAAGTCGGCCCGCTCGTCGAACTGTTCCGCGGTGAGCGACTTCGTTCCGCCCGCCCTCATCTGCGAACCGGTCAGCCGGGCCAGGCCTTCTTTGCCCGCGGGCTCGAGCCAGGCGCCCGCACGCACCGTCGCCTGGATGCTGATCAGCGGCAAGGCGCGGTCTTCGATGACGTAAGCCACGATGCCGTTGTTGAGGACCACGCGATGGTCCTTCGCGGAAGGCGGCGTGTAGGTGAGGGGCGCGTAGGTGAGCTTCTCGGGATGCTCGACGGAGATCTGAGCGGAAACGAGAGAAGCGCCGAGAACGGCGGGAAGGCTCAAAGCCACGATTCCATGGAGTTTCATGACTACTTCTTCCCTTCCTTGTCGAGTTCAGCGAGGCGTTCCTCGGCTTTTTTCACCAGCACGTCGAACAGCGGTTTCATCTGCGGCGGCACTTGCGACGCCTGCCCGCGCATCTGGTCGAGCTGCGCCTTGATCTTCACCGCGTCCTTTTCGCCCTTGAGCCGCGCTACCGCCTGCTTCGCCATGCCGCGGGCCTGCTCGGGCAGCGCGGCGATGTCGGGATCCTCGGGCTCCGCCGCCGCGGCGGGGTCCGCCGCCTTCCGTGTGAACACACCCACCGCTCGCGTCTCCTTCGTGAAGTACTGCTTCGCCACGCGCTGGATGTCGGCCGCGGTCACCGCGTCCACATCCTCTGACTGGGTGTTGATCTTCTTCCAGTCGCCCAGGCCTTCGTTCTGGAGCAGCTGGAACATGATGAAGGTGGCGTTCGAGAGGCGGCGATACGCATTCGCTTTCGCCTGGTTCTTCACCTTCTGGAGCTCCTGATCGGGCACGAGTTCGGTCTTCAGTTTGTCGAGCACCTCATAGAGGGCCGCTTCGACGGTGGCCGGCTCCTGTCCATCCTTCACCGTGACCTCGGCCGCGAGATACCCGCCGTACTTCTGACCGGTCACGTAGGCGACCGCGTTGTTGGCGATCTTCTTGTCGAAGACCAGGGCCTTGGTGAGGCGGCCGGTGCGTCCGGACAGAACGTCGGTCATGAGATCGAGGGCCGCGTAATCCTTGTGAACCACGGGAACACCCTGCCACCAGACGCGCACGGTGGGCGACGTTTCCGCCTCGGCATAGAAGCGCTTTTCACCAAGCGACTTCGGTTCAAGGGTCACCACTTCGGGCGCCACCGGTCCGCGCTTCAGGCGGCCGAAGTAGCGCTCGAGAAGAGGCTTCACTTCCGCGGTCTTGAAGTCCCCGACCAGAACGCCCGTGACGTTGTTGGGCGCGTAGTAGGTGGCGAAGTAATCCTTCGCCTGCTGGAGCGTGTACATGGGCAGGTCCGAGGCCCAGCCCACCACGGGCCAGCCATAAGGATGCGCGTCCCAGAACATCGCGGAGAACTGTTCGTCGAACTTGCCGAGAGGCGTCGATTCAGTGCGCAGCCGGCGCTCTTCGAAGACCACGTCGCGCTCGGAATAGAACTCGCGGAAGACCGGGTTCAAGAGCCGGTCCGACTCCATCCACGCCCAAAGTTCGAGCTTGTTCTTCGGGAGGCGCATGAAGTAGATGGTCGAGTCCTCGTTCGTCGTCGCGTTCAGAAACTCGCCGCCGTTCTTGGTGTAGATCTGGTCCATCTGATCCTTGATGATGTTCTCGCGCTGCTGCAGAACCAGCGCGTCGAACTTCGCCTCGAGTTCCTTGTACCGCGCGGTCTTGGCCGCGGGGTCGTCCATGCTGGCGATTTCGCCGCGACGCAGCTGGTCACGCATCTTCGCCATCTCGTCGCGCATCTCGTTGCGCACCTGTTCCTGCTCGTCGATGAGCTTGAGGTCGAGTGCTATGTCCTTGGTGCCGATGACGTTTGTGCCCTTGAACATCATGTGCTCGAAGAAGTGAGAGATGCCGGTGATGCCCGGCCGTTCATTGGCCGAGCCCACGCGTGCTACCCAGCCCGTGGCGACGGTCGGAGCATCGTGCCGCTGGTAGAGCAGCCACTTCATCCCGTTCGACATGGTCCACTCCTCCACTTCGATCCGCGGCTTCTCCGCGGCAGTGGTGAGGGTGGTGAGAGCCAGCAACGGCAGGGCGAGCAAGGCCCGCCTGAGGTTCAAGATCATGAACGTCTCCTTTGGAGGGAGGATCATAGTTGCGGGATGCCGGGAGGTGAGTGCTCCGCAGGGACGAAGCGCGAAGCCGGAGGGGCGGACGGGGATTTCTGATGACCCGCCTGACTTCGGAGCGAAGCCTCCTCACCCCCACTAGAATCCCCCGCCATGGCGGACAAAAGAACCGGGGCGATCAGCGCGTGGACGGACGTCGCCTCCGGGCTCGCCATCTTTCGGCTCAAAGCTGAAGCCGGAACGGCCTTCCCCGACTACAAGGCCGGCCAGTACATCGCGCTCACCCGGGAGAACTGCAAACTCACCACGAAGGTGAAAGGCGCGGACGGCCACATCCACTACGAGCCATCGCTCAACGACGACGGCACGCCGAAGCTGCGGGCGGTGACGCACTCCTACTCGATCGCCTCCGCGCCGTACGAGACAAAGGAAAGCGGAGAACTCGAGATCTACGTGACTCTGGAGAAGATCGGGCACGGGCGCTTCGGGCGGTTCACGGAGTCGCTCTTCGCGGCGAGCCCTCACGTCGGCGACACCCTTGGCTACATGGACAGGATCGTCGGAAACTTCACGCTCGACCAGCGGGCGGCGGGAGCTGAGAACCTGTTGATGGTTGGAACGGGCACGGGCCTGGCGCCTTTCGTGGGGATGATGAAGCAGGTGGCGCACGAGGCGCGTGCCGGCCGTCCCTCGCCCGTGAAGTACACGCTCATCCACGCGAATCGCACTGCGGCCGAACTCGGGTACGACGAGGCGCTGCGCGCGCTGAGCGCGGAGGCGATCCCCGGCTTCGACTTCACCTATGTTCGATCTATCAGCCGGCCCACTGCTGACGATGCGAACGATCCGCAGCTCTGCCAGGGCCGCGCCAACAATCTGTTCCGATCGCTGCTCGGCCTTCCCACCCGTGAGCAGGAGCTTCTCGATTCGGCCCACGCGAGCGACAGCCACGTGCTGGCGGCCCAGCATGCCGTCGACAAATCGACGAAGCCGGTTCTCGGCTCCGCCGTCGATGGCGACGCGCTGCGCGCGCGCATGCCCGCGGGAACCACCACCGTGCTCACCTGCGGCAACGGCGAGCTGATGGAAGACATCAAGCGGATCTGCGAGAAGGCCGGCTTCAAGTTCGAGATGGAAGAGTGGTAGCGCTCTCTTGATTCTCACCGGTCCTCCGAAAGTCACACTCCGCGCCGCGCGACCTCACGCCTACGATGGCGCCATCGCGGCCGCGCGCACGTGCTATTCGCCGCGCGTGATCGAGGATTCGGAGATCACCGACAAGCAGCGCGATTCGATCGGGCCCCTCACCTTCACCGCGGGCCACCACACCGTCTTCCAGCACGCGACCTTCGAGTTCGGTCTCGAGAATGTCACGCGGCAGTTCGTGTGGGCGTTCCTCCACTCGCATCCTTTCTACAACTCCGAGCAGTCCTCGCAGCGCTTCGTGAAACTCGGCGAGGCTCGCGCCTACGTGCCCGAGGGCCTGTCGACGGAAGCGCGCGCGATCTACGAGGCGTCGATCGAGAAGGCCTGGGAGGCTTACGCGCGTCTCTCGCAAATCCTCGTGAAGGACACCACCGAGATCATCGGCGACATCCGGCACGTCTCGCCCACCGCGTCCGAGGCGCGCCGGAAGAAGGTCGCCCGTGAGGCTGAGAAGAAGGCGATCGAAGTCGCGCGCTACGTGATACCGATCGGGGCCTTCACGTCGATGGTCCACTCGATCTCCGGCATCGTCCTGCATCGGCTGTATCGAATGTCGCGCTCTTCCGATACGCCCACTGAGGCGAGCGCAGTCATCGGCGAGATGGTGCGGCTGGCGCGGGAACACGACCCCGGCTTCTTCGAGCGTGTGGGCGAAGTGCCTTTCGAAGGGGATCAGATCGTGGAGTCGCGATGGCCCCGGTCCGCGGCCGCCGCTGCGTCAACCGCAGCGGAGATCGACGCTCAACTCGGCTCGCGCGTATCGCTTCTCGTCGATCACACCGCCAATGCCGAGAAGATCACCGCCGATGCGATGCGAGCGGTCCTCGGCCTCGACCGCTCGGCTCTATCTGACGACGACGCGATCGAACGCGCCCTCTCCCCCGGCCTCAATCAATACCGCCTCGACGCGATGGACCTCTCCCCGTATTCGCCGCTCTCCCGCGTGTCCCATCACGCGAACTACACATTCCTCAAGAAGCTCTCGCACACCGCCGA
>Ga0138256_10007790_pt1 | contig 11283 bp, 8 predicted proteins | sample KNB2016incub_MG_FD_105486 | JGI IMG/M metagenome (GOLD analysis project Ga0138256, IMG submission 105486) | Active sludge microbial communities from wastewater in Klosterneuburg, Austria - KNB2014incub_MG | ecosystem: Engineered > WWTP > Activated sludge > Unclassified | place: Austria...
GACCACTGCGCGCGCCCCCGACGGCGACGAACCCTACTACCTGCTGCTTACCCACAGCCTCGCCGAGGACGGAGACATCGATCTCGCCGACGACTACCGCGACCAGGCCTGGCGGAGCTTCACGACCGTGCCGGTCGAACCTCAACCCGGCGATCCGACCGGGACGGACGCAGAGCTCTACTCCCGGCACAGCGCCCTGCTGCCGCTCGCGCTCGCGCCGCTCTATCTCCTCGCGGGACCGTTCGGCGCCCAGCTCGGCATGCTGGCATTCGCCGCGGCCGCGGCCGCCGCCGGCCTGCAGGCGGCGCGAGCCTGCTATCCGCGCCGGCCTCGCGGCCTCCTCGCCGCCTGGATGATCCTCGCCTTCGCTCCCCCGCTCCTGCTCTTCGCCGGACAGTTCTGGGTCGAGGTCCCGGCCGCCCTGCTCGTCGCGCTGATCTGCCGCTCGCTCGTGCGGCTCGACCCCGCCCGCCGGGGATCGGCCGGGTCGAGGCCGGCCACGACGCGCTGGGAGCTCCTCGCGCTCGCGCTGCCGCTCATCGCGCTGCCGCTGCTCAAACTGCGCTTTCTCGCTCTCGCCCTGCCGCTCGGCGCGCTGGCCATCGCCCGCTTGCGCGGCTCCGGCAGGCGGCGGCGCGAGCTCCTGCTGCTCGCCTCGGCGACCCTCCTCGGCCTCGGGCTGTGGAACTTCTGGCGCTACGGCAATCCGCTGCGCATGTATGCCGGCAGCGACCTCGCGATCTTCGCCGTGCCGGTGGGAGACCAGGCGCGCGGTGACTTCGGCCTGTTCTTCGATGTCGCGTTCGGTCTCTTCGCCCTCTCGCCGATCTGGCTCCTCCTCCTGCCGGCCCTGGTGGTCGTCGTCTGGCATCTGCGGCACCGTCGGCCTCGCCATCCCGCCCCGGAGTCGGTCGTTGCCGGCCCGGGCGCTCCCCCCGGCCCGCTGGCTCCGATCTCCGAGCTCGTCGCCCTCCTGCCCTATCTCCTGCTGATCGGCATGCGCCGCGAATGGTATGGCGGCTGGTCGCCGCCCTTCCGCTACGGTGTCGTTCTGCTGCCGGCGTTGGCGATGCTCCTGCCGCCGCTTCTGGCCCGGAGGCGCCCGGCTTTCGGCCTGCGGTGGCTCGGCGCGGTGCTCGCGGCGCTCTCCGCCCTGCTCGCGCTCATCTACCTTGTTCATCCGGCCTGGGCCTACAGCCTGGCGGACGGCTCCAGCCGGATTCTCGACGAGCTCTCCGCGGGCTCGACCGTCGATCTCGTGCGGTTCTTTCCCTCCATGGTCCGGACACGCCCGGCGACCTGGATCGTGCCGCTCGTCGTGACGCTCGTCGTCCTCGGGATCGGCTGGCGAGGCTCCGGCCGGCGGAGCCCTCGCGCGCGCAGCAGCGCGGCCTCTTTCGCCTGGCCGCTCGCGGCGCTCACGCTGCTTCTCGGCTGGAGCGCGCTTCTGCTCGCGGCCCAGAAGCTCCCGACCGCACGCATCGAGTTCGAAGACGCCTGGGTGACGCACCGGGGCGGGGCGCTCTTCCCGGAGCGCTGGACCGTCGATCGCACGCGTTTCGACGGCGGCTGGGCCTTGCGGCCCGGGGCCGAGATCGCGGTCGTCCCGGTCGCCGGCGGGAGCACCTGCCGGCTCGTTCTGCGGGTCGCGCCGTTCCCCGGGCCGCAAGCCGCGCTCGCCCTCGAGGTTCGCGCCGGCGAAAGGCTCGTTGCGACCCTGGACCTGCCCTCGCCGGCCGACCCGGCCGTAGTGTCGGCCGGCGAGCTCGGTTGGCAGACGCTCGCCGCCGGGCCGTTCGCATTCATCGCCGGAGAGCCGCTGAGCTTCCGCGCCGCCGGTTCGACGCCCGCAGGTGCGGCCGGGTTCTTCGTGCTCGACCGGGCGGAGGTCGAGTGGCGCTGATCGGACCGGTCTCGGCCATCTCCGCCATCGTGCCCTCGCTCGGGCACTCTCCGTGGCAGGACGCGATGCTCGCCGCCCTGCGCCGCGAGCTCGCGACCGAGGATGCGGAGCTGGTCTGGGTGCACCAGGGCGCTCTCCCCGCACCGACACTCGATCGTCCGCGCGAGCGCCTCGTGCGGCTACCGCGGGCTGCCGGCTTCGCCGCCGCCGCCAATCTCGGACTCGTCCACGCCGATCTGCGGAGCACCGCCATCGCGCTCGTCAACGACGACCTCATCGTCGAGCCGGGCTGGCTCGCAGCGCTCGCCGGCGAGCTGGGCCGGCGACCGCGCGCGGCCGCGGTGCAGGGCGTCCACCTGGAGCTCGACCGTCCGGAGCAGGTCGAAGGCTGCGGGATCGGCTGGAACCGCGCCTGGCAGGCGGTGCAGGTCGGAGCGGGCGAGCCACCGCCCGCCGCGAGCGCAGCGCCGTTCGAACTCTTCGGCGTCTCGGCCACCGCCGCCCTCTACCGGCGGGAGTCGCTCGCCGGGGTCCTCTTCGACGAGCGGCTCGGCAGCTACTACGAAGACGTCGAGCTCGCCGTGCGGTTGCGCGAAGCGGAGTGGGAGAGCTGGTGCGTCCCCGCGGCATGCGCCCGGCATGCCGGCCAGGCGACGGCCGGCCGCGCGCCCTTCGGCCGCTGGCGGTCGATCCATCGCAACCGGCTCCTGGTACTCCGGCGACTGCTCGGCAGCGAGTTCGCCTCCGCTCTGCCGCGCCTCGCGGCGCGCGATCTGCGCGATCTGCTCCGCGCCGGCCTGCGCTTCGACGGCGCCCGCGCCCTGGGCGTGGTCGCCGGCTGGGCGGGCGCACTGCCACGGCTCGCGGCCTTCGCGCCGCCGTCCGCCCTGGCCAGCCGGCGCGCGCTCGCTGCCGCCGCGCGCTTCCGGATAGGCTCGGCGGCGTGACGACACCGGAGCTCTCGACCATCGTCGTCGCCTGGCGCGCGGCCGACGACGTGGCCGAGCTGGTCGCCGGCTGGCCGGACGACCGGCGCTTCGAGCTCCTCGTCGTGGACCAGGATGGCGATCTCCCGGAGCGCCTCGGCAGGTTCTTCGCAAGCGACGGGGCGCTGCCCGACAACATCCGCTTCCTCTCTCCCGGCAGAAATCTGGGCTTCGCGGGCGGCTCGAATTTCGGCGCCCGCGCGGCGCGGTCCGAGCTCCTGCTTTTCCTGAATCCGGACGCCCGCCCCACCGGGGGGGCCCTCGCCGCCGTCCGTCGCGCCTTCGCAAGCTCGCCTCAGGTCGCCGGCGTGGTACCGCGTCTGGTCGGCTTCGACGGCAGATCCCAGGCGGGGTGGCAGCTGCGCCGCCTGCCGACACCGCTCGCCCTGCTCGCCCATGCCCTGTTCTGGAATCCGGGCGGCGGGCCCGCCGTCGAGCCTTCCGCAGGCACGCCGATCGAACAGCCGGCGGCCGCGGCGCTCGCCCTGCGCCGCAGCATCTTCGACGCGGTCGGCGGCTTCGACGACGCCTTCTTCCCTGCCTGGTTCGAAGACGTCGATCTCGCGCGACGGCTCGCCGCGCGCGGCCATCAACTGATCTACCTTCCGGCAGCGCTCTTCCGGCATCGCCAGGGCAGCTCCGTCGGCGCCCTGGGCTACGGCGCCTTCCTCACCGCCTACGACCGCAATCTCTGCCGCTACCTCGACAAGCACCACGGCCACGGTTGGGCGCTGGCCTTTCGCGCCCTCGCCGGGCCGGCGGCCCTCGGCCGCCTGCTCCTGCTCCCGCTGCGCCGGCCGGCACGCGCTGCGAGCCGCGGCCAGGCGGCGCAGGCTCTGCTCCAGGTCGCGGCCGGGAGCCTCTCCGGATGGGCCCCGTCAGCGCCGGAGCCGAAGGAGCTCCACAACCCTCTGGAACCCTCGGCCTGAGGCCCCTCGCTCCGATGGCCCCGATGGCTCCCGTGCCGGTCGCGCTCCTCGTCGTCACCCACGACTCCGCCGACGACCTTCCCGGCGGGCTCGCCGCCATGGCCGCCCTCGACCCACCGCCCGCCGAGCTCGTCGTCGTCGACTGCGCGAGCTCCGACGCGAGCGTCGCCGTTTCGCGCCAATGGGCGCCGGCAGCCATGGCGACGCGCCTCGTGGCGTTGCCCGACAACTTGGGCTTCGCCGGCGGGATGAACCGCGCGATCGCGCTCGCGACAGCGCCCTACCTGCTGACGTTGAACGCCGACGCACGGCTTTCGCCCGGCTTCCTCGCGCCTCTCGTCGCCCGGCTCGAGGATCCCGCGCTCGCTCGCGTCGCCGCGGTCACCGGCCGACTCGTCCGCGAACCGTGCGCTGGCCCGGATGGCTCCGATCGCTCCGAGCGCTCCGATCGCTCCGATCGCTCCGACAGCGTCGCGGAGCCGGCGCGGCTCGACGCCTGCGGCATGCGGCTCTCCTGGACCTGGCGGCACTTCGATCGCGGCTCTGGCGAGCCCGACCGCGGCCAGTACGGCATCGCCGAGCGCGTCTTCGGCGCTACCGGCGCGGCGACACTCTGGCGGCGGTCGGCGCTCGCCGACGTCGCGATCGACGGCCAGGTGTTCGATGAGCGCTTCCATTCCTTTCGCGAAGATGCCGAGCTCGCCTTCCGGCTGCGCGAACGCGGCTGGGAGATCCTCTACGAACCGGCCGCTCTGGCGACCCACCGGCGACGGGTGCTCCCCGAGCGTCGGTCTGCCCTGCCCCCCGCGGTCAACATGCACTCGCTCAAGAACCGCTATCTTCTGCGCATCGACCACCAGACGCCCGGCAACTTCCTCTGGACGTTGCCCGCCACGCTGGCGCGCGATCTCGCGGCGCTCGCCTGGGTGCTCCTGCGCGAGCGCAGCTCTCTTCCCGCCTATTCCTGGCTCTGGCGCCACCGGCGCGAGCTCGTTGCCCACCGCCGCCGCGTCCAGCAGCGTCGCACGGTGCCGGCACGTGCCATCGGACGCTGGTTCCTGCGCCAGTCGGAGCCACTGTGAGAAAACTGCGCGTCGCTCTCATCGGTTCCCGGGGTATACCGGGGCGCTACGGCGGCTACGAGACGCTCTTCGCGGAGCTGGCGCCACGCCTGGTGGCGCGTGATTTCGACGTCACTGTCTACTGCCGGACCTCCCCGCCGCGACCGGGCGACCGCACCGGCGGCCGGTCCGGTCTGCGGCCGCCACTGCGCCGCGCCCGGTTTCGCGGCGCGCGCCTGGTGCACCTGCCGACGATCCGCACCAAGCACCTCGACACGCCCGTACACACGCTGCTCTCCTGCCTGCATGCCGCCGGCGAGCGCTTCGACGCCGCGCTCGTCGTCAACTCCGCGAACGCCCTCTTCCTGCCACTGCTTTCGGCCGCCGGCACGCCCAGCCTCCTGAACGTGGACGGGATCGAAAAGCGCCGCGCCAAATGGGGTGCCTTCGGGCGTGCAGTCTTCGCGCTCTCCGAGCGCCTGGCCTGCGTGCTGCCGGACCGGCTGGTGACCGACGCCGAGGTGATCCGCGCGCACTACCTCGCGCGCTACGGCGCGCCCTCGGCGATCGTGACCTATGGCGTCGACGCGCGGCCGCTCAGGCAGAGTGGGGCGCTTCGCCGGCTGGGGGTCGAGAAGCGCAACTACTTCCTCTACGTTTCGCGCTTCGAGCCCGAGAACAATCCGCACCGCGTCGTCGAGGCCTTCGCCCGCGTCGGGGGCGAAATTCCACTCCTGATGGTGGGAGGCGCCCCCTACGCCAACGACTACATCGCCTCGTTCCGGCCCGCCCGCGACCCGCGGATCCACTTCCCCGGTCCGATCTACGGCCGCGGCTACCGCCAGCTCCTGTCGCACGCCCTGGTCTACATCCACGCGACCGAGGTCGGCGGCACGCACCCGGCGCTCGTCGAGGCGATGGGTTACGGCAACTGCCTGGTGGTGAACGACACGCCCGAGAACCGCGAGGTGGCGGGCGACACCGCGCTCTACTTCCGGGCCGACGACCCGCCGTCGCTCGCGGCGATCCTCGACCGGTTGCGCACCGACCCCGCGGAGGTCACGCGCCGGGGGCGCGCTGCCGCCGCCCGCGCGGCCGAGCGCTACGACTGGGAGACGATCGCGGATCAGTACGCCCGCCTGCTGCGCGACGCGGCCGGATCTGCGGGCACGGTGGCTCCCGGAGATCCCGCGGGGATCGGCTAGAATTTCGCTCCGACCGATGCTCAAGCAGCAAGCCCGTCTCATCGCCAGTCTCGTCTTCCTGCTCGACCTCGCCCTGATTTCGGCGGCATTCCTGCTCGCCCACGCCCTGCGCAGCCATCTCCTGCCGGCACTCGGCGGGCGGTGGATTCCCGGCGCGCTCTATCCGGTCGAGCGCTATCTTCCGCTCCTGCCCCTGGCCCTGGTGCTCTGGTCCCTCCTGCTCTGGTCATCGGGCCGCTATCGCTCGCACCGCACCGTGCCGGTGCTCGACGAGGCGACGGCGATCGTCCGGATCACCGTGACCGCCTCGATCCTCTTCCTGCTCATCGTCTGGGCTTTTCGCCTCGACGAGCGCCTGCTCGACGACGACCGCCTCAGCCGGATCTGGATCGCGCTCTTCGCCTTCCTCTCGGGAGCGCTCCTGCTGTTCGAGAAGCTCGCCCTCCGGGCGAGCTCGCGCTACGTCCGGGCCCACGGCTTCAACTACCGCACCGTGCTGATCGTCGGCGCCAACGAAGGGGCGCGCTCGATCGCGGCTTCGATCCTGGGGCATCGCTTCTGGGGCTATCGCGTCGCGGGTTTCGTCGCCGACGAGGACGAGGCGACACTCGAGTCCCTGGGCGGCCTGCCGGTTCTCGGCCGGGTGAGCGAGCTCGGCCGGATCGTCGAGGAGCAGGTCATCGACGAGGTGCTCTTCGCCATCGACCGGCGCGACTTCGACCGCTTCGAGGACCTCTTCCTCCGTCTGCAGGAGCAGGGCATCATCACCCGGTTCGCGCTCAACTTCTTCCCTCACGCCAAGGCGAGCGTGCAGCTCGAGGACCTCGACGGCGTGCCGCTGCTCACCTTTTCGACCGGCCCGACGAGCGTCGGCGGGCTGCTGCTCAAGCGCACGCTCGACATCGTCCTGGGGGCGGCGCTGCTCGTCCTCGCACTGCCGATCCTGGGCCTCCTGGCGCTCCTGATCCGCTTCACGTCGCGCGGCGCCGTGCTCTTCCGCCAGATCCGTTGCGGGCGCAACGGGCGCCTGTTCACGCTCTACAAGTTCCGCACCATGATCGCCGACGCCGAAGAGCGCCGGCGCGAGATCGAGCACCTGAACGAGATGGACGGTCCGGTCTTCAAGGCCAGGAACGACCCGCGCGTGACCCGTTTCGGCAGGCTCCTGCGCAAGTTCAGCCTCGACGAGCTGCCACAGCTGTGGAACGTCCTCAAAGGCGACATGAGTCTCGTCGGACCGCGCCCACCGATCCCCGAGGAGGTCGCCCAGTACGAGCGCTGGCAGCGCCGGCGGCTGGCGATGAAGCCCGGACTGACCTGCCTCTGGCAGATTTCGGGACGCAACGAGCTCGACTTCGACCAGTGGATGAAGCTCGACCTCGCCTACATCGACAACTGGTCGCCCTGGCTCGACCTCAAGATCCTCGTCCGCACCGTGCCCGTCGTGCTGTCGGGCCGCGGCGCTTCGTAGCCGGGGGAGGCCGAAGGGCGAAGCCGCTCAGGACGACCCGGACCGCGCCACGCGGTTCCGGCCGGAGGCCTTGGCGCGATAGAGCGCCAGGTCGGTCTCGTGCACGAGCGTCGAAGCGGTGTCGCCGCGCAGCGGCACGAGGGAACAGACGCCCAGGCTCGCGGTGACCACTTTGCCGACCGGCGACGACGGGTGCGGCAGGGCGCGCTGCTCCACCGCCCGGCGCATCGCTTCCGCGAGCGCCTGGGCCTGCTCGCCGTCCAGCCCGGGGAGGAGGATCGCGAACTCCTCGCCGCCGTAACGCGCCACCAGGTCTCCGGCGCGATGCGCGACGGTGACCAGCGTCTGCGCCACATTCTGAAGGCAGGTATCCCCGGCCTGGTGTCCGCAGGCGTCGTTGTAGGCCTTGAAGTGATCGACATCGGCGATCGCGAGGGCGATCGGAGCTCGGGCGCGGCGGGCTCGCCGCCATTCGGCTTCGAGCGCCTCGTCGAACTGGCGGCGATTCGCGACTCCGGTCAGGGCGTCTCGCCGCGCGAGCGCCTCGAGCTCGCGATTCGCCTCCTGCAGCTTCTGGTTGACCAGCGCGAGCTCGATACGGCCGACGATCTGCTCGGAGATGGTGCGGAAGAGCGCCAGGTTCTCCTCGTTCATCACCGCCCGGTCCTCGCCCTCGATGTTGAACGCGCCCAGAACGCGACCCTGGAAGCGCAACGGCACGGCGTACTCGCAGGTGATCTTCTCGTCCAGCCCGAAGAAGTCCGGGTCGTTGGCGGTGTCGAGGACCAGCTGCGGCTCGCCGGTACGGATGGCCCGCCCGACGATCCCTGCCGAGACCGGCCAGCGCTTGCGGGGCGGCATCGTGAGACCCGGACGCAGAGCGATCGCGCGCTGCTCCCACTCGCTCCCGGCCTCGTTCGATACGACGATGGCGGCGAGCGTCAGGTGGAAGCGCTCCTGGATGTAGCGCGCCAGCCGCCCGAGGACCTCGCGCAGCTCGCCGCCCGCCAGAGCCGTGTGCGAGACCTCGCTGACCACTTCCAGGAAGAACGCCCGGCGGCGGGTCTCGTCGAACAGCCGGGCCGAGGCGATGGCGCCGGAAACCTGCTCGGCAACCGCCGAGAACAGCGCCAGCTGACCGTGGAACGCCGCTGGCCGGGGGCTTTCGAGATTCAGCAACGCCACGACCTTGCCGCTGTGGGTGATCGGCAGGCAGAGCTCGGAGACGACGCCGTCGAGGGTCTCGACGTAGCCTGCAAAGTCGCCGACGTCGTCGAGCAGCAGCGGCCTGCCGCTCTCGGCGACCCAGCCGACGACACCGCTGCCGAGCTCCCGGGTGTACCCGACGTGCACTTCGGTGGGCAGGGAGCTCGTCAGCGCCTCGCAAACGAACGAGCTCGAGGCGCGATCGACGCGCACCAGCGAGACGAGCTCGATTCCGAGCCGGCTCGCCAGCGTGTCGGTGATGCGCTGCAGCATCGGCCGCAGTGCGAAGTCCTGGGTCGCGACGCGCGCCAGTTCATTGAGCAGCGCCAGTGGGTCCGCTGCCGGAGGGGGGCCGCCCTCGCTGGGCGCAGTCGGCGGTGCGTTCGGCGGTCGGGTCGGCGCCTGGGTCATCGCCCGGCTCCGCTAGCCCGCGGCGCGGCGCCGCCGGGGCAGCTCGCCGGAGAGGAGCTTCAGAGTGGTCTCGACCACCGCGATTATCGGGGAGGCATCGGCCTGGCCGCTGCCGGCGATCGCGAAGGCCGTGCCGTGGTCGACGGAAGTACGCAGAAAGGGGAGGCCCAGGGTCCAGTTCGTCGCCAGGCCGAACGCCGCGCTCTTGACTGCGATCAGGCCCTGGTCGTGGTAGAGCGCCAGAACCCAGTCGAACTCGTCGCGCGCCAGGCGCGCGAAGAGCGAGTCGGCGCTCTCGGGCCCGCGCACGTCGATCCCCCGCTGCCGCGCTTCGGCGACAGTGGGGACGAGGATCTCCCCCTCCTCGCTGCCCAGGAGACCGCCCTCGCCAGCGTGGGGATTGATCCCCGCGAGCGCGATACGTCCGCCGGCATGGCGCTCGAGGCACTCGAGCGCCGCGAGAACGCTCTCCCTGCCGATCCCGTCGAGCGCTGCGCGCAGCGGCAGGTGAACGGAGAGGAGCGCCACCTGCATCCCCGGAGCCAGGAACGCCATGAGGTAGTCGCGGCCGTAGCGCTCGAGGCCGCACGCGGCAGCGAGGTAGTCGGTGTGCCCGACGAAGCCGGGCAGGAGGTGATGCGCGATCGATTCTTTCGAGACCGGCGCCGTGACCATCGCGTCGACGATGCCGCCCCGTGCGAGGCGGATGCCGACGTCGAGCGCCGCCATGGCGCCGTGCGCGTCGGCGGCGCGCGAGTGCCCCAGCTCGAGCTGGCGCCGCTCGGCCACCGGATCGAGGAGAGCCACGTGCCCGCCGAGATTCTCGAGCGTCGCCCGGTCGGGCGCGTCCACCTCGACCACCCGGTCCCAGGGGAAGCCTGGAACGAGCCCCGCGACCGCCTCGAGAGCGACCCGTTCGGCGATCAGGAGGATGACGGGCGCAGCGGGGCCGGCGATATCGGCGGTGTGGGAGGCCTTCGAGCCGCTCGCGGCGAGGGTCTTGAGCAGGATCTCGGGGCCGATTCCCGCCGGATCACCCTGGGTGAGCGCGAGGATCGGAAGGGACACGGTCCTACTCTTCGCTCTCCGGCTCGGTCGCTGGCAGGCCGGCCTCTTCAGGGACCGGCCCACGCTTGCCGGGAGGCGCGCCCGACTCCGACGCTTCGGCGCTCCGGCGCCGGGTGCGGCGCAGCTCCTCTTCCTTGAAGAGGTAGCGGATGTTGTGCTTCGGGATCAGCAGGTTCGGTCCGGCCGCGCGGTTGAGCTTGATCGCACCCTTGTCGTACCACTCGATCCAGCCGCGCAGCTCTTCGTCGTTGGTCAGCACGACGACCATCGGCGTACGCGCCGACATCTGCTTCAGGTAATAGAACTCTTCGGCGTTGGTCTGCTCCGGAGGGGAGAGCTTGCGCCGGGTCACGGCACGCGGCTCGCTGCCGCGCTTGTCGGAGATGTCGGGGCGAATCAACTTACGCTGGCTCATGAGGCTGCCGTCACCGGGGGGTCTTCCTTCGGGCGCCTGGCGCCCTTGTACTGATCGTCTTCGTAGGCGAGACAGCAGAGGAGCCGCCCGCACTGACCGGAGATCTTCGACGGATTGAGCGAGAGGTTCTGGCGCTTGGCCATCTGGATGGAGATCGGCCGGAAGTCCTTGAGCCAGGTCGAGCAGCACAGCGTCTGCCCGCAGACGCCGACGCCGCCGAGCAGTGCCGCCTCGTCACGCGACCCGACCTGCACCATCTGGATCCGGGCGCCGAAGCGCTGTGAGAGATCGCGCACGAGCTGGCGAAAGTCGATCCGGTGCTCGGCGGTAAAATGCAGGGTCGCCTTCTTGCCGGACAGGGAGAAATCGACCTTCGAGATCTTCATCTCGAGCTTGAGCGCCCGCACGCGCTCGAGACAGAAGAGCTTGGCGGCGCGCTCGCGCTCCAGCTTGGCCTCGAACGCCTGTTGGTCTTCGGTCGTCGCCGGCCGCAGGATCGCCTTGGCGGAGGCCTTCTGGCAGGGCTTGAAGATCGGCATCGGGGACTGCTCGACCCGGCCGTAGGCCGGTTCGCCCTCCACCTCGACGATGACCCCGGCGCCCCTGCCGAGGAGCTCGCCGCCGGTCC
>Ga0138256_10007792_pt1 | contig 11282 bp, 9 predicted proteins | sample KNB2016incub_MG_FD_105486 | JGI IMG/M metagenome (GOLD analysis project Ga0138256, IMG submission 105486) | Active sludge microbial communities from wastewater in Klosterneuburg, Austria - KNB2014incub_MG | ecosystem: Engineered > WWTP > Activated sludge > Unclassified | place: Austria...
CATCAGCCGCAAGCTGCTGTTGGTGTCGAAACCGGCATAGGTGACTTGAACCCGGTCGGTGGCCGGGTTGGGCCAGGCCAGGAGCGCATCCGTGGTGGGTGCGGGTTCGGGCAGGCCCACCACCAGGTCGCGCAGGCTCATGCGGGCCACGAAGGCATCGCTGTTGTCGGTGTTCAGGCTGCCCGCCGTGAGGCTTGGTTCGCAATACGACACCCCTGGATAGGGGCACCGGTCGTCGTAGTTCCAGCCGCCGGCGCTGCCGCCCCAATACAGCGCCTCCCCCTCCACCAGGGCCAGGCCATAGCCAAAGTCGTTGCCCCAGTCGATCTTGAAGGCGTCCTGTGGATCGCTCATGTGGTCGAAGCGGCTGCCGAACACGGTGCTCCAGAACAGGCTGTGGTCATTCAGGAAACAGGCCACCACCACCTGGGTCTGGAAATTCCCGTCCAAGGTATTGTAGGGCAGGAAATAGAAGGGCGGGGCCGCCTGCGTGGGAAAAGAGGCCGGGGCCGGTTGGGTGAGCTGGGACACGATGCCCAGCAGGTACAAGTGGCCGGCCGCATCGTGGCGCAGGTGGTAGAAACGGCACAGGTCGAAGGGGTGCCAGTTGGTGTAGGCCAGGGCGCGCACCTCGTCGGCATGCTCGTCGCCGTTGCCACCGAAGAAGGTGCCCCAGAGCAACTGGCCGTTCAGCAGGTCGAACTCCGCCAGGTAATGGTCCTGGTAGTTCTGCACATCCTCCACCCAGGGGCTCAGCCCGCCGGGGTTGCAGATGGAGATGGCGCCCGGGGTGGCCGTGCAGGCGTTCACCACCGGTGGCAGGTCGCCGCGCCCCACGCCCACCACGGTCACGCGGCCATCGTGTACCGAGGCGGCATAGGCACCTTTTAGGCCGTTGAGGTTGGTGGTCCAGGCCGGTTCGCCCAAGAAGGGGCCCAGGCGGAAGGTGGCCAGAAAGCCGTTCTCGCTACCGGTGCCCACCTGTTGGAACAGGCCCGGCGGCCCTAACTGGGGCACGGTGCCCAGCGTGCGGCCCACCAACACCAAGGCCTCTTCTGTGCTGGATGGCCCCGTGGGTTGGAACATGTAGGCCAGGTCGTAGGCCACGTCGTCCGCCGGGCTGCCGTAGAAGGTGCTCCACTGCATGGTGTAGGTGCTGGCGAGGGCCACCAGAAAACAGTCCGACCCGCCCGCGTTGGTGTTCTGCTGGTAGTTGGGGCTGGCGGGGTCGCACAAGGGGAGGGTGTTCACCGTGGCGTTGCACCCGTTGAAGCCTCCAGCGCTGGTGTTGCTGGTGCCCGCCAGGAAAATGCGGCCGGCATTGTCCTCCTCAATGGCCGAGATCATGTCCACCCCATTGCCGCCAAAGTAGGTGGAACGAAGAATGGTACCGATCAAGGGGTCAAAGGCTGCGAAGACCCCATCGGTTGTGCCGCTCAGGGATGTTTGGTAGAAGGTGCCGTCCATGGGATCGGTCTGCGGCCACCGATAGAGGTTACTGCTGGTGGTCCACCCAACGGCGTAAAGCCGGCTGTTGTTGTTGCTGACGCGCAGTTCGGTGAAGCGCTCGCGGTCGGTACCGCCATAGTACGTGACCCAGTCGCGCGCAGCGTCCACCAAGCCGTTGCCCGGGTCGTAGAGGAAGCGCATGATGTAGGCATCCCAGGGCCCGCCCGCATAGGGCAAAGCGCCCGGGGCCACGGGGTAGTTGGGGTCGTCGGCGCTGCCGGCCAGGTACACCGAGCCGTCGTCGGCGGCGGCCAGGGCATTGCCGTGGTCGTCCACGGTGCTGGGCAGGTCGGTGCCCACCATGGTGCTCCACTCCAGGTTGTCGGGCCCACCGCCGCCGCCGCCGGCCAGGGGTGGCGGGCCGATCTCGAACAGCAGAGGTTTGCTGCTGTCGTAGGCGCCGAAGGCGAAGGACACCAGTCCGCCGCCGTTGCCGGTCTCGTAGCTGGGCGACCAGAGCACGGGGATGTGATCGTTCCCCGGCCCCAGTTGGTAGGCGTAGGCCTCGTGGAGCCTCAGGAACCGCTGGCCCACGTATACCCGTAGCATCCCCTGCAGGTCCACACCCAGGCTGTCCTGGCCGGTGAAGAACAGTTGCACCGCGCTGGGTTGGGCACCGGGCCTGAAGATGAAGGTCATCGTATGGCCGGTGGAACCGAAGTGGTGCTGAAGGTCCACACGGGGGTACACATCCACCCGTTTGATCCCACGAAAGGCCGGCACCCCGGTGATCCCGGGTGCGGTGTGCGCCAGGTAGTAATTGGCCAGTCCACCCGTCTCTCCCAAGGTCACCGTGGCCGCCTGCGGGTGGAAATCCTCACCCACAAAGGCCATGTTCACGCTCCAGATGGTGTCTGGCGTGGCCATCGCCCACGTGACGCTCACATCCTTGTGCAACCAGGTCTTGATGGGTGCGTTCTCGGACACATGGGCGATGGTGGTCACCACGTTCCCGTCCGTGTCGAGGCTCTGCCCTTGTTCTCGTCGGAAATGCGCTGAACCGATGGTGTCGTTCGAGCTGTCGAAGATCTGTGCGGACAAGCTGTTCAACGGCCCGAATGACAGCAAAATGATCGGAAGTAGGGCGATCTGTGTTTTCATGATCATGATGCTTTGGGTTGATCGAATCTAGAAGATCGATCGAAAGATGCAACGATCAGCTGATCTTATTTTTTTCAACATCACTCAGGTCCACGTGCTGCGGCCGTTCCTTCCCCCCTTCCGACCTTCGCCCCCGATGCAGGTGCATACCGACCTCGAGCGGTTCACGGGCGTGGAGCGCCCCGTGCTCACCACGGGCACCTTCGATGGCGTCCATCTCGGCCACCGCGTGATCCTGGACCGCCTCAACCAGGTGGCGCGGCGCGAGGGGGGCAGCTCGGTGCTCTTCACCTTCCACCCGCACCCGCGGATGGTGCTCTTCCCCACGGACAACGACCTGAAGCTGCTGAGCACCCAGAAGGAGAAGATCGCCCTGCTGGAGGCCGCCGGGGTGGACCACCTGCTGGTGATCCCCTTCAGCCGGGCCTTCAGCCGCCTGAAGGCCTTGGAGTACGTGCGCGATGTGCTGGTGGAGGCCATCGGCGTGCACGCCCTGGTGATCGGCCACGACCACCGCTTCGGGCGCAACCGCGAAGGCGACATCCACCTGCTGCGGCAGTTGGGTGAGGTCTATGACTTCCAGGTGGAGGAGATCCCCGCGCACGAGGTGGACCACGTGCAGGTGAGCAGCACCAAGGTGCGGCAGGCCTTGCTGGAAGGCGATGTGCGCACGGCCGCCAGCCTGCTGGGCTACGCCTACACCCTGGGCGGGGTGGTGGTGAAGGGCGACCAGCGCGGCCGCGGCATCGGCTTCCCCACGGCCAACCTGGGCCTGGTGGACCCCTTCAAGCTGGTGCCGGCCAACGGGGTGTATGCCATCACGGCCACCGTGCGCGGCCGGCGGTTCGAGGGCATGCTCAACATCGGCGTGCGCCCCACCGCGGTGCGCGAGGGAGAGCGCACCATCGAGGCCCACCTGTTCGGGCTGGACCAGGAGGTGTACGGCGAACCGATGGAACTGCAACTGCATGCCCGGTTGCGCGACGAACGCACGTTCCCCGGCCTCGATGCGTTGAAGGAACAGCTGCACCGCGACCGCGAGGCCGCCCAGGCGGCGCTGAACGCGTTGTCTGCGTCATAGCCCGAGCATGCCCATGCCCGCCATCACCGCACTGCCGCACCGCATCCCGGCCGCCGGCCGTTGGCCGCGTGTCGCCCGCTTCGTTCTTCGCTCCTGTCTCTTGCTCCTTGTTCCTTTTTCCTTCCCGTCGGCCGCCCACGCCCAGCCGCTGCCCCAGTCCACGCTGGACACGGTACGCACCTACCGCAGCCTGGAGCGCGCCCTGGCCGAGCCCATGCAGGTCTACCGACTGGACCTCAGCAAGCAGAAGCTCAAGGCCGTGCCCGAGGAGCTGCGGCGGTTGCCCAACCTCAACGCCCTCGACCTCGGTCGCAACAAGCTGAAGGAGCTGCCCCCGTGGTTCACCGACCTGGCCAACCTGCAGGAGCTCACCCTGAGCGGCAATAAGCTGGTGGACTTCCCCGAGGTGATCTGCGGGCTGCGCCACCTGAAGCGGCTGGACATGAGCCGCAACGCGCTCACCGGGCTTCCGGCCTGCCTCGGGCGCCTCCAGGAGCTCACCAGCCTCGACCTGTGGAGCGCCGACCTGGCCACCTTCCCCGAGGAGCTCGAAGGGCTGGAGGCCCTGCGCTACGTGGACCTGCGGGTGATCCAGTTCAGCCCCAAGGAGATGGAGCGCATCGCCGAGCTGTGGCCGCGAGCGAAGATCCAGTTCAGCGCGCCGTGCAACTGCGGCATGTGAGCGTGCGCCGCGGATGAGCCCCTTCGCCTGGAGCCTGTTGGAAGCCGTGGCCGCCGCGGGCAACCTGGCCTACACGGTGTTCATGCTCTACGAGCGGCGCATCGGCTGGCTCTTCGGCATCGCGGCGTCGGCCCTGGGCATCGCGCTCTTCCTGCACCAGCAGGTGTACGCGCAGGTGGCGCTGAACGCCATCTACGTGGGCATGGGGGCGTACGGCTGGTGGTCCTGGGGGCGTGGACAGGGCGCCGAGCTGCCGATCGTCCGGCGCGGGGGGCGCTTCCACGCGCTCGTCATCGCCGCGGGCCTGGTGGGCACCGTGGTGCTGGCGCTGGCGCTGCGGCTGGTCCCCGGGGCGCAGCATGTGGCGATGGACGGCTTCGCCACGGCCTTCAGCCTGCTGGCCACCTGGATGCTGGCGCGCAAGGTGCTCGAGAACTGGGCCTACTGGATCGTGGCCGACGCCGTGGCCATCGCGCTGTAGGCCATGCTGGACCTGTGGTGGTATGTGGGCCTATACGCGATCTACGTGGGGCTGTCCACCTCGGCCCTCCGCCGATGGCACCGGCAGTGGCGGGCGGCACAGGGTCCTTGAACCTGCGGCGGGATCAGTCCGCCCCGTGGCCGGGCACGGGCGGCGGCAGGTCGCCGTGCGCGCGGCGGAGCGGCCGTTCGTAGAACGTGACGGTGAGCAGCAGGAAGAACAGCAGGTACATGCTGTCCTCCAGCGGGATGGTGCCGATGCGGATGCCGAGGTTCTCCGCATCGTTGTACCACACCACGGGTTCGTCGAGCAGGGTGCCGGTGAGCACCCCGTTCACCAGGATGAAGGGGACCAGGTTCACCGCGTAGGCCAGCAGGAAGCGGCCCAGGTAGGGGCTCCGCAGCACGAGCACATGGACGGCCAGCAGGGCCGCGGTGCACAGGAAGGTGATCGCCGTGTAGATGCGGTCGATGTGGAGCCCGCCGACGAGGGTGAGCACGCCGATGAGGATGATCGCCAGCGGACGGGCCACCGGCCCCAGCACATCGCGCCGCACGAAATAGCGCATCACCTCGTAGATGAAGGTGCAGGAGTAGGGCACCACGAGGAAGAAGAGCCACTCCTCGATGGGCAGGCCGGCGATGTGCGGCCCGGTGAGGTAGCGCGGGTTGAAGCCCCACACGCCGGTGGCGGTGAAGATGGCGTCCCACGCGATGAAGGTGGCGGCCATCACGGCCGTGCCGGTGAACAGGCCGGGCCACTTGCGCCAGTAGCGCACGCGGGGCTCGAAGCTGCGCAGCAGCGGGAAGCTCAGCGTGAAGAGGTCGAGCGCCAGATAGGTGTAGGCCTCGCGGCCCTGCAGTGCGCCGATGCCGATGATGCCGGCGAAGAAGAAGAGCTGCGCGCCGAGCACCACCGGGGCCAGCGGGTTCGTTCGCTTCACGGGCAGGGTGAAGTAGGCGGCGAAGAAAACAGCGCTCACCAGGCCCCACGCCACATAGTTGCGCATGGGCACCACACCGCCGTCCCAGTTCCAGAAGCCCAGCTGCATGGCCACGGGTTCGATCACCAGGTCCACGCCCACCATCACCAGGGAGGCCACGGTGATGCGGGCCCAGGTGGGCAGCGCCACACCGGCGATCAGCGGCCCGATGCAGAGCACCAGCAGCAGCCAGTTCACGCCGATCATCAAGGGGGTATCCCAGAGCTTCGGCCCCAGGGCGTCGCCATAGTGATAGTGGCCGAAGATGACCCCCGTGCGCACGCCGGCCATCTCCACCAGGAAGCCGAGGACGAGCACGGCACAGGCGAAGGCTAGCGTGAGCCGGTCGGGGCGGGTGTGCAGCAGCAGCAGCAGCGCGATGATGAGCAGCGTCACCGGCGTGAGCGGCACGAGGTGTTCGGCCCACGGGCTGGCCAGCCCCGCCAGACCCACGGTCTGCAGCACCACGATGATGAAGGTGGCCCGTGGCAGGGTGAACAGGTGGAGGAGGCGGTCCATCACGCGGGGGCGATCGTTGCGGTGGCGATGCGGGCGCTCAGCAGGCTCAGCGGGATGCCCCCGCCGGGATGCACGCTGCCACCGCAGAAGTGCAGGCCGCGCACCGTGGGATGGTCGTTGGGATGGCGCAGGAAGGCCGCCCACGGCGTGTTGCTGCTGGTGCCGTAGATGGATCCCTGGTGGCTGAAGGTGGCGGCTTCGATGCCGGCCGGGTCCAGCACCTCCTCCACGGCGATCCGTGGCGCCAGGTCCACCCCCAGGGTGCGGCGCACCTTGTCCAGCACGGTGCGCCGCGCATGCGCCACCAGGGCGTCACGGTCCTGTCCGGTGTGGCGCGGGGCGTTGATCATCACGAACCAGTTCTCACAGCCGGGCGGTGCGTCCCCGGGGTCCTCCTTGCTGGTGATGTTGATGTACACCGTGGGGTCGTCGCCCAGGTCCAGCGTGTCGAACAGGTGGCGGAACTCAGCGCGGTAGTCCCGGCTGAAGAGGATGTTGTGCAGGCCCAGCTCGGGGAAGCTGCGGTCGATCCCCCAGTAGAAGACCAGGGCCGAACTGCTGCGCTCCTGCCGCAGCGTGCGCTCCGGAGCGGGCAGATCGGGCATCAGCCTGCGGTAGGCCGGCTCCACGTCCATGTTGCACAGCACGGCATCGGCGTCCACGTCGGTCCCGTTCACATGCACGCCCGCCACCCGTCGCCGGTCCGCGCTGAAGCGGATGCGCTCCACCGGCGCATCGAAGTGGTACTGCACGCCGAGCTCCGTGCCCAGGCTGTGCAGCGCGCGCACGATGCGGTGCATGCCGCCCACGGCGTGGAAGGCGCCCCGGCCATGCTCCAGTCCGGGGATCATGCGCATGATCCCCGGTGTGCGGTGCGGGTCGCTGCCGTTGTAGGTGGCGTAGCGGTCGAAGAGCTGCACGGCCTTGGGGTGGCGAAGGGCGCGGGTGTTCACGTCGTGCAGGCTGCCGAAGAGCTCGCGCGGACGCGCGGCCAGCAGGGCTTGCGCCACACCACCGTTCCACAGGGTGCGCCAGCGGTGCAGCGAGTGCTCCAGGAAGGTGCGGCCCGTGCGGTCGAGCAGGGCGGAAGCCCTCCGCAGATGCGCCCGGGTGACGGCACGCGGGACGTCGAGCACGCGTTCCAGCTCCTCCGCGAGCCGCTCTGGATCGCTCCAGCCCGTCACGCGGGTGCCGTCCTCCCACCAATACCGGAAGGCGATCTCGGTGGGCCGGAAACTGAAGTGCGGGGCCATGGGCCGGCCGGCGAGGGTGAAGAGCTCCTCCACCAGATGCGGCAGCGTCAACAGCGAAGGGCCCTTGTCGAAGCGGAAGCCGCCGAGGTGGAGTTCCGCCAACTTGCCACCGGGGGTGCCGGCGGCCTCAAAGGCATCCACGCGGTAGCCCTTCACCGCCAGGCGCACGGCAGCGGCCAGCCCGGCCACGCCGGTGCCGATCACGACCGCGCGCGCAGGCTTCCCCATGGACGCAAAGGAACGAACGGGCCCCCGCAGTGGTTCGCGGAGGCCCGTTCGCGCAGCGCGGGGATCAGCGCTTGGTGAACGGCACAGGGCGCCATTGACCGTCGGTGCCCACGCTCAGCCAGTACGCACCGGGCGTCAGCGCGTGCACATCGATGCGCTGGCGATCGCCGCCTGCTGCGGGATGGTCCTTCACCACGCGGCCGGCGGCATCGGTAATGCGCAGGATGGTGCCTGCTTCCACGCTCGCAGGCAGGGTCACGTCCAACAGCGCATCAGTGGGTACGGGGAAGAGACCTGGCATCGGTCGTTCATCTCCGGGAAGGCCGAGGCTGAGGTCGGTGATGGCCACATGGTCATACACCATGGCGAAGTCGCCGCCCATCACCAGCGCGTTGCTCAACGTGGCCAGCGCATGCACGGGCGCATCCAACCAGGCCATCGGCTCGGCGGAGTCGGGCACGCCATGGAAACGGCCGATGTGGTTGCCATCGGTCATCATCTGGTAGATGGTGAAGTTCCCGCCGAAGTAGAGCGTGTTTCCATGGTGCGCGAGCGAGCCGATGTACGTGGGACCCAGCCCGGCGGGCATGTACAGGTCGTGGTTCGGAAGAAGCTCCTCCCAGGTGGTGGCGCCAGGTGCCAGGCGCGCCAGGCCGTATGTGGGCACGATGTTGGCCCAGAGGTCGCCTGCGGCATACAGGGTGTCGTTCACGCTCAGCAGCGCACGCACCGGCGCATCCGGTCCGATGGCGAGGTTCTGCCAATCGCTGCTGCCGATGGTGGCGCAATGCATCAGAACCGGCTCGAACGGCGCCTCCAGGGTGGTGAAGGCACCGCCGGCCACCAGCTGGCCGTTGTGCGTGGCCAGGGCCATCACGGTGGCGTCGAAGGGGCTGCCCACCTGCTCCCAGGTCCCGTTCACGAGGCGCTTCACCACATCATCGGTGCCTGCGAACCCGCTGGCCTCGCCCGCGGCGTGCAGCACGCCGTTGTGCACGTGCAGCGCATGGGTGCGCGGGGCCATGCCGGGGAACACGTTCGTGTACGACCAGCTGCTCCCGTTCCACACGGCCAGGTCGGCCTGCTCGTTCTCGAAGGTGCCGCCCAGGACGATCGATCCGTTGTGCAGCACCGCGCAGCTGGCCGCACCGCTCACGCCGGTGCCCAGTGCGCTGTAGCTGCTCCCGTTCCACAACGCCACGCGTGTGGCCGTGGTGCCACCGGCGGTGGTGAAGGCGCCGGCCACCAGCAGGTCGCCGTTGCCCAGTGCGAGCAGGGCCGTTACGCTGCTGTCCGTGCCTGTGCCCAGGGTGTTCCACGGCACGCTGGGCGGATAGCCCGGCTGGATCCATGCCAGCTCGTCGGCGCTGAAGCCATGGTCCGTGGCCCAGTGGGCGATCGGTCCGCCGAGCGACGGCGAACGAAGCAGGTCGGCCACGTAGGCCAGCTCCTGCTCGTCATCGATGCGTTCGGCCAGTGCGCGATGACCGCTCTCGATCATCAGCTGACCCACCGCGCAGGCCGTGTGGTGCGGATCGATGAACACCGGGTTGCGGTACGGGAGCACATGGTTCTGCGGAAAGGTGCGGCGCTCGGCGTACGCGCCCAGCGCGTCGAGCAGGCGATGACGCTCCTCCGCCTGCTCCGCGGAAAGCCCCTCCGGTGCGTGGGAGACGAGCTGTTCGCGCACCAGGCGCAGGTGCGCGGCGATGCGCTCGGCCTCGCTCCGGAAGGACACGATGGCCTCTCCACCTGCGGGCGAAGGGTCCATCACCGCCCATTGGCGGTTCACTTCCAGCAGGTGCGCGCGAAGCGGTGCGCTGTGCTGCGGGGCCAGTTGCGCGTGCAACGCGAGGCTGCCCAGCAGGAAGGTCGGGAGTATGCAGGTCCTGTTCATGGTCGTTCGGCTTGGTCCGTGTTGCCGGGTAGAGGAGGGCGTGCACGGCAACGCTGCCTGCACCGTGATGGACCGTTACTTTCACGGCGGATGGAGCTGGTGCGCATCGCCATCGTGGGGCCCGAGAGCAGCGGCAAAACAACGCTGTGCGAGGCGCTGATGCATCACTTCTTCGCAGGTCGCGTCACCGAAGGTGCGCGCGAGTACCTGGAGGAGCTCGACCGGCCCTACACCGAGGACGATGTGCTGGAGATGGCGCGCGGTCAGGCGCAGATGCACCAGGATGCGCCGCAGTTCGCGGCGGAGCACTGGGAGGCCATCGGCGGTGCCGACGGCGGCGCGCCCATCGAACCGGTCTTCTTCGACACTGACACGGTGAACTTCGTGATCTGGTCCCGCGAGAAGTTCGGTCGCGTGCACCCGACCATCGAGCGCCTGGTGGACGACGTGGGCTATGACTGGCGCCTGCTGTGCCGCCCGGACATGCCCTGGGAGCCCGACCCCCTGCGCGAGAATCCGCACGACCGTGATCGCCTGTTCGATGTGTGGGTCAACGAACTGCGCACGCGCGGCCTGCCCTTCACCGTGGTCGGGGGCGATCATGCGCAGCGGATGGACGTGGCCACGCTCGTGGTGGAGGACCTGATGCGGCGGCGGCGGCGTTGACCCGGTATCTTCGGCGGCACATGGCCACCGGCACGCTCGACCTCGGTCCGTTGCGCCGCTCGCTCAGCGCGCTGCGCAAGGTGACGCGCATGGACCTGGACGACGATGTGGTCCGTGATGCCGCCGTGAAGCGCTTCGAGTTCACGTACGAGATGGCGTGGAAGATGATGCGGCGCCACCTGCAATGGACCGGCATGCAGGAGCTGGACAACCTTCCAAGGCGCGAGCTTTTCCGCATCGCCGCCCGGGCCTCGCTCATTGACGATCCATCGCCCTGGTTCGCCTATCACGAGGCCCGCAACCTCACGAGCCACACCTACGATGAGGTGAGCGCGCGCAAAGTGACGGCGTTGCTGGGCGCGTTCGTCAAGGACACGGCCCTCCTCCTGCGCCGATTGAAGGAACACCATGCTTGACCTGCATCCCGATCATCGCGCCGAGGTGCGGCGGATCCTGGCCGAGCAGGTGCCGGGTGCGAAGGCCTGGGCCTTCGGTTCGCGCGTGAAGGGCACGGCGCGGCGCTTCAGCGACCTCGATCTGGCCATCGACGCGGGTGCCGAGCTCGACCTGGCCACCCTGGCCGGATTGCGTCATGCGTTCCAGGAGAGCGACCTGCCGATCAGTGTGGACCTGCTCGACCTGCGCGCGGTACGGCCCGCGATCAAGCGGCGCGTTCGGATGGAGCAGGTGCCCATCTGAGCGCTCGCGTGCCGGGTCCGCCGTTCCAGGATCTACCTTCGCCCCGTCGTGCAACGGGGTGCCCCGCCTTCGGGTGGGTGCTGAGATCATACCCGACGAACCTGCGCAGGTAATGCTGCGAAGGGACCCGGCCCGCAACGGGGCTTCTCCGCGTCACGACACGCACTCCCGGAGAAGCCATGCA
>Ga0138256_10007794_pt1 | contig 11280 bp, 8 predicted proteins | sample KNB2016incub_MG_FD_105486 | JGI IMG/M metagenome (GOLD analysis project Ga0138256, IMG submission 105486) | Active sludge microbial communities from wastewater in Klosterneuburg, Austria - KNB2014incub_MG | ecosystem: Engineered > WWTP > Activated sludge > Unclassified | place: Austria...
GAAGCCTACGGGTCGTTCGGAAATCTCAAAGAGATGCTCGCCCATGTCCTCGCAAACATCGGGAAAGAATTCAAAATCTGCTTCCAATAATTATATGCCGTTATTTGTGCGCGGGTGCTTACCTTGAGTGATCGTTGCCACGTCCCGCAACAAGAGTGCGTTGCCGACCTCTCGGTTCAGAACGGGAACGTTGCTCAGGTCGTTCAGCGAGGTCATCGCCGCCTGAGGAATTTCGACCTGTACCTGATACCCGATTCCGGACTTCGGATCCGGCCAGTAGTTGGGAACGATGAAGCGACTGGATGATGTCGCCGCCAGGACTGATCGACTCACGTCACTCATCCTGGCTCCAGACAACCCTGCCTTTTCGCGGTCAATTTTCACATCGAGCGTGGGATAATCCAGTCCCTGCACGACTTGAATATCGCGAAGTGATTCAATCTTCGCGAGTGCCGGCTGCAACTTCTTCAGGAAGTCACGGTTCTCACCAATTGAGCCACCCCGCACAGCCACTTCGATGGGTGTGGGAGATCCAAAACTCATCACTTCACTCACGATATCCGCCGGCTCGAATGAGAAACGCACTTCAGGAAACTTCTTCGCCAGAGTCTCCCGAAGTTGTACCTTCATGTTTTCAGTGCTGACACCACTACCGGACTTCAATGCGATGCGCAGAATGGCTTCCTCCGGGCCACGAGAGAATTGATACACCGCGTTAATCGGAAACGCTGCGGGAATCGCACCAACATAGCCGAGCGTCAAACGCACGTTGTCCGGTCCAACGACATCGCCGATGGAATCGAGTACTTGTTTCGCAATGGCTTCGGTTCTGTCAATGTGTGTTCCGTCAGCTGCTCGCATGCGAAGTCGGAACTCGCCTGCGTCAATCGTCGGAAAGATTTCGACTCCGATCTGCCGCCATGACTGCCAGATCAGAAGCACGCAAGCAGCGACATAAGCCGGGACTGAAACCCAGCGAATCGCGACAGTCAGTCGCACAAATCGACGATAGAGCCGCACGAGCACAGATTCCGGCCGCTCAGTGCAATGAGGATCCTTTCCCTCAGCGACCTGGTGATGCTTCAACAGCCAGACACAGAGGATCGGCACGAAAGTACTCGACATGAAATACGAACTGATCATGGCAAATCCCACTGCCAGCGACAGCGGTGCAAACAGTTCTCGCGGAGCGCCCTGCATGAAAAAAGTGGGCACAAACACAGCCAGAATACACAGCATCGCCAGAAGTCGAGGGGTCGCTGTCTGCTGGTTCCCCGCGAGTACCGCATGACCGATCGATTTCGACCGCCGCATTTGGGTGTGGATGTTTTCAATTTCAACGGTGGCCTCATCCACAAGAATCCCAACCGCCAGCGCGAGTCCTCCCAAGGTCATCAGATTGATTGTTTGCCCCGTCAGCCACAGTCCGACAATCGCTGACAGAATGGCAAGGGGGATATTCAGCACGACCACCAGCGAACTGCGCCAGTTTCGAAGGAACAGCAGTACCATCAGGCCCGTCAGAATGGCACCCAGCATCCCTTCCGTCGCAAGGCTTCCAATGGCTCGCGTCACGTACGGCGACTGGTCAAATTCAAACGCCACCTGAATGTCGTCCGGAAGTTCTTTCTGCATCCTGGGAAGCGCATTACGGATTTCATTGATGACTGACATCGTCGAGGCATCAGCCCGTTTTGTGGCAAGGATATACACCGCGCGGCGACCATTCACCAGAGCATAACCAGTGGTGATATCTGTCGCGTCTTCCACTGTGCCGATGTCGCGCATGTAAACCGTCTGCGCGCCGGTCTTCAGCGGAATTTGCCCCAGTTCGCGCAGATCGCGGGCCAGAGCATTGGTGGGAACGGCCGGGTACAGGTCTCCGATGTGAATATTTCCCGACGGACTGATTGTATTGCCTGAAGTGAGGGAAGAGATCACGTCGTCCGGTGATATCCCGTAGGCTCGCAGCCGATCCGGATTCACTCGAATGACGATGCTGCGAACTGATCCGCCAAACGGCGGCGGAGCGGAAACACCGGGCAGCGAGGAAAACATCGGACGTACTTTGAACAGCGCCTGGTCCTGAATTTCGGCAATGGTTTTAGTGCCGCTTGAGAGGACCAGATAGCCAACCGGAACGCTGCCGGTATCAAACCGCATCACAAATGGAGGTACGGTGCCGGGCGGCATAAACGCTCGCGAACGGTTCACGTAGTTAATGGTTTCCGCCATGGCCTGAGCCATGTTCGTACCCGGATGAAACTGAAGCTTCATCAAGGCGGTACCCTGCACGTTGCGACTTTCAACGTGATGAATTCCATTGATGTATAGAAAATGGTACTCGTAGTAATTCGTCAGCAATCCTTCCATCTGCGCGGGGTCCATCCCACCGTAAGGCTGGCAAACATAGATCACAGGCAGATTCAGCGACGGAAAAACATCGACCGCCATGCGTTGCAGAGGCAACTCAACGCCGCGTTCACGCAGCCACGCATCGACAGAACTCGGGCGAATGACGCTCAGCCCGGCCATCACGACGGTGAGCAGGAGCACCATGACCGTCTTCGGCCTGCGAAGAGCAAAATTGATGGGATTCATGCACTTCCTTTTCCTGCAGATTGCTGATTACGCAGAGGATTTCAAGCGAACCAGGTTTGTCCAGCCTCACGTCGCAGCAAATGGAGTGTCATGCTTTTACCAATCAGTTTTATAGGGAACCAGTCTATTTTACTCGTTTTCCTGATGACATTTGAAACGCAGCATGATTGTACCGCCAATCTCCACACGCCTGAGTTCCGCGCCGGTTGGGCTCGCTGCAGACGCCCTGATCGGGGTCATGACCATGGCAAAGTCGTGTGGATTCCAGATGGATGCTCTCCGCCGCCAGCGTTTGCTGTTGCGATTCTGGATCATGTCGGTCGTGTTGCCGAGGTACAGGTCGGCGATTTTGAGGTTCTGCGCGAAATGAAGTGCGCGGGTCAGCTTGGGGCAACGCCCAATGGCACTTACTTTGTGTTCGTAGTCCCGCCTTCAGGCGGAAGTCTGCGCAGCGGTCCCGGCGAATTCCGCCTGAAGGCGGTACTACAAACGAGCAACATAGACAAAGTGAACCTGGGGCGGCGTTCATCCGCATTCGCGGATTCTCTTGCCCCAGGCTGATTTGTACGAGCCTTTCAGGCTCAATCACAGCATCCACCAAATACAACTCGTTTGTAGTACGAGCCGCCACCACGTAAGCACCCATGCGTAACTCCTGGGGCATAACTTGGCGAGCGGTGGGTGTCAGCCCACCGAGTTGCCCGCATTTGACTCGGAGGGCTTACGCCGCTCCGCTCGTCGGGTTTGCGGCGACCGGGGACGTCACTCCCCTGATTGTGAATCCTGCGATTATGCCATTTAACTTGTGCATGAGTGCTTACTATGTCGATGGACATGGCAGCAACGACGGCCTGGCTCCGGATTCCGATGGTACTCAACACGGGCCACGACGAACCTGGAAGCCGGAACATCGCGTTACACAAGCGCCTCACGATTGATGCAGTTCATCATCCAGTGATCCAGCATGCGAACTTCGCCGCTGGTGGGATCAACGGGCTGATCGGTCAACTCAACATCGACGTTCGCGCCAGCTGACCGGAGCAGTCGTACGGCTTCAACGTTGCGAGCCAGTGTGTCGGCGGGACAAGTGCGCGAGACGCTGACAAGCATGCGCTTTCCACGCAGCCCCGTCAGGCGATCTGACTTCAGGCAGTTGCCGCGACCTGAGGGATCCAGCAAAATTCCGCCCGCAAACCATTCTGGTCGCTGCACCAGCATCTGCAGGGCCGCGTCAGCTCCGTTCCCTGAGCCCGCCAGAAAAATTCGCTCACTGTGAATGTGGAACGCCTGTCGCAATCGGCAAGTCGTTACGTGCAGTAGATTCTGAAGTGGCACGGATCCAAATTGCAGAGACGATACATCCCAGCGGAATCCGCCGGCGTTTTCAAGTTCTCGATTGCCACGCAACGCCAGACCGACGTAGTTCTGGGAGCTGATGGCCGACATGACGTCTTCCAGCTGATCTTCATCGTTGGCATCACTGTGAAACCAAACGACCAGCGGATAAGCGTAGCCTTCCTCATAGCGTTCCGGCACGTAAATGGAAACGGGCCAGTCTGATTCTGAGACTGAACCGGAATACTGCGTGGGACAATCGGGGGACTGGCTCCAGGATTCGTAAACTTCCCGCAGCTCCGTCGGAAGCATCTCCTGATCAATGTCGGGCAAATACGAGTCAAGTTCAACTGACGAGAACGACATGCTTCGAACGCGATTAAACATGTGAGACTTCCATGATTTAGAAAGAATGAGTTGGGGGAGGACACATTAAATCAGGTGCTGAAGATCATCCTGACCTACACCTCAATCAAGACGCCGATCTGGAAATCACCCGTCTGATTTCATTCAGAGGAAAGTGCTTTCCCGGACATGCTGTCGGTTTCACCGCAGCGTGCCCCATAAAATGATCCGGAGTGATCCGGTGACGAGTAGCGAGAACTTTGACCAATTGTTTGAGTGATGCTAACTGAGCGTGCGACGGGGGATTCTGCTGAAAATCTCCAATCAAACAAATCCCGATTCCTCGGGCGTTGTACAAACTCATGCCAGAATGAGCCCCATGAATCTGCTCCTTCCAGCGAAATGTGGCCTGAACGGTTCCATCCGGCATTCCCTGCCCATTTCCAATCACAAAATGATAGCCAATTCCAAGCCAGGGGTTTCCGTTTGCATCCCTGCGGTTCAGATGATCTGCATGAATCGATTCCACACTGCCCGATTCTGTGGCTGAGTGATGCACAATGATGTACGTCCATTCCGTTTCACTAATGTCCGCCATCCATGTCTGTTTCTCTGTCGCAGGCTCAGTTGCGACACTTCCCTCCGTCAACCCATGGGCCACGGCTCCCGAAATCATCCATGATCTTCTTACCTGTCCAGCGTCCTGACCGGCTGCGGGATGCAAAACAACCAGCAGCGACATCGAACCAATAACCAGAGAGAAAAATACCAAAGGCTTCCGAACGCAGATCCCCAAACTCGTCTGGGAAATAGTTTTCGATGTCGCAGTCAGTGTCACACGCCGAACCTTTTATCTTCCAAAAACTCTTCGCGCCTCGTTTTGCTGGTGAAGACGAAAACAAGTGACGTTGTCAGCCGGGTGTGCGACTCTACAAGGCTGTTGCGAGAGTGTCAATATCCGGTACTTTTGCAGCATTCTGACTGCGGTTGAGGTGGTTCCAGGTGGTTAATTCCGCGAGGTTTGCACTGACTTTGACGGCGTCCGTTCGGGCCTACAAACTGCCTGGATCACCTCGATCACCCCAATCGTTACAACCTCAGCGATTTCAGCGATTTCAGGGCCGTGTCTCCCAGATCCACTGCAGTTTTGCGACTACAGGAATGAAGAAAATTCGCCAGAAGGAGTCTGCTCTCAGCGTCAAATCCTGGCTTCAGCCATTTTTGCCGTTAAAAACCCGTGTTGTCGTGTTTCCGCCGGATTGCTAAATTCCCGCTGTCACTTTGGGAAGTGATGTCTTGGAATCGCTCAGGGATCGAGCGTCTGACAGTTTTTAGCCACGGATGGTGATGACTATGACCACAGAATGTTCAAGCACGGCCGACGCCATCACGGGCGTACTACTGGCCGGTGATGCAGTCCTGAATCTCACGCAACAGCCGCTCAATACGATCGCTGGCACGCTGTTCGTTTCCGTGAGCGATGATCAGCTTTCGATCAGTCGCACGCCTTCATTTGTGCAATGGCATTTTGATCTGCTGCTGTCTCTCGATCAGCTTCGATCGGGAGCCATACGTCGCATCGTGGTCGTCTCGGAAGAGAATTGCAGTGACGCAGCCATGGTGACCAGAGAACTTAGCGCCCTGGGAATTCCCTGCCTCCACTGTACCCTGATGAACGCCTGCGATTCCGACGCATTCATGGACGAAGAGGACACGGAAGCAGTCACAGAACGGCTTCGCCAACTGGGATACATCTGATCTTTCAAACCTGAATGCAGAGATTTGAAATTCAGGGAGGCCTCAATGATGAACATGTTTTTGCTGGGAATTGACGGACTGCCGCGCTGGATGTGGCAGCAGTTTGCAGATTCCGGAGTCATGCCAAACAGCTGCGAACTGCTGAAAAGCGGCACGCTGGTCCCGATGAAGTCGGCACTGCCGGAAGTTTCTTCCGCGGCATGGGCATCCATTGTGACTGGCGAAAACTCGGGCGGGCACAACGTCTACGGCTTCACCGATCTGATGGACGGCAGCTATTCGCTTGGATTTACGTCGTCCCGAACTTTTCGAGCAAAACCGTTCTGGGCTCAGCCTGACGCGGGGCCGAATCTGATCATGAACGTGCCGCAAACCTATCCCGCGCAGCCGATGGACGGAATGCTCGTGTCCGGTTTCGTCGCGCTGGACCTGAAGCGAGCCGTGCATCCGCCGGTACAGCTTGCATGGTTGGAAAGCATCGGCTACGCAGTCGATGCCGACATGTCGCTTATCGAAAAAGGCAAGCAAAAGTTCGTCGATGAACTTCATCGAGTGATGGCGGCCCGGTGTGAAGCGCTGCATCATCACTGGGACCGCGAACCTTGGCAAAACATCATGTTCGTGCTGACCGGGACCGATCGACTGAACCATTATCTGTGGGAAGACTACGAAGATCCCTCCTCACCGTTTCACCAGACGTTTCTCGACTACTATCACGAAGTCGACAACCAGATCGGCCGGATTCTGGAACGACTTGACGATCACACCACGCTCGCGGCTGTTTCTGACCACGGATTCGCAAGGCAGCGAATGAGCGTGAACGTAAATTGCCTTCTCGCCGAAGGCGGTTTCCTGAAGCTGAGGGAATCGAAGCGACCGTCGTACATCGACATGCTGCCGGAAACCAAAGCCTTCGCGATGGATCCCGGTCGCATCTATCTGCATCGTCAGGGACGCTACCCCGGTGGTTCCGTGACGGCGGACGAAGCGGAAATTTTGATGCAGCAACTGACGACGTTCTTTGAAAACGCCACGGTCAACGGGCTGTCGATTGCCAGCGAAGTCATTCGCGGCCAGGACGCCTACAGCGGCCCGTTCGCTCATCGTGCTCCGGATCTTATCGTCATGGCGGCGAAGGACATTGCTCTGTCCGGGCGTATGAATCTCTCAGATCTCATCGAGCCGACAGCGATCAACGGAAAACACACGTATGAAGAGTCCTCATTCTTTGTCCGAGGCGACAAGCTCGGAAAGATTCCGACGGATATGAAGGTTGAAAATGTGCTGGATGTGGTCATGCCGCGACAGGTTCAACACGCGTACCGAGCGGCGTAATTTCAACACAGCGACGATGACAGACAGCGAATTAACATCATGGATGCCGTCATAGAAGCGATGGCACTTTCAAAGGGAACGTTTTCGATGTCCGTTCTCCCCCTGGCAAGGGGGAGAAGGTGGCCGACAGGCCGGATGAGGGGGCGGACCTGGAGTGAATATGATGAACCAGAAAACAGTTGATTCTTCCCCCCTCACCCTAGCCCTCTCCCCCGTGGAATACGGATACAGTTGGAAAATCAATTGCGGGGGAGAGGGGACAATCGCGAGAAAATCCACAGTATCATTTCTGACCGCGTGAAATATAGAACGACACGCTAACTCGTGCTGGGGCTAAAACCACCCGGCTCACAAAACTGGAAATGGATTTCCAAAGATGACCGAATCATCCTGCCATAATGCCGATCACACTTGCTGGAGTTGTCCGGCGGTAGAATTTAAAGGGCATGTTGACTTCCGCGCCTGCGGACAGGCAGCATTTCGCAAGGCCGCCCAGGGGCAGCTTGTCGTTGAATGCAAACGACGCCCCGAAATTGGCTACTTCGATCCGATGTCGATCACTTTCGAATCGTGCTCGGAATGGAAGAAGACCGACAGCGGCTATTTGCTCGACGGCATGCGAGTCCTGATTCTCGGCATGGATGGCTATCTCGGCTGGCCACTCGCTCTGAAGCTGGCAAAGCTGGGCTGCAAAGTGTACGGCATCGACAACATGCTGCGACGCAAACTCGTCGAAGAACGCGGTGCCCAATCCATCACACCGATCCAGTCGATGGAAGACCGCATCAAAGCCGCCAACGAGCATCTGGGCGTTGACATCGATTTTCGTGAAATCGATCTCATGGATCGCGACGCACTGTTTGCGTACATCAAAGAAGTTCAGCCGGAGTCCATCGTTCAATTCGCCGAGATCCCCAGCGCTCCGTACAGCATGGCGTCTGTCGAAAAAGCGGTTGCGACGATTCAAAACAATGTTGTGGGGACACTGGGACTTCTGTTCGGCGTGCGTGATCACGCTCCGGACGCATCAATCATCAAGCTCGGCACGATGGGAGAATACGGCAGTCCGCTGACCGGTCGACCACTTTTTGAAGGGCTTTTCCCTGGCGATGCGGTGCTGCAGTATCAGGGCAAGGAATGGAGTCTCGGCGGTGAGCTGACACCTCGCGATCCCGTCAGTTTTTATCACGTGAGCAAAGTGCAGGGCACGTTCAGTGTCTACGAAGCCTGCAAATACTGGTGGCTGCGAAGCTACGACGTGATGCAGGGCGTGATCTACGGAAATTACTCAGAAGAGTTGTTGACTCACGCAGACCTGAACACGCGCTTCGACATCGACGAATGGTGGGGCACAGTTGTAAATCGGTTTGTTGCTCAGGCCGTCATCGGCATGCCGCTCACGATCTACGGCAGCGGAAATCAGCTGCGTGGCTACATCACTCTGCGCGACGCCCTGCAGTGCATCACACGCCTGATCGTCGCACCGCCGGAACCCGGTCAATACGACGTTGTTAACCAAGTAACAGACGTCTTCAGCGTCTTGCAAATTGCCAAAATGGTGGCGTCGATCGGTCGCGAATTCGACCTGGATGTCGAAGTGCAGCGAATCGAAAATCCTCGTGTTGAAGCGGAAGAACATCCCTACGAAGTCATTCACGAAAAGCTGGCCGAACGTTTTGGATTCAAATCCGAATCCGGCTTCGCTGACGAAGTGCGACACCTGTTTCGAGTCCTCACACAACCCGAAGCGAGGGACCGCATTTTGGCTCAGCGAGATACGCTGTTTCCAAAGACCAAATGGTCTGGCGAACACGGCAAACTGGAAGTGCTGGAGACGTGGAAGCCAGCGGCGTGATCAAAGTGTTCAGTTTTCAGTGTTCAGTTTTCAGTAATGCAGGCTGGCACCGTTCTGAGCACCAAAACATGACACTTGCGATTTTCTGAACACTAAACACTGAACACTGAAAACTAATTCTATGGAAATTCGCGATTCAGACTTCGAAGAAATGGTACTCAGTTCCGATCGGCCTGTGCTGGTGGATTTCTGGGCGTCGTGGTGTCCGCCGTGCAAGATGATGCAGCCGATGGTGGATCGACTGGCGACGAAAGTTGGTGACTGGGCCGACGTGTATTCCGTCAACATCGATCGCAGCCCGGGTCTCGCCAGCCAGTATCAGGTCAGCGGAGTGCCGACGTTCATTGCGTTTGCCGGTGGTCAGCCGATTGAGCGAAGAACCGGAGCGCTGACGGAAGGGCAGATGATGGATCTACTGAAAAAGGCAGAAGAAGCCATGCCACCTGAGTCAACAGATGCCCGGCTTCTTGAAGAAGCCGGGCATCTAAGTCCCGCCGAAACTCGACCTTACATCACCATCGTCTCCGGTCTGCCGCGTTCCGGCACATCCATGATGATGCGAATGCTGGAAGCGGGAGGCATCCCGGCGCTCACCGATGAACTGCGGACGCCCGACGAAGACAACCCGAACGGCTACTACGAATTCGCAGACGTCAAGAGCATCGAAGGCAACGCCGACTGGCTCAACGACGCTCCGGGGTATTCGGTAAAAATGGTCTATAGTCTGCTGAAGCACCTGCCCATCGACAGAGATTATCGCATTGTTTTCATGCGACGCGAAGTCAGCGAAATCCTGCTGTCGCAGAAGAAGATGCTCGAACGCAGCGGCATTGAAACAGACATCTCCGATGCCACGATGAAAGCTCTGTTCGAACGTGAACTGCGTCAGTTTTACGTGTGGCTTCCGTCCCAGTCCCATCTGAACCTGATCAACATCAGCTACAACGAACTGCTGTCCCGTCCTCAGTCAACAATCGCCCTGATCAACAACCATTTCGACGAGACGCTTGATGTCCATGCGATGAATGCGATGGTCGATCAAAGTCTTTATCGGCACCGAGCCGCGTGAGGTCGTTAATCGTGAACCAGAACTCAGCAAACTTTTTCCCCCTCACCCTAACCCTCTCCCCCCGTGGAATGTCGGTCATGGTGGAATACGGCCTGCGGGGGAGAGGGGACAAACGCAGAATGCTGACACGTCATTTTTCACGGCGTGCGTATGAATTCTCGTTCCAGGGCTCCAGCCCTGGAACGCACTGCCCTGGAGGCTCCTGCCTCCAGCGACAATCTCGCGAGGCAGGAGCCTCGGAACAAGGACATAATTGGTGAGTCACATTGAATTCACCGCCATTCATCACCGCTATTTACCGCTTACAATTTTCCATTTACCAGCCAAGGCGTAACCATGACATTCTTCTCCAATAAAACAGTCCTTGTCACCGGCGGATGCGGAACGGTGGGACGGGAAATCGTCCGGCAGTTGCTGGATCACGACCCAAAAGAACTCCGCGTCGTTGATACCAACGAATCGGAAATCTTTTTCCTTGAACAAGAACTCGCCGATCATCGACGCCGCAATTCCCACAGCACGGTCTCCAGTTTGTGCCAGATCGGTGATATTCGCGACGCGGACAAACTGAACATGATGTGTTCCGGCGTGGACATCGTGCTGCACACAGCTGCTCTGAAGCATGTGATTCTCTGCGAGCGGGCTCCATTCGACGCCGTGCAGACGAACATCATGGGCGTCAAGAACGTCATCCAGGCGGCACTCACCAATGACGTCGAGCGGGTCATCTTTACCAGTTCCGACAAGGCGGTGAACCCCACCAACGTGATGGGCACGTCGAAACTCATGGGCGAGCGACTGATTACGGCGGCGAACAGCCTGAAGATGAATCGTCGCACGATTTTCAGTTCCACGCGGTTTGGCAACGTACTCGGTTCGCGCGGTTCAGTGATCCCGATCTTTGCGAGACAGATCGAAGCTGGCGGCCCGGTGACGCTCACCGATCGCCGCATGACACGTTTCATCATGACACTGGAAGAAA
>Ga0138256_10007795_pt1 | contig 11279 bp, 14 predicted proteins | sample KNB2016incub_MG_FD_105486 | JGI IMG/M metagenome (GOLD analysis project Ga0138256, IMG submission 105486) | Active sludge microbial communities from wastewater in Klosterneuburg, Austria - KNB2014incub_MG | ecosystem: Engineered > WWTP > Activated sludge > Unclassified | place: Austria...
ACCGCGGCGTGCGTTCGTCGCAAGCGACGCCCGCCGCCGTGGAAAACTCTGCACCGTTGGCAACCCGCCCGCAGTCCACTTATAAATTGGGGAATGTTGTTCAGACAAGCGGAGCCACTTCTGACCGTGCGGAAGGCGCCGAGGACAGCGGCCAGCCGGCCCAGCATGGCAGCGCTCATGAAGCCAACCACCAAGCGTCCAAGTTCACCGCGTCCGACCCGGCGGACTTCGGTCGTGGCATCGCTCGCCAAGGCGAGAATGGCGCGCGCTCGACGCAGCAGTACCTCGCCGGCCTCGGTCAGTTCCACTGATCTCCGGTCGCGCAGAAGCAGCGTCGCGCCCAAGTCCGCCTCCAATGCCTGTATCTGCTGGCTCAGGGGCGGCTGGGAGATGTGCAGCCGGTCGGCGGCCCGGCGGAAGTTCAGCTCCTCGGCAACGGCTATGAAGTAACGAAGGCGGCGAAGATCTACTGATACCAAATCCATATCAAACGTGACCAAAGATCGAATTGGACACATTAAACACGCACTGCCAACATTCGCAAACATCCAGAAAACAAAGGAGTGAGGTAATGACACAACCCCCCGGCGATCAAGACTCTTCGAGACTTGCCCCAACGGCAGACAAACCACAGTCCGATTGCCTGGCCCCGACGCCGCGGTCCAAGCTGCGCCGCCGCCCCGAACGGGGCGTCGTCGAGAACATCCTCGACGAGGCCCTGGTCTGCCATGTGGGCTTCATCGATGGCGGCGTCCCAGTCGTCATTCCAACGACTCCTTGGCGAGTGGACCGCTGGCTCTACCTGCATGGCGCGGCCAACTCGCGGCTGATCCGCCACGTCGCCTCTGGGGCAACGGTCTGCGTCTCGGTGGCGCTGGTGGACGGATTGGTTTTCGCTCGTTCGGCCATGCGGCATTCGACCGACTACCGTTCGGTGGTGCTGTTCGCCCAGGGCGAACCGGTCGGGAATCCGGCCGACAAGACCAGGGCATTGTTGCGGCTGATTGATAAATTGTCGCCGGGCCGAGCCGAGATGGTGCGGCCGCCAGACGCCAATGAACTAGCGGCAACTGGCGTGGTCCGGCTGCCGATCACGGAAGGTTCGGCCAAGATTCGTTGCGCCCCCCGGCGCAGACCGAGCAGGATCGCGCCTGGCCGGTATGGGCCGGCACGGCGCCGGTTGCATTGCGCACGGAAACGCTGGTGCCGGTGGGCGGAGACACGGGACTTACGGCCCCGGAGATTCCGTCCTGGTTGAAGCGGAGATGACCCGAGAAGATTTCAGCCGGTCGGCCGGCCCACTCGCTGCCAACGTTTGCAAACATCATCCATGGCAAACAAGAAGGAGTAAGGCAATGGCACAACCCCAAGGCGATCAAGACTATTCGAGACTTGCCCCAATGGAAGGCAAACGCATCCTGATTGTCGGCGGATGCGGCGGCATCGGTAGGCCACTAGTTTCGGCATGCACTGCAATGGGGCTGGACGTCGCCGTCTTCGCGCTTCCACGCTCCCTCCAAGCCCACCCTCCGGGGGACAAGGTCGCAGCCTTCCCCGTGAACGTGACTGACGAGGTTGCCGTCAATGCCGTCGCGGGCGCACTGCGCAATCACTGGGATGGTCTTGACGTACTGATCTTCCTGGTGGGTTTCATTTCCGTGCCGCCTCGGTCGATCGAGGAAATGGCTTGCAATGAATGGGATGCGGTCGCGGCGGGCAACCTTCGTTCGGCCTTTCTGGTCAGTCAGGCAATGTTGCTGATGCTGCGGAAAAGGGCGGACAGTAGCATCGTCATGGTCGGCTCCAGCCTCGCCTACAACCCCATCCGCGGGGAAAGTGCCTACGCGGCAGCCAAGGCGGGGCTGGTGGCGCTCACAAAATCTCTGGCTATAGAGAACGCGCCGCATATCCGCGCCAATCTGGTGGCGCCCAGCGCCATCGATACCCCATTCCTGGCCGGCGGAGGCGGCGAGCGAGGGAGCGAGGCGGCCAAGGCGGGGGGCGATGGCTGGTTTCGCGCCATGAGTGCAGCCTATGTACCCACCATTCCCTTGGGACGTATTGCCCGGCCGGAGGACATCATCGGGCCGATCCTGTTTCTGGCCGGTCCCAGTGCCAGTTTCATCACCGGATAGGTCATCCACGTCAACGGTGGCAGGGTGACGCCGTGAGACGGTCGGGGGCGAAGGCGATTTCAGACGAGATGGCCGAGGCGATCAATCGGGCTGGGCCGTCCTTCGTGGCCACCATCGATGGCGACGGATCCGCCAACCTGGCACCGATCGCATCGCTTTGCGTCCACGAGGGGGCCTTGATGTTTGCCAACATGGCCGCCACGACCACGGTTGCCAATCTGCGCCGCGATCCTCGGGTTACAGCCGTCGTCGTCGATATTTTCCGGCGGCGCGGATTCCGCTTTACCGGGATGGCGACCATTTGGGGGCCGGGCGCCCCTGCCTATGACGTGGGATCCGAACGAGTGCGGGCAACCAACGGTATAATCTATCCCGTTCACGAGGTGGTGACTGTCGCTGTCGACAGGGCGACCCCTCTTCTTTCGTCGGCCTACCTGTTCGGCGAAGGAACCTCCGAGGCAGGAATCGAGGCCGCATTCCTGCGGCGCTACGGTGTGCAGCGACTTGAAAGAACGGAGCAATGAAGGCGCCGACAAAGGAGGAACCTTGCCGAAGGATGCCAACCCGTCAGGTGCGGGTGCCCGCGCCACAGACCGCTCGCTCCTGCAATCCGTTTCAGGCATCTTGGCCCAGTTCATCACCGAGACGGACCCCTACATCCTGTTCGGCGGCCTGCTGGATTCACTATTGGATCTAACCCGCAGTGAATACGGGTTTATCGGTGAAATTTTTCAGTCGGAAAAAGGTCGCCCCTACCTCAAGAGCTACGCGACGACCAATATCGCGTGGAGCCCGGAAACCCGGCGCCTTTACGATGAGACGAAGAAACGAGGCATGGTTTTTTCGCGGATGGATTCGCTTTATGGGGCAGTCATCCGTACCGGGCAACTGGTCATCTCCAACCATCCCTCGGATGATCCACGCAGCGGTGGACTCCCGAAGGGACACCCGCCGCTCAATTCCTTCATGGGAATGCCGTTTTACGGCGCCGGCGAATTGCTGGGAGTGGCGGGCATCGCCAATCGTGCGGGGGGTACCACCAGTCCCTTGCCGAATCGCTTCGACCCTTCCTGACGGTTTGCGGCACGCTGATCCTGGCGTATCGCAACAACCTCAAGAACTGGCAGATCGAACAGGAATTGCATCGCTATCGCGAGCTGCGTGCCGATTTGCATCGCGGGATGTCGCTTGGCGCCGGCTATGAGTTTTGCGATTCCCCGCCCTCGCTGATGTTGAACGGCATCCCGGTGCTGCTCACCAAGAAGGAACTGTCGTTGTTGAATCACCTGATCAAGAACCGGAACCGGGTAGCCAGTACATCAGATATCGAACGTGTCGTCTGGCTCGGCCGGTTTGTCGGCGAATCCTCCCTGCGTTCCCTGATGCGCCGCCTGCGCGACAGAGTGCCTGAGCTGACCATCCGTACCGTGGCCGGGGTGGGCTACATCCTCGTCATGCCCGAGCAATCTGGCACAGAAATATCACCCATAAACCACGCTGCGGTCACAACATGACCCGCTGGCCGTACTACCCTGTCGGCTCTTCATCAAGACAAGGAGTAGGACATGCAAGACAGCCTGTACGCCCGCCTCGGCGGATACGACGCCATTTCTGCCGTCGTCAATAATTTGCTTCCCCGCTTGATTGGGGACCAGCGACTCGGCCGCTTCTGGTAGAACCGGGGCGCGGACGGCATCGCTCGGGAGAAACAGCTGCTGATCGACTATCTGTGCGCGCATGCCGGTGGATCGACGCTCTATACCGGCCGGGACAACCAGACCTCGCACCGCGGAATGGGCATTACCGAAAGTGACTGGTCCCGCTTTTTGCAGCACCTGCACGGGACACTGGCGCATTTCAAGGTTCCCGATGCGGAGAAGGCCGATGTCTGCGCCTTCGTCGAAAGCACGAGACCGGACGTCGTGGATCTATCGTAATCGCCACTCCACCTCATCCGACACGCAAAAGACCATCTCCGGCGATCCGGCGCCGTAGGCGGACTGGGCTTCGACAAGCTCAGCCCGAACGGATCTCGCAACGTAGAAAGTTTTGTTTCCCAAGAGGCTATTCGTTTAAACGCTATTCGTTAAGCACCAACGACAACGCGCCTCGGCAGGGGGCTGCCGACTTCTACTCATGAAATATCCGGGCTAGAACACGACATCATCGCGCTGGAGAGCGGATCGTCCATGATGCGGCTGCTGGCCGATGTCCTTGTCCCGCGCATTTATGAGGCCCCGTGGGGCATCGCTCCAGTTTCATTCGGCATAGTCTCATTGCTCACAGCGCCTCGAGAAAGGCGAGCACGCGGACTATTACGGTCGAAAAGTTCTGGCGAGACAAGGACTTACGAACTTGGACTTTCTGCGCACGAACTGAATTCGTAAGTCTCTGATTTCAAAGTAAATATCCGGCACTAACGTGTCATTCCGCACCGAAAGTACGACCACCCCCAGCCGCGCCATTGCTGCGAGGTGGGTGTCGACGCTGCCCAGTACCCAGCCTCCGCCATGCAGGTAGAGTACCCGCGGTGCGGACAATTGCCCGCCCTGGGCATGAACGGCCACCGCAGGGAGTGGTCCGGCACCAGTGGCGATTAAGAACCTGCGGATGGTGACCCCCGGCGGTACGCGGGGCTGCCATAGTTGCTGTTGCGCTGCGTAACGTGCGCGGGCTTCTCCCAGCGGCATGGTAGTGATGTCAGAGCCTGCGCGCATTCCCGCGCGCAGGGTCGCGACCACGTGGCGAATGCCAGGCGCTAGCGTGCATCGTCCGGCAGCGCGAGCGCATCCGCCGCATGGTCCGCCGGCATCCTGGTCACTCCAAGCCTTTAATGATCTTCATGGTCGCGGCATCCGCCTCGGCCTGCGCCCGTGTGCCCTCAAAGACGATCTCGCCCCGCTCGATGACGTACAGCCGGTCCGCGAAGCGAGGTAGGTGGTAGAAATTTGATTCCGCTAGCAGCACCGCGCGTCCTTGGTCGAGGATGCTTCGCAGTCCGGCGCTGATGGTCGGCAGGATTGCAGGCGACAGGCCTTCGAAGGCTTCGTCCAACAGCAGAAGATCCGGATCCAGTGCAAGGGCGCGCGAGATTGAGACCATCTTGCGTTCGCCACCCGATAGCTGCTGCCCGCCGCGATGCGCGTAGCCGCGCAGTTTGGGGAAGATGGAGTAGGCAGCCTCCAGTCGCTCGCTTGCAGGACGAGCAGTCTTGCGCGTCCAGGTCGGCAATGCGATGTTGTCCTCGACCGTGAGGTCGCCGAACACGTCGCTGCCTTCGGGGGTGTAGCCCACGCCCTTGGCCGCGATCCGGTGCGTAGGCCACCCCTCTAGCGAGTCTCCGCCAAACCGGATCTCGCCCGAGGCAACTTTGTGGTAGCCCATGATGGCGCGAAAAGTGGTGGTTTTGCCCGCCCCGTTTCGTCCGACAAGGCACACCAGCTCCCCCGGCTCAACCCGCAGCGACAGATTGTGCAGGACATGGTTGCCTTGCCGGTGGACGTTCACATTTTCAAGTTGTAGCGTCATGCCGTTGTCTCCAGCTTCCCGACGACGACTGACAGGATCTCTTCGTTAGAGAAGAAGTCATCCGTGGGTTGGTCGGCGATCTTTCGCCCCCCCTGCATTGCCACGATCCGGCTGGAATAGCGCCGGACCAGGTCCATGTCGTGCTCGATTAGCAGGATCGCGCCGACCTTCATTTCGCGCGCCGCCACCAGGAGGGCTTCCATGACGCCATGCTTGTCGGCGGTGGAAACGCCGGCCGTTGGCTCGTCGAGAAGTACGACCTTAGGTCGCAGCGCGAAGGCACTGGCCACGTCCAGCAGCTTGCGCTTGCCGTGTGGCAGCGAGCTTGCAACGATGTCGAGCGCACCTTCGAGCCGGAATGCAGCCGCCGTGGCTCGCACTACCTCCGCTGCCGCCCGATGAGACCGTGCATCGCCAAATAGCCTCCAGCGCAGGCCCAATTGGGAACATGCGGCGACTGTGAGCGTGTCCCGAACGGTCAAGTCGGGGAACACATTCACCAGCTGGAATGCTCGTGCGAGGCCGCGCGTTGACAGCTCGACCGAATTCGAGCCACGGATGTCGCGACCCATGAAGTGCACCCGGCCGTGCGTAGGGGGAACAAAGCCAGTGAGCACGTTGACCAGCGTCGTCTTGCCGGCGCCATTTGGACCGACGAGGGATACGAACTCGCCTTGGTTGAGGCGCAGATCCACACCTTCCAGCGCGATGAACTGCCCGTACGACTTTCCGACACCCTGTGCCTCCAGGAGCGGGGTTTGCTGCGTTGATGTCATCTCTTCCTCCAGCGATTCCAGAGCGCGCGCACCGTCCCGAGGATGCCGCCGGGCATGCCGATTACCAGGGCCGCGAGAACGATACCCAGGAAGAAACGCCAATACTGTGTTACTGCCTGGAGTTCGTCTTGAAGCAGGATAAAAACAAAGGCCCCTACTACAGGCCCCAGGAACTGCTGAAAGCCTCCGAGCACCGCCATGAAGACGAGGTGCCCAGAATGCGTCCAGTAGGCGAGTTCCGGGTCAGCAAGTCCTGTATTCACGCCAAGAATCACACCACCTACCGCGCCGTATACCGCCGAAATCAGAAACGCAACGCCGCGCACCTGACGTGTCTTCACGCCGAGGTAGCTGGCCTTCACCTCGTTGTCGCGAGCGGCTTGCAGGTGCAGCCCGTAGGGGGATCGGACGATGCCCCACATCACCAGAACGCCCAGCGCCAGCAGCACAAGGCAGTAGTAGTAGAAGGGCCCGGTCAGAAATTCCATCTTGCCCGTTGCGGCGTAGCTGCGGCCCAGCAGCGTCGGCTGAGGCACATTCATGCCGCTATCTCCTCCGGTCAAGTGATAGAACTTGTTGAGAAAAGAATAGAACAGCATGCCAAAAGATAGGGTCAGCATGCCGAAGAAAATGCCGACGAATCGGCTGGCTACAAAGGCAATCGGCAGAGCCACCAATAGCGAAACACCCACCGCGCATAACAGCATTCCCTCGATCGAGGTCAACCCGAAATGCCGCGCGGACATGGCGGAAGCATAGGCGCCAAGGGCGAGAAAAAGAGCGTGCCCAAAAGACAACAGGCCTCCATAGCCGAACAGAAGGTTGAAGCCGAGCAGCGCCACAGCGTAGGCCATGAACGGAATACCCAAGCTGACGTAATAGGCGTCGGCGAACTGCGGCACGGCGGCCAGCGCGACCACGCCCAAGAATATTGCAGCTTGAAGCCCCCGGCGCGCGAACCAGCCTGGCTTGTTGTCGCGCAAAGATGCGGTGTGGCCTAATGCCACCGATGTGAATTCAGTACTCATACGGCCGCCTTCCCAAAGAGTCCAGAGGGCTTGAAAACTAGAACGGCGAGGACGATGACGTAGGTCGCCAGAACTTCGACCTCGGGGTACAACACCAGCGCCGCGGCGCGAATCAAACCGACGATCAACGCGCCGGCCGCGGCCCCTTTCATGCTACCCAGTCCGCCAATGACGATCACCGCAAAGGCTTCCACTACCAGATCCACGCCAATCTGCAGCGAAACGGCCGCGGTCGGGACCACCATGGCGCCGCCCACCGTGCTGAGTGTGGTGCCCAAGGTGAACACCAGCAAATAGACCATCCGAACGTTTACGCCCATCGCCGCGCTTGCTTCGCGGTTTTCCGCAGTGGCGCGCAACATCTTGCCCAATGTTGTGCGGCCCAAGAACCACCCGAGACCAACGGCTGTGGCTATGGCCAGCAGAATCACGAATACGTTGTAAGCGGGCATTTGCGCGCCCCACAATGACACACTGCCATAGTGCATGGCGACGTTGGCCAACTGTTGGGGATTAGCGCCCCAAAAAAATCGCAGCACATCCTGGAACACCAGGATCAGCGAAAACGTTAGCAACAACTGGAAGGATTCGGGTCGTTTGTAGATGGTGCTGATCAACCGCTCAAGGGGTAATCCGATGAGGCCGACAACTAGACCCGCCGCCAGCAGGGCCAGCGGAAACATCGGAACGGGCAACCCCTGAGCCAGCGCCCAGGTGGTGAAGGAAATGCCGACGTAAGCGCCAAGCGCGTACAGAGAACCGCAGGCCAGGTTCACGATACGTTGAACGCCAAACACAAGTTGCAAGCCTGAGGTGAGCAAAAAAAGTGCGGCCGCGTGAAAGACGCCGGCCATCAAGATGCCGATAAGAGACATAGTAGGTTGGCGCGGCCCGCTTGGTCGCGGCCGCGCCTGTCTCCGGTTGTTTTAGACCTTGAATTTGGTCGATTCAAGCCACTGCCAGAAATCCGCACCCGCTGGCTTCTGGATCTGCTCAGTGGACATGGTCTCGACCGAGGCGAGCGTAGGAAAGTCGTAGGCGTTCTTATGCGTCGTCAAGCCCTGGAATATCAGTTGGTTGGCGATGTGGTCCGCACGCATGGATGCTGGCCCGCCGAGGGATTCGACCTTTAGGCCTGGCATGGCCATCGCGATCTCGATGGAGCTTGGCCACGAACCCGACTTCGCCGCAAGTGCACGCTCTACGCCCGCCTTGTAGAGCTGCAGGCAGAAGTAGGCGCGGTCGCTTTCCCAGTGCGGGTAGTCCTTGTATTTGTCGGCATACCATCTGACGAACTCTTTTTGCAGTGGCGAAGCGGCCGGGTTGTCGAAATACATAGTGCTGTGCCCGAACACGACGCCCTCAGGAGTGAACTCTTTCTTCATGGCCGTTTGTTGCCACCCCGCCGCCGGCATCACGAACTTGCAGTTTTCCGTCAGGCCGACATTGTGGGCTTGACGCATGAATACCGGCAGGTCGGCGAAAAGCATGGACGTGAAGATCACGTCTGGCTTAGCGGTCTTCAGCGTGGCGACGTTGGAGGTGAGATCCATGGTGCCGACCTTCACCCACTGCTCAGTCACCACCTCGTGCGCGATGCCAAACTTCTTCAGAATGGCCGTGAAAGTTGTCCAGGTGTTGCGTCCGTAGGTGTAGTCAGCGTTGATGCCGGCGACGCGTACCATACTGCCCTTGAAGTGGCGAATGGCGAGCAGCGAGGACATGACAGCGTCGACCTCGTTGTCGATTGCGCGAAAGACGTACTTCGGGTTCGGCATCATCTCCTTCACGCCGTCTTGCGTCGTGCCGTCCCACAAAAGCGTGAGCATCTGCGACTGCTCAGCCGCTGGCGCCAAGGCTAGGCTGACTCCCGATGAAATCACGCCGTGCACGGCGTCCACCCGGTCCTGTAAAACCAGCTTGCGATAGCGATCAATCGTCTCCTTGGGGGATGTCTCTTCCTGGATGACCAATTCAATCTTCCGTCCCCCGATACCGTTCATGGCATTGAGTTTGGCCACCGACCATTCCATCGCCCGGATGCCGCCTTCGCCAGCCGTGCCCGCGATTCCGCCACGGGGGGCAATGACGCCGATTTTCAGCGGCTTGTTTTGCGCAAAGGCTGGCGCACTTAAAAGGCCGGACGCCCCCAACGCCATGCCGGCGCCGATTTTCTTGAGTGCCTTGCGGCGGGGAAGATTCAGGTTGTCGCTCATGTGTTGTCTCTCTAGGTTGTGGCGGAGGCTCGAAACGGTGTCAGAAGAAACCAGTTTGGACCTTAGCCAAAGAGCCGTCAAAACCAAAGCAAGATCGAATGAATCGAAGCGTCAGAAAAACTGATCCTTGCGGGTTGCGTCCAAGCGTGCGACACCGGTTTCCCTCGCATTACGCCGGCCCATAACGGGAGAAGTAACTGCTAGTCAGATTTTCTGACGTAGGGCTCTACGTTAAATTGCGCGTCCCGACCCCGTACTTGGGAATAATCACCGGTCATTCGCGGGCGTTCCGCACGCGAACCCAGTAACCCACCGGAGGTAGTTGAGGTATGCAAAGTTTTGATTTGGCAGGACACAGAACGTTGGTGACGGGCGGTGCCGGTGGGATCGGAAAAGCGGCAGCCGAGTTATTCACGCAGCTGGGTGCCCGTGTCGTAATCGCCGATGTAGAGGCGCGGTCCGCCTCGGAGGCTGCCGCTGAGACCCAGGCGTTGGGATTCCAGGTCGGCGATGTTTCAGTGGAGGCGGATGCGATGCGCATGGTTGACGGCGCAGCCGATCAACTCGGCGGTCTGGATGCGGTATTTCACTGCGCCGGCATCCACAAGCTGGCGCCGGCGATGGCGCAGCAGATCAGCGACTGGCAGCGGGTGATGGACGTTAACGTGCGCGGGACCCAGCTCGTCTGCAGCCTTGCAGCAAGGCACATGGCGCCCCACCGCGCCGGCGCGATGGTGGTCGTCACCTCTATCGCCGGTTACAACGGCCAGCCCCGGCGCAGTGCCTACGGCACGTCGAAGGCGGCAGTCGCCTATCTGGCGCGATGTTTCGCGACAGAGTGGGGTCACTTGGGCATTCGCGTCAATGCCATCGCCCCAGGATACGTGCTCACTCCGATGGCCCGTGGAATCATCGAGAGTGGCGCCACCGACGCCGCGCGTATTATCGGTCGCACGCCTCTGGGCCGCTTAGCGGAACCGGTTGAGATCGCGCGTGCGGCTGCCTTCCTGTTGTCAAGTTGGTCCTCCTACATCACCGGTGCTGAGCTGTTCGTTGACGGCGGATGGGCTGCTTATGGCGGGTCTGGAGAGGTCAACAGTTTCTAGAGCTGCCCCCCGTGCCAATGAGCTGCGACACCTACCCCCGATAGATCAGTGAGCAACGAGGTAGGTATGACGATCAACAATCAACCCATCGGCGCGCTGATGCGCCGCGAGGGCGTGTATTCGTCCTCCTTGGAAAGTCATTGACATGTTCCGCAGCGCCCACACCCTCTTGACCGCACATTCGTGAAGGGTTCACATGAAGGGGTGGTCGTACTTTCGGTGCTGAATGACACGGTAGTGCCGAAAATTGCCTTTCAAATCAGAGACCTACGAATTCAGTTCGTGCGCAGAAAGTTCCAAGTTCGTAAGTCCTTGTCGCACAACAACGTTTTGACCCCAAGCGCACCGATTTGCAAGATAAGTACGACAGAAGTGGCTCCGCTTGTCTGAACAACATTCCCCAATTTATAAGTGGACTGCGGGCGGGTTGCCAACGGTGCAGAGTTTTCCACGGCGGCGGGCGTCGCTTGCGACGAACGCACGCCGCGGT
>Ga0138256_10007796_pt1 | contig 11278 bp, 12 predicted proteins | sample KNB2016incub_MG_FD_105486 | JGI IMG/M metagenome (GOLD analysis project Ga0138256, IMG submission 105486) | Active sludge microbial communities from wastewater in Klosterneuburg, Austria - KNB2014incub_MG | ecosystem: Engineered > WWTP > Activated sludge > Unclassified | place: Austria...
AGGTCTCCACGCGGTACTTGTAGTCGCTATTGCGGATCTCTTCCTGCATCGCTGAATAGTTCACCGCCAAAATAGGTAACCCGAAAGTGCGACTTGATCGGTATCGCAAAGGACACGAAGGGCGCAAAGAATGCCGTTGTCGACTGCCATGCCGTTGGATCTCCTGAGAATGCCTTTGTGTGTCGTGCTCATTGAGGTATCGCAAAGGACACGAAGGGCGCAAAGAATGCCGTTGTCGACTGCCATGCCGTTGGATCGTCTGAGAATGCCTTTGTGTGTCGTGCTCATTGAGGTATCGCAAAGGACACGAAGGGCGCAAAGAATGCCGTTGTCGACTGCCATGCCGTAGGATCTCCTGAGAATGCCTTTGTGTGTCGTGCTCAATGAGGTACCGCAAAGGACACGAAGGGCGCAAAGAATGCCGTTGTCGACTGCCATGCGGTTGGATCTCCTGAGAATGCCTTTGTGTGCGTGCTCAATGAGGTACCGCAAAGGACACGAAGGGCGCAAAGAATGCCGTTGTCGACTGCCATGCCGTAGGATCTCCTGAGAATGCCTTTGTGTGCTTTGTGCCCTTTGCGGTACAATTTCTTACTCCTGTTCGAGGAACGGACGTTTCACCACAAGCGGGTTTCTCGAGAATACCTTCGTGTGCTTCGTGTCCTTTGCGGTACAATTACTAACCCTGCTGTAAGAAAGGAAGTTTCACCACCACACCTTTCAAGTGCTTGCCGCGCACATCAATGAGGATGTCGCTGCCCACTGCGGCGTTCGCGGTTGGCACGTACGCCAGGCCGATGGGCTTGTTCAGCGAGGGACTCATGGTGCCGCTGGTGACCTTGCCGATAACAGTGCCTACCGCATCCACCACCGGGTGGTCATGACGCGGGATGCCGCGATCGAGCAATTCAAAGGCGACGAGTTTACGCTTCACCCCTGCTTCCTTCTGTGCTTTCAGCGCCGCGCTGTTGGTGAAGTCCTTGGTGAACTTGGTGATCCACCCCAGGCCGGCTTCGATCGGTGACGTGCTGTCGTCGATGTCGTTGCCGTAGAGGCAGAATCCCATCTCGAGGCGGAGCGTATCGCGCGCAGCGAGGCCCGTCGCCTTGATGCCGTGCGGCTTGCCGGCTTCCATGATCGCGTTCCACGCCTTCTCCGCGAGCGGGTTGGGCATGTACACCTCAAAGCCACCCGCGCCGGTGTATCCGGTAGCGCTGATCAGCACCAGCCCCACCCCTTTCATCTCAGCGTACAGCGCGGTGTAGTACGGCATGCTGGCGATGTCCTCCGCGAAGAACCCCTTCAGCGTATCCACCGCCTTCGGGCCTTGCACGGCGAGCAAGCTCATGTGGTCGCTGATGTTCTCCAGTTGCGCATCGAAGGTGTTCAGGCTGTTGATCCAGTTCCAATCCTTCTCGATGTTGCTCGCATTCACCACCAGCACGTAGTGATGGTCCTCCTTGTGCTGCATGCGGTACACGAGCAGGTCGTCCACGATGCCACCCTCGGTGTTGGGCAGGCAACTGTATTGCACCTTGCCGACCTCGAGCTTGCTCGCGTCGTTGCTCATCACCTTCTGGATCAGGTCCAGCGCACCCGGACCGCGCACGATGAACTCGCCCATGTGGCTCACATCGAACATGCCCACGTGCGTGCGGACGTTCACATGCTCATCGATCACCCCGGTGTATTGCACGGGCATCAGGTAGCCCGCGAAGGGGACCATCTTGGCGCCCAGCGCTTCGTGTACGTGCGTAAGGGCGGTCTTCTTCAGGGCGGTGGCAGTGGCGTCGGACATGAGAGGAAAAGTGAAAGCTGAAAGGTGAAAGAGGAAGGTAGAAGGATGAAGGAGAAAGAGGAAAGATGAAAGATGAAAGATGAAAGAAGAAAGAAGAAAAGTGAAAGTTGAAACCGCTGACTGCAAACTGGCTATTGGCTACTGCAAATTGGCTACTGCTAACTGGCAACTACTGACTGCAAACTGGCTACTGCTAACTGGCAACTGGTGACTGCAAACTGGCTATTGGCTACTGCTAACTGGCTATTGGCTACTGCAAATTGGCTACTGCTAACTGGCTACTTGTATTCTCCCTTCACGCGATCATGTCCCGGAAGTGCTGAAGATAGCGGTCCTTCCAGGCATCGAGGCTCCAGTCCTTTTCCACGGAAATTCTGGCTTCGGCACCCATGCGGCGGCGAAGATCGGCATCGTCGATCAAGTGGCCCAGCTTGGCCACCCATTCCTCCACGTCGTGTGCGAGGAATCCGTTCTCCCCATCGCGGATGATGGTGCTGTTCACCCCCACCGGACTCATGATCGTGGGGATGCCGAGGGCCATATACTGTAGGCCTTTCAAGCCGCACTTGCCGCGCGCCCACTCGTCATCCGGCAAGGGCATGATGCCGATGTCCATCGCGCGCAGGTCGTCCAGCTCGGTGTCCTTGCGCCACGGCAAGCCGGTGATGCCGAGCGCCGGCACACGGTAACCGCCATCACCCACCACGCGGAAGGTCACGCGGTCGCCGTACTGTTCGCGGATGGCCTTCAGCGCCGGGATGGCGTACTGGAAATGCTGGATGGTGGTGATGCTGCCGCTCCAACCGATCACGATGGGTCCTTCGGGTCGCGAAGTGCGCGGTTGGTACTCGCCGGTGTCGATCGTGGTGGGTACAATCAGGACCTGGTTGTTGAATTCGCGCGCGTACTCAGCGAGGTAGCTGTTGCCGGCGAAGACGCGATCAGCAAGGGCGATGAGTTTGCTGGTCTTGCTCGGGTCCTTCACCCAACTCCAGCGGCGGTTGGCATCGCTCACGTTGCTTAGCCAGATGCTGTCGTCGAAATCGTACACGATGCGAGCGCCCTTTTTGCGGAAGGCCCGCTCGAAGTGCGTGCTGCGCGTCATCAGCGCTTCGCGGCAGATGAAGACGATGTCGAAGTCGGTCATGCGCGCCACGTCGCGGCGGCGCTTGGCCACGGAACGACGCACGAAGCGGAGCTTATCAATGAAGTGGCCGGGGGTGTAGAGGTACGTGTCGTCGCTCGCCTCCACCAGGTAGCTCACTTCGCAGTGGAAGCCATTGGCCGCCAAGTGCGGCAGGTATTGCTCGAACCGGAACCGTTGGTTCGGACTACGCCCCGGACGGTGGCTGGCAACGAAAAGGATCGAGGGCATGGGCCGATCGAAGGATCAGACGATCAGAAGATCGAGTGCATGGAATGAGGAGCGGCCGAAGATAACCGGGGCGGGTGGTTGGGGGTGAATGGGTCAGGGATGGTTATGCGCAAGCGCTGACGGGACTGCGGCGTTCGCCGCAGTGACGTGCCCTGCTGACGTTATCGTTCTACTCGGCCGCGATCGTCACCCCCCGTAGTCGTCACTCACCAACGCCGCAGTCCCCCATCGTAGCCGTCACTGCGGCGAACGCCGCAGTGACGGCTACGATGGGGGCCGCACAACCAAAATGCCGTCGAGGCTCCCATACGCCTCCTACTGCTTCTTCGCAGCGCGGCTGTCCAGTTGCCCGAACTTCCACTCACACAGGGTGTCCATGAATTATCTCCGCAGCGGTCTGCCGAAGGCGACCTTGCGGCCCGAAGCCGTGAACACGTTGTTCAGTCATTGCACGTATGTCCGCAACACTGACGAGACTGCGGCTCAAGGCCGCAGTGACGGCTACGCGTGACGAATCCGCCCCTACCCCTCCTTCCAACTCGGCGGTAAACCCTGCTCGATCTCGATGTTCCCGAACTTGCTGCTGGCACGGGCGCCGGTGGCTTTCGCCCACGGAGCCATGCGGGCGAGCCCCTCGGCGAGTGTGGTCTCCTTTCGCTTACCGAAGATGCGTTCCACCTTGCTGTGATCGCTGAAGGCGAAGACCACTTCGTTGCGGGCTTGCAGGTGCTTCAGTTCGCTGTGCAGTCCCATGGCCTCCATCACCAGCGTGGCGAGTTGGTTCACGGTGTACGGCGTATCGGCCCCCACATTGAAGACCTCGCCGTATGCGGAGGTGGTCTCCGCGGCCACGGCCATGATGGGTGCGATGTCGCCGATGTAGGAGAACGCGCGCTGCTGTTCGCCATCACCGAACACGCTGAGCGGCTGGCCTTGCATGAGCTGGTTCATGAAGATGCCCACCACGTTGCGGTAGCGGTCGCCGATGTTCTGGTACTCTCCGTACACATTGTGTGGACGGAAGATGACGTAGTCCAGCCCGAACATGTGGCGCGCGGCGGCGAGGTCCATTTCCACGGCCAGCTTGGCCACGCCGTACGGGTCCTCGGGCATCGGACGCATGTCCTCGCGCATGGGCGGTTGCAGCGCACCATACACCGCAATGCTGCTGGTGAAGACGAAGCACTTCACGCCGTGGGTCACGCTGGCGTTGATGAGGTTGATGCTACCGATGAGGTTGTTCTGGTAGTTGAATCGGCGGATGAAGTGCGAGAGCCCCTCGGCGGCGTATGCAGCGAGGTGGTACACGTAATTGAAGTGATGCTCGGCGAAGAGTCGCTCGATCAATTCATGATCATTGATGGAGCCCTGTACGAAGGTGGCGCGTGGATCCACCTGATCGGCGAAGCCGCCGCTGAGGTCATCGAGCGCGACGACGGTGTGGCCCATGGCCAGCAATTCCTTTACGAGGTGGGCGCCCATGAAGCCGGCGCCGCCGGTGACGAGAGAAACAGGCATCTGCTTGATGATGGTGGGCGAAGATGCGTCATCCCGAATGACGCTGCGATGTCAAGACGTGATGATCCTCCAAGAGTGGTGTGTTCACGGCCCGAAGCGGCGGCTCACCCTGCGGCTTGTATGTCGGAGTTGATGAACGTAGATGCGGTCGCCCTCCACTTCGTACACGACCCGGTAAAACAGCCGTCGCAGTTGAGCATGACGGAAATTCCCCTTCCGCAGCTGGTACCCATAAGGGTTGGCCTTGATCGCCGCATAGCATTCCGCCAAGGCTGCTACGAACCGTTCACCAGCGCCTTTACGTTCAGTCTCCCGGTGGATGTATACCCGCGATGCCTGCCGCGTCACGCTGGGCGCGACCTCCAACGAATACTTCATTCCTTCTTCCCTTGGCGGATGATCCTGAGCGACTCCTCCTCGCTATGGAACTTCAATTTCCCGCTGATCCGATCCTGCCGTTGCTGCTCCAGTTCAGCGAGTTCCTCCTCCGAAATGTCATCGTCCGGATCACCGTCCTCCCGCCTCAACAACAGCTTGATGGCCTCGAGGACGCTCGTGTTCTCCTCTTGCGATATCAATTGAAGGATCTCGGTGCGCAATTCAATGGCGGTCATGACAATGGGCTTGATGCCGTAAATGTACTGGAGCACCAGCGCCTCCCCTTCTATCTTTCGCGCTCTCCATGGCCCTGCCGCGCCTCTTCCCCCGTTTCGGGATCCTTGTCATCGATCTGGTGCTGTGCCTGGTGGCACTGGCCGCAGGCTACTTGCTGCGTTTCAACTTCCAGGTACCGGACTATGAAGTGGACATCCTGCTGCCTGCTGTACCGGTCTTCCTCCTGATCCGTGGCGCGAGCTTTCTCGTTGCCGGGATCCCGCGCCAGATGGTGCGCCACACCAGCACCGATGATGCGCGGCGGATCTTCCTCACCGTGCTGGCAGGATCCGTGGCCTTCGGCGTGGCCAGCCTGGTCCGATTCTACTTCTTCGACGGCTACTACTTCCTGCCGCGTGCGGTGATCGTGATCGACTTCATGGCCACGGCGATGCTGCTGATCTCTTCACGCATCGCCTTCAAATTGATCCACCTGCGTTCACGTGGTTCCGGCAAGGAGCGCGTGCGCGTGATCATCCACGGGGCGGGTGAAGCGGGACTGATCACCAAGCGGACGCTGGATCGCGAAGGGTCGGTGAAGTATGAGGTGGTGGCGTTCGTGGATGATGCCGTGCAGAAAGCGGGCAAGCGCTTGGAGGGCGTGCTCGTACATCGCACCGACAAACTCGCTTCGCTTCTGGCCGATGGCGGCGTGGACCAGGTGATCATCGCTATCGGCAAGCCGGATCCGGAGAACCGCCGTCGCGTGGTGGATGCCTGCTTCGCGGCGAAGGTGCGCGTGCTCACCATCCCTCCGGTGAATGATTGGATCAATGGCCAACTCAGCGCCGGACAGATCCAGCAGGTGCGCATCGAGGATCTGCTCGGTCGCGCGGTGATCGAATTCGAACAAGCCAAGGTGCGCGAGCTGCTCACCGGAAAACGGATCCTCGTCACGGGCGCTGCGGGAAGCATCGGCAACGAACTGGTGCGCCAGCTTTCGGAGATGAGCCCCGCGCAATTGGTCCTGGTGGACATTGCCGAGTCGGGGCTGTACGATGTCCAGATGGAACTCGCCGGCAAAGGACGCAGCGCGAACGTGCATGTGCTGGTGGCGGATGTGCGCGACCACGACCGCATGCAAGGTGTGTTCACGGCGCATCGTCCGCAAGTGGTCTTCCACGCGGCCGCCTACAAGCATGTGCCACTGATGGAGGCGCAACCGAGCGAAGCCGTCCGCACGAACGTGGGCGGTACGCGCACGATGGCCGAACTCGCCTGCGCGCATGGCGTGGAGCGCTTCGTCCTCATCAGCACGGACAAGGCCGTGAACCCCACCAGCGTGATGGGTGCGAGCAAGCGCGTGGCGGAAATGGTCGTCGGCGGACTCGGGACACAATGCGAGACCACCTTCGTCACCACGCGTTTCGGCAATGTGCTCGGCAGCAGCGGTTCGGTGATCCCGCTCTTCCGCAAGCAGATCGAAGCGGGTGGACCTGTGACGGTCACGCACCCGGAGGTGAACCGCTTCTTCATGACCATTCCGGAAGCGTGCCGCTTGGTGCTGGAAGCGTCGGCCATGAGCACCGGCGGCGAGATCTACGTCTTCGACATGGGCGAACCCGTACGCATCGCCGACCTCGCCGACAAGATGATCCGATTGAGCGGGATGGAACCAGGCATCGACATCGAAGTGGTGTACACCGGACTTCGCCCCGGCGAAAAGCTCTTTGAGGAATTGCTCGCCACCAGCGAGAACACCTTGCCCACGCACCATCCGCGGATCCTCATCGGCAAGGTGGCACCGGTGGATGGCCGCGCGGTGATGACTGCGGTGGATGAACTCCTCCGCACAGCATCCTCGGCGAACGACGCGGACCTCGTTGGCGCCATGCAGGGCATGGTGCCTGAGTACCATCCTTCGCGTGGTGACTAATTTCGACGCACTTCAATTGACATGACCCGCGACCGCAACCTCGAACTCGCCAGCCTTCAGAAGGACATCGGCAACTACATCGGCATGGGCAAGGACAGCCTGCTCTTCAACTTCGAGACCAAGGGCAAGCGCACGCAGCTGCACTTGATCACGTTGAACCCGAACCACAACCAGAGTTTCCTTTTTCACGCCACCACCGGCAGCGACAAGCTGGACGCGTTGCGCGAAATGCTCACGTATGTGAAAACGTACAAGGAACGTACGAGCAGCTACACCATCCAGTGGAGCACGCGCGGCGACACCGGCCTACAGACCTCCTACTTCCGCGCGAAGAACGTGTTGGAAGCGCTGGACAAGCTCTTCTACGATCGCGACCCGAACAGCATTACGGTGTTCAGTGTGATGCTGAATGCGATAACGTAAATGCAAGGAGCAGGGGCAGTGTCAGGAGCAGGGGTAGGAACAGGAGGCAAGTGATCGTCCCAAAAGCTGTTCGATCGATCCATGGTAAAGGCAGTTGATATCGCTGAATTCCTGGAGCAGGGAACATCGATCATCGACGTGCGGTCGCCGGGTGAATTCGCGCACGGACATATTCCCGGTGCGCATTCGATGCCGCTCTTCAGCAATGAGGAACGTGCAGTTGTGGGTACGCTCTACAAGCAGCAAGGTCGCGATGTAGCGATGCTGGAAGGCTTGCGGATCGTCGGACCGAAACTGGCCGTGATGGTGGAGCAAGCAAAGGCGCTCGCGCCCGATGGAAGGATCCGCGTGCATTGTTGGCGCGGCGGTGAACGCAGCGGCAGCGTGGCATGGCTGCTGGACAAGGCGGGCTTCGCGGAGGTGATCACCTTGCGCAAGGGCTACAAGGCATTCCGGAACCATGTACTCGCGGCGTTCGATGCGCCGCTGGAACTGCGTGTGCTTGGCGGGTACACGGGCACCGGTAAGACGGAAACGCTCGGACACTTGCGCGATCTGGGCGAACAGGTCATCGACCTTGAAGGATTGGCGCATCACAAGGGATCGTCCTTCGGCGCCATCGGCGAGGAAGCGCAGCCCACCACCGAGCACTTCGAGAACCGCTTGTGGAGTGAACTGATAAAGTTGGATCGCACACGCCCTGTTTGGGTGGAGGATGAGAGCCAATTGATCGGTCGATGCAAGATCCCGCAAGCCCTTCATGACCGCATGCGCAGCAGCACGCTCTATTTCGCGGAGATGAGCCAAGCGGACCGCGCCGACCGCCTCGTGGTGGATTATGGAAAGTACCCGGCAGAACAACTTGCCGAGGCGATGAAGCGCATCGAGAAGCGCGTGGGACCGCAGCACTGCAAGACCGCGTTGGCTGCGTTGGCCGAAGGCGATCTGCGCACCGTGGCGATCATCGCGTTGACGTACTACGACAAGACGTATGCGTTCGGGTTGGACAAGCGGGAGAAGGAACGCGTGGTGCGCATGCCATTGCAGAGTGGAGGACATGCTGAATTGGCGAAGAGCCTGTGTGATCTGGCGGTTCGTCGATCGGTCGTTCGCGGCTAGGCAACCAGCGCCTACCTTGTTCGTTCATTCAGTGTCATGCGCAACGCACCTATTGCCGGTGGACGATCACGATGGATCGTGATGTGCGTGATCCTCATTTGGTGTGGATCCGTGCTGGCTCAGCCGCCGATCGTGGTGGATTGGATACAGGATCAACTCTTATGGGACAATTGGGTGCATGGAGTGCGCACATCAGACAGTGGATCCACCACGATGTATGTTGGAGGTGACCCGGTGCAAGAATTCACAGGCTGCGGAACCTATGTGGTCGGCTTGTCATTCTCGGCGAGTGGTGAGCCACAATATCCCATGGCCCCGAGTTGCATAGAGATCTATGGCATCAGTCAACAGTTCTGCGCATGGCAACAGGGAGTACTCGTATGCATGGATATTGGCGTTCCTACTCCGACTGTTTGGGTTTCTGGCATCCACTACTCCAGCTTTCCAACTGAGGCCGTTGCCATGAACAGCGGACCAGACACATACTCCGTGACGGACTACACGCGACACGCGCTCCTTGTTTCCGGTGGAAATTTCTTCTTGGGCGGCGGCAATGGGATCATCGGCGGCAATGAGTATGATTGCTTGGACCGCATCTGGAAGACTCCGTATCCAACGGTGGACCTTGGCACGAGTTGGACCGCTTGCATGGACAACCATTTTGTGACCTTCGAGATCTGGAACGACACACTGCTCGCCATTGGATTCCCCACCGTGACCAAGGTTGACACGACCAATGGAACCCAATCCGGGACCTTCGACCTCTTCAGCGGAAGTTCCGTGAACAACGGGTACACTGCGATCTCCGGTGACACCTTATTCTGGGCGAGCCGTCTCAGTGACGGGCAACTTCATGTGGGCAGATACCTGCTGGGTTCGGGTCCGATCTGGGAAGTGACACTGCCCTTCTCCGGAAACCCAGTGAAGTTGCACCGCGATGCCTATGGCCGCCTGTGGACCGCCTCGGGCAACAACATCGTCTGGCTCGACCAATCCGATGGTTCTTACCAGAGCTATTCCATCGGTCAGGTCGTGAAAGGAATGGACATGGTGGGGTCGACCGTGGCGATCACCGGAAGTATGGACGGTACAACAAGCTATGTCCTGCATGGGCATGTAATTCCATAGAACATGCGGACCAGAATCGTGGCTTTGATCCTTTCCTTGGCATGCACACCGCGCTTCGCGGTGCAGGCCCAAGAACCGCTTACGCCGCTGTGGTCTCATGTGGACCCATACGGTGCAGGAAGTTTACTTGCTAGCTATGACGTGCTCTCCACTCGCGTGGCATACGACCAAGGCACTGATCGGATCTACCGGGCGATCATAGAGTTCAGTCCGGGCGGACCATACAGGATCCAAGTCTTCGATACGGAAGGGAATGACATCACTCCTTCCCCTCCAGTGCTGCTTTACGGGATCGATCCAGGGGACTATCAAGTGACCCACATCATTCAACTTTCAGTGACCAACGACACGTTGTCAGCGATCGTTCGCGGCGAGGTTTACTTCAACGAGACCGATGATCTGAATTGGCTGAAAGTGATGCGTACGGACGGTAACCCGATCTATCTATTTGGTTGCGGTAGTACTCCCTTGAACGCTTTCCATCGGGATATGCAGGGCACCTTGATCCTCGCCGGTGACGAATTGCGTCGCTACGGCCCCACAGGCTGGCCGGATGGGGATATCAGTGCACCCCAAACTGGAGGCATTGCAGTGTTGGGCGATGACGTTGTGTTGGGGGTTCCCCCATTTCTTACACATATCGACCGGTCCACGATGACCACAGCGACATCCATCTTGGTTCCATCCTCGGCTAGCGCAACCACGGGTGTCTGTCTCGCCAACCTTGGCTCAACTTTCAACTACGCCGCGACCACGAGCAATGGCACCATGGACCTTGGTCTTGCAGATATCAACACCGGGCTCATTTGGGCCAGGACCATTCTCGTTCCGTCCGGACTAGTCCCAACCGCATATCATGTCGATGAGAATGGCGACTTCTGGATCGCATTCGTAAACCACGTAACTGGAGTTACTGACCAAGGCCTGCTCTATCGCTTCCACTACTCTAGCGGTTCTTATGGCGTGAACAGCTTCAGCCGCAGGATCGATGGCATCGCGAGTAGCGGTACAACGCTCTTCCTCACCGGGCGGGTGACGGGTTCAACCTCGGACACCTACTTGGCCGCTTTCGATATCGATCTGATCACGGATGTTCCCAGTACTGATGTCAATGCCTTGCGCATCTACCCCAACCCCGCCAGCACCGAGCTCCGCATGGATGGCCTCTCGCCAGGAACATCGCGCCTGACCGTTACGGATGTCACCGGTCGCTTCGTGAAAGAAATGCAGGGGCCTTTCAATGGATCCATGAGCATTCCTGTTTCCGACCTGCCCAACGGCACCTACGTGCTCAGAAGCTCCGGCGCTGGACCCACGACCATGAGATCCTTCAGCGTGCTGCACTGATCCGGAAGTTGCGCGGCCAAAGCGATCTTCGCGCCGCATG
>Ga0138256_10007797_pt1 | contig 11277 bp, 9 predicted proteins | sample KNB2016incub_MG_FD_105486 | JGI IMG/M metagenome (GOLD analysis project Ga0138256, IMG submission 105486) | Active sludge microbial communities from wastewater in Klosterneuburg, Austria - KNB2014incub_MG | ecosystem: Engineered > WWTP > Activated sludge > Unclassified | place: Austria...
GGCCATCGTCATGGCTTCTTCCTGGTCGTGCGTGACCATCACGCAGGTCACGCCCACGGATTCAATGATGTTGACGAGTTCGATCTGCGTCTCTTCGCGCAGTTTCTTGTCCAGCGCGCCCAGGGGTTCATCCAGCAGCAGCATCTGCGGCTGCTTGGCCAGGCTGCGCGCCAGCGCCACCCGCTGCTGCTGGCCGCCCGAAAGCTGGTGCGGCTTGCGCTGCGCGTACTTGCCAAGCTGCACCAGCTTGAGCTTGGCTTCCACGCGCTCGGCGATCTTGTCCCGCGGCAGGCCTTCGCGCTTCAGGCCGAACGCGATGTTCTCCCACACCGTCAGGTGCGGAAAGAGCGCATAGCTCTGGAACATCATGTTCATCGGCCGCTGATAGGGCGGCAGATTGGCCAGGTCCTGGCCGTTCAGGATGATGCGACCCGAGGTCGGCGTTTCAAAGCCGGCCAGCATGCGCAGCAGCGTGCTCTTGCCGCAGCCCGAAGAGCCGAGCAGCGCAAAGATCTCCCCCTTGGCGATGTCCAGGTTGACACTGTTCACGGCCTTGAAGCCGTTGAAATCCTTGACCAGGTCCTGGATCTGCAGGAAGGCCGGCTGGTCGGCTGTGGCAGTCGTCATCATGGAGGCGTCATGGGGAAGAGAGCCGCAGGATCAGAGTCCCGTCTTGAACGAGGTGTAGGTGCGCGTCATCAGGCGGCGCAAGTCGTTGTTCAGCGAATCGGGCGGTGCCATCTTGGCCATGTCGGCGGGCGAGAGGAAGACCGTCGGGTTGTTCGCCACCTCGGGCTTGACGAGTGACTTGGAAGCCGAATTCGGGTTGGCGTAGAAGACCTTGTTGGTCAGCGCGGCGTGCACTTCGGGCCGCATCACGTAGTTGATGAACTTGTGGGCGTTGTTGGGGCGCGGCGCGTCGGCCGGCACCACCATCACGTCGAAGAACAGCACGCCGCCGGTCTTGGGGATCAGCGCCTGGATGTTCTGGCCGGTCTTGGTGTCGATGGCGCGCTGGCGTGCGATGTTGATGTCACCGCTCCAGCCCAGCGCCAGGCAGATGGAGCCATTGGCCATGTCATTGATGTAGCCCGAAGAGCTGAACAGCGTGACGTGTGGCCGCACCGACTTGAGCACGCTGGCCGCGGCGCTGTAGTCACTGGGGTTCTTGCTGTAGGGCGGCTTGCCCAGGTAGTGCAGCACGGCGGGCACGACCTCGGTGGCGGAATCGAGGAAGCTCACGCCGCAGCTCTTGATCTTGCTGATGTACTCGGGCTTGAAGACGAGGTCCCAGACGTTGTCCGGCATGGGCGTGCTGCCCAGTGCGGCCTTGACCTTCTCGACATTGATGCCGACGGTCGTAAAGCCCCAGAGCCAATTGACCATGTAGTCGTTGCCCGGGTCCAGCCGGGCCAGTTGCGCTTGCACGGCCGGATCCAGGTTCTTCAGGTTGGGCAACTGGGCCTTGTCCAGCTTGCGCAGCAGGCCGCCGTCGGCCTGCAGCTTGGCCCAGTTGGAAGAGGGCATCACGATGTCGTAACCCGTCTTGCCGGCCACCAGTTTGGCGTGAACGATCTCGTTGTTGTCGAAGTTGTCGTAGCGGACCTTGATGCCGGTCTCTTTTTCAAAGTTGCGGATCGTGTCTTCGGCGATGTAGTCCGACCAGTTGTAGACGTTCAGGACCTTTTCTTCTTCCTGCGCCATGCTCAAAGGGAAGGCCAGGGCCAGGCCGAGGGCGAGCACGAGGGACTTGGGGGACATGAGGCAACCTCCAGGCAGGCAGTGGGTTTGTGAGGGCAGGGCCAATGAAAACGGGAGTCTAGGGAACAAGCTTGTTCGGGCCATCAGGGGAATCGATCAACAGCACACTATCCATTGAGCCAGGCTTGCCGCTGGGCATCGGCCAGGGTCAGGTCCAGGCAGCGGCGGATGAGCGAGACCATCTCGTCGATCTGCGCGCGGGTGATGACCAGGGGCGGTGCGATGATCATGCGGTCGCCCACGGCGCGCATGATCAGCCCGTTGCCGAAGCAGTGGCCGCGGCACACCATGCCGATTTCCACCGCAGGGTCGAACGCTTCGCCCGTGGCCTTGTCCTTCACCAACAGCAGTGCTCCCATCAGCCCGCAGGTGGTGGCTTCGCCAACCAGCGGGTGTTCGCCGAGTTCTGCATAGGCCTTCGCAAGATACGGGCCTACGTCTTCGCGCACCCGTTCCACCAGGCCCAGCTCACGGATCAGGCGGATGTTGGCCAGGCCCACGGCGCATGCCACCGGGTGGCCGCTGTAGGTGTAGCCGTGGTTGAACTCGCCGCCTTGTTCGATCAGCACCTTGGCCATCCGGTCGCCGACCATCACGCCACCCAGCGGGATGTAGCCACTGGTCACGCCCTTGGCAAAGGTCATCAGGTCGGGCCTGAAGCCCATCGTCTCGCAGCCAAACCACTGGCCGGTGCGCCCGAAGCCGCAGATGACTTCGTCACTGACCAGCAGGATGCCGTAGCGATCGCAGATGCGCTGCACTTCGGGCCAGTAGGTGGCCGGCGGGATGATCACGCCTCCCGCGCCCTGGATGGGCTCGCCGATGAAGGCGGCTACCTTGTCGGGGCCGACCTCCATGATCTTTTCTTCCAGCCAGTGCGCCGCTTGCATGCCGAAGGCTTCACGCGTCAGGCCCTGCGGGCGGCCGTGTTCCCACCAGTAGGGCTGCTCGATGTGCGTGATCCCCGGAATGGGCAGGCCGCCCTGGGCGTGCATGCCGCTCATGCCACCCAGCGAAGCGCCGGCCATGGTGCTGCCGTGATAGGCGTTGTGGCGGCTGATGATGACCTGGCGCGCCGGCTGGCCCAGCAAATCCCAGTAGCGGCGCACCATGCGCACCACGGTGTCGTTGCCTTCGCTGCCCGAGCCGGCAAAGAACACGTGCTGGAAGTGCGGCGGCGTCACTTCAGCCAGCAATTCGGCCAGTTCAATGGCCGGCACGGTGGCCGTCTGGAAGAACGCGTTGTAGAACGGCAGTTCCTGCAACTGGCGCGTGGCGGCCTGGATGAGTGCCTGCTGGCCATAGCCCACGTTCACGCACCACAGCCCGCTCATCGCGTCCAGGATCTTGTGGCCTTCGCTGTCCCAGAGGTAGATGTTCTCGGCCCGCGTGATGATGCGCGAACCCTTGCGTGCCAGGCCCTGGAAATCGGTGAAGGGATGCAGAAAGTGCGCCGAGTCGGCGGCTTGCAGTTCGGTGGTGCTGCGTTGTTGCATGCCAGGTCCTTTAGACATGAAGCAAGAGGTGCTCGCGTTCCCATGAAGAGATCACCTTCATGAACTCGGCGTACTCGATCTCCTTGACCTCGGTGTAGACGGTGATGAAGGCCGAGCCCAGCACGTCGGCCAGGTCCTTCTCGTCACGCAGCAGGGTCAGCGCTTCGCCCAGGCTGCGCGGCAAGGAGAAATCACCCAGGTAGGCGTCGCCCTTGCATTCAGGGGAAGGCTCGATGCGGTTCTGGATGCCCAGGTAGCCGCAGGCCAGGGTGGCGGCGAGCGCCACGTAGGGGTTGGCGTCGGCACCGATGACGCGGTTCTCGACCCGCCGCGCGGCTGCCGGCGCCAAGGGGCTGCGGATGCCCACGGTGCGGTTGTCGGTGCCCCACTGGATGTTGATGGGCGCGGCCACGCCGCGTACCAGGCGGCGGTAGCTGTTGACATAGGGCGCAAAGAGGGCCATGGCCGCTGGCGTGTACTTCTGCAGGCCGCCGATGTACCAGAAGAACTCCTGGCTCGGCGAGCCGTCTTCGTTGCTGAAGATGTTCTGGCCCGTGGTCTTGGAGACCACGCTCTGGTGGATGTGCATGGCGCTGCCCGGCTCACCGGCAATGGGCTTGGCCATGAAGGTGGCAAACATGTCGTGGCGCAGCGCCGCTTCGCGCACGGTGCGCTTGAAGAGAAACACTTCATCCGCCAGGCCCAGCGGGTGGGCGTGGAAGAAGTTGATCTCCATCTGGCCCGCGCCCACCTCGTGGATCAGCGTGTCCACGTTCAGCTCCATCTTTTCGCAGTAGTCGTAGACGTCTTCGAAGAGCGGGTCGAACTCGTTCACCGCGTCGATGCTGTAGGCCTGGCGTGAGGTCTCGCTGCGGCCGCTGCGGCCCACCGGGGGCTTGAGCGGCACGTCGGGGTCGGTGTTGCGCGCCACCAGGTAGAACTCCAGCTCCGGCGCCACCACGGGCGCCCAGCCCTTGGCGTCGAACAGGTCGCACACATGGCGCAGCACGCTGCGCGGCGCAAAGGGCACGAGCACGCCGTCGCGGTCATAGCAGTCGTGGATGACCTGGGCCGTGGGGTCGGTGGCCCAGGGCACGATGCGCACCGTGGTGGGGTCCGGCCGCAGGTGCATGTCGCGGTCGGTGGGCGTGATGACGTCGTAGTAAGGGCCTTCGTCCGGGAACTCGCCCGTCACGCCCATCGCCACCACGGCTTCGGGCAGGCGCATGCCGCGGTCTTCGGTGAACTTCTGGCGCGGCAGGATCTTGCCGCGGGCCACGCCGGTGAGGTCGGGCACCAGGCATTCGATCTCGGTGACGCGGTTGTTGTCGAGCCACTGTTCGAGCTCGCTGAAAGTGAAATGGTTGCGCGTTGCGGTCATGTTGATTCTCTGCGTGGGTTCGGCTGGGATGCTCGGGCGCTGCGGCCCGCGCGTTCAGGCGGTGTCAGGGCTGACGGCAGAGCATGGCAAAGGGCCGCGCACGCGGTCGCGGTATTGGTGCACGGCGGCACCAAAGGCCTGCAGCAGGCGCATCGAGATGGGGTTTTGCGCGGCCTGCCACTCGGGGTGCCACTGCACGCACAGGTTGAAGCCGCTGGCAGCTTCAACTGAAAAGGCCTCGACCAGGCCATCGGGTGCCACGGCTTCCACGCGCAGGCCTGCGGCCAGGCGCTTGACGCCCTGGCCGTGCACGGAATTGACGACAAAGCTGCCGGGGCCGGTGATGCGTTCCAGCACGCCGCCCGGCTGCACGTCGACCCGGTGCGCGGGGCCGTACTGATCGGCCGCTGGCGCGTCGTCGTCGGCGCGGTGGTCCTGCAGGCCGGGTGCTTCCTGCACCGCCTGGTGCAGCGATCCACCCAGGGCCACATTGGCTTCCTGCGTGCCGCGGCAGATGGCCAGCAGCGGCATGCCGCGCGCCAGCACACGCGGTATCAGGGCCAGCACCCAGGCATCACGTTCCGGGTCCAGCGGAAGTTCGGGGTCGTGCACACCTTCGCCAAAGTGCGAGGGGTGCACGTTCGATGGCGACCCGGTCAGCAGCACGCCATGTGCGGCGTCGAGCAGGCCTTCTACCTCGTCAGGCTCGAGCCGCGGTACCACCAGCGGCAAGGCGCCGGCCAGGCGCACGGCTTCAACATACTTGCGGCCGGCGATGTGATACGGGTGTTCGCCCAGCATGCGGTTGCAGGCTGGGACCAATACCAGCGGCTTGGGAGGCGTGGGCGTGATCGGGGTCGATGGGCTCATGATCAGATCAGCCGAGCATATCGCGCAGCCGGTACCAGGCCATGCCCAGCACCAGTGCCGGCGTGCGCAGCCAGCGGCCACCGGGGAAGTTGCGGTGGCGCAGGCGCGCAAAGACGTCAAAGCGGCTGGCGTCGCCGCACATGGCTTCGGCCACCAGGCGGCCGGCCAGGCCCGTCAGCGCCAGGCCGTGGCCCGAGAAGCCCTGCAGGTAATACACATTGCGCGCGCCACCGGCCTGTGCGGGCGGCAAGCGGCCGAAATCCGGCGCGCGGTTCATCGTGATGTCCACGAATCCACCCCAGGCGTATTCCACGGCCTGGCCCTGCAACTGCGGAAAGGTCAGCAGCATGCGCTGGCGCATGCTTTCGGCCAGGTCGGCCGGTGTGGCGGTGCTGTAGCTGACGCGGCCGCCGTAGAGCATGCGGTGGTCGGGCGTGGGGCGAAAGTAGTCGAGCACGAAGTTGTTGTCGCACACCGCGCTTTGGCTGGGCACCAGGCTGGTGGCCAGTGCCGGTGGCAGAGCCTGGCTGCACGCAATGTACGTGCCCACGGGCATGATGCGCGCGGCCAGCGTGGGCGCCACGCCTTGCAGGTACACATTGCCGGCCAGCAGCACGCGGTGCGCCAGCACCTCGCCGCGCGTGGTGCGCAGGCGCGCCGGATCGCCGGGCACCAGTTCCAGCACCGGGCTGTGTTCGTGGATGCGCACGCCGGCCGCCGCCGCGGCCTGGGCCAGGCCCAGGGTGTACTTGAGCGGGTGCAGGTGGCCGGAGCGTGGATCGTGGATGCCACTGTGGAAACGCGGGCTGGCAATCCAGTCGCCGATATCACTGGCTGCGATGCGCTGCAGCGGATAGCCGTAGACCGACTGCATGCGGTCTGCCCATTGCATCAGGGCCCGACCCTTGCGCGGATTGCAGGCCACGCCCAGATAGCCTTCCTGCCAATCGCAGGCGATGGCGTGATCGGCGATGCGCTGGCGCAGCAAATCCAGTGCCTCCAAAGACATGGCCCAGACGCGGCGCGCGTCTTCCGGGCCGAGTTGCGCTTCGATGACTTCCTGCTCGCAGGCCAGCCCGTGGATGGCCTGGCCCCCGTTGCGGCCGCTGGCGCCATAGCCCAGTTCGCGGGCCTCCAGCAGCAGCACATCCAGGCCGCGCTGGCGCAGGTCCAGCGCGGCGCTCAGGCCGGCCAGGCCACCGCCCACCACGGCCACGTCGCAACGCGTGTCGCCCTGCAGCGGCGCGTGGCTGCAGTCGCGCAGCGCGGTGGCGGCGTAGTAGGAGTTGCGCGTCAGCGCCAAGTCGGTGGCGTGCAGCGGCATGCCGCGGGGCAGGGCGTGGCTGGTGTCTCGGATGGGTGAATGGTCAAGCCGCGCGCCGGATGGCGCCGCGCAGGGTGTCGACGATCTGGTCGATATGGCTGCGCTCGATGATCAGCGGCGGGCTCAGGGCGATGGTGTCGCCCGTGGTGCGGATCAGCAGGCCCTTTTCGTAACAATCCAGGAAGACATTGAAGGCCCGCAGCGTGGGTTTGCCCGGCAGTGGGGCCAGTTCGATGCCGCCCACCAGGCCGAGGTTGCGCACGTCAATCACATGGGGCTCACCGCGCAGCGAGTGCATGGCTTGCGCAAAGTACTCGCTCATCTCATTGGCGCGTGTCAGCAGGCCTTCTTCGGCATAGGTGTCCAGCGTGCCCAGGCCGGCGGCGCAGGCCAGCGGGTGGCCGGAATAGGTGTAGCCGTGCGCAAATTCGATGGCTTCTTCGGGCCCGGTCATGAAGGCGTCGTGGATCTCGTCCTTGACGATCACCGCGCCCATCGGCACGCAGCCATTGGTCAGGCCCTTGGCGCAGGTGATCATGTCGGGCACCACGCCGAAGGTCTGCGCCGCAAAGGGCTGGCCGGTGCGGCCGAAGCCGGTGATGACCTCGTCGAAGATCAGCAGGATGCCATGCTGCGTGCACAGCTCGCGCAGGCGCTGCAGGTAGCCCACGGGCGGGATCAGCACGCCGGTGCTGCCCGCCACGGGCTCGACGATCAGCGCGGCGATGTTGCTGGCGTCGTGCAGGGCCACGAGGCGTTCCACGTCTTCGGCCAGGTCGGCGCCAAGCGCAGGCTGACCCACGCTGAAGGCATTGCGGGCCAGGTCGTGGGTGTGGCGGATGTGATCCACGCCGGCCACCGCCAGCCCGAAGGTCTTGCGGTTGCCCACGAGGCCACCCACCGAGATGCCGCCGAAGTTGACGCCGTGGTAACCGCGCTCGCGGCCCAGCAACCGGGTGCGCGTGCCCTGGCCGCGCACGCGGTGGTAGGCCAGTGCCATCTTCAGCGCGGATTCCACCGCTTCAGAGCCGCTGTTGGCAAAGAACACCTTGCCCAGGCCGGCCGGCGCCAGTTGTGCCACCCGTTCGGCCAGTTCAAAGGCCTTGGGGTGGCCCATCTGGAAGGGCGGACAGAAATCCATCTCCGCCGCCTGCTGCTGGATGGCCTGCACGATGCGCGGCCGCGCGTGGCCGGCGTTGACGCACCACAGGCCGGCGATGCTGTCCAGGATCTGGCGGCCGTTCACATCCCAGTAGTGCATGCCAGAGGCCTTGGCCAGCAGGCGCGGGGCCTTCTTGAACTGGCGGTTGGATGTGAAGGGCATCCAGTACGCGCCCATGTTGGCGGGCGGCGTGGAGCCTGAGGCTTCGGCCAGGTGCATCAGGGCGGGGTCGATGGCTTTGTTCATGGCGGGCTCCAGCAGCAGCGCCGCAGTGTGGGCGCATGGCGCAGTCTATCCAGTCCCGGCGCCGGACGGCCCGCGGACAGCGGCCAGCTAGGGATTGCCCGGCCGGTGATGGGTCTGCGAAGCTGCAGGCCACGGCCATCGCTATCGATGCTGCCGCTGGGAAAACAAGCAGATGAAGCACGCGGCGGTCGGTTGCTTGATGGGCCTGGGCGGCTGGCTGCTGCTGGCGCTGGTGTGGGCGGGCCTGCTGCAGTGGCGGTTTGAAGCCCCTCTGGCCGAGACCTTGGGTGTTTCCACGTTGGCCGGGCTGATGAGTTATGTGGCGCTGACCCTGCTGCACGCTGCGTGGCAGTCCTGGCGCGAGCGTGCGGCCATCACCAGCGGCCGCGCCGGCACGCCGCCCGCGGACGGCAAGCGCGCGGTGCTGGTCGGCACCATCGAGGCCTTGGGGCCGCTGCTGCGCGCGCCGCTGGACGGCTCAGCCTGCGTGGCCTACGACTACCGCATCACCGAAGACCGCGGCAGCGGGCGCCGCCGCATGATCCTCACGCATTTCAAGGGCACCGGCCTGGCCCCTTGCGAGATCGTGACACGCAGCGGCCGCCACCGGCTGCTGACGGTGCCGGACCTGCAGAGCCGCTCACCGGCGGGGCCTTCTTCAGGCCACGTCGCGGCCTTCGAGCGCTATGCCCGTGCGACCCCCTTCACCGGCTCTGACACCGCGGCCAACGAACTGGTGGCGCGCTGGACTGACGATGATGGTGCCTACCGCAGCGACGTGAGCTACGTGCCGCTGGCGAGCATCGACCTGACACGCTGCATGCTCGCGCAGCAACAGGTGCGAGCGGGCGCCATGGTGTGCGCCATCGGCTGGTATTCAAAGGCGCGTGGCGGCCTGGTGCCTTCTCCCACGTGGGCGGGCAACCCGCGCCTGATCGAAGGCGATGTAAATGAACTGGTGCACACGCTGGGCGCAACAGCCCGCAGGCGTCTGCTGCTGGGGGCTGCCGCCGCGCTGGCCAGCGGCGGCCTGGTGGCCGCCTTTGTCAGCTATTGGCAGGACGAGTGAAACGCCACCGCATGCAGGAGCAGCGTGCTTTGCAGTCTCTCAGGCGTTGCGCCCGTTGAGCAAGGCTTCGCGCTGGCGCTTGGCCGCCGGGTAGATCAGCGACTCTTCCAGCGCAATGTGGTCGCGGTACAGCGCGTCGAACACCGGCACCGCCAGGCGCAGCATGGCCAGGTCGTACCAGTTGTAGCCGTTGGCGATGGCTTCGACCTGCGGGTGCAGTTCGCGCCAGTCTTCTTCCAGCCAGCCGTGGTCTTGTTGCAGGCGGCGCACGTGTTGCACCAGTTCGACATCGCTGCTGGCCAACAGCCCAGGGAAGACATGCTTCTCTTCGTCGGCGTGGTGGTGGGCGCCGGGGCCGTTGAAGAAGCCCAGGATCTCGCGCGCGCTGTCGCGGGCGGTGTCATCCAGGCCACGTTCGTCCAGATGGGCCAGCAGCTTGCTGAAGGATTCGAGCATGGCCAATGCCGCGCGGTGGGCGTTGTCCAGGGATTCGAATTCGCCCAACTGCGGCGTGGTGGGGCGGGTCTGGCGGGCCGGGCGGCTGGCGACGGATGCGCTCATGGCTTGCTCCTGGTGATGGTTGTGATTCTTGGGGTGAAGGTGTCGTGCGACTTGAGCCGGATCAAGGCCGCTGCAGGTGTTGCACCAGCTGTCCGCACAGGTAAGTCCAGACGAAAGTGGCGGCCGCGTGGCTGCTGAGTTCGGCGTGGTCGAAGGGTGGCGCCACTTCCACACAATCCATGCCGACAAAAGGCAGGTCGGCCCATTCTTCCAGCATCGTCAGCACCTGGTTGGTGCTCAGGCCACCCGGCTCGGGCGTGCCGGTGCCGGGCGCGTAGGCCGGGTCCAGGCAATCGATGTCCAGGCTCAGGTAGACGGGCGGATGGCCGTGCTCGGCCAGGCGTTCGCGCACGGCGTTGAGCACAGGGGCCAGCTGTGCCGGTGATTCCAGCCCGCGCAGCGTGCGTGCGGTGAAGATCTGGCCACCGCGCGTGGCGACGTAATCGCGCGCGGCTCGCTCGCCGGCCGAGCGGATGCCGATCTGCGTGAAGCAGGTGTCCAGCACCAGGCCCTCCTGCATCGCTTCGTAGACCCAGGTGCCGTGGCCGCTGGGTTCGCCGAAGTGATCGGTCCAGGTGTCGCAATGCGCGTCGAAGTGAATCACGGCCAGTGGCCGGCCCAGCCAAGCGCGGTAGGCGCGCAGCAGAGCCAGGGTGATGGAGTGATCCCCGCCCAGCCAGGCCATGTGGTGGTGGCGGATGAGATCCGCCACCAGCGGAGCCAACGCAGCACGCATGCCCTCCAGCGAGGTGTTGGGCAGGGGCAGATCGCCCACATCACCCAGGTGGCCCAGCGGCGAGACATTCCACAGCGGGTGGGTGCCGTCGCACAGCATGTGGCTGGCCTGGCGGATGGCACGTGGGGCCAGGCGTGCGCCGGGGCGGTTGGTGACGGCGCCATCCCACGCGATGCCCGCTACCGCGAAGGGCGTACCGGCCGCCGCTGGGCCGGCCTTCAGGAAGTGCGCGTGGGTCTGAAAGGCGAAGGCGGTCATCTGGCGGCGATTCGAAGGCAGTCCCTCCGATCATACGGACCGGTGATCGATGGAGTCTGCACGTGCAGGGTGGGGGTTGAAGTGGCGGGGTGAGGCCGCTCGCAGGCGGCGCCATCTTTCACATCGCGCAATTCGCATTCCGCATCTTGAAAAGTAAACACGTTGCGGCGCAGCAAAAGTTCATCATATGGGAAAAAGTCGTTCCGCATTGAGAAACGCGCGTCTAAGTTATTGATTTTGATGGACCAATTCATGTGTCTTATATAAGACATAAGTCTTCACAGCGCGCGGCCGTGGGTTTACGCTGAGGGTGTTCGTGCTTCGCTTCAACCCCCGTACCGATCCAGGAGCCTTTATGACCCAAGCCACCCGTCAGCAACAAATCGCCGCCCTCGAAAAAGAGTGGGCAGAGA
>Ga0138256_10007798_pt1 | contig 11277 bp, 12 predicted proteins | sample KNB2016incub_MG_FD_105486 | JGI IMG/M metagenome (GOLD analysis project Ga0138256, IMG submission 105486) | Active sludge microbial communities from wastewater in Klosterneuburg, Austria - KNB2014incub_MG | ecosystem: Engineered > WWTP > Activated sludge > Unclassified | place: Austria...
CAGTTCTATAATCCTAAGAGCAATGAGCCGGAGACTTTTATAAGTTCAAAGCTTTTTGATAATGAGATAGAGACGAGAGCGAGGTATTTCGGATTTAAGATCGGAGCTGAGTTCGGAGAACCTTTTTACAGCTTTGAGCCGTTAAAGGTAACTCAGGAAAATATTTTTGAAATATAGAATATTATATATAATAAAAATTCATTTACAAAAAATTAAATTTAAAAATAAAATCAAGGAGATATAAAAATGAATCAGGGTCAAATGCAGGGAATGATGAAGCAGATTAAAAAGATGCAGGAAAAAATGGATAAGATACAGGATGAGCTGGAAGGGAAAACCGTTACGGAAGAGTCCGGCGGCGGTATGGTGAAAGTTACGGTGAACGGAAAGAACATGGTAACAAAGATTGAGATCGAAAAGGAGATAATCAATCCGGAAGATCCGCAGATGCTTGAAGATCTTCTTATCGCAGCTATTAACAAAGGTCTTGAGAGCTCGCAAAAAATGGCAAATGACGAAATGTCAAAAGCGACTTCAGGAATGATCCCGAATATACCCGGATTGAATATGCCGAAATTTTAATCGGAAATATTTATGATAAATATTTCAAACGCTCTAGACAATCTTGTGGATGAATTTTCAAAACTTCCGCAGATAGGTAGAAAGACTGCTATGCGTCTTGCAATGCATATTACCAGACAGCCGAGACAGGATGTGGAAAGATTTTCCAGAGCGTTAACGGAAATTAAAGACAGGCTGAGATTTTGCAGTGTATGCTGCAATATTACTGAAGATGAAGTCTGTAATATATGCAGAGCCGTCAGCCGCAAACCGGGAATCATATGTGTGGTCGAAGAGCCGCAGGATGTATTTGCAATAGAAAAGACAAATGAGTTCAAAGGAAAATATCACGTGCTGCATGGTATAATATCTCCTCTTGACGGTATTGGTCCAAATGACATCCGTATAAAAGAATTACTGGACAGACTCGGCCGCAATGATGAAAATAAAGTCGAAGAGCTTATTCTTGCGCTTAATCCCACAGTTGAAGGAGAGACAACAATACTGTATCTCAGCAAACTTCTTAAACCCCTTGAAATAAAGATCACCCGAATTGCAAGAGGAATTCCGGTCGGCTCCGATCTGGAATTCGCTGATGAAGTTACACTTGCCAAAGCGCTCGAAGGAAGAATCCTAATTTAAATAATTTCCGGATGTGGTATAAAAAATGGTTTTCGGACAGACTTTATCTGGATCTTTACAGTCACAGAAACACGGAGGAAGCCGGACATATGATAGATCTCATTCAGAGAAATATTGATATCCGGACAGGGTCGAAAGTTCTTGACGTAGCTTGCGGTGCAGGAAGGCATTCTCTGCAGCTTGCAAAAAGGGGATTTCACGTAACCGGTTTTGATCTGTCTGAATTTCTGATAAGCGAAGCCAAAAGATCACAGAGGGAAGCGAAGGAAAATAATCTTAAGATGAATTTTCTTATTAAAGATATGAGGAAATTTAATTTCAGAAATTCGTTTGATCTCGCTGTAAATATTTTTACAAGCTTCGGATATTTTGATAATGATGAAGAAAATTTCCGCGTAATAAAAAATGTATCTTCTTCGCTGAAAAAAGGCGGATACTTCGTTTTTGATTTTATTAATTCAGAATTTATAAAGAATAACATTGTATCACGCAGCAAGAATAAGTTCGGCGGGATTACTGTGATTCAGAAAAGAAGAATTGAGAATGGCTTTATTTTAAAAGATATTGAAGTGTTTAAGGGCGGTAAAGTCAGGCATTTTAATGAGATACTGAAGCTTTACGGTAAAAAAGAACTGGTAAAATGTTTTGAGAAGTTTAACTTTGATGTGAAAACATTGTTCGGTGATTACTACGGAAACAAATTCAGCGAAAAAAATTCAAAACGTATTATTATAATTGCGCAGAAGATATAATAAAATACTGATATTATTTTTTGTTTTTTACAGCGGCTGCGGCTTGTTTGAGACAAGGTCCGTTGAACCGCCAACTGAAGTCAGATCCACTTTTACACAACCCACTTCTCCTGATATAGTTTTATCCAATCTGAATTTTGCAATCACGGAAAAAAACCTTGATAACTATATGAGATGTTTTGTTGATTCAAATTTTTCAACAAAGAGATTTCAGTATATTCCCGATGCAGTTTCCCAGACTTCTTATCCCGTATTTTTAAACTGGTCACTGAACAATGAAAGAATTTATTACAGCAATCTCATTTCATTTACAAACAGCAGCTCTTCTTCAAATCTCTTTCTTTCGAATATAAATTTTAACACAGGTATTGATTCGGCTGTTATAGATTCGGATTATATACTTGTTTACAATCACTCCAGACAAAACATTGCTACCGTTTCAGGCGGGAGACTGAGATTTGTAATGAGCCAGGACTCAAGAAGCTTATGGTCTATTCACGGCTGGTATGATTTTCTTAACGAAGATAATGACACTACATGGAGCGTATTGAAAGCAAACATGTTTAACTGAATTAATATGACGGCTGAAATTAAAAATGCATTGTTAATAAAATTTTCACCGGCAATTATTGTTTTACTGCTTGTTTCTTTTTACTCATGCGATAATATTTTCTCCCCAAAACTGGACTCGAACGCTCCGACTTCTATTATTACAGATCAGAAAACTGTTGACGGTGTCTTTCAGAATTTTCAATACGCTTATACTTTTAAGGACACGACTGTTTACGGAAATTTACTTGATGAACAGTTTGTATTTATCTACCGTGATTACAATTCCGGATTCGATATTTCATGGGACAGACCGACGGAGATGAGAACTACAAACGGACTTTTTCAGAATGCTCAGAAACTTGAAGTGATCTGGAATAACATTATTTTTGAAGGCGGGGACTCACTTGTCAAAAATGTAAAGAGAAGTTTTAATCTGACCATTACATTCAATCCCAGCGATGTGATCAGATTAAACGGATTTGCAGATATGAATCTTATAAGAACATCGACAAACGATGTCTGGAAAATAATCAGATGGCGCGACGAAACTTTTTAAAGCGACATTTCAAAAACCAATGCTGAGAATACTTTTCAGCTGATCGATGTAATACCTTTCATATTCAACACCTTTATTCAAAAGATATTCAGTCATAATACTCAGCTTATCGTCGGAAATATCATTGCCGATTATATTCCTGTACTCAGCCGTTAGATTTTCTTTGTTTGTAAGATAAATCAGGCCTGGATCATTTAATGTTTCATTGATCCTGCCGGATGAATAATTATAAATATCCTTGAACAAAGTAAAGTAAAATCCATTCTCATCTTTATCAATTTCATAGGTCTTGTAAATAATCTTTACCGGGAATTTATCTTCTTCAGTGAAATCATATACAAGCGTCTTCCTGCTGTCCAGCCATCCGGTCAGGTCTTCTGATTTAATAACTTTTTTTATAAGAAACTCTTTCATCTTTTGAATATTATCATTGTCATTCCTTACACAGCCGTGTGATAAATTTCTCATCTTTGAATACAGCAGATTATTCTTGTTTGTACCGTGAAAATATCTCAGAGAATTTTGATCATAATGCACTACAAATAAGCCGAGCGGATTTCCTTTGCCCGGAGGCGTTGGACTCAGATGAGCTTTCTTCGGATCGGGATCTTTGTAAAACGGCCAGTTCCTCACCTTGTATGCCTGAAAATTTCCCGTGTAGGTTTTGTCATTTATAGTACCGACCACATTCGGCCAGGTATCAATATAAATTTGTTTTCCATTGAACAGCTGATAAATTCTTGATTTAAATTCCGGAATATTTAGTTCCCATAATATTTTAGTAGAATCAACAAGAAAATTTTCCGGCACATCAAATGACACTTTAAACTTTTCTCCGGATGCTGCCTGATTTAAAGTATCAGAAGTAATTACCGGCACAACTGTTTTTGAGTTTACTATTTCAGACAGATCCTTTTCGGAAATAACCGGAAAACTTTCTCTAATGTGCTGCATAATAATTTCACTGCTGTTAAGAAGATCATCTGTTTCAAAATACATCTTCTCCTTTTTGATCAGATCGGATTTTGTCTGATCTGAATTTACAGGTTCTGAGTTTCTGGCCGTATCCTGAGATACAGCTGCTGAAGAGTATATGAAAATTATTATTAGTATTGTAATAATCTTTGATGAAAAATCAGGTTTCATATTTAAATAAAATTTGAGATTGTTCAGTTAAGTTTAAAAATAAAAAAATTAAGTATGACTGCAAAAGTAACCCAAAGCAAATACGGTATGAGTAAAATTCCGGATGTCCTGGAGATCTTTAAGAAATTTAATATTGTATAAATTATAAGTAACCATAGAACAATTATAATTATCAGAGCGCTTGAGATTGACTGAAATCCGAAAAAAACTATTGACCATAAAGTATTGAATAAAAGCTGAACCATAAAAATATAAAAAGCCTTTTTTACAACGGCATTCTTCAGATCCTCGCGCCAGACAAGAAATAATGAAACTCCCATCATTAAGTAAAGCAGTATCCATACAGGACCGAAGATCCAGTTCGGCGGATTAAAATCCGGTTTTGTTAAACCAGTATACCATCCCGAGATGGAGTCAGCGGTAAAAATTGTTCCGATGACACCAGCCATCTGACAAATAATAATGCTGACTATGAGTTTAATTATATTGGACATTTAAATGTTCCTGTAAAATATTTTAATTCGGTAAATTAATTTGCAGATATAAATTAAAGGCAGATCACATACCTATTGTATGCCATACGGTTTTTAGTTCTGAGAATTTTTCGATCTCTTTCAGATTTTCATTTTCACTGTCATTATACCAGTCGTGATCATTCTTTATAAAATTAAATCGCTTTACATTATTAGCGCAAAGCTCCTGAAGAGCTTTTTTGTCCGTATTTTTATCCGCGCACACATCAATTGCATTCACGTCGAAATGACCTGCAAGATGCGGCGTAAGTTCGATTTTCTTTCCGGTCAGAATATTTATTACTCCAGCCGGGAAGTCGCTGGTAGCTATAACTTCAGCTGCAGATAAAGCCGGCAGCGGTGCTGACTCGTTTGCAATAATTATGCATGAATTTCCTGATGCTATAACGGCTGACAATCTCGATATCAACGGAAGAAAACTCAATATATCGGGAAGTACTATTCCTACAATTCCGGTCGGTTCAGGAATTGAGAAATTAAAATATCCCGCCTGTACCGGATTTACTGATCCTGAAAGCTGTATCCATTTATCGCAGAAACCGGAGAAGTAAACTATTCGGTCAATTGCTTTCTGTACTTCTTTTCTGGAGGCAGATAAATTTTGTTTTGTTGAAATGAATATCTCCTCTTTAAATTGTTCCTTTCTTCCTTCAAGCATCTCCGCTAATCTGTACATGATTTGACCTCTTTCATAAGCGGTCTTTTCGCTCCAAAGCCTGAATCCTTTGCGGGCAGCGACAACGCTGTTACGAATATCTTTTCTGGATGCGCGGGAAATATTACATATTTTTTTTCCGTCTTTTGGATTTACAGCATCAAGAAATCTTTCTGATTCGGTGCGGGTGAATTTTCCATCAATGAAGAGTTTATACATTTTCGGGATTTCAAGTCTTGAAGTCATAAAGTTTAATTAAAAATTAAAAGCAAATCTATAAAAATTTAAGAGAAATAAAAATTGATAACTTATTCAAATAAAAATAATGTTTGAGAGGGTGGAGCTTAGGAAAAACATTGAAGTACGAAACCGTATTCTGTACTGTCAGTAAAAAAACTACTTTAGTGCTTATTTCTGATTAAACTATAACTCAATTTTATATTCTGAACCTGTATCAATATTCAGATCCTATCAGCTAACTCTGTTATTATCCCTTTTACTCTTTTTACAGACGAAGTAAAATACTGACTTTGATCTTTTTCCCTCTGCTTTTGATTTCTGTTATCCTCAGACATTTTATCAGCTACTAATTCCCTCGAAATCAAACCAATTGCACCAAATTCTATCCCGCAGTGAACTGCTGTAATATTCTCAGGAACTATCGAATAGCCTAATACGTCAGTGCCAATCTCCCTGTAAAATCTGGCTTCTGCTTCCGTCTCGCTCTCCGGTCCTGTAATACCGAGATAGACTGATTCATTTATTCTTATCATATTTTCCTGAAAAACTTTATAAATATTCTTATACATACCTTTGTCATATGCATTGCTCATATCAGGAAATCTAATTCCGAGAGTCTCATCGTTTTTACCTATTAACGGATTATCTCCCATCAAATTTATATGATCATATATTAGTGCAATTTCGCCGCAGCTGAATCTTGGATTTAAATGCGCTGTCTCATCGATGGAAAGGATTTTTTTGATCCCGAGAAATTTTAATACATAAATCCTGTGACCGATTGACCTCATATCCGTTCCGTCAAAATATTGCGGTCTTCCCATTAAGATAAGAACATCTCTTTTTTTGGTCTTTGCAAAAATTATCTTACCTGCGGATTTCGTGTTTTCAGTTTCTGTGAATCTAGGTATGTCAGAATAATTTAATTCTCCGAGTTGTTTAAACTCTTTTGCAATCTCGTGTAAGTTACCGGATATAATGCATATTTCCGGCTTGAATCTTTTTGGAAATCTGCTCCTGATTATATCTGAAGACAGTTTAATCTTTTCGGATTGTTCAGTCATTTCTGAATATTAAATTGAAATATTTCTGTGAATAAAATTATAATTTTGCCGCTAAATTTTTTATGAGTAATGTAAGCTTCGGTTCTGCAATCCCAGCTGCTTCAAGTATGTCCTTTAATATTGCGACTTCAAGAGTATCAGGAAATCCTTTATCAGTAATAATTGATAATCCCAGTACTTCCATTCCGAGATTGCTTGCAACTAGTGCTTCAGGTATTGTAGACATGCCGACAGTATCTCCGCCCATTCTTCTTATCATTCTGTATTCAGAAACTGTCTCAAGATTTGGTCCCTGTACCGGAACATATACTCCTTTCTGAATGTATATCCCGCTTTCGAGCGCTGTCTGTTCTGCTAACTCAATTAATCTCTTCGAATAAATCCTGCTACCGTCGCTATAATTCATCTGTTTCCCTTTTAACGGCGTATTAAATAATAAATTTATATGCGAAGTCATTATCATCAGATCAGCCTTATTAAATTTCGGATTCAATGCGCCGCAGGCATTTGATGCGATTAGGTTTTTTACTCCCAGAGAATTCAAAATGTATATCGGGAATGTAACCTCATCCATTGTGTATCCTTCATAATAATGAAATCTTCCCTGCATCGCAACAATATTTTTCCCGGATAATTTTCCAAAAATTAATTTGCCTGTATGAGATTCAACAGTAGATACTGGAAAATGCGGTATGTCGGAATAATCTATTTCAAGCTCTATATCGATGTACTTAACTAACCCGCCAAGTCCTGTGCCGAGTATTATTCCGGTCTCAGGTATGTTTTTGTATAATTTACTTAAATGTGTAATCGCTTCGAAATGTTTACCGGTCATAATATTGGAGATGGCTATTCCGAAAAGTCAGAGTTTGCAGTGTTAATGGAAATTTTTTTCATGACGTTAGTTTTTTCCTCTACGGGAAGATCTTCTGTCGACTCATTTTCATTCTCATGTTTTGCAAGTTCCATTTTGTAAATATTTCGTGACTTTACGAATTCATCCATCTCATTAAGTTTTTCCATAAAGAAAAGTTTAACGTCTTCTACAAGTTTGTCGTTTCTTAATTTTAATTCCTCAATCTCGTGCTTCCTTGTCATTATTTCCTTTTCGGAGTCCTGAAGGCTTTTCTGTGCGTTAAGCTCTGCTTCTCTTACTATATTCTCTGCTCTTTTCTTTGAAGTTTGAATTATCTCATCCGAAAGGTCCTGTGCTTTTACAATTGCTTTCTGAAGTGTTGTTTCATTTTCTTTATATACTTCCAGATCAGATTTAATGGTCTTTAACTGTTCAAGCAATACCGTATTCTCTTCAAAAAGTCTTTCATAACGAAGGCTTACTGTTTCAAGAAAAGCATCTACCTCATTAATGTCATAACCGCGGAATGTTTTTTTGAAATCTGTCTTTTTAATTTCTTTCGGAAGTATTTTGTCGCTCATTTTTTAAAAAAAAATTATATATGTCTTTAAAATTAAATTGCTATTGAACCGGGTTTATTCTCTCCCCGAATATTGCACTGCCTATTCTCAGCATATTGGATCCTTCTTCTATCGCTATGTCAAAATCATCTGTCATTCCCATTGATAAATATTTGAAATCGGGAAATTCAGGTTTTATCCGGTCATGCAGCTCTTTCAGCGTTCTGAAATTGCTTCTGATTTCATCCCTGTCATCAGTCATCTTAGCAATTGTCATCAGTCCTTTTACATTAACGTTTTCCAACAGTGATATTTGTTTACAAAGTCTTTCGGTCTCATCAGGCGCTGCTCCGAATTTTTGTTCTTCTTTGCTCGTGTTAACCTGAACAAGAATATCAATCTTTCTGTTAATTTTTTTTGCTGTATTGTCAATGACTTCAGCCAGATTATATGTATCCACAGACTGAATTAGATGAATAAAAGCAATAATATCCTTCACTTTATTTGACTGTAGGTGTCCTACCATATGCCAATTTATCTTTCCGCTGTACTGAAATGATATATTATAGTACTTGTCCCTCATTTCCCGGATTTTATTTTCTCCGAAATCTAAATGACCTGCTGAATTCAATTCTATGATACGCGTAAAAGGAAAGGTCTTGCTTACGGCGACTATAGTAATTTCATCGGGATTCCTCCCGCATCTTTCACATACTTCCCTGATTTTTTCCTTTAGCGAAGAATAATTTGATAAAATCTTCATAATATGTGCAAATATACTTTTATTAAAATAGTTTTTCAATTTAGAAAATTGAACAGCTTAATTTTTCCTGATGAATTTCCGTAATTCAGTATCAATCACTATTAAGTCATAAATTCAATATTTACTTCAATATTTTAAATAAATTATATTCACTTATCGGATTATGTAATAATGATAACTGCTTTCATTATTTATTTTCATCTAATTGAGGATGAAAAAAAGTAATGAATTAATTCTTAAAATAGACTATTTTTAAGCCCAATCTAATTAAGTGTATAGATAGAATTTATTGAAAAGAGATCACCTTCCTTCAGAAGCGTGGTATAAAATCTTTTTTAAAAATTATTTTTAGATTTGATCTGATTTTTTTAAAAAGAATAATACAGCTTTATAATTTAACCGGTAATTTATATTGTGAAGTGAATTTATCTAAATTTCGAGATAATCATATACAATAACAATCACAGCAGTGTAATTATTATTTATTATATTAAAAAATTAATATTGAAATACAATTTTACTGAAATAGAAAAAAAGTGGCAGAAGTATTGGGAAGAAAATGAAACTTTCCGGACACCTGATTTTGTCAAACTTGATAAAAGTAAACCGAAGTATTACGTTTTGGATATGTTCCCGTATCCGAGCGGAGACGGTCTGCATGTAGGTCATCCCGAAGGTTATACCGCTACTGACATTATTGCCAGATACAAAAGAATGAAAGGTTTTAATGTTATGCATCCTATGGGCTGGGATGCTTTCGGTCTGCAGACGGAACAGTACGCCATCAAAACAGGAATTCATCCGAAGATAAGGACAATTGATTGCATCAACAGATTCAGGGAACAGCTAAAATCCATAGGTTTTTCATACGACTGGAAAAGAGAATTAAGCACTGCCGATGAAAGTTATTTCAAATGGACTCAATGGATCTTTCTGAAAATATATAATTCATTTTATGATAAAAATGATAACAAAGCAAAAAATATCAGTGAATTGAAAATTCCTGAGGGACTCTCTGCAAAAGAAAAATTTGACTTTTTGAATTCTTACAGAATGGCATATCTTGCGGAAGTGCCTGTCAACTGGTGCCCTGAGCTTGGCACTGTCCTGTCCAATGAAGAAGTACCTGATCAGCTTGAAAAAGGTTTTACGGTTGTAAGAAGAAAAATGAAACAATGGAATATGAGAATTACTGAATATGCAGACAGACTTTTGAATGATCTTAATGAACTTGACTGGCCGAAAAATGTAAAAGAAATTCAAAGAAACTGGATTGGAAGAAGCGAAGGTGCTACAGTAAAATTTAAAATTATAAATCCGGAAACGAATAATGAATTTGAAATAGAAGTTTATACTACAAGACCTGATACTATTTTTGGAGTAACTTATCTCATTCTGTCTCCTGAACATAAATTTGTGAATGACATTACTGTAAGATCTGAAAAAAATAAAATTGAATCTTACATAAGAACAGCTGAACGGAAATCGGATCTCGAAAGGACAGAACTTTCAAAAAATAAAACCGGTGAATTTACAGGAGCATATGCTCTCCATCCATTAACTGATGAAAAAATACCGGTGTTAATTTCTGATTATGTTCTGGCTAGCTATGGGACAGGAGCTATTATGGGTGTACCCGGTCATGATGAAAGAGATAATGAATTTGCTAAAAAGTTTGATCTGCAAATAATTCCCGTAGTGTTACCGGAAAGTATTTCAGATGATGAAAAGAATTCATTTCTTGAAAACACAAAAAATGGAAACGAATGCTTTTTCGGAGAAGGCATTTCAGTCAATTCCGGTTTTCTGAACGGATTAAAATCAGGTGAAGCAATAAATAAGATAATTGAATGGCTGGAAACAAATCAAAAGGGAAAGAGATCAGTAAATTTTAAACTCCGGGACTGGTTGTTCTCAAGACAAAGATTCTGGGGTGAACCATTTCCGATAATTCATTTTGAAGATGGTACTTTTGAAGACATAGATGTATCTGAACTGCCTCTGACACTTCCTGATGTTGGTTCTTATAAACCAAGCGGTACAGGCGAATCACCACTTGCTACTATAGATGAATGGGTAAATACAGTTGATATTGATTCAGGCAGAAATGCAAGACGCGAGACTAATACAATGCCGCAGTGGGCGGGTTCATGCTGGTATTTTCTCAGATATCTTGATCCTGAGAACACTAATGTATTTTGTGATAAGGAAATAGAGAAATTCTGGATGCCGGTGAATTTATATATCGGCGGACAGGAGCATGCCGTGCTGCATCTTATTTATGCAAGATTCTGGTACAAGGTTTTGTTTGATCTTGGTTATGTAAATTATAAAGAACCAATTTCAAAACTTTTTAATCAGGGAATGATACTCGGCGAAGACGGTGTAAAGATGAGC
>Ga0138256_10007799_pt1 | contig 11277 bp, 6 predicted proteins | sample KNB2016incub_MG_FD_105486 | JGI IMG/M metagenome (GOLD analysis project Ga0138256, IMG submission 105486) | Active sludge microbial communities from wastewater in Klosterneuburg, Austria - KNB2014incub_MG | ecosystem: Engineered > WWTP > Activated sludge > Unclassified | place: Austria...
AATGATTTGCACCTTATGTCCTTTTACCATCCGTTGCTCTTTCCGCATGGTACCAGTAAGGTTAGGTAACGCATAATGGCCCAGCCGCATCTCGGTAACCGAATCTGCACTGATCCGGTCGACGCGGAGTATTCCACCCGGCAAAGGGATGTCTGCCAGTTGTAAACGGATACTGGGATGTGTTTCAACTGCAGCATCCCGGTAATAAATTCCTTTCTCAAACTTCTTAAATGCATATAAGCGTAAAGGTTCCCATTCATCTTTCTTATTCCGGAAAATATAATTCATCGCCACCACCCCTTCTGCACTATCGGACTGCCAGGGGAAAGCGCTGTTGTAAGATAGCCGGTTATAATTCTCACTGGCCCTGAAGGGTTCATTGGCCCCGATGGCTTTTACATTACACCAGGCCCGGATCTCTGCGGCTCCAATATTGGGATAGTCCGTGATCAGGATATGCGAACTATCCTGGAATTTGTTATACACCTGCCCTTTCTTCATTTCCTTTTCCCAGGGACCTTCATTTTCAACAGCGGACCAAAACGGATTGGTCGCAGGCAACAACAGGGAAACAAAGGCTTTGCCCATCCAGTACACACTTCCCCGGCAGCTGTAGGACTGAACAGCGGGTTCAAAAGCTCCATAGAAACCAAGAGTTGGAACATTGTCCTTCATGAAGTCCGGGTGCTGCAGAAACTGAAGTAAGACCCCGGAAGAGATCCGGCGCATCCATCCATAATTGGCAGACGGATCATTCTCGAGCCCCATTAACGACAATGGTGCTACTGAACCAATACGATATGTCATACTCCGCCCCCACATTACCATCTTGCCATCACGTCCAAAGAGGTAAGGATAATTGTCCTTTACTTCGCTGAAATTTTTCATGAATTTTGCTGCATACTCCGGGTAATACTTTTTCCCAAAATATTCCGCCCACACAGGTCCATACATTTGAAAAGCCCACATACTGTAATAATCGTAGGCCGGGTTATCATTGTACCAGCCATTACCCCGGTAATGTTCGAGTGATTTATCCAGGTACTCCTTCAATAATTGCTCATTAACCTCATACCCATGCGCTTTGAAAAAACTCAGTACGAAAATGTTGAAGAACTTCCAGTTGGAAGGCACGGTCTTTCCATCCCCGTAACTGATCATGGTAGCGGCCAGGGCATCCTGCTGATATTTCGTTAACGGTTCAAAGAGTATTTCCGGTATATAAAACATGGAAACCGCCAGTGCCCCGAATTCCACAAGGATCTGATTCGGGCCTCCTCCTTTTGCCTGTGGTTTTATATAAGTGGGGCTGGACGGATCCAGTAGTTTCAAAATATGATGACGGTAATAATCGGCAACCTTGATATTGTTTATCACCAGGCCCGGATGTTCTTTCAGTAAAGGTGCCGCCATGAACAAGGTACGGCAAAGACCCTCCAATTTCTCAGTTGGTATCTGGCTGGCCGTTCTGGGATAAGATTTTCCGGGTTGCTTCGGAAACTGCATCGGGTCTTCCATCCGCTTTACATAACTGAATGCTCCCTCTAATAAGTATAAAGCGGCGTCCTTCCAGTGTTTACGGGTCACCCCGGTAAATGGGCTCTTGACATAATCCGGCTGATCTACCTTGAAAACCGTACTTCCATTTATTGTTTGTATATAATCCGGTGGCATCGAAATTGTAGTTTGCGCTGACACCTGTTTTAATGTAGCCACTAAAAAAATGGCTATCCATAGTTTCCCGATTATCCTTCTACTCATCGCTAACTGTATTAGAACTTACAACTTATAACTTATAACTTACAACTTAAAGCTTACCACTCATACACCCGCACATAATCCACTTCCAGCCGCTGCGGAAATTTTGTACCTGACGGATCTCCGCCATTATCGCCCCCAATCGCCAGGTTGATTAGCATATAATGTGGCTGACGGAAAGGGTTAAATCCGGTACCATCCCGGTTGACCAGTGAATCAAGTGGCACTTTATTCAGCAAAAGTTCATCACAATACAAAGCGATAAACTCGCTGGTCCAATCCATACGCCACACATGAAACTGTGCGGCCCATGCTTCTGCACCCAATGAATCAGTGGAAAGTGTATTGCTGAACCAATGTGCTTTTTTATCAACAGCAAAGCAGGCGATATTGGCCAGTAACTTACCCCGGTAATATTCCATGATATCGATCTCCCCGTTGGCAGGCCAGGGTTGCTTTATACCCAGCGTCCACCAGGCGGGCCACATACCCGGACTGATCCCGATCTTCGCCCGCATTTCAAACCGGCCATATAACCAGCTCTGTTTACCCCGTGTCAACAAACAGGATGAAGTATATTCAATATGTTCCCGGCTTTTTCTCCAGTCATTGCCGTATTTATCAAACCTGGGATTGGACTTGTGCTCCTTTCTCGCTTCAATCACCAGCAGCCCATGCTCACAAAATGCATTCTCCGGCTGATACCATTGTAACTCGTGATTGCGCACAAATCCATTTTCGTAATTCCAGTTGACCGTATCCGGGTTCCCGTTGGTATTGAATTCGTCGGACCAGACCAGCCGGTAGCCGCTGGTGTCAGTTACGGTCACGCTAGATGCCGCTGCCATTGACTGAAAAAGGACAATCAAGAGTAGCGGCAGCTGAATAAAAGAAGTCAGGTTTTTCAACAGGCTGATTATTTATCCAATAAACGGATGATATAACTATAACTGTATTTTTTATCCCGCAACCGGTACTCCTCGTGTGGCAGAGCCCCCCAGCTGTCATCACCTCCTACTCCTCGTTGTAATAGATCAATATTCAGGTAAACATTGTTATCCGGACGCAGATCGGATGGATGCTGTTGCTTTTTGGTCATTCCCGGATCAAGGCTCTCTGTGGAGTAATTCAATGCACTGAAACATATTGGCTGTACTCCTTCTATACGGTAACCCTGTCCGGAAGCTGACTTCAAAGTCAGCCAGCGGACATCGGTTTTATACCCGTTTTCCTGCGGGCGGATATAATTTGCCGTAAACTGATCCTTTACCAGTCCGCTGTATTGTCCGAGGAAAGAAGCCGTTTTACGATCGGTATAATTCTCCCATGGACCACGGCCATAGTAGGTCAATAGATTATATTCAGGTGCTAACTGCGTACGCATACCAAAACGAGGCATTTCAGGCAAATCCCTCCCTGTAAGATCGAGGGAAGCCGTAACCCGTATCGCACCATCATTCATCACGAGGTAATCAACTGTATACGGCACCGCTATTCCCGTAAGTTCATACTCCACTTTTACACCCAACCCATCCGGCCCGGGTTCACTAACCGTTACGGATTTTACTTTGCGGGACTGGTGCGCAGAACGCCAGATTCCCAGGTTGGAAGGCATGCTATTACCAAAGTCATTATCTGTCGGGGCTCTCCAGAAATATGGTTCCGGGAATCGGGACAGTTGTGTTCCGTTACTGGTTTTATAATTACGTAAAGCACCGGTACGGGTATCAATTTCACCGGAAACAAAGCCCGCCTGAAAACTGATTTTATCGGTAGCATGGATCAGAGAAAGTTTACCGACAGGAGCCGTGGTGGTACTGAAATAATCCCCACTGAGTTTAAACTCTTCCCGGGCGATTTCATGACCTTCAGTCAACATTTCTGTCGCAGCGGATTTACTGATTAACGCATATACCTGAATGAAATACTCACCGGGCTGCATTGATTTATCTGCAGGCACAGAAATGGCAACCTCCTGTTGTTTGCCGGCAGCTGCACTGACAGCAAATGTTTCACGATGTACTTCCTGCCCGTTCCGTACTAATGTCCAGTAGAAAGCATATTTCTCCAGCGAATTAAAGCCAAAATTATTTTTTACAATGATCTCCCCTTTACTGATATCTTTTGCTACAAAACGGATATCCTGGTAAACTTTCTTCACTTCATATAAACCCGGATGCGGTGTCCGGTTGGCCGCAATCAGACCATTGGCACAGAAGTTTTCATCATTCAGGTAATTATAGCTGCCCAGATCTCCACCATAACCCCAGAAAACAACTCCGCTTTTATCGGTTTGCTTAAAGCCCTGGTCTACCCAGTCCCATATAAACCCACCCTGCATATGCGGACTGGATTCTATTATATCAAAATATTTCTGGAAATTACCGTTGCTGTTCCCCATCGCATGAGAAAACTCACACATGATATAAGGTCGTTGTTTTGTCTTGTCATCCGCATAGGATTTCATATCATGGATACGTGGATACATCGGACAAACGATATCGGTATTCGCATTTTCAGCCGCTTGTTCAAACTGCACCGGGCGGGTATTATCCCTTTCTTTGATCCACTTGTACCCTTCATAAAATACCGGACCATTGCCACATTCGTTGCCCAATGACCAGATGATTACTGAAGCGTGATTCTTATCCCGTTCCACCATCCTCCGGTGTCGGTCCAGATGAGCAGGCGCCCATTCCGGCCGGTAAGCCACGTGTGCACCCGGATTAAAACGGGCCTGCTTTTCCGCCCCCATCCCATGACTTTCAATATTGGCTTCATCCACCAGGTATAAACCGTACTCATCACAGAGTTTATACCAGAGCGGATCATTGGGATAATGGGAAGTACGTACCGCATTAATATTAAACTGCTTCATCAGCTGAATATCTTTCTTCATCAGGGCCAGTGTGGGTACATGACCCAGCACATCATCATGCTCATGCCGGTTGGTGCCATGGACCATTACCCGCACTCCATTGACCAGCAGTTGCGCGTTTTTTATTTCCACGGTCCGAAAACCAATCCGGCTGCCAGTCAGTGCCACGGTTTTACCCGTTTCGTCCTTTAATTCAATCATACATTGATAAAGGGCCGGTGATTCCGCACTCCATTTACGTGGATTCTTTACAGTGCCCGTAAAACTGATAGACTGGATACTATCTGTATTCCTCGAAAATTTCTTTTGCTGCCTGAAAACTTCTTTTCCTTCAGCATCAATAATAGTAATCTCAACCGCCCCTTTCTGCTGAACTGCTGCTTTAAAAGCACGAAGCTTTACATCGGCGTTGAAAACACCATTGGTATACTTTTCATCCAGTCCGGCTTTAATAAAGTAGTCCCAGATCGTCAGTTTCGGCATGGCAAACAGAAACACATCTCGTTCTATACCACTGATCCGCCAGAAGTCCTGGTCTTCCAGGTAGCTGCCATCATGCCAGCGGATCACCTGTACGGCAAGAAGATTTTTCCCCGGCCGGACAAAAGAAGTGATATTGAACTCTGCAGCGGTCTTTGACACTTTACTCATACCCACTTTCTCTCCATTCACATATATGAACGCGCAACCGGTGATCGATCCAAAATGAAGGATAATCTCTTTGTCGTTCCAACCTGCAGGCACGATAAACTCACGGCGATAAGTACCCACCGGATTGTCTTCACCCACAAAGGGCGGATTCTTCGGGAACGGGTAAGTGATATTGGTATAAATCGGAACACCATAGCCCTGTAACTCCCAGTTAGAAGGCACCATAATATCCTTCCAGTGACTGTCATTGAGTTCCGGTTTATAAAAATCCTTTATCCGGTCCGCTACTTTCGCTGTATAATTGAATTTCCAACTACCATTTAACGATTGATAAAAAGGAGATGTCGCAAAATCGTCTTTGAGGACTGAAGCTTTATCAGGATACAACATAAACGACGCGTGCGGGGCTTCCTTATTGACTTCATACAAGAGTGGATTTTCCCAGTCATTAACGGTGGATTGGGCCAGCAGCCCCGGAACATTGCTGATGCCGAAGAGGACGGCCAGGATAAATTTTCGAATCATAACGGGTCTTTATTAAAGTAACTAAAGTTATTACTGAATAAACCCTGATGTAAAAACAACAGGGTTGTTTGCTTATGCTTGCTATATGACAACCACTTACACATCCCGTAAGCCGGGCCGGTGTAAGTATAATCTGAAAGAACTAGTTGATCAGGCATGTACCGGTTCCCTTTTCTTCATCAGTTCGGTTCCATTTTCGACCGAAACGACATAATCAGTCAACGGCAATCCCGTGGCTATTTCATAGGCAGGCCGCAGAGAATCAACGAGTTTTTCAATGGCCTCTTCCTTAACTATATTAATCGTGCACCCGCCAAAACCACCACCCATCATCCGGGCTCCCACTACATCCTCATTTCCTTTTACGGCCTCCACCAGGAAATCCAGTTCCGGGCAACTGACTTCATATTGTTTACTCAGCCCTTCATGGGTTTCAAACATTTTTTTTCCAAGTGACCGGATATCCCCATTCCTGAGATCCCGGCAGGCCTGTAACAGGCGATGGTTCTCCTCCACCACGTACCGGCAACGCTGATAAATAAGTGGATCACGGTCCTTCACAAATCTATCCAGCATATCCACGGATACATCTCTGAGTGCGTCTACAAAAGGCAATTTTTCTTTTACCCAGGCCACCCCTTGTTCACATTGTTGCCGCCTTGTATTATAAGCTGAGGAAGAAAGGCGGTGATTCAGATTGGTATCTAAAAGTAACAATTTATATCCTTTCAGGTCCAGGGGCAGATATTCATAGAAAAGGCTACGGCAATCGAGATTGATAACCTGATCCTTCTTTCCAAACAGCGAAGTGAACATATCCATCACCCCGCATTTTACACCGGCAAATTCATGCTCGGCCTTTTGAGCTATATGCGCCATTTCCGCTTTGGAAAGATGCAGTTCAAAAAGCTCATTCAGGGCAAACAGGGTGGCGCATTCCACAGCAGCGGATGAGGAAAGCCCAGCCCCGATTGGAATATCACCGGCCAGCAAAAGTGTAAATCCTCCAATGGTGATTCCAGATTTCTGTAACTGATCGGCCACCCCGAGAATATAATTGGGCCAGTGGATGTCAGTAGGTGTCAGGGTAGTCAATGCCGTATCATACCTGGCGTGATAGTCCTCTGCAAATAACAAAATCCGGTTATCAGTTCGTCGGGTAACCGCTACCCAGGCTGCTTTATCAATGGCGGCCGGCAGTACAAAGCCTTCATTATAATCTGTGTGCTCGCCGATTAAATTGACACGGCCCGGGGAACGGACCACCAGGGGTTCAGCAGGATCGTCAAACAATCCGGTAAAACGCTCAGCCATACTGTCTGCATTCAGTTTCATTGCTGTTTATTTCCGCTCCAGGAAGCGGTATCTTTCACAGGCGGCCAGCAGAAAAGCGCCGACCCCGAAATTAGATGTCGAATCCTTATCCACTACCTGACCCGGAATAGCTCTTTCGCCAATGGGTTGAACATATCCGATCTTTCCATCGGGCTGAAGAGCCACCTTGCGTAAAAAATTCCATCCTTTCTGAGCAACCGGTAAAAAAGCAGAACGATCCAGGTATCCGTTGTTGATACCCCAGAAATACCCATATGTAAAGAAAGCCGTGCCACTGGTCTCATAACCGGGAGCCTGGGCATTATCCATAATACTACGTGTCCAATAGCCTTCCGGTTGCTGATACTGCTTCAGCGTTTCTGCCATCTGCCTGAAAGTCTGCATGTATTCTTCACGGTGCGGATCGGTGACCGGCAGATCCTGCAGTACTTTGGCCAAACCCGCAAAGACCCAACCATTGCCCCTTGCCCAGAAATCTTTTTTCCCGGTTGCCGTACTATGCCGTGGATAAACGTACCTGGCATCCCGGAAATAGATATGTTCCGTACTGTCGTACATAATGCTGTTCGCATAGGTAAACCAGCTATATAATTTATCCAGGTATACCGGATCACCGGTAATTTTATACATCTTCACCATCACCGGCATTACCATATACAAGCCATCCGCCCACCACCAGTAATCATTTCTTCCGGATTTCACCTGGTACCCCATCACTTCTTTTGCCCTGGCAACTTTAAACTCCGCCGGATTCAATTGGTAGAGATCAATATAGGTCTGGAAACAGATCTGCCAGTCCCCAAACAACACATACTCAGGTTTTTCACCATAACTGTATTTCCATTCGGAAGGATTGGCAGCAGTGGCTCCTTTCCAATCATTTTTCACAGCCCAGGCTTCAGAATATTGACGATACGTTTCATCACCGGTCAATTTTACCACTTCCATATTGCCGGTATGATAAGCGGCATTATCCCAGAAGGCACGTCCGTGTTCCGGATTATTGGATTGCCAGTAACGGTTGACAGCATGAATGGTGGACAGTACAGCAGCCGCGTTCTCCTTTTCAGCTGTCAGGTGGCCGGGTGATGAACAGGAAGATGCCAGTAGTCCGGCTATGAACAAAAAAGTCGTATGTAAATGTATAAGTCGCATTTTTTTAAAAATGACATTCCAGGACTTTGACCCCGGAAGGTGGCTGTTTCATCACGCCTTCCGCGTCGGCCTGGAATACAGGTTGTACAAATAAATGCAGTATATTTTCTCTTTTCCAAAGATCAGTATCATAGGAAGGTTCCCAATCTCCGGTGGAACCTCCCGGAAGGTCAGTGATATGCCATTTCATTTTCTTCTTTAATTGCGCGGACACGACTGAAACAACGGCTCCCCTGTCTTCATCCCGGAAGATCAGGGCGGCGAAATTTTTTCTTCCCCTTTGCCAGGCGATCACCTGCGGTCGGGATACCGGGATTTTTCTAGTACCCTGTCCGCTGAGTGAAAATTTTGTTTTCCGGAAAGCCAGATCCATCTGTTTCCATTGATTACTGGTCCGATAAACCAACTGATATTGCGGCAGGTCACCTTGCCCTTTCCAGTAAGAAGCTATAAATATTTTTCCCTTGCCATCCACATACATAGAAGTCTGGTTGATCAGTTCACTTCGCTGGGGAATGGTGCAGATGATTTCGGCAGAAGCCTGCGTAACAGGAATAGCATATTTTTCCCCGGTCGATTTTTCCCAGGTTTGTCCGCCATCTTTTGATACTGCGTAGCAGAGGTCATGGTTGCTGGCCACATCCGGACTTTCCCGCCATACCCATGAAATATGAATAGCGCCATTCAAATCCACACAAGCCTGCCAGTAAGCATTTCTTTTACCTTCCCCGCTGATGAGGTTATGCTGTAATCCGGTCCATTTTTTAGCCGCTGGATTATACGTATTGATGACCAGGTTACCGTTACCGGAACTTCCATCCCGGTAAAAAAATAATAGCCGGCCATCAGGCTTCCGGTAAAATTCAGGATAGGTAACATTGGATTCATACTGACCAGTCATGGGCATTTCATCAGTTAACTCAAGGGAAAACGGTTGCAGACTCCGGCAATACCGAAGCCGGTTACCATGATGATCCCAGGCCATATGCAGGTAACCTTCTCCATCCAGTGCGATACTGATACTGCGGTGAGCATCGGTTACCTTGCCCTTATAAGCTGTTCTTTTTAACTCCCAGGTACTGTCGGCTATATTACGTTTCCCCAGCATTACATATCCGTCAGCGTCATAATAACTGATAACCTGGAAACCATTTATACTGGCCAGTGAATTTTTACGGAAAACGACCGCATTGACTGAATTACCGGCCCAGCCTTCCCCGGCTGGTATGACCCGTTTCAAAACGGGTTTACCTGCTTGTCCGGACAAGGTGCCGGTTAACAGTAAGAAGAATATAGCTACTATAAATTTGTTCACCATCACAGGAGAAAAGTAAATAGTTATCAGAAGCCGCCAGCCTTAATACCTCATTGTAAATTTACCAGATTTTAAGGAAGGCCGGTTGTAAAAACAACCGGCCCATTTGCTATGACGACTGCTTATGCCGGATTAATAGCCCGGGTTTTGTTCCAGTACCGCGTCCTTATTCAGGTTGATTTCGGAGAGCGGAATCGGAAGCAGCAGGTTTTTACTGCTGATACCCAGTACAGGATTTATGGTTTGTGTATTGTAAGCGGTGGTACGGGTAACCAGTTTGCCGGTACGCATCAGGGTCATTCTCCTGTTTTCTTCAGCCAGCAATTCACGGGCACGTTCATCCAGGATAAAATCAAGGGTGATCTGTGAACCGGTAACCTGGCTTGCATTGGCCCGGGTACGGAGTACATTGATTGTGGTGGCCGCCCCATTCGGATTACTCTGGTTTAATTGTGCTTCTGCTTTGAGCAAATAGGTTTCACCCAACCGCATTAGCATAAAGTCTTTGATCATCGCAAAACCAAACTCATCATTAGGATTGAATTCATACCATTTGGTGGTATGCGGACAGATTTTAAAAACGGTATCAGCGCCGGTGTAAGGCACGGGTTGTCCATAGAGCGGACTGGTCGGGTTGTTATAATAGAACTTACGACGCAGGTTATACTGGGAATTGCGCATATCCGCTGTTTCATACAGATCATAAATCACCCAGTTAGTCAGCCGCATCCGGGCAATCCCGCGTCCTCCCAGTGAATCACAAAGTTTCATACCACTAATCTGATAATAAGCAGCACCCCAGTTACGACGTTGTTGCGGATTGTTAGTGATCCCTCCGGGAATATTGGTTGGATTTTCCTGTTCCATCACCCAGATGGCTTCTTTGTTGCCCTGGTAACGGCGTTGGTTGCCATACCAGAACATATCATTAAACGGATCACCGGCCTGTGTGGCTTTAATGCCAAAACGGGTGTTGTTCAAAGCGAATTTTCCACTGTTAATAATCAGATCGCACTGTGCTTCGGCCAGTGCAGGTTTACCGGCCCGGATATAAACTTCCGCCAGCAACTGCATGGCCTGGTATTTATTGGCACGGGCGGTAGGTTTTCCATTGGCATTGGTTCTTGAATTAAATCCCCCGGGCTCCGGCAGATTGGCCGCCGCATACAACAGATCCTCAATGATCAGGTTGTTGACGCTGTCAATCGGGGCACGGGTGAAATCTGTTTTAGGTTTGGTCAGGGGGTCCCGCTGGATGGGTACGCCGCCAAAACAAGTAGCGAGAATATTATATGCATAGGCCCGGAAGAAACGGGCTTCACCATTCAGGCTTTTCTTATTGGCGTCTGACATCCCGGCCAGGTTCGGATCTTCCGCATTCCTGATAATGATGTTGGCATTATTGATCATGCGGTAAGACCAGCCCCAGGTAAAGGAAGCCGCTCCATCCGTATTGATCAGCTGGTTGTAATCATAATAAGGTACTTCAATCCCTTGCTTCTGGCTGGGTGGCACAAAAGCGATATCCGTACCGGCGTGCCATACACTGGGCCATCCCTGCGGATCACTGTAACTGAAAAAGGTACTGAGATGATTATATAAGCCCACGGCGGAGGCTTCAAAGCCGAGGGAGTCGGTCAGGGTTACCGGCGAATAGCTG
>Ga0138256_10007800_pt1 | contig 11276 bp, 6 predicted proteins | sample KNB2016incub_MG_FD_105486 | JGI IMG/M metagenome (GOLD analysis project Ga0138256, IMG submission 105486) | Active sludge microbial communities from wastewater in Klosterneuburg, Austria - KNB2014incub_MG | ecosystem: Engineered > WWTP > Activated sludge > Unclassified | place: Austria...
AGCATCCGCTCGCCGACGAGCCTGCCCAGGTAAGCCCCGGCGACGAGTCCGAGGATGGCGACGATTGCGTACTCGAAGGCGAGGAGCTGGACGACCTGGCCGCGGGAGAGGCCCATCGCCCGGAGTACCGCGAATTCTCCCCGGCGACGCTGGACGGAGACCCAGAGTGACACGAGCAGCGCGGCCGCTACCAGCAACAGCACCGCGCCAAAGGCGATGTAGAGGATTCCGGCGCCTCCCGCAGCGATGAGCGGGTTCCGCTCGAGCGACTCGAGCTGGCTCTGCTGGTCGTACATCTCTTCCAGGGAAAACGGCGCTTCGCTGAGCGCGCGTTCCAGGGCCTCGACGTCCGCGCCTGGCTCGAGGGCGAACCAGGCCTCGTTGATCCCCGGCGCCTGGATCACGTCGACGATGCCGATCCACGAGAGGAGGTGGTCGCGGTTGAAGATGACGGCGGGACCCTGGGATGTGTCGAGTGTGGGCATCAGCCGGAAGGTCGCGGTGATGGTGATCGGCGTCAGGATGTCTCCAACAACGACGTTTCCGGCGCCGCCGGGAGGGATCCCGGTTGACGCGGAGAACGACTCGCTTGCGATGACCGGCATGGGGACCGTGGACTGGGTGTAGTACAGCCCCCAGAGATCAGTGCTCTGCCCGGCAAGGCGCGTGAGCTTCCCTGCGCTGTTGCCTGTGGCTGCACCGTCGCGCGTGATCTCGAAGACATCCTGCTTTGCCAGTTTGCTCGGCAACGGCGTCCAGCCCGGTGCGGTGCCTTCGAAACCTTCCAGGAGCGTCTCCTGTCCGCCCGCGCCCACGGCGGTGATGTCGTCGATGAGGATCACGAGGTTCTGGGCGTTGAAGCGGTTCGATGGCTCCGTGACCATCAGCGACATAAGGAAGAACGGCTCACCATAGACGCCGTCAGGGTTTTTCTGGAGGTTCACGCTCATTTCGTGCCAGCCGGGGCCTGGCATCGTCCCCAACTCGAGCATCTGGAACGACTGATCCTTGTCGACAACCCTGGCCCAGAGCGTCTGGACCGCCCGTTGATCACTGCTGCTGACCTTGATCTTGAGGCTCGTGGTTCCGGCGGGAAGCGCCTTGCCCCGGAGTGGCTGGGGTGCACCGAGGTTCGCCATCATCTCGCGCAGCGAAAGGTCTGCGAAGTCGTCCCTGAACCACAGCATCTCCGACGCCCGGTCAGGGTCGACACCGAGGACCTGGAACGAACGTGCCGAAACCCCGGCGATGGCTGGCGAACCGGGGATGCGGATGACGGCCGTGGCGTAGTCCACTCCGGGGAGGGCGCTGAGGCGGGCGTCATTCCCTTTGCCGTTCAGTCCCATGCTGCTGGTCAAACCTCCCGCCATGCGCCAGTCCACGCCAGCGGCGTACTTCGCCCGGTCATCGAATGTCGCTTTCGCGGTTGTCGAATAGCTCGCGGCGAACGTCCCGACAGCGACGGCCATGGTGAGCAGGAGCGCAAGCCGCGCGGAGTTTCCCGGGCTGCGCGCCACCTGCCAAAGACCCACGGCGACTGCCGGCGACGCCTTGCGCCCGAACAGGCGCGCTCCCAGGCGGAGCGCCATGGGATAGAACCGGAGCAGCAGTGCTGCGGCGGCGAGCATGAGGATCGCGGGCGAGGCGAGCAGCAGGGGGTCGGAAGATACTCCGCCCGTCGCAGACGGCTGGAAGACGGTGCCCTTCTCCTGCAGCTCCCAAAGCAACAACCCGGCGACGCCCGCAAGCGCGAGGTCCAGGTAGTAACGCTGCAGGAAGGAAGCCCCCGGCCGTGCCTGTTCGCGGCGCCGGGCCACGGCACTCCGGCGGGCGACGAGGATCGCCGGCACCAGCAGCACGACGACCGATAGGCCGACCCCGATGGCGGCGAAGGCAAACGCGGAAAGCGGGATCGTGGTTGGTAGCAGTTCGCCGCCGTTCACCTTCTCGAAGGTTGGCGTCAGTCCGAGGGCCGAGGTCGAGACGGCGGCGATGAACGGCGCCGCGAGCAGGCACGGGATGCCAAGGATGAGCCCTTCCAGCAGGTACATGGCGCCGACCTGGTAGGTCGTCGCCCCGCGGCTTCGCAGGAGGGAAATCTCGTCCGCCTGGCGTTCGACGATGACGAGCGCCATCAGAATTACGTAGAAGAGCGCGACTGCCGCCACCTCCAGCAGGAGGATGGTGAGCGGCGCCTGCTGGTAGCTCGCGCTTTCGCGGTAGACATCGAGGAGGTTGGAAAGGGGACTGAAAGAGGCGCCGCCAAGGGCTTCCACGTCGCCGTGGAGCCCGATGAGGTCTTCGCGTGCGCGCTCGAAATTCGATTTGGAGAGGCGTTCCGGGTCCGCGTACGTGTGCCAGGCGGTCTCAGCCATGTAGCCCGGGTTGTGGGCGGCGAAGTTCCCGAGCAGCGTTTCCTCGGTGGTGAACATGGGGACGACCACGCCGGCCTGGGTGCCGACACTGAACGGCGCGAAATAGATGCTCGTCAGGGTCACCCAGAATGCATCATCCTCCGAAATCGGCTCGATGATGCCCGTCAGCTTCGCAGTAAAGTCAAAGGTAACCCCGGCGACGGGCGTGCAGGGTGGTGGGGGCGGGCGTTCCAGGCTGGGGAGTTCCCTGGCGCAGTCGTCGAAGTCTTCCACCATCCGGAAGGTCTGGCCGACGGCGAGTTTCGCCTGGGCGGCAGCCTGGGGGCCGAGGGCGACCTCGATGGCTTCGCCCGCTGGTGTGCTCTTCGGAAAGTTGCCTTCGAGCAGGCGGACACGCTCTTCGTAGCCGGTTAGCGATTGGAGCTGGCCCTGTGGCGACAGCCATGTGATCTCCGCGCCTTCGCGCCCTGTGAAGAAGCGGCCGGTGCGCAGGTACCGCGAGCTGGAGGCCTCGAACCATCCGAGCCGCTCTTCGATCCGGGAGGCTACCGCGCGCTTGAGTTCTGTGCCTTCTTCCGTCGCCAATGGGATCGCCGTGAACTGGACGCGGTTTCCCGGGCTGTCGTTCAGGTCTTCCCGGACGAGGAAGGTCAGCCCCAGGTCGGCCATCGTGCGGGCATAGACCGGTGCCGCCGCGAGCAGCGACGCAGCCATGATCATCCCGAGGGCGAGGACTGCGAGCAGCCGCCAGTTGCGTCCACTTCGCCGCGAGAACAGCCGCCAGATCCGGACGATTCCGCGCATCCGGGTCACTCTACACAAGCGCCGCGATTGCCGCCGGGCGCTTTGCGGCCGAGGCCGCCTTTTGCGGCTCCGCCATGCGGGCTGCTAGGCTCCCGCCACAGATCAATGCAGACCGTCGCGACCATCCTTCGCATGGTTGTCCGCCGAAGCCTCGCCAACCGCCGCTTGCTCGCGACGGTGATTGTTGGCGTGGTCATGTCGGCTGCCCTCATGTCCAGCGTCATCCTCTACTCCGATGCCATCCGTGACCTCGGCCTGAGTCACGCCTTGAAGAATGCAGACCCGATCAGCCGCAACGTGCGAGTCGTGGTCTCCGGACGGCCCGGACTGCCGGACTACGCCGCCCGGCGCGAAACCACCGACCGTCTGATTCGCCAGCACACCGCCCCGGCTCTCGAGGAACTGGTGCACTACGGCCGGTCGGCCACGTTCTACCCGTCGGAGCCTGGCCTGTCCTTCCCGGTGGGCGAAGACCGTCCCCGCGCACACCTCCAGTTCGTGGACCGCTTCGAGACCGAAGTGGAGCTCGTGGAAGGCCGCCAGCCGAACGCACCCGTCGGAAGCGCGCCGCCGGTGATCGAAGTCCTCATGGGCAGGGACGCCGCCGCCAAGCTTGGGATCGAACTGGGTGCGCGGTTCGACCTGCACCCCTTCTGGCGCCAGGACCTTGCGCCCGTCCCCGTGACCGTCGTCGGCTTCGTCGAACCCCGCGACTACTCCAGCCCGTTCTGGTTCGGAAAGGTCGACCGGTTCGTGATGGACAGCACCTCGTGGCCAACCTACCCCTTCTGGGTACCCGAAAGCGTGGTCAACGGGACGCTCGCAACGTATCTCCCGGACATGGATAGCAGCGTCGAAACGTATGGATTCATCGACATCGGCAAGATCGATGCGCGCAACGCGCGCCGCATCGAGGACGGGACGCGTGCCCTCGACCCGGCCGTCCGGGAGCAGGTCAACGGGGCAATCGTCGAGACGAAGCTGCCGGACATCATCGGCGAGTACCGCACCAAGTTGTTCTTCACGCGGCTGCCCTTGTTCGCCCTCATGCTGCAGGTCGTCGGCATCTCGCTGTACTACCTGGTCATGGTGGCAACGATGCTGGTCGAGCGTCAGCAGGGGGAAATCGCACTGTTGCGTTCCCGCGGCGCCAGCACGCAGCAGGTGATCGCGATCTATGCGATCGAAGGGCTCGTGCTCTGCGGGACCGCCGCAGTCATCGGGCCCTTCCTCGCGAAGCTGGGCATCGCCGTCCTCGGTTACACTCCGCCGTTCGAATCGCTCAGCGGCAATGCCGCGCTCGAAGTGCCGCTCTCGCGGCTCGCCTTCCTGGCGGCCCTGGGCGGCGCCGCCCTTGCCTTCGGCGCGCTCCTCATCCCAGCGTGGCGGGCTGCCCGCCAGACGACGATCGACTACAAGCACGCGCTCGCTCGGCCCCAAACGCAGCCGCTCTTCCTCCGTTACTACCTGGACCTCGTCCTCGTCGGGATAGGGGCGTTCCTCTTCTACCAACTGCGTGAAAAGGGATCCTTCGTCACGGAACGGCTCTTCGGCGACCTCTCGGCCGACCCGCTTCTGTTGCTTTCGCCGACGCTCTTCATGCTCATGGTGGCGCTCGTCTTTTTGCGCGTGTTCCCGCTCGCCTTGCGGTTCGTCGCGTGGGCGACGCGTCGCCTCGAGAGCCCGACGGTCGCACTCGGGCTGAATCGCATGACCCGCGCGCCGATGCAGTACAGCCGGTTGATCCTTCTTCTCTTGCTCGCGACGGCCGTGGGCATGTTCGCCGCGGGTTACCGGGCGACGCTCGAACGCGGGTACGACGACCGGTCGGCCTTCACCGCCGGCGCCGAATCGCGCCTCGAGGGCATCCGCCAGCCCATGAACCAATCGAACGACGTGGTTCACGATCGTGTGCAACAGGCGACCGGAGCCGAACAGGTTTCCCTGGCAGTCCGCTCGCCGGGCTCCTACCAGCTCACCCAATACCAGAGCCAGTCGGTGATCATGCTCGGGGTCGTCCCGGGGGAGTTCGAGACCCTGGCTTACTGGCGCGATGACTTTGCCGGTCCCGCGCTCGGGGACCTGTTGGCCCGGACGAAACTGCCGGACGCTGAACGCCCCGAGCCGAAACTCATCCCGGCGGGAGCACGGCAGGTAGGACTTTGGGCCCAGTTTCCGCTGGCGCCGAACGTGGCCACCATCGGCATTCGCACCCGGGGCGAAGATGGCCTCTTCTGGGAGTACACGCTGACTTCTTCCCAGCCGGCGGGACCGGGCTGGAGGTTCTTCGCAGCGGACCTGACCCGCCCGAACCAGTTGCGCTTCAGCCAGGGACTCACCTACTCGACGGCGATGGAGCGCCGCATCGACGCGGTCTACGTGCGCGTCACCGCCCAGCCGCCGCAGGTCGCAGAGCGGGTCAACGTCATCGTCGATGACGTTCAGACCACCGAGGCGCCAGCGGCCCAGGTCATCGCCGTGCCCGCCAACGGGTTCGCCGATGCAAGGGTCGTGGAGCCGTTCGATGACATCGCGCGCTACACCCTGATGACGGGCTCGACCCCCGGCGACCCCGGGACGATCTCGTTCGCCGCCACCGGCGGGCGCGAAGGCTCGGGGGCAGCGCGCATTTCGTTCACTCGTGGGCGAGGTGTGGCGCCGCTCTTCGGGTTGAGGCTAATCCGGGCCCCCGGGCCCCTCCCAATCCTCGCGGAGAAGGAGTTCGCGCAGGTGAGCGGCCGCGAGAACGGCGAGGAGTTCACTCTCTACGTGAACCGGCAATACGTCCAGGTGATGCTGGTCGGCACGTTCAACCTCTTCCCCGGGCACGACCCGGCGAAGAACGAGATGCTCCTGGTCGCTGACCGCGATGCGATGCAGGAACTCGCTTCGGTCGTGCCCGTGCTGGCCGACGGCGCCTATGTGAACGACGCCTGGATGTCCCCGGCGACCCCCGGTGTCATGGAGCGCGAGCAGTTGCTGGCCAAAGGCGTCCAGGCCGATGGCCTCTTCGACCGGCGCGACGTCCGCGCCGCCCAGGAAGCCGACCCGCTGGTTGCTGCCAGCTGGGAGGGGATCCTGTTCCTCTCGTTTGCCGCTGTGCTGCTTCTAACCGGCCTCGGGTTCGCTGTCTACGCCACGCTCGCCGTCCAGTCGCGGTCCCTGGAGTTCGCCATCCTCCGGACGATGGGTTACACCAGCCGGCAGGTGCTTTCGCTCGTGAGCTTCGAGCAGCTCTTCGTCATCGTTGCGGGGGTGGTCGTCGGCACATTCCTGGGCTTCCCGCTCGGCCGGCTCATGATCGGCTACCTCGGTGTTACCGAATCGGGCGCCGACCCCGTGCCCCCGCTCGTATCGCAGGTAAGTTGGAGCGCGGTCTTGACCGTCTACGCATTGCTGGGAATTGTCTTCCTCGGCACAATCGCCTCACTCGCAGCGGTCTACTCCCGCCTCGCCGTCCACAAGGCCCTCCGGATCGGGGAAGTCTGATGCCTGTCATTTCTCGCAACCAACAGCTGCCAACCCGGGGCGTTCATCGTGAGTGACGACTTCTACATTCGCTGCGAAGACCTCTTCAAGATCTACAAGACCGCGAACCTGGAAGTCGTAGCTCTCCGCGGGCTGGACCTGAGGATTGCCGCGGGCGAGTTCATGGCTATCGTCGGCGCTTCGGGTTCGGGCAAGAGCACGTTGCTGAACATCCTCGCCGGGCTCGACACACCGTCCGCCGGGCGGTGCTTCGTCGGCGGCGAGGACCTGCTTACCATGTCGTCCGGCGACATGGTGCGTTACCGACGAAAGAAAGTCGGGTTCGTCTGGCAGCAAACGGGCAGGAACCTGGTGCCCTACCTCGATGCGGTCCAGAACGTGGAGGTCCCGCTCGTGCTTGACGGCGTCCCCGCTGCCAGGGCGCGCGAGCGGGCAACCCATTTGCTTGAACTCGTCCTCATGGGCCACCGGCTGAACCACAAGCCCGAACAACTCTCAGGCGGGGAACAGCAGCGTGTTTCTATCGCTGTTGCACTGGCGAACAATCCGCCACTGCTCCTCGCCGATGAGCCGACCGGGGAACTCGATTCGGTCGGAGCGGACACGGTGTATGACGTCTTCCGCAGCCTCAACAAGGACCTGGGCACGACCGTCGTCATCGTCACGCACGACCCGGACATCGCCGCCCGGGTTGACCGGGTTGTCGCCATTCGCGACGGGCGGACAAGCACAGAGATCCACCGGCGTGTGTACTTCGAAGGTGCGAAGACCGAGATCGTCCACGAGGAGTTCGTGCTGATAGACGCCGCGGGGCGTCTCCAGATCCCGCGAGAGTACCTTGAGCGGCTCGACATTCACGAGCGCGCGCGCGTCCTGATGGGCGAGGGCCGCGTGGAAGTCCGTCCCGAGGCTAACCCACGCGGCACCCGGAGGAGCGGCTGATGGCGGGCAGCGCGATCGAGGTCAAAGGCGTCACGCGCCGGTTCAAGGTCGGGAGCGAAGAGGTCTACGCCGTCCGCGACATTTCCCTCTCCGTGCAGAGCGGCGAGTTTCTCGCCCTCATCGGCCGCTCGGGCTCCGGGAAGACGACACTCCTCAATGTCATGGCAGGCCTCGACCGCCCGACCTCAGGTGAAATCTGGATAGACGGCGAGCGCGTCGACACCATGAGCGAGGGCCAGCTCGACAAGCTGCGGCGCCATAAGCTCGGATTCATATTCCAGTCGTTTGGGCTGTTGCCGTTGCTTTCAGCGCGCGAGAACGTGGAGCTGCCGCTCCGCATCGCCGGCGTCGGCTACAGCGAGCGGATGGGCAAAGTGAAGCGCGCACTCGACTTCGTCGGACTGGGCCGGCGGGCGGACCACCGGCCATACGAGCTTTCCGGCGGCGAACAGCAACGCGTCGCCATCGCGCGTGCGTTGGCTTCGGAGCCGTCGCTCATTCTCGCCGATGAACCGACCGGCGAGCTCGATTCCGCCACCGCCACCGCTGTCTTTTCGTTGTTGAGAGAGCTGGCGCGCGCCGAGGGCATCACGATCGTTACCTGCACCCACGACCGGCTTGTGATGGAGATGGCCAGCCGCGTGGAGGAACTGGCAGACGGCCACCTTGTGACCGGGCAGCACCGCGAGGTCTGGGACCGCATTCAACAGCGGGAACGCAGCCCCTTCTCAGCGACACCCGCGGCGGGAATCGAGGACCAGCCTGCGCTCTCGTCGCTCATTGGAGCCGACCTCTCACAGTTCAAGCCTGCGTCGGAGCGCGTCACGCATGTCGCCGCCGATCCGCACCAGGAAGAAGGGGTGGAGGACCACTCCCCTGCCCACGTCTTCCTGGAGAAGCGCGCCGCTGGAAGCCAGGAACCGGCAGCCGCCGCCCAACCGGTTGAAGCGCCTGAACCGGCCCCGGCGCCGGAAGTCGAAGATGGTTCTCCATGGGCCCGCCCTCGCGATTAGTCCGCCTCCTCGGCCTCCTTCAGGCTCCGGCTGAGCAGTCGTAGCAGCGGGACGCGCTCCTCCTCGATGCCTTCGGCGAGGCGCTGCCCGACGACCAGCGGCATCCACCTCCGGACGAGGCGCTCGTCCACGGTTCCGCCTGCGCGATAGCCTGAGCGATAGGCGGCGAGCATCAGCTTTCGGCCGATTGCGACGAGTGCCAGTTCTTTCCGGCTGGCGCCAGGCGGCAGCGTGCCACTCCCGAGTATCACCAGGGACTTCGCGTGGTCTGCGATCGGATCGCCCGCGCAGGCGCTCGCGAAGTCGATGACGGCATCGCCGCCAGGCGCCTCGATGACATTCCCCGGGTGGAAATCGAAGTGACAGAGGGCGTCACCCTCCGGGAGCGTTTCGAGAATGGCGAGGAGCCGCGACCTTGCCGCCTCGGGAACCTTCGGCGATTCGAAGGCGTGCCGGAGGATGTCGACCAGCCGCGGCAATTCGGCCGGCGCCTTCACCGCCGCCAGCTCGCGATGGAGCCTCCCGACCCCGCGGCCGATGGCCCAGACGCGCCACGGCCGGCTCTCGACAGCGGTCAGGCAGTCGGAGCCTTGAAGTTCCGACATGACCAGCCCCGGCCGGCCGTCGAGGACTTCGATCCCTCGCACGATGGGCGCCCGGACACCGGCTTCGGTGGCGGCCCGCTGTGATGCCGCTTCGCGTTCGAGGCCGGCTGCCGGGCCAACGTCACGGAGCAGCTTGATTACGTCGGATTCGGCGTAGCGGAACACCTCGGCGTTTCGGCCGGTCCCCACTCGTTCGCCCAGTGCAGCGGTCATGAGCTATCTCACCTCAGTTCTCTTGAGATGTCACCGCGATAGCTCCCCAAACGCGATGCCGGCGACGAAGGACAGGATAGCGCAGCAAGGGGCGCCCAGGCCGCCGCAGGATGGGCTACATTCTTCTCCAACCTTTGGGGGAGGAACGCCAAATGGAAGCACCAGTCCAGATCAAACCAACCAAGCTGGCAGATTACCTTGAGGTGCTCTCGAAGGCGGTCTTCGAAGCCGGCATGAACTGGAAGGTCATCGAGAACAAGTGGCCCGGGTTCCAGGCGGCCTTCGATGGGTTCGATCCGGTGAAGGTGGCAGCCTATTCACCCGTCGATACCGACCGGCTACTGGCGGACTCGCGCATCATCCGGAATGGGCGGAAAGTCGAAGCTACGGTCCACAATGCCGCGGCGATGCTCGACGCCGAAAAAGAGTTCGGGAGCTTCGCGAAGTACCTTGAAGCGATGCGCCCGTTCGATTCGCAACTCTCCGACATCAAGAAACGCTTCAAGCACGTCGGCAACTTCGGCGTGTACTACTTCCTGTATGTCGTGGGCGAGGAAGTCCCCCCTCACGAGGAATACAGCGCGAAGTTGAAGGGCGAGGCAGTGCCGGCGTCACGGCAGCGGCTCAGCCGTTGAGCACTGCCGCTCAGCGCTCAAGTCGAAGAGCGGCCCCGGTCAGTCCGGCCTACTTCTTCCGTAGCAGGACGATGCCAGCAATCGCGCCAAGCCCCGCGCCGAGCACCCAGCCAAACCCACCGCTTCCGCGCGCAGCGGGAGCTGTCGGGCGCGCGCGTCGCAAGCTGTGGAGCGTCGCGAGGTCGAGGTCCGTCGAATAGTCCGGAGTTGGGTCAGAATCGATCGGCGCCAGGGCAAACGCCCTTGCCGGTCCGCGGCGTGTCGCGGCGAACCAGGCGAGCACCGTCACGACGGCCATCGCGCCGAGCGCGAGGATGCCGAGGTTGGGGCCGGGACCGCCGCCGCCGATCTGTCCCGTGCCAAGCACCGGCACGGCCGGCGTCTGTGTCCTGGTTGGGGTGGCGGTTGCGGTCGCGAGCGGAGTTACAGGGGTGCTCGTGGGCAGTGGGACAGTTGGTGTGGCCGTGGGGATCGGTGTCGGACGGCTGTTGATGACGGTGAAGTACGTCGCAATCTGGCAGGAGCACTTGAAGTCGGTGAAGAACACGGGCCAGGTGCCGCCACCGGGGACGTACGGGATGGTGAAGGTGAACTTCGCGTAACCGTTCGCGTCAGTTGTGCCGGTAGTCAGGATCGGGTCGCCGGGGATCTTGAAGATGACCGTGATGAAGTCGTCGGGTGGGGCATTGAAGAGTTCGGCGGTCACCACCGTCCCCACGATCCCCGAGGTCGGGTTGAGCGTGACGACCTTGTCCGCGGCCGAGGCCTCGCGCTGGCCAAAGCCGAGCCCAAGTGTCCCGATCGCGACCGCCATTGCAAAGAGGATTCCCAGACGAGCAAACATAATGTCATTCCAACTGTGAAGTGGACTTGCACTGTAGTCCTTTCCCTCTGCTGCGTGCAACAGGGAAATCCCCGATCGCGGGTGGCAAGGCCCGCATTACGAACACTTCCAGACGCCGACCAATTTCCACTCTGTGAAGATCAAGTGGACAGTCTGAAAAACTGGTCTGACCGGGACGGCAGACACGGAATCGAACAAATGTTCTACACTTGCCGAATGGACGCCACCCGGCCTTCCTCCACCTACGTCGAACTCCATGCACACTCCTGCTGGTCCCTGCGCGAAGGCGCCAGCGCCACCGATGAGCTGATCGACCGTGCGTTGCAGTTGGGCTATCCCGCCCTCGCCCTCACCGA
>Ga0138256_10007801_pt1 | contig 11276 bp, 11 predicted proteins | sample KNB2016incub_MG_FD_105486 | JGI IMG/M metagenome (GOLD analysis project Ga0138256, IMG submission 105486) | Active sludge microbial communities from wastewater in Klosterneuburg, Austria - KNB2014incub_MG | ecosystem: Engineered > WWTP > Activated sludge > Unclassified | place: Austria...
AATATTCCCCATCTTATCAATGCAATTGCAAATATTAGAAATGAAATCCCTAATTTACAGCTATATTTAATTGGTGCCGGCTCATTAAAAAGCGAACTCGAGACATTGATAGAAATTCGAAAACTCAATGATCAGGTCAGGTTTTTTGGTAAATTACCGCAACCCGAAATTGCTTCTTTGCTGAATTCGTCACAAGTATTCGTTTCCGTATCTTTGTCTGATGGAAATAATATTTCCCTGAATGAAGCGATGGCCTGTGGTGCGTTTTGTATTGCTACTGATATCCCTGCAAATACTCAATGGATCCAGGATTCAGTTAATGGATTTTTAGTTCAGATTGACGATGTCGATGGTCTGGCTAGTAAAATTGTTGAAGCATATAAACGATATGAAGAGTTACAGGTAAAAGCGATCCCTGTAAATAAGAAGATAATTGCTGAAAAGGGTATCTGGTCAACAAATATGGAATTGGTAGAGAATAAGTACAAATCTTTAATCTTGAAAAAATGAAACCAAAAATTATTATCATCGGCGCCGGAGGGCATGGTAAAGTTGTTTGCGATGCAATTCTTGCGGAAGATAAGTATGAATTGCTTGGTTTTGTTGATGATGCTCTTCCTCCGGGAACTCATATCCTTAATGGATATAAAGTTATAGAAAGTCAAAAAAATATTGAAGAATTAAAAGGTAAAGCTGACTTTTTTATTGTCGGCATCGGAAGTAATAAAGTTCGTGATCGGATATTTAATCTGGCTGTTGGATTATTTAGTCCTGGTTCTGTTATTCATCCTAAGGCAATACTAGCTTCAAGTGCAGCAATAGGTCCGGGTACAGTTGTTTTGGCAAATGCCGTTATTAATACTGCAGCAATTGTAGGACTGAATTCAATTGTCAATATTGGCGCAGTGGTCGATCATGATTGTAAGATAGGTGATCATGTGCATCTTACAATTGGTACAATGATAGGAAGTAGTTCAATCATCGGAAATTATTATTCATCAGCAATAGGTGAAAAAGTAACTTCGTTTTCAAAAGTTAATCCTCTGCATTAATGAAGATATTAACGGTAGTTGGGGCAAGACCTCAGTTCATAAAAGCATCTGTGGTTAGCAGAGAATTTGGTATGCATCCTTCAGTAACTGAAAAGATAATCCATACCGGCCAACATTACGATGATAATATGTCTGAATTATTTTTTACTCAGATGGATATCCCAAAGCCGTATGTAAACTTAGGAGTCAATCAGGTTAATCCGGCAATGATGGTTGGAAAGATAATGGAAGGAGTAGAACAACAAATTCTAATTGAAAACCCTCATGCATTGATCGTTTACGGCGATACTAATTCAACACTTGGTGCAGCTCTTGCTGCTGTCAAGCAAAACATAAAACTTATTCATATCGAGGCCGGTTTACGAAGCTTCAATATGAAAATGCCTGAAGAATTGAATCGTGTCATTACTGACAGGATTTCAAATATGCTTTTTTGTCCTACCCAGATCGCCATGGACAATCTTCGTGAAGAAGGTTATGATGGTTTTTCTTCGGATTACTTTTTGTCCGGTGATGTGATGCTCGATGCAACGCTTTATTACAAAGAAAGAGCATTAGCTGAGGAGACTTCTTTGGGAAATTTGTTAGATTCGGATTTTATACTGTGTACAATTCATCGTGCTGAGAACACCGAAAATGATCAGAACCTTACCAATATTATTGCTGCAATAAATTCGATGGCGAAGGAAATGAATGTCATTTGTCCTTTGCATCCACGGACCAAACAAAGAATCAATGGACTTGGACTGAAAACTGAATTTACAATAGTTGAACCCGTTGGATATTTTGAAATGATTCGTTTGCTTGATAAGTGCAAATTAGTTGTAACAGATTCCGGTGGTTTGCAAAAGGAATCCTATTTTCACAATAAAATGTGTGTTTGTCTGAGAGAAGAAACAGAATGGAAGGAACTGGAAGAGGACGGTCTCGTTATCGTTGCCGGAACAAATCCTGATGACATATTGGAATCAGTGAAAGAAGCATTAATTGCATCTCCTGAGTTTGGTAAGAATTTTTATGGTACAGGTATGGCAAGCAAATTTATTGTCAACGAAATCCTGAAATCGATATAATGGAGCTTTCTGTCATTTGCCCTTCGTTAAATGAAATTAACTTCATCGATCAACTGATCGATGATCTTTGTGCAAATGATGGATTAGAAAAAGAAGTACTAATTCTTGATGGCGGTTCTATCGATGGAACTGTCGATCGTGTTCGTGAACTTCAGAAAAAATATTCTTGTCTTACATTGATCAGTAACCCGAGACGGACGTCGACAGCTGCATTCAATATTGGTTTTGATTCTGCCAAAGGACAATACATTGCTTTCGTTGGAGCACATGCACGTTATTCGAAGGACTACTTTAAGTTCGGTGTCGAAGTACTGAGAAGTGGTGTTTGCGATGTAGTGGGAGGTCCTTTGGAGCAACAAGGGAAAACTGATGTCGGAAAAGCAATTGCTTATGTAATGAGTTCCAAAGCAGGAGTTGGAAATACGGAATTTCGAACTTCAAAGGAACGGATGTATGTTGATAGTGTAGCTTTTGCGATTTACAAGAAAAGTATGATTAATGAAGTCGGATTGATGGATGAAAGTTTGCCTGTCAATCAAGATGATGAATTTCATTACCGTGTAAATTCTCGTGGATTTAAGATCATGATGATCCCTGAAATGAAAGCAATTTATTTCGTCAGAGACAGCTATTTAAAATTATTTAAACAATATTTCAGATATGGACTTTATAAGCCACTTGTGTTGAAGAAGGTCAGTGGTTCTGTTCGACTCAGGCATCTCATACCTTCTGCCTTTGTTTTGTATTTAGCATCCTTCCCATTAAGTTTCATTTCTTCATGGTGGTTCGCGCCATTGCTGCTTTATATATTGCTTACGTTTTATATTTCAATTGGATGTAGGGAAAAATTTGGAGTTAAACTGTTATGCATACCGGTTTTTCCGATCTTGCATATAAGTTACGGTTCAGGATTTTTATTGGGACTATTTAAGAAATGATATTTAAAATGACCGGTATGATTACTTCGCTAAAGAATATGAGTCACACAGAAAAGTTGTTGTTGCTTTCTGTTTTTTTTCTGACATCTTTCAATGTGGTGAGTCTTATCTGTTGGATTTTGATTGTGCTCATTAGCTTTTCCAATAGCCAATCTAGAATCAAGTTGAGGTCTATGTTCCCAAATCCTGTTTATTTTTTGTTTATTCTTTTGTATGTTTTTTATTTGGTCGGAATGTTATGGACAGAAAACACAGCATTGGGTTTAGAAGATCTTCGGATAAAGATTCCTCTCATTCTGTTTCCTTTATTGTTTACTGTAATTGATTTGAAAGAATCATCATTGTTAAATGTGAGAATTAGCCTGGTGTATGGTTGTTTGTTTTCAATAATTTATTGCTTTGTTATTTCTGCGATCCGTTTTTCCGGCGACCACCAAATTGGCAATTTTTTTTATACAGGGTTTTCTCATTTGATGCATCCAACTTATTTTACAATGTATATTAATCTTGCAGTCTTAATGTTATTGGATGGTTGGTTACGAGGAATTGAAATTCCACTGAAAAAGAAAATCGGCAATGGGGTTTTGCTTTTCATTTTCATTTCAGCGGTGATTGTACTTTCTGCGCGATTGGCAATGGTTACTGCTTTTTTTACAATTGCGGTTTTCGTTGGACTTGAAGCGCTAAAGCAAAAGAATTTTAAGAAGTTATTTCCGGTTGGAACAATTGGAGTTGTTTCAATTGTTCTGTTATCATATTTTTTTATACATCTAAATAATCGATTTACTCAAATTACTGATGTAATAGAAAAAAAGGCAGATCCAACTGCGTTGAAAGATACAGTGAACAATGTTTCATATAATAGTACCACGATCAGGATCGGTTTATTGAAAAATGGGTTGGCTATTTTTAAGGAACATCCATGGATAGGTGTTGGAACTGGTGATGTTATACCGGAATCAGTAAAAAAATTAAATGACGAAGGTCTACATGTTTTGGCTTTAAAAAGTAAAGGGCCACATAACCAATACCTCCAAACAGCAGTCACATTGGGCGTTTTCGGGCTTTTTGTACTAATAATGTGTATTGGTTGGCCATTAATTGAATTTCTGAAAGCCAAAGAATTCCTTTTTGCGTCTTTTATGATGATTGTGTTTTTCAATGCCATTGGGGATACTGTCCTCCGTGCTTCTTCTTTGTACTTTTTTACATTTTTTACCTGCTTTTTTTACCGCTATTATCTAAGTTTTACCCTAAAAAAAGTGTAATTGTCATTCTAAGTTTTTATCTTCGGGCTCGTAAAAACGATATCTGCGCTGCTGTTTAGTCTTTACTGTTGAATAAAATAAGAAATGATTCCTTTTTCTCCGCCCAGGATCGATCAGAAAATAATTGATGAAGTTGTTGACACCCTTAAATCGGGGTGGATAACTACCGGGCCCAAAACAAAAAAGTTCGAAAGACTTCTCGCTGAGTATTGCGGGAACAAAAGAACGATATGTCTGAATTCTGCTACGGCCGGATTGGAGATCATGTTGATTTGGTTTGGCGTAAAAGAAGGGGACGAAGTAATTCTTCCATCTTATACTTATTCAGCCACTGCAAATGTAATTATGCATTGTGGAGCTAAACCGGTATTTGTAGATGTTAAGTCTGACTTTAATATTGACCCCGAAAAAGTACGCGCTGCAATTACTCCAAAAACTAAGGTGATCATGCCTGTTGATTTCGGAGGGTGGCCGTGTGATTATGTTGCACTGAATAAATTAGTACGAGAACCGGAAATTAGAAAGATGTTTAATGCTGATTCAACAGAACAAAAAGATCTCGGACGTATTCTCATTCTTGCAGATGCTGCTCATTCACTCGGGGCAATGCAAAACGGAAAAAAGTCGGGTTCGCTTACTGACTGCTCTGTTTTTTCTTTTCATGCAGTAAAGAATTTAACAACAGCAGAAGGTGGGGCAGTGGCTCTGAATTTCGAACACCTTGATAATGATAAATTATATGATCAACTTTGTGTGAAAACGCTGCATGGCCAGAATAAAGATGCCCTGGCAAAAATGCAAAAAGGAAATTGGAAATACGATATCGTCGAAGCAGGGTACAAAATGAATATGACCGATATTCTTGCGGCAATCGGATTAGTGGAGTTAGAAAGATACGAGAATGAAACATTGGTCAAACGAAAAGAGATCTGTCTGGCATACAACAAAGCTTTTGAGTCAAAACCATGGGCGATTTTACCGGAATTGAAGAATGAAAAACAGGAAACTTCTTATCACCTTTATCCGTTAAGAATTGCCGGAATTGAAGAAGCCACCAGGGATAAAATAATGCAGCAGATCTTTGAAAAAGAGGTCAGCGTTAATGTGCATTTTATTCCTGTTCCTATGATGTCGTTTTATCGCTCCCTTGGTTATTCAATAGACAATTACCCGGTTTGTTACAGAAATTATGCTCAGGAAATATCTTTACCGGTATTTTTTGACTTGACTTCTGAACAAATTGATGAAATAACGAATTCTGTCATACAATCAGTAGAAGAAGAATTATATATTCGCACTCAATGAAAAAAATACTATTTCTATTTGCCCTTTTGTCAGTTTCTGCTTATTCGCAGGAATTGGATTATAAAAAACGTTCGGAAATTGTTCTTGAACAGTTTAAAAACGAGGATTTCAGTGCTGTCTTTAAACAAATTGACACTGCTGTTTTCACAAAAGTTGATACCGCATATATAGCTAGGAATTGGGCGAATGTTATCAAACAAAATGGAAAGTTTGTAAAAAAACTGAAGGATGAAAGAGGTCGACAGGGGAATTTTGTGGTGCATACTCAATTGTGTCAGTTTGAAAAAAAGCAGGTCAATTTCAGACTCGTTTGGGGTGTTAATGAAAAAATAAAAGGCTTCTATTTTGTACCCGTCGATGACAGACCAAAGTATAAAACACCTGATTATTATAATCCTGCTGCTGCCCGTGAAAAGAAAGTTGTAATGACCACTGAGAATTATCGGATTCCCGGTTCATTGATGATTCCAAATACTAAAGGCAAACATCCTTTGGTCATTCTTGTACATGGTTCCGGTGCTAACGACAGAGATGAAACGTTTGGACCACTAAAACCTTTCAAAGATATTTCTTCAGGACTAACTGTGCAGGGGGTAGCTGTTTTACGCTATGAAAAGAGAACCCGACTTTTCAAGTCCAGAATGTCGCATGAAACTCCAAATTATACAGTAAAGCAGGAAGTATTAGAAGATGTGAAAAGAGCAATTGAAGTTGCCAAACAAGATACCACAATTGATACCAATCAGATTTTTATTTGCGGACATAGTTTCGGTGGAATGCTCCTGCCACGTATCGCTAAAGAAAATCCTTCTATAAAAGGATTGATCTATCTGGCACCTAATGCGAGAAAACTAGAGGACCTATTCCTTGCCCAGGCCGAATATCTTGCAGAAAGTATAACAGATCCGGTTCGTAAAAATCAAGTAATAGATTCTGTCAAAAATGAACGTGAAAGAATAAAAGCACTTACTTCTAAGGCTGCAGTAGATAGCACTATGATTTTTGGTTCACCTGTTTCTTTGTGGTATGAGCTCAGAAATTATGATCCGGTTGCAACTGCTCAAACATTGGATATGCCAATGCTTTTCATTTTTGCTTCGCGTGATTATCAGGTAACTTCGGTTGATTCTGAAATGTGGCTTAATGCATTCAAATCAAACGAAAAAGTGACTTTCAAAATGTATCCCAAATTGAATCATTTCTTCGTTGAAGGGGAAGGTAAAAGTATGCCTTCGGAATATGAGAAACCGGGTAATGTCGATATTGGTCTTATCAATGATATGGCGAGTTGGTTGAAAGGGATTAAATAAGTGATGATTAATGATATGGCTAAAAGGTAATATGAATAAGTTCTTAATTCGATTTTTTGATATTGTGTTCTCTTTGACTGGACTAATTGTATTCTCACCGATACTTTTTGTGATTTCTGTCATGATTGTTCTTGATTCGTCAGGTCCAATAATTTTTAGACAATGGAGAGTAGGAAAAAATAATACCGATTTTCGTTTGTTCAAATTCAGAACGATGAATATCAATTCCGATAAAATGGGACTTATAACAGTTGGTTCGCGTGATCCTCGAATTACACGGACTGGTATTTTTCTAAGAAGATTTAAATTAGATGAACTTCCTCAGCTTTTAAATGTTCTACTTGGTCAAATGAGTCTAGTCGGTCCCCGTCCTGAAGTTCGTCGCTACGCAGATCTATATACACCTGCCCTTCAAACCATTGTGTTGTCAGTGAGACCAGGAATTACCGATTTCGCATCTATTGAATATTCCAATGAGAATGAATTACTGAGCAAAGTCACCGATCCAGAACATTTCTACATCAATGAAGTTCTTCCCGCAAAGATTAAACTAAATCTCATCTTCATAGAAAATCCTACTTTCGGTAATTATATGCGCATTATCTTTCGGACCGTTGGAAAAATACTTACACACTAAATAATAATTAAATATAACCTACAACAATTTCTTCCAAATCGATTCCAACTATTATCTTTAGTAGTAGTAAAGTTTTCGGAAAAAATTTTTTATTAATCATTGAACTATGAGAGTTAAAATTTCGTTTTTAAAAGTGCACGGCAGTAGCGGTACGGTGCCACTTCATCACCAGAAAATTATTTCTGCGTTTCTGGAAGAAGTAATCAGAGAAATGCCGATCAAATCGGAATTCTACAATTTCTCTTCGCTTAAAGGAACTTCAAAAGTTCAGGCAGGTCAAATCAGATTTCTTTCATCAAAAGTTTCTCTTGTTCTGTCTGCGCCGGAACCCGAGTTTCTTCAAATGTTAGTTAATGAGATCTTTGAAAGACGTCTTGTCAGCTTCGCAAAATTGACTTTGGTGCCAAAGTCTTATGAAGTAATGGCTGACCCGGAATTCAAAACCGTAATGAAGTACGTTTGTATTTCTCCTATGGTGTCTCAACCTCCATTTGAATCTGATGCTGCAGGAAATATTCCTGAAGCAATGGATCCAAGAAATCAGGAATTCTCGGATCTCTTCTACGATGCGGTTATTGACCGTATGGAAAAAGCAGGTTTCGATGAAAAACAACTGGCTTCGTTTGCTGAATTTGAAATTATGCCTGATGCAGCTTATGTTCAGAAAATTGCGGATACTCATAAAAAGTTCGCAAGGATCTATAAGAACAATAGCAATGAAACTATCTTCGGTTACCTTTTACCATTCAGCTTACATGCTCATCCACAGGTGCAGAAATTCATCTGGGAATGCGGACTAGGATTGAACACAATAATGGGATATGGAATGGTTGATGTTGTAAATTCAATGGCACCGGCTGCTGTAGCTGATGTTGAAGAATCATCATCTGTCGCTGAAGATTCTGCTTCTGAAGAATAAGTAGAATGCCTGTAATCTAGTACGGTCCTCGGGAGATAAACTTTACATATTTTACTCCACCTTCAAACTCAACTATTGCTATGTAAACACCCCTCAACAAAGTTTGAAGTGGGAGTTGATCGTAATATTTGAAGTCGTTGTAGGTGGAGTAATAATTTTTAAAGAAATATGATTTACCCATGTAGTCATAGATCTTTAATGTTGCTGTACCCGGAGTTCTCAGGTAAATGGTAAAATTAACCTGATCGGTATTTTCCTCGAGCACGGTTGGATAAAAATCGAAGTCAAAAGGTTCACATGGTCCTTCTGACCAACTTTGAAAATATAATCCTCCCCAAAATTCGGCAGAACAGCTGTTTCTATAAGTATTGCCATCACAACCACATACCGGATCGTAATTTTGTCCGCATGGGATAGTTGAGTCTGCAATACGACTTGAGTCTACACAATATTGGGAATAAGATGGAAATGCTATTGCCAAAAGGCCAATTATCAGAAGAATTCGCATATCTCAAAGGTAGTTCAATTACAAGCACATTTCAAGTGGGCATTCGTTAAATAAAGCCGATCTTTCAACCGAATTAACGCTATTTTTGCTTATTCCATTCTCTTAGACACCAATAAAGTTGAACTTTCTCGCCCATATTTTTCTTTCCGGAAACGATGAACAGTTGATGATCGGAAATTTTATTGCTGATTTTGTTAAGGGAAATAAGAAGGATAATTACCCTGCACAAATAAAAAAAGGGATTGAACTCCATCGGGCAATCGATGATTTCACAGACCATCATCCAATCACTGATGATAGTAAAGCCCGCCTTCGTCCTAAATATCGCAAATATTCAGGTGTCATTGTTGACCTTTATTACGACCACTTTTTGGCTAGAAATTTTAACCAATATAGTGAAATCCCTCTACCGGAATTCACTCAAAGAACATATGCAATATTGCTTGATAATCAAAGCGTTCTGCCTGATCAGGTAAAGGAATTTCTGCCTTTTATGATCGAACGAAACTGGCTAAATAATTATTCCACCATAGAAGGAATTGGAAGGACGTTGACCGGACTTTCCAAGCGTGTTTCTTTCGAAAATAAAATGGATGAATCAGTGCATGACCTCCAAACCGACTATGCAATTTATAAAAATGAATTTCATCGGTTTTTCCCACAGTTAATTACCTTTGCCGACGGTAAAAAAATGTGATGCTGCTCTATCTAAAAGTCAAGCCCAATCAGCGATTCGATAGGATCGAACAAACTACTGAAGGCTGGCAAGTACGACTGCATGCTCCCGCAGTAGATGGAAAAGCAAATGACCATCTCATTTCCTACCTCTCTGATGTCCTGAAGTTGCCTAAATCCGCGATTCAGCTGAAAAAAGGACTAACCAACAAGTTCAAATGCCTTGAAATAAATTGTGATGAAACAACAGTTCTCGAAATGCTTGAATTAGAGTCGAAAAAATAATCTGCACAGCATTGTGTGAATAACTCAATGCGCTGAAATCCCTATCAGACAAGGCTTCTGTTAATTTTAGCATCTTGCAAAAATCGAGTTTTCTCTTAAAGTGAATAAAAATTAAAATGGCTGATAAAATAAAACCTGCAAACGAATACAACGAAGACAGTATCCGGTCACTCGATTGGAAAGAACACATCAGAACTCGTCCTGGAATGTATATCGGGAAACTTGGCGATGGCTCTTCAAAAGATGATGGTATCTACGTTCTCCTGAAAGAGGTAATCGACAATTCAATCGATGAACACGTAATGGGCTACGGTAAGACCATTGAAGTGAAAATAGAAAATGGAACTGTGTCTGTCCGTGACTTCGGTCGGGGAATACCTCTTGGAAAAGTGGTGGAATGTGTTTCAAAGATCAATACAGGCGGTAAATACGATAGTAAAGCTTTCCAGAAAAGTGTTGGACTAAACGGTGTCGGTACAAAAGCTGTGAATGCTTTGTCCGGAGAATTCATCGTGCAGTCTTTCCGTGATGGCAGAACGAAATACGCTTCCTTCAGCAAAGGTAATCTGGTAAAAGATGAACGTGAGAAAAGTTCTACCGAAAAAAATGGAACGATCATGTCTTTTGTTCCAGATGTTACCATCTTCAGAAACTTCAAATACAATCCTGAATATGTTTCAGCAATGCTTTGGAACTATGTGTATCTGAACAAAGGATTAACGATTGAATACAATGGCGAAAAGTTTTTCTCTGAGAACGGACTAAAAGACTTACTTGAAAATAATCTGACAGACGAACTTCTTTATCCAATCGTACATATTCATGGTGATGATATTGAAGTTGCATTTACCCATACAACTTCTTATGGTGAAGATTATTTCTCTTTCGTAAACGGTCAGCATACAACTCAAGGTGGTACCCACCAGGCTGCTTTCAGAGAAGCGATAGTAAAAACTATACGGGAATTTTTTAAAAAGGACTTTGATCCTAGTGACGTACGTACTTCTATCACTGCTGCAATCAGTGTGAGAGTTCAGGAACCGGTATTTGAATCACAGACAAAGACCAAGTTAGGGTCATTGACGCGTGAGCCAAATGGCCTTGCTATTCGTACATGGATCAACGATTTCATTAAAACTGCATTAGATAATTATTTACACAAACATCCTGAAGTTGCAAAAGCACTTGAGTTGAAGATTCAACAAAGTGAAAGAGAACGGAAGGAAATCGCAGGGATCAAAAAACTTGCAAATGAGAGAGCGAAAAAAGCAAATCTCCATAACCGTAAACTTCGTGATTGTCGTGT
>Ga0138256_10007802_pt1 | contig 11275 bp, 13 predicted proteins | sample KNB2016incub_MG_FD_105486 | JGI IMG/M metagenome (GOLD analysis project Ga0138256, IMG submission 105486) | Active sludge microbial communities from wastewater in Klosterneuburg, Austria - KNB2014incub_MG | ecosystem: Engineered > WWTP > Activated sludge > Unclassified | place: Austria...
CTGAGCCTGCGCCTGCTGGAGCCCGACCTGCGCACGGTGGTGAGGCACCTGCGGCAGCAAGACCTGCACGCGCACCTCTACATGGGCCGTTACGATAGTGTCATAAAGCTGCCTTGGGGACAACGGTTCCAGCGGCTAGCGCCAGACCACATCCACCTTACCGTGCTGGAAACGGGCCATGCGGTGCGCACCCCCGAGCTGGTGGCCATGTTGGCGGCGCATCCCACCTTGTGGAAATGAAAACAGGGGCCGTGGTGGCCCCTGTTCGGTAGTTCGTGTTGGACCGGTAACGGCCCCGAGCAGCGCTTACTTGGTGTGCTTCTCGTCGCTGGTGCTGAGCTTGTGCCGGCCTTGGGCGCGACGGTTGCTCAGCACAGCGCGGCCACCAGCCGATTTCATCCGCTTGCGGAAACCGTGTTTGTTGGTGCGCTTGCGCTTGCTGGGCTGGTAGGTACGTTTCATGGCCGTAGGTTGTCTCTGATCCGATCTTCCCCGCCAAGGATCCGGCGAAGGGGCCGCAAATGTAAACGGATCGGCTTAGCCTCCAAACAAGGATCAACGCTCCCCGAAGCGAAGTCGCTCCAAGCCGTAGGCAGTCACCTTGCCATCCTCGGTTTCCACGATCAGGCGGCCATCGCTGTCCACATCCATGGCCCTGGCCGTTATGGGGTTCCCGTCCAGTTCGAAGCCGGTCCAACGTCCAACGGACCACAAAGCGTCCGAAAAGTCGGAGCCCAAGGCCGGGTGGTCGGTCTCCAACTGCACCCAGCGCCGCTCAAAAGCCGAGAGCAGTTCTTCCAGCACGGTCATCCGGTCCTGCTCCACGCCAGTTTCCAGCCGCAGGCTGGTGGGCAGGTAAGCCTCGTCCAGTTCGCGGCTGTTCACGTTGAGGCCGATGCCCACGATGGAACTCTGTACCATGTTGCCCACAATGGCGTTCTTGATCAGTATGCCCGCGATCTTCCTGCGTTCCACCAGCACATCGTTCGGCCATTTGATCTTCACCTCGTTCAGCACTTTCGCCTGCACCACCTCCTGTACCGCAAGAGCGGCCACTTTGGCCAGCTTGAATTGGTCGGATGCGCGGAGCCGGCTCGGCAGCAGAACGATGCTGAACGTGAGATCAAGGCTCGATCCGCTTACCCAGCTGCGTCCCCGTTGGCCCCGGCCATCGGTTTGCTCGTGGGCCAGTATGACAGTGCCGTGCGCCACTTGTGACAGCGCAAGCCGTTCGGCAGCCTCCTTGTTGGTACTACCAACGGAACCCAACTCGATCAGTTCCTTCCCGATGATCCTCCCCGTCATGTTCTCGTTGCCACTAAGTACAGCCTTCGGGGCCATAATGAACACCTACCTTTGAACGGCCCAAGTTATAGGGGATGAAGAAAGCCACGGACGCCGATCAGAGCGTTCTCCTTACCGAAGCCATCGTGCTCGGGATCCAAGAAGTGAAAGGACGCGACATCGTGACCTTGGACTTGCGCGGTGTCCCCAATAGCATGACCTACCATTTCGTGATCTGTCACGGCGATAGCGATACGCAAGTGCAAGCCATTGCTGCCAGCGTGGAACGTTTTGCCCGGGAGCGGATGCATGAAAAACCTTGGCATGTGGAGGGGGAGCGCAACGCTGAGTGGATCCTGCTGGATTATGTCCATGTGGTGGTGCACATCTTCAACAAGACCAAACGCGGTTTCTACGGGTTGGAGGACCTTTGGGCCGATGCCGCAAGGCGCACATATCCGAACGTAGCGTGAAGAACAGCGAACAAGAGAACGTCGGCAACGGCGGCAAGCCGGAGAAACCCGGGAAGGAGAAGCCTCGCAAGGTTTTCAACCTGTATTGGATCTACGGCGTGGTGATCGTCATCATCCTCAGCCTGCAATTGTTCACGTTCGGGGGCAAGAGCGCGGAGATCACCTTCGGCGATTTCAAATCCTATGTGGAGGGTGGCGATGTGGACCGCGTGGTGATCATAACTGGTGAAGGCGGGCGCCAAGCCAATGTGTTCATCAAGAAGGACAGCTTGAGCACCGGCCCACATGCCGAAGCGATGAAGAAGGAGAAGATCGGTACCGAAGGGTTCCAGTACTTCTTCAACATGGGCGGCTCCGATGCGCGGGTGAGCGAGATCGAGAAACTCATGGACCAATATGCCGTCCGTTACAACTACAGGACGGACGATACATGGGGCAAAGACCTGCTGGGCTGGATACTCCCGTTCGGCATCCTGATCGTGGTATGGCTCTTCATCATGCGCCGCATGGGTGGGGCAGGAGGGCCGGGCGGGCAGATCTTCAACATCGGCAAGAGCCGCGCGCAGGTGTTCGAAGGCAGCAAGACCACCAATACCACCTTCAACGATGTAGCAGGTCTCGACGAGGCAAAAGAGGAACTGGAAGAGATCGTCGACTTCCTGAAGTCGCCGAAGAAATACACCGACCTCGGAGCGAAGATCCCCAAAGGAGCGTTGCTCGTTGGTCCTCCCGGTACGGGCAAAACACTGTTGGCCAAAGCGGTAGCTGGCGAAGCGGAGGTTCCGTTCTTCTCCTTGAGCGGATCGGATTTCGTGGAGATGTTCGTGGGCGTTGGTGCGAGCCGTGTACGCGACCTGTTCAAGCAGGCCAAGGAGAAAGCACCGGCCATCATCTTCATCGATGAGATCGACGCGATCGGCCGTGCACGCGGACGCAGTGCCAGTATGGGCGCGAATGATGAGCGTGAGAACACGCTGAACCAGCTACTTACGGAGATGGACGGCTTCGGTACCAACAGCGGGGTGATCCTGCTGGGCGCTACCAACCGCGCCGATGTGCTGGACCGTGCGTTGATGCGTCCCGGACGCTTCGATCGCCAGATCTACGTGGACATGCCCGACCTGAACGAGCGTGTGGCGATCTTCAAGGTGCACTTGAAGCCGTTGAAGCTCGACTTGTCCGTGGATGTGGAATTCCTTGCCAAACAGACGCCCGGATTCAGCGGAGCCGACATCGCCAACATCTGTAATGAAGGCGCGTTGATCGCCGCCCGTCGCAAGAAGAAGGTCATCGACAAGCAGGATTTCCTGGATGCCGTGGACCGTGTGATCGGCGGATTGGAGAAGAAAAACAAGATCATCACCCAGGACGAGAAACGCGCCATCGCCTTCCACGAGGCAGGCCATGCGACCGTCAGTTGGTTGATCGAGCACGCATCGCCGTTGGTGAAAGTGACCATCGTACCGCGCGGCAATTCGCTTGGTGCGGCGTGGTACCTGCCCGAAGAGCGGCACCTTACCACCACGGAGCAAATGCTGGATGAGATCTGTGCCGCGCTGGGTGGCCGGGCTGCTGAGGACATCATGTTCAACAAGGTGAGCACCGGTGCATTGAGCGATCTGGAGAAGGTGACCAAGCAAGCCATGGCCATGGTGAGCATTTACGGGTTGAACGATCGCATCGGCAACATCAGCTACTACGACAGCAGTGGACAGGGCGAGTACAACTTCGGCAAGCCGTACAGTGAGCAGACCGCGCAGACCATAGATCAGGAGGTGAGCAAGATCATTGAGGGGCAGTACGCTCGCGCCAAGAGGATCCTCGCCGAGAACAAGGACAAGCTGACAGCACTGGCCGATCAACTGCTGGAGAAGGAGGTGATCTTCAAGGAAGACCTAGAGACCATCTTCGGCAAGCGCGCATGGGAACGTGAGGAAGCCGCACCCACCAACGGTGCTGCAAGGACTGCAACTGAAGCACCTGCTCCAGCACCTGCTACAGCACCCGCTCCTGCGCCCACGCCTTCCAGCGAACCGACCGCCTAAGCCACCCGGCCACGCATGAAGGAGATCGGTATCCGAGCGGCCACCGGTGCGGTGTACGTTGGATTGACACTGCTGGCGGCCCTAGTAGGTCCGTTGCCGACGCTCATTCTCTTCCTGCCCGTGTGCGTTATCGCCGCGAGCGAGCTGCACAACCTGTTGCACTTCACCCCTGACACGGGGCGCATGCGCTGCATGGTCATCGCAGGCATTGCGTACAGTTTGATCGCCGGGAACAGCTTGGCGCCGTTCGACCTGACCGGAGCCGTCGTTGCGATAGGCCTGCTGCTGCTCGTATTCGTCTCGGTGGCCATGCTGCTTTCGCGTAATCCACCTGACCCGGGAAAAGAGCTGGGCATCGACCTACTGATGATCGCCCTTGTGGCGGTGCCATTCGCATTGCTCACCCATCTCGTGGCCATCGATCCACACTTGATGATCGGTATCATGATCCTGCTGTGGACGAATGAAACAGGCGCTTACCTCACGGGGAAATTCTTCGGGAAGCACAAGATGATACCGAGCATCAGTCCGAAGAAAACGTGGGAAGGACTGTTCGGTGGAATCGGGTTCACCGTTTTGTTCGCGTGGTTCCTCCACATGGCTTGGCCTGTTGTGGGGTTGGAACATTGGCTGGCCATCGCTGTGATCGTCGCGGTGCTGAGCACATTGGGCGATCTGCTCGAAAGTGCCCTGAAGCGTGCACGCGGGGTGAAGGATGCAGGTGATCTGCTCCCCGGCCATGGAGGAATACTGGACCGTTTCGATGGTCTTTTGCTTGTTGCCCCAGGCGTATGGGCGTACCTGCTGTTTGTGCTCTGACACCGCTCGGGGAGGCTTCTATCTTCGGCCGCAGAATGAGGTATGCTCCTCGACCGCACCTCAGCCATCCAATGTATCTGCACCGAGAAGGAACGCCCACGCTGCTCATCAGCCTTGCGCTTTCCTGCTTCATCCTGTTCGCGGTCTGGAATTGGCCCGTGCTGCCCTTCGCTATCAGCGTCCTGTTGAGCGCGGCGATAGTCGTCGTGTTTCTCATAATCGTGTGGTTCTTCCGGGTGCCGCGCCGCACGCGGACCTCCGACGACCGTTCGATCCATGCCCCGGCCGACGGCAAGGTGGTGGCCATTGAAGAGGTGATGGAAACTGAGACGTTGGGCGACCGGCGTCGTCAGGTCAGCATTTTCATGAGCCCATTGAACGTGCACGTGAACTGGTATCCGTTCAACGGCACCACCACGTACTACAAATACCATCCTGGTAAGTATTTGGTGGCTTGGCATCCGAAGAGCAGTACCGAGAACGAACGAAGCACGGTGGTGGTTGAGCACCCGCGCTACGGCAAAGTGCTCATGCGCCAAATAGCAGGTGCGTTGGCACGTCGCATTTGCACGTATGCCCGCGAGGGTCAGCCCTCGCAATTGGGCAAGGAGTTCGGCTTCATCAAGTTCGGCAGCCGCGTGGACGTATTGCTGCCGCTCGATGCGGAAGTCACGGTGAAGCTGGGCGACAAAGTGAGCGGCTCGGTTTCGGTAATTGCCAGATTCAAGTAGAACGCCATGAAGAATATCGTCACGATCCTGGTCACGGTTTTGGTCGTGGTCCTTGCGGCCTATGGGATCAAATCGTTGATGGGGGAGAAAAAAGCGGTAGACCCAATGACCGCGGTTGTAGGAGAGGCTTCTCCTGAAAAGGACCTGAACAAGCCACCAGCGGACCTGGTGATGGGTGATCCGTTGGATGGTAGCGGTTTGAAGTTCGACGGGGTTTACCGTGCGCAGGTGGGTGACGCGAATTATTACATGCGGTTCTTCCCCGCAGGACATGTTGCCATGATCGGTGGACCGGAACAGAAGAAGGGCTACTCGTTGCGCACGGCGCTCACGGCCTCCGTTCTTGGACAGCGGAACATCGGCCTATACAACGTGCCGGTGCAATGGCGTGGCGATAGTCTGCATATCATCACGAAGGGAACGAAAGGCGACATCCTTTACAGTTGCAAGGTGGAAACGCCGGAGAAACTCATGGTGCTCAAGGAGAGCAAGGCCAATGGCAAAAAGGCAGTATTGGACTATCAGTTCGAAGTGGACGGCACCCCGTTCTAAGCCAACAGTGGGATCAGTTCATTGAGGCGCCTGAGCCGGTTGGTCGCTTCAACACCCACGTGCTTGTCATCCGGGTCGAACAGCAGCTGATCCATACCGGCGGAGCGTGCACCATGGATATCGGCCTTCACGTCATCGCCGATCATGGCACTTTCAGAAGCGGCCGCTCGCGCTTTGTTGAGGGCATATTGGAAGATCCGCGGTTCGGGTTTGCGGGCCCCGGCCTTTTCCGAAGTGACGATGCAGTCGAAGTAGCTGACGAGTCCGCTGCTCTTGAGCTTGATGTGCTGTGTTTCCTGGAATCCGTTGGTGATGATGTGCAGCGTGCATTTCCCCTGCAAGTGTTCCAGCACTTCGAGCGCGCCCGGCATCAAAGCCGTACGCTGCGGGCAACGTTCGATGTAGAGGTGGCTCATCGTTCGCACCAGCTTGTCATTCTTCACGCCGAACTGCAGTATGGTGTTGCGGAAGCGCAGCACACGCAGCACTTCCTTGTCCATGCCGTTCACAGCGTACTGCGCCCAGAGCGCTGCGTTGATCTCTTCGTACGCGGCAATGAACTCCGACTTGTCCGGCAACCCATGGGAGGCTAGTTCCAGTTCCGCGTGCAGCTCTTCGAGCGTTGCACGTGAGTTCGTGCGGAAGTCCCAGAGAGTGTGGTCGAGGTCGAAGAAGAGGTGGCGGTAACGCATCACTGACCGATCCTCCAGAATACGCTCAAGAGAACGCTCCAAACGGCCACGGAACCGATCAATGCGGGTATCGTACGCCGATCGTGCTTGAAGTACTTGGCCGCCAGAACGGAGCCCACCGGAATGGAGATGAAGGGCAGCACGGCCACAATACCGAGCAGCCCATGCCCGCGTTTCATGCGCACAACGAATTTGTTGAAGCGTGTGAACACCTTGTTGCGGATGCCCGAGGCAAGCTGCTTCCGCACTGCCCGCAATCGTGCGCGTTCCATCAGCCAGGCACTGATGCGGTAGAACACCAGCGTGCCCAAGCAACCGCCAACGAAAGACCAGAGCACGGCGCCACCGAACTTGCCATCAAGCATGTACGCGATCCACGGCGCGAACAGGAACTTCACCATACCGCTACCGATCACCAACAGAATTTCGCCAACGTTGAGCATGGCGGATCAGAGCTTGGTGCCGTAGGCCAGGTCACCGGCATCGCCCAGGCCGGGAACGATGTAAGCTTGAGCCGTCATTTCCTCATCCACGGCACCGGTCCAGTGATGCGTTCCAGCGGGCATATGCGCTTTCAAGTACTCCATGCCCTCGGCACTGGCTATAGCGGAGACAATGTGCAGTGACTTCGGTTTGCCCAAGCGGAGCAGGGCGCGGTACACCAGCAACATGCTGCGACCGGTTGCGAGCATCGGGTCGGCAATGATCAACGTACGCCCTTCGATGGACGGGCTGCTGAGGTATTCCACTTCAACATCGAAACCATCCTCGCCCTTCCGGTGTTTGCGGTAAGCGCTGATGAACGCACTGTCTGCGCGGTCGAAGTAGTTGAGCATGCCTTGATGCAGCGGTAAGCCGGCGCGCAGGATCGTTGCGATCACGGGTTGTTCAGTCAACAACGTTGTGCGTGCCACGCCCAGCGGTGACGTCACTTCACGTTCTTCGAAGTCCAAGGTCTTGCTCAACTCGAGTGCGATGCACTCGCCAATGCGTTCCAAATTGCGGCGGAATCGCATGCTGTCCTTCTGCACATGCTCATCGCGTAGCTCGGCCAGGAAGTGGTTCGCAATACTGTTCGTCCGTGAAAGTTCCACCACCATGGGTTCAGCGCTTGAAGGGCTTGAGCCAGAACGGGAGATCGTTCTTGCTCAGGCGTAAATATACCGTGGGCTTTGCCCCGAAGCCTTCGTAGAACCGCGCGGTGCCTTGGTGTTCGCTGCCCGCAAAGTCCATCAGTGCCGAAACGGAGCAAGCGTGCTCCAGCCCCACGTCGACCAAATGGAACATGGCGTTCATGCTGCGTCCCTGGTCATCACTGGCGCTTTTCAGCAGGACGGTACGCCCTTGCCAATGCACGAACGCCGCGCCAGCCCTCCATTCGCCCTGTTCGTCGCGGATGCCGATGATGTCCACCTCGCCGTGGTCGTTTGCTGTTTGCAGCAAGGATGCCATGGTGCGCAGCCCATGCGCATCGATACCCTTGAAACGCTCCGCCGTGGTATGCATGAAAAGATCCGAAAAGGACCGGGGGTCCATGGAATGTGTTCGTGACGTCAAGTGTTCCCGGGCCTTCAACACATTGCGTTCATGGCCCTTGGAATAGTTCGCGCGCACGTTCTTGATGCCCCCGGACAGGTCAAGAATGCTGTCAGGATGTTCGGTGGAAGTCCAGCCACTTACTTGCGTTGCGGGCATGCCTTGGTTGACAGATATCTCCGCCAAGCGGAAGTGCTTTGGTACTGCTGAGAGGAACGACGACGAGATCCCTGTGGTGATCGGTTGCATTGAGAACACACCCAACTGCTGAAGTCCGAAAGGTTGAAAGAGATAGCGAAAGCCGAATTTCCTGCGCCAGGTCAAGGGCATCATGGCGCCGTTCGCATCATCCACCAGTGCTTCCCATCCGGGACTGGCCACATCGAGCACATGGCTCAAGGCGTACCACAGTTTGTTCGGGCATGCAAGCAGCTTGCGGTCCCATTCCGCCTTATCGATATCCGCATGGCGCACATAGCGGATCATGGCTTCGCGTATTGCGTGATCTCTTTGATCGCATCGCGCCAGCCCTTCGCTTCCAGGTGGTCGCTTAGGAAGCTCTCGTGCCATAAGCCGATGAACGTGCCTTGGACTGCCCGCACTTTGTCCACCATCCATTTCGCCGCTTGCACACCTTCCGCAGGTGTGAGCTTCAGTTTGTTGCGGAGCGTATTGTCCATCACCGTGTGTGGCCAGATCTCAAGGTCGGTGGGTTGGTCGTTCTTCAGATCGTACCAGGTGAAAGGTGTGCAGGTACCCGCGCGGAAGCCCAGTTCGTCATGCAGCCCCATGCTATGGTCCTCGCGGAAACCCAACCGCTGCAAGTGGGGGTACGGCGCTCCTTTGTGTATGCGCAGGAAATGCTGCCGCGAAAGGTCCACCGGTGCTTCCCGAACGGCCGCGAGCTGTATGCGCTGCTGTTCGATCAATGCCGGATCAGTGAGACTATCGTATGACGGATGAATGCCTATCTCTGCCCAATGCGACGTTTCCTTGATGCGCTGGGCCAGTAGGGGGAAGGCTGTCGGCACGGCGTGGTCATGTTCGCCCCGTTCACTGATCAACCAGAAAACGATCCTCCGGTCGGCGAGGCCTTCGGTCCATCGGCCGGTCTCTCCGTATACGTCGAACGGATCCGGCGACTTTCCGGAAAGCACGTCACGACGTGCCTTCATTTCACCGGTGCGGTTCTCCAACATTGCTCGTGCATGCGCACCGGCCACACGCCACCACGACCGGCCGAGATAGGCGAATCCATTGTCCACATCCATCGTGAAGACGTGGCTGTACTTCCTGTTGGGCAATGGAACACGTTCGTCGCGCTCGCGCCAAGAGCGCGCGAACCAAAGTGCCCACTCGTCAACAACAGGCACATCGAGAAAGCCGTGCCGCGCAGCAAAGAGATCGTTCGTTCTGACACGGCCGTGTTCGTCGGTCGCGTCGATGGCGTGCTCTTCCATGCGCGATAGCATCCAGAAAGCGGCGGCGAAAACGTCGAATGCTGTATCGCCTGTAGCAGTCGGGAAGAGGGCATGCTGGCCGGATACGCGGGTCACTTGCGGGTCGACCGAGCGCAGGTGTGTTTCGTGAAGAAGTCCTTCGGGATGCACACGGAAGACGTCCGATAGTTCAGCCGTCCCATAGAGGAGCCGCAAACCGTCCGTTGCACGAAGTGTTTCCTGATCATCGACCCACTCTACACTCCAGCCCAACATGCGCTCCAGCACATGGCCGATGATATAACGCGCCCGAGGCGATGACTGCTCGATATGGACGAAGACGGGTTGCAAATGCGGGGGCTCGGACAATGTTAACGATGCCCCGCGCCACGGTCGTGCATCAACCAAGGTCCTTCACCAACACTTCGCACACACGCTGTGCGGCACGACCATCGCCGAAGAGCGGCGGGCTGGCTGGTATTCCTTGGCTGAGGAACCGGTCCGTAGCTGCGGCGATCCAGTTGGCATCGGCCCCAGCGAGGACGGCATGGCCGTGCTCCACCAATTCCACCCATTCCGTTTCGGGCCGGAGGATCACACAGGGTTTGTTGAAGAAGAAGGCTTCTTTCTGCACGCCGCCGCTGTCGGTAAATACCAACCGGGCATTGCGCTCCAGTTCGATCATGTCGAGGAAGCCTACAGGTGGGATCAAGTGCATACGCTTCGACCCCTCAACCGCCGTCCGCAAGTTGGGGTCCAGCACGGAGTCCATGCACTTGCGCAAGCGGGGATGCACTGGTAGCACCAAGGGTAGCTGGTGCTTTTCCGCCACGGAGAGCAGGGCTTGGAAGATCGCGTTCATGTGCTCGGGCACATCGGTGTTGTGGTCGCGATGGATCGTGGCCAGGGCGAAGCCATCCTTCGTTAATCCAAGATCGCCAAGGACACTGCTCTGCTTACTAGCGAGATCCGCGAAATGCATGCTGTTGTCGAACATCACATCGCCGACCATGTGGACGGCTGGGGCATTGATGTTCGGCTTCGCCGTGCCGTGATGAACGATGCCTTCGCGCTCCAGATTCTTCACGGCGGTTTCCGTCGGACAGAACAGCCAAGTGCTGCAGTGGTCGCACGTGATCCGATTGATCTCCTCGGGCATCGCTTTGTTCCAGGACCGAAGACCAGCCTCCAAATGGGCAACGGGTATGTGCAGCTTGGCAGCGGCCACGGCACCGGCGAGAGTGCTGTTGGTATCGCCGTAAAGCAGCACCACATCGGGCCTGTACTTGAGCAACTGCGCTTCGACACCGTCGATCATACGGGCGGTTTGGGCGCCGTGGCCGCCCGACCCCGCGTTAAGCTGCACGTCGGCTCCGGGAATGCCCAGTTCCCGGAAGAAGACCTCGCTCATATTGTCGTCGTAGTGCTGCCCGGTATGTAGGATCGTTTCGCCGATGGCGCCGACAAAACTGTTCGCAATGGCCCTGCTGATAGCAGCAGCCTTGATGATCTGGGGCCGCGCCCCGACAACCGTCAGTAGTTTGATCGCAGCTGCCATAGGTTAGAGCATACCGTTGTCCGCGAAACTGAAGTAGCCGGTCTCCGTCACGATCAAGTGGTCCTGCACGGTGATGTCCAGTAGTCTGGCACCTTCCACAAGTTTCTTGGTAAGGGCGATGTCCTCGGAGCTCGGGCGAAGCTGAC
>Ga0138256_10007808_pt1 | contig 11273 bp, 9 predicted proteins | sample KNB2016incub_MG_FD_105486 | JGI IMG/M metagenome (GOLD analysis project Ga0138256, IMG submission 105486) | Active sludge microbial communities from wastewater in Klosterneuburg, Austria - KNB2014incub_MG | ecosystem: Engineered > WWTP > Activated sludge > Unclassified | place: Austria...
GACTGTCACCGCGAGGATCGCCGAAGACAGCCCGACGCCGTTTCTGTTTGGAACCGTGACAGGCCTCGCGATTGACGCCGCCGGTCGCGTGTACGTGAGCGACGGCGGCGAGACGCGCGTGGCGGTCTTCACGAGCGCCGGTGCTCCTGTCACAACGATCGGCCGCAAAGGGCGGGGACCGGGCGAGTTTGAGTACCCCACGGGCCCGGTGGTGGGAAATGACAATGCCCTCTATGTGCGCAACATGAGCGCGGTGTCACGGTTTGTTGTCGATGCGAAGAGCGGTGCGTTAGCCAAGTTCGATCGCACGTTCGAGGGACCGATGTATGCCCCGTGGATGTCGAAGCTGGCCACCGTGATCGACCGGGAGAATCGCCTGCACTTTCCACTCGAGTGGGGCGACCGGGAGATGCGGCTGCAGCACAACGCGTACAAACGGTTCGCGCTTGATGGGCGCGCGCTCGACTCTCTGCCCGTCCCGATGCAGCCGACGGCGCGCAGTTCGTCGGCGTCCGTCCAGATCAGTGCGGGTTCGGGGCGCATGCTCAAAGGGCTCAACGTGGTCCCGTTTCACCCGATCCCGGTTTTCACCGTGTCGGCGGCCGGCACCATTCTGACCTCACCGGCCGATCGGTATCTCATTCAGGACGTGGACGCGCGCGGTCGCACGATTCGCACAATCGAGCGGACGGTCGCTTCGCTGGCGATTCCGCCAGCCGAACGGGCCGACAGCGCGCGTGCACTCGCCCGCCGCATCGATTCGCTGCGCGTACCGATCGCCCAGGTGCAGGGAATGAGCGAGGAGGTCAAATCGCGTACGTTGCCGACGACGTATCCAGTCTTTCGGTCGCTCTCGACTGCGGCCGACGGAACCATTTGGGCTCGGCGCTGGAGTGCGGCGAATCAACGCAGCTCCTCCTGGTTCGACCTCATCTCGGAGAATGGTGTCTATCGGCGCACCGTGGTGGTGCCTGCCGATTGTGCGACGTTGCCCGCGCCGGTCATCCGAGGCAGCGTGCTTGCATGTGTCCAACTCGACCCCGACACCGATGCGGAAACCGTGATCATCGCACGGATCCCGCGCTAACCTCGTTCCCCCACCATAGCCGATCGCCGATCGCGCATCACCGATAGCGTAGTTCGTCTCGGTCCGTTCGCCGTCCGCACCGTAGCGCCCCGCCTTTCCCCGCGCCATTTTCCCGCCATCGGTCGGGCTCCGAGTATCTGCGTGCGATCCCCGTGCGACGCGGAGCCCACCCCCCGAGGAGAGCAACCCGTGGACGCTGGGTTCGTGCAGACGATTCGCACACACGCCGTTGTAGTCATCGCGATGCTGGCCGCCACCAGCGTTGCTGCGCAGCCAAGTGGCAAAGTCGCCAAGCAGACATTTCCCACGGACCCCATGGCGTCCGTGCCCAAGCTCCCGACCATCGTCTCGGCCAAAGGCAGCGAACTCGCCGACGTGGTTGAGCGATACCAAGCCGACCAGAGTGCCGTCAATCGTCGCTATGACGGCATCGATTCGCCCGAGCAGCGAACGCGCGTGCGTGCGTTTGCCACTGCGTGGCGTGAACGACTGAAAGAGATCGACTTCGACAAACTGTCGCAGGAGGGCAGGGCCGACTACGTGCTGCTCGACAACTACCTGCGGTATCAGCAGGAACTCGCCGCACGACGGGAGAAGATGCGCGGGGAAGTCGCGCCGCTGCTGCCGTTCACCGATCGGCTGTTGTCGATGCACGATGCCCGCCGCAATCTCATTTCCATCGACGCACAACGTGCGGCTCGCACGCTCGCTGAGGTCACCAAGCAAGTCGATAGTCTGCGCGCCCTCTTCGAAGCGCCTGCCGGCCGTGGTGCGGGTCCGGGCGGCGGTGCGCCGGTGGCGGACAGCGCGGCGCGTCCACGCGCTGCTGCCCCTCGTGTGTCACGAACCGTTGGCAATCGCGCGGCCGAGAACCTCGATGCCGTGCGCAACGTGATCGGGCAGTGGTTTCGCTTCTACGACGGATTCGACCCGATGTTTTCCTGGTGGGTGGCCAGCCCCTACCAGAAGTTTGACGAATCGCTGCAGCGGTATGCACAGACCGTTCGCCAACGCGTGGTGGGCATTCCGGCAACGACGACCGTTGCGGCAGGCGCGGCGGGTGGCGGACGTGGCGGCGCTCCTGGCGGAGCGGGCGGCGGTGGCCGCGCTGGCGGTGGAGGCGACAATACCGGTCCCATTATCGGCGACCCCATCGGTGCCGACGGCCTCGCCACCGATCTGCGGTACGAGATGATTCCGTACACGGCGCCCGAGTTGATCGCCATCGCCGAGCGCGAATACGCCTTCAGCTTGAGTGAAGCGAAGAAAGCGGCGCGCGAGATGGGCTTTGGCGACGATTGGAAAGCGGCTATGGAGAAAGTGAAGAACGCGTACGTCGAGCCGGGCAAACAGCCCGATCTTATTCGCGATCTGGCACTTCAGGCCGAGGCGTTTTTCGATCAGCACGACTGGATCACGATCCCGGCACTGGCGCGCGAAGACTGGCGCATGGACATGCTCTCACCCGAGCGGCAGCGTACCAGTCCGTTTTTTCTCGGTGGCGAATCGATTCTCGTGTCGTATCCCACCGACGACATGACGGATGACGAGAAGATGATGAGCATGCGCGGGAACAATCCGCACTTCTCGCACGCCACCGTGTTCCACGAACTCAATCCTGGGCACCACCTGCAGGGCTTCATGACGGCGCGATACAACTCGCATCGTCGGTTGTTCTCCACGCCGTTCTGGAACGAAGGACAGTCGCTGTACTGGGAGATGTTCCTCTGGGATCGTGACTTCCACGTCACCCCCGAAGACCGTATCGGCGCATTGTTCTGGCGCATGCATCGCAGTGCGCGCATCATCTTTTCGCTCAACTTCCATCTCGGGAAGATGAATCCGGAGCAGGCGATTCAGTTCCTGGTGGATACGGTCAACTTCGAGCGGGCCAATGCCGAGGCCGAAGTGCGCCGCAGCTTCAACGGCACGTATTCGCCGTTGTATCAGGCCGCGTACATGCTGGGCGGGCTGCAGCTGCGCACCTTGTACAAGGATCTGGTGGTCACGAAGAAGATGACGGATCGCGAATTCCACGATGCCGTCATTCAGAGCGGCCCGATGCCGATCGCGATGATCCGCGCGCGGTTGCTCAAGACGCCGCTCACGCGTGACGGCGCCGCTGCGGCGAACTGGCGATTTGCCGAAGAGTTGCCGCCGCCGCGTCCGTTTCCCGTGAAGGGCGCCAAGTAGGTCGGCACCGATGGAGTCGCCCAAGGGAATCGCGAGCCGGCTCAAGCGCACCATGCACGGACCGATGTGGCATGGGCCGAGTGTGCTCGAGGCGATCGGGGATCTGAGCGCCGCCGACGCGGCGGCGCATCCGATTCCCCACGCGCACTCGGCGTGGGAACTGATACTCCATATAGCGGCGTGGGCTGAGATCGCGCTGGCGCGGCTTGAAGGCACGCCATGGAACGACCCCACGCCCGACGAAGACTGGCCGCCGGTCGCCAAGCGCCGAGGCAAGCGTGAATGGACCGCCGCGCAACGTCGCGCCGATGTCGCGTACGCGAAACTGGCCGTGGCGGTGCGCGCACTGCCCGCCGAATCACTGGACGATCTGGTGCCGGGCCATGAGTACACGAAGGCCGTGATGGTGCACGGCGTGGTGGAGCACGGCGTCTATCATGCCGGCCAGATCGTACTGCTCAGAAAGGCGCTCGCCGCATAGCCCCCTGATCCTGTCGGCGCTTACAGACGATGATGTGCACTTTCGCGCCGACACGTTGGTGCGTTAGAATTCGCCGCATGTCGGTCCTCTCCCGCCGGGTCGCCTCTGCCATTCTACTGTCGCTGCAGCTTCTGCTGGCGACACGTGGATTCGCGTGGATGAACCCCGCGAGTGGGATGGCCGCGCCAGCGGCGTCGCCGTCGCAACACGTGATGGCGGCGGCAGCCGAAGGTGACTGCAGCACCGCTCCCGGCGCGCCCGCTGTCGACTCGATGGACGAGGAAGAGCGCGCCGCGCACATCGCCATGGGACACGAGGTGCCGCCTCGTGCGCACGACGGCGGTTGCACGCCAGCGCCCGAGCCGTGCCACGATGCCACCGCCTGTCATGCCGGCACGCCGTGCTGTGCGCCGACGCTGACCGCAGCAGCAATTCGCGTTGTTGCCGCCACGCAGATCGCCAGTGATGCACACGTGGAAGTCGCGCCGCAGCGCCTCGTCGCTGCATCATCGTCCGAATTTCGTCGCCAGCCTCCCGCGACCGCGCCGCCACTCGGCGCCTGATTGACGCGCCTTCGCGCGTCGATTCACACCCGTTCAAAAAAACATCCGATCGCCTCGCTGACGTAACGTGGCCACGCGTACGTCAGCCCGAGCCTGTCGCGCATGCGCGCCGCGGCTACGCCGCGTCTGCACAGTCTGTGCGCTGCAATGCGGTCGGATGTCCACGATAGCGTTCGGATCCTCGTCGAGAGGCCTCCAGTCCGAACGTGAACCTCGCCCGGCCGGGCCCGGCCGGCGCGGGGTGCAGTTTCATGCTGACCTTTCTCACAGGAGTTCCACGTGTCAATCCGATCTGCGTTTCGCATAGTCGCCCTCGCGTCGAGTGTCGCGCTCGTAGCGTGTGGCGGCGACAAGTCCTCTTCATCCGCCGCCGCCGGCGCGACGGCATCGGCAACCCCGGCTCCGGCAACAGACACCGCGCCCGCGCCCGTCGCGGCCGTCGCCTCGATGAGTGGAGAGCAAGCCTTCGCTCGGTGTGCAACCTGCCATCAGGCAACCGGGCAGGGCGTGACCGGCGCCTTCCCTCCGCTCGCCGGCTCCGAGTGGGTCAACGGCAAGGTTGACGTACCGATTGCGATCGTGCTGCACGGCTTGCAGGGACCGATCACGGTGAAAGGCGCGACCTATCAGAGCATGATGATGGCCTACGGGACCGCCGCACCGATGAGTGATGCCGATGTGGCGGCGGTTCTCACGTATGTCCGCTCGAGCTGGGGAAACAGCGCCTCAGCCGTGACGCCTGAAGACGTCGCGCGCGTCCGCGCTGCCACCTCCAGCCGTACGACGCCGTGGACCGTGGCCGAGCTGGAGGCGTTGAAGCAGGCTGGTGCGTTGCTGTCTCGTGGCAACACGCGTGGTCGCCTGCTCGGTCGCGTGAGTCGAGCGCATGATCAGCTGTCGTAACGGCACTGGCCTGCTACCGGTGCCGTTACAATCGGTTAACGGAAATGCCTTGCGCAGTTCGCCGGCGGTCCACGGCGCCCGGCGCGTCTTGGTCGCCGCGCGCGCAGCCGCCACGTCGGCGACGGTGACGGGCGTTCCCTTGTTTCCCCACTGCGCGCGCACGTACGTCACCACGTTGGCGATCTCCTGATCGGACAGTGTGGCCCCGAGCGGCGCCATGGGAACGTTGTACTTCACGCCAGCGAGCGTGACATCACCGGTCATGCCGTGCAGCACGATGGCAATGGGGATCTCCGCCCGCCCGTTCACCCAGTCGGTGTTCACGATGGGAGGAAACGCACCGCGCACGCCTTGCCCGTTGACTTGATGACAGGTCACGCACGTCGCCGTGTACACCTGCGCGCCGGTCCGGGCGACTTTCGCGGCGGCCTTCTGCGGTGGCGCCGTGGATTTCTGCGCGGACGTGAGTGACAGCGGGGTGACCAATGCCCCAAGCGTCAACACCACCTGACGCCAACGGCCCATCCGAACAACGCGGCTCCGGTTCATGCGTGAAATGTCGGGGTCACCTGCATGTTGCGAAAGACAAATGCGAGGATGTCCGTGTACTCATCGATACTCTTGGTCAGCGACGAGCTGCCATGTCCCGACTGCGTTTCAATTCGGATCATGACGGGCGATGCACCATGGTGCGCCTCCTGCAGACGCGCGGCGAACTTGAAGGAGTGCGCGGGCACGACGCGATCATCATGGTCGGCCGTTGTGATCAAGGTGGCCGGATAATTCACGCCGTCGACGAGTCGATGGAGCGGCGAATACGCATAGAGGTAGCGGAAACCCTCTGCCTCATCGCTCGACCCGTAGTCGGCGATCCAGTTCCACCCGATGGTGAACTTGTGAAACCGCAGCATATCAAGCACGCCAACCGCCGGGAGCGCCACGCGAGCCAACTCCGGACGCTGCGTCATCAGGGCGCCCACCAGCAACCCACCGTTGGAGCCGCCTTGCACCGCCAGGCGAGCGGAGCACGTGTAGCCCTCGTCGATCAGCCACTCGGCGATCGCGATGAAATCGTCGAAGACGTTCTGCTTCTTCTCTTTCATACCGGCGCGGTGCCACTCTTCACCATACTCGCTGCCACCGCGCAGGTTCGCCTGCACAAACACGCCGCCCTGCTCAAGCCACGCGACGCGCAGTGCGCTGAACGAAGGGGGGAGTGCCACATTGAAACCGCCGTACCCATACAGTATGGTGGGATTGTTGCGGTCGAGCACCAGCCCCTTCCGGGCCACGATGAACGCCGGAATGCGCGTGCCGTCTTTGCTGGGCACGAATACCTGACGCGTCTCGAACTGTGTCGGATCAAATGGCAGCGTGACCTCACGAAACGGCGCGCTGACGCCAGTCGCGATGTCATAACAGTACACTGTGGCCGGCGCCGTGAATGACGTGAAGGTGTAGTACACCGTTGACGCGTCGCGGGCACCACCGAATCCCATGGCGGTGCCCACACCGGGCAACGACACGTCGCACTCCTTCGTGCCGTCGAGATGAAAGACGGACACGCGCGTCGTGACATGGTGGAGGTAACTGGCAAACAGGCGCCCGCCCGCGACGGTGACGGCATCGAGCGGCTCCGCCTGTTCCGGCAGAATGACGCGCCACAGAGTTTCATCCGGGTGTGACGGATCGATCAGCACGACCCGACGGTTTGGCGCATGTCGGTTGGTCACCACCAGCAGGTGATCGCCAATGTTGTCGAGCACGCTGAAGTCATCGTCGAACTCGGTCCACACGGGCACGAACGTCGCGTCGGGGCCCGTGAGGTCACGCACATACACCGCGGAGCCGTCCTTCCCCTGTCCGCGGTCACTCACGTACAACACGGCGAAGCGTTCGTCTTCGGTGGTCACCACATGGTGAAACCGTTGCGGGTGTGCCGCGTCGCGGTGCACCAGCACGTCGTCAGTCTGCGGCGTGCCGAGGCGATGGAAATAGACCTGATGGTCTTCGTTCATCGACGAGTACGCCGCCGCGGTATCCGCCGGGGCGGGATATCGACTGTAGAAGAACCCGTCTCCAAACCAGCCAATCGCCGAGACCTTCACCCACTCCACGCGATCGGGGAGATCGGTACGCGTTGCCAGATCCATCACCCGGATCTCCTGCCAATCCGATCCTGAGGCGCTCACCATGTACGCAATCCGCGTCCCGCTGAGATCGAAGGTCAGGCCAGCGACGCGGGTCGTGCCATCGGCGGACATCGTGTTGGGGTCCAGCAGGACCTGCGGCTCTCCCGTATCGCCATCCTGGAGGTAGTAGACGCCCTGGTTCTGGAGCCCGTCGTTTTTGACAAAGAGTCGCCACTGGTGCTTCACCTCAGGCGCCGAGATGCGAGGATAGTTCACCAGCGCCGTCAGCCGCGACCGCAGCGTGTCGCGATACGGGATCTGACCGAGGTAGCCGAAGGTGACGACGTTTTGAGCGTCGACCCACGACTTGGTCTCGTCCGAGGTATCGTTTTCCAGCCATCGGAAAGGATCCGCGACCCGAATCCCATGGTAGTCATCCACCTGGTCTGCATGCCGGGTGGGTGGATAGCGGAGCGGGGCAGCGATGAGCGAATCGTCGGCGGCGTCGGACACGGGCACGGCTGGGAGGTGAAGGGGGATGGCCGGGGCACCAGATATCGGCCGGCTCCGACGCAAGTTAGCAAGGACCGTGGCCACTGGCGTTTCCGGCGCCATCCTGGTTATGCTTCTAAGCTCCACAGGAATTCCGCTGGAAATCCGACGGAGAATGAGTAGGGCTTCCCAGAGTCGCGGCCGGCCTCAGTGCCGGTTTTTCGCTCTGGTGGCGATGCCACGTCGGATCCGGTTCGGGGGACTTCGCCCTCGCAATCGCGTCATGGCCTCTCGCACCGGTTCACCGGCAGGCGCGTTTCGGCGTCGCAGGCGACTCGGCATTGTGGCACTCAACACCGGGCCGTTCGCGGGCCCAGAGCGACATATGCATCCGTTCATCGAAACGCAGAAAGAGTGGTTGAAGACCAACGTGCCGCCGTTCCGTCCGGGTGACACGGTTCGCGTCAACGTGCGCGTCAAAGAAGGCGACAAGGAACGTGTGCAGGCCTTTGAAGGCATCTGCATTGCCCGTCGTGGTGGTGGTGTCAGCGAGACGTTCACCGTCCGCAAGATCTCCAACGGCGTCGGCGTCGAGCGCATCTTCCCGCTTCACAGCCCGATGGTCGCGGATATCGTGGTGGTTCGCCGCGGTGTCGTCCGTCGTGCGAAGCTGTACTACCTGCGCGACGTGGTGGGCAAGGCTGCCCGCATCAAGGAGCGCAAGGTCGTGCGCACCGCGCCGGCCAAGTAACGTTTCGTTCGGCGGTTCGTTCTCGCTCGCGAGACGACCCAGATGGCCCGTTGGAGCGCGATTGAGCGTGACGCACGCGCACGGTTTGGGCCGCTGATTGCCGGAGTCGATGAAGTCGGACGGGGCCCGCTTGCGGGCCCCGTTGTCGCATGTGTGGTCATCATGCCGCCCGACATGCGCGCAATCGCTGGCATTGACGATTCCAAACAATTGGATGCGCCCACTCGCGAACGACTCGCGACGCGCATCGCCGAGCGTGCGCTGGTCGTTGCGCTTGGCGCCGCTTCGGTGCGTGAAGTCGATCGCCTCAACATCTATCACGCCACGACGCTTGCCATGCAGCGCGCGCTTGCGCGCGTGCGGTCGCGTCTCGGACGGGCGCCGGACCACGTGCTCATCGATGGCAAACCGATTCGCACGCTCGGCCATGGCCATACGGCGGTCGTCAAAGGCGATGCCAAGTGCCATGCCATCGCCTGCGCCTCGATCGTCGCCAAGGTGACGCGCGATCGACTTATGCACCGGCTGGCGCTCCGCTATCCCGGCTATCTCTGGGAGCGCAACGTGGGCTACGGAACCCGGCAACATCTCGCGGCGCTGGCGGTGCAGGGGTTGTCGCCGCATCATCGTCGGAGCTTCTGTCTCGATGAACAGGTCACACTCGACGACCTGCTCTGAACGGTCACCCCACCATCGTGTCTCCCCCGAGGATTGCTCCGATGACCGCTGCGCTCACCTCAGTCTTTCGCCCTGGTCTCCTGGATGGTCAGGTGGCGCTCGTCACCGGTGGCGGCACCGGGATCGGTCTTGGCATCTCCTCGCTGCTCGCGGCGTTGGGGGCACACGTGGTCATTGCCAGCCGAAAGCCGGAACACCTCGAGGCAGCGTTGTCGTCGATCAGCGCCACTGGTGGGAAGGTGTCGGCGATGGCCCTCGACGTCCGCGATCAGGCACGCGTGAAAGCCACGGTCGACGAGATTGCGGCGCAGTACGGTCGAATCGATGTGCTGGTGAACAATGCCGCGGGGAACTTCTACGCGCCCTCGGCGACGCTTTCTCCGAACGCCTGGAAAAGCGTGCTTGAGATCGATTTGTTCGGCACGTTCTACTGCTCTCAGGCCGTGTATCCCATCATGGCGCAGCAGGGCGGTGGGCGCATCATCAGCACGAGCATGACGCTGCACTACCGTGGCTGGCCGATGATGGCGCACGCCACGGCCGCGAAAGCGGGCGTCGACGCGCTCACCCGCACGCTGGCGATGGAGTGGGCGCCGCAGCGCATTCGCGTGAACGCCATTGCGCCAGGGCCGATTCCCACCGAAGGCGTGCGAAAAGCGTTTACGCCCCCCGCCGAAAGCGGCGTACCCGATGTCTTTGCGGCCACGAACGAACGCATGGCGGCATACGCGCAGAAGAGCATTCCACTGGGCCGGTGGGGCACTCCCGATGACATCGCCAACATGGTCGCGTTCCTTGCCTCGCCGGCCGGCGACTGGATAACGGGAGCCATTTTTGTGGTCGACGGCGGTGAATGGCTGGCCAAAGCGCCCGCGTAGCGCCCCCACGCTTCGGTCAGTCGCGTCTTGCAGGCTCGGCCATGTCGTTGGTGATGATGCGCAATGTGTGATGCGCATCTCATCACGCCTCACGTGGTGTGACGTTTGTCACTTCCATCCCCGTCCCACTCAACGACCTTCCTACGTGTAGACCGACACCGTCGTGATGTCATCGTGACGTCGCGGAGTTGGTTTGATGCTGGACCACACCACACGGGGGAACTATGCGAATCATCCGGTACGGGATGTCGGCAGTGCTGGCGGCGAGCACGCTTAGCGCATGCGCTACGAAAGGCTTCGTTCGGAAGGGTCTCGAAGATCAGCGCGTCGCGCTGACCGGTTCGATCACGCAGGAACGTGGCGAGCGCGTGGCGGGCGACGAAGCGTTGAAGGGCGAGATCAATACGGTCAAGGCTGATCTTGCGGCGCTCCGTGCCGATCTGACGGGTCTCAAGACCGAGTTCGGTGCACGCATTTCCGCCGTCGAAAATCAGGTGAAGTTCGTCATGCCGGTACACTTCGGCTTCGATGACGCCGCCGTTCGCGCCTCCGATCAGGCTGCGTTGGAGCGTTTCGCGCAGGTTGCTGCCAAGCACTACCCGGGCTCGATGATCACGGTGGAGGGATTCGCGGATCCCGCAGGAAGCGTGGCCTACAATCTCCGCCTGTCGCGCGAGCGCGCGGATGCGGTGCGCGATTTCCTCGTGACGAAGGGTCTCGATGGATCACTGCTCAAGACGGTCGGCTACGGCAAGACGCGTCTGGTGAAGCCGGGCGCAGAAGGTGACGCGCCAGGCGCCGAGCTCAATCGCCGCGTGACGTTTGTCGTCGAAACGTCGGGTGAAGCCACGGTCGCCGTTCTGACGAGCCGCCCGAACTAACAGCCGCACACTATCTGAACGTGGTGGCAGCACAAGCATCACACAATTGAAGGGGAGTTGTGACATCGTGGCCGGTCCTGCACAGGGCCGGCCACGATACGTTGTGGGATGCTCACTTCTCGAATGCCGCTGGCACGGACGATGGGTGACGCCGGTTCGTACGCGGCCGCCTCAATTGGCCGCGATGTGCTACCGCCGCTCCTCCGCCCAGACGCGGAGTTGGGTGTCCTCGAC
>Ga0138256_10007810_pt1 | contig 11272 bp, 10 predicted proteins | sample KNB2016incub_MG_FD_105486 | JGI IMG/M metagenome (GOLD analysis project Ga0138256, IMG submission 105486) | Active sludge microbial communities from wastewater in Klosterneuburg, Austria - KNB2014incub_MG | ecosystem: Engineered > WWTP > Activated sludge > Unclassified | place: Austria...
CATAATCAACTATTACAATCCATGCTCACCGGTGGCCTGGTTGCAGTGCTTTTATTTTTGATGATATGCGGTAGTCTGCTGTATTTGGCAGTTAAAGAAAAAAAGACCCTGATCACCATGACGATCATCAGCCTTTTAATGTTTAGCGGAACAGAATCCTGCTTTGAAACACAATATGGGTTAGTTTTTTTCAGCTTTCTGCCGGTTTTTGCCCTCATCCTCTCTAAACATCTTTCCTCCCGGACAACCACCGAACCCCTTCCTGCGATACAATAAAGTATCCGGTAATTATGTATAAAATCTCAGCAGTTATTATCACTTATAATGAGGCACTCAATATCGTCAGGTGTATTGAGTCTGTAAAGCCTGTTGCTGATGAGATCATTATCCTGGATTCTTATTCAACCGATCATACTGTGGAGCTGGCGAGGAGTTGCGGGGCCATTGTTTACCAGGAAAAATTCAGGGGTTATATTGGTCAGAAGAATGCAGCCATTGCACTGGCCTCACATGATTATATCCTGAGCCTGGATGCAGATGAGGCTTTGGATGCCGAACTAACGGCATCAATACTTGCTGTGAGGGATACCTTACACAGCCGGGCTTATTCCATGAACCGCTGTACTGCTTATTGCGGGCATTTTATTCGTCACGGGCTTTGGTATCCTGATAAGAAATTAAGATTATTTGACAGAAGAATCGCGCAATGGGGCGGATTGAATCCACATGATAAAGTGATTCCCGAACCCAATACTACGATTACACCTCTGAAGGGAGAAATATTACACTATTCGTTCAATAGTCCAGAGGACCTGGTCTGGCAGCATAACCGGCTCAGTTCGATTGCAGCAGCTTCGCTATATGCTGCGGGAAAAAGAAGCAACTGGTACAAATTGCTGATCCATCCCCTTTGGGCATTTCTCAATGGATATGTCTTCAGGAGAGGGTTTCTCGATGGTGCAGACGGACTGGTGATTGCTGCCCAATCAGCCAACCAGGTTTTTTTGAAGTACAGCAAATTATACCGGCTGCAAAGATTGAAGCGGAAAACAACTCCCCTTTCAGGAATCAGAGAGACCGAAACTCAAACAGCAGCCCGATAAATTTATACATGCCGGCAAAAGCATCATCATTGATCCTGCTTACACCGGGCTTTCCGGAAAATGAATCAGACAGTACCTGTTTACCCTGGTTCCAGTGTTTTGTACGTCAATTGAAAAGCAGTTTTCCCTGTTTAAAAATCATCATCGTCAGTCTGCAATATCCCTATCAGCAAAAAAAGTATGTATGGGAGGGAATTACGGTTTACGCCATGGGTGGTTGCAACAGAAGCGGAATTGCCAAGCGGATCTTGCGATATAAAGTAAAGCAGGAGCTGGACCGTTTATGCAAACAGGAATCCATTGCCGGAATACTGAGCCTTTGGTATGGGGAAGCCGCCAGGGCTGCTGAAATGATATCGGTAAAGTATCAGTTCCCGCATTTTTGCTGGATTGCGGGACAGGATGCCAATCAGGATAACCCGTTTCCTGCAGCATTGAAAATCCCAGCGGAAAGATTAATCGCTGTGTCCGATTTTATCCAGGAACATTTTTATCATGAACATGGTATACGCCCCTTGTATGTAATTCCATTCGGTCCGGATGAACAGTTATATCAATCGCCCCCTCCCGAAAAAGACATTGATCTGCTGGCCGTGGGATCATTGATTCCTTTAAAGCAATACAGTATTTTTCTGGAACTGGTATTTGCCATTAAGCAAAGTATTCCTTCTGTAAAAGCTGTTTTATGCGGCAGCGGGCCTGAAGAAGCATCCCTGCAACAGAGAGCAGCCACACTGGGATTAAAAGATAACATACGTTTCACCGGTGAATTGCCCTATCCGGATGTATTGCAGTATATGCAACGGGCTAAAATTTTTCTGCATCCATCATTGTATGAAGGTTTTGGATGTGTGTGTACAGAAGCGCTGCTGGCCGGGGCCTATGTGATCCGGTTTACGCAGCCGATGAAAAAAAATATGCTAAACAGCATTACGGTCCCCTCTAAATTGGAAATGATCAACCAGAGTCTGGAGCTGCTGGAACAATATACAGTTCCTGAGCCGGTTAATGAATACCCGGTAAAGGCCATGACCGAAAAACTGGGTGGCTTATTTGGTTTTCACACTGCCGGCAATTTGCAGGAGCCGGGAAGCAATGGCAGCGGGCGACAACTCTTTGCTGAAAAAATCCCGGCAGGCAGCTGATCGAACGGGATGATCAGTATGATCGAGAGAACAAAGTACCCGGTACAAACCCACACTGTTTCCTTTTTCAAATAAGTATCCCAGTTTACCCTGTTGTACCAGCTGAATGGAGGCGGGAATATTGCTCATTATTGGTACACACCCGCAGGCGATGGCTTCCATTGGGGCAAACCCAAAACTTTCATAATGACTTGCTGATATATAATAATCGGCACTATTGTACCAGTCTTCTAATGCCGCATGATCTTTTTTTCCAATCAATAAAACCTGTTTTGAAAGCAGCGGATGTTGCCGGATCCTTTGTTGTACCGCTTCCAGTAAATCAAATTCCTGAAAGATCATGTATAATTTTTCATCAGCCCTGCCTTCAAAGTATTTTTCAAAGGCTTCGAGTACCGTAAACGGATCTTTATTGACATTGAGACGGCCTACCCATAGAAATTGTTTGCCATCTCCCATTCCTGTTTTAGCACGAGATTCGGATTTATCTTTTACATCAAATTGAGAAGATGCCGGAGGACACAGAAAACATTTGTTGGGATCCCGGATAATGCCTGCACTTAACCAAGGTGCCGCCATGTCCTTCGCACTGAATAAATAACCATTGACAGAACGGTCGGCTAATTGCTGGATAATTTTTTTTCTCCGGAAAGGATGATCTGCCTGGTGCTGTAATAAAATAACCGGTGCAGGTCCCAGTTTTCTCCGTAGTGCCATTACCTGCAGGGGGAAAATGAATCCGCGAACCAAAACAAGATCAGGCTTTTCGGCAGCAATAAATCGGAGGGTGGGACCCGGGAGATTCCAAAAACGATTGGAACGCTCAAAAAAACGGTAGCGAATACCATTGGCTACACGTTCGCCATTGAAGCGAAGATGTTTCACCATTACAACATCCGCTTCTTTCTTTAATTCGTTTGCATAGAGATTAGGCTGACGATGTTTTTCAATCACCGCTTCCGGGTTGCTCATGTCAGCGTGACAATGAAAATTGACTTCTATGAATTTTAGCCGGCTCAAAGCAGTTCAAATGGAATATTGGCGGTTGGATAATACTGTTGAATTTCCCGAACCAGTGAAGAAAGGCGACCAGCCACCAGGATCTCTTCACCGGCATAGCGGATCCTGCAGTATGGAATGTCATCGTTCAGGGGTAAAGCCGATTCGAGTGATGCATGATACAATAAAACCCGACCCTGGCGGATCACCATCATTAGTTGTCCATTCACCGGGTCTTCACCAGCATAGAGACAGATATCTGCATCAAAACCAGGAGCAATGCGTCCTTTGTGTTGCATACCCCAAAGGGCTGCGGGTTCTGAACTTAGCATACCAATCAGTTCCGGCAGCTGAACCATACCGGTATTCAGGCCAGTTTGAAGATGTTCTTTCAATGCCCAGTCGGCCGTTAATGTGGAATCAGTACCGAATACAATGCGGGTAAATTGTTTTAACTGGTTTATCGGGGCTGTTCTTCCAAACATAAATTCATTGGAAGAGGGACACCAAACGATGCCCTGAAAGCCGCGGGCCTCCAGTGGTTCTATTGATACTGCATGTACCGCCACTATCTTTTTTCGCAGGTAATTGGCGCGATTGATCTTTCCGGCTTCTGCTCTGGCCAACTCATCAGTTCCCTCCCCTGCATGGATCACATATGGCTTTTTCCGGCTGAATGGATGGTTTAGCTTTCGCTTCCAGTTTTTTTCAAAGGCGACGGAATGTAAAGAATGGGTTGCCCTGAACACCTGTATCCATTCATCTGCTGCTTTGTGTTCTTTGCCATGATCCACCACGGTGGTACATCCGTTCAGCAGATTTTTGTAAATACCCCATTGCGTTCTGAGTGCCACCGGTATCTTTTGTATGGTATCAATCAGGTCACGGTGCCGAAGGTGAATATCCTTTCCCCATGAAGTATAATTCGGATAAGGACCTTTTCCTAACTGAGGATAGAGGTTAAAATCAAGATGATCGTGTGAATTGATAAACCCGGGAAAAGCCGTTAACCCCTCCGTGTCAATGAATGGAATATTTGTTGGGTTCTTCAGTGTTCCGGCTGCAGTAATAGTAGCAATGGATCCATCCTGTATCAGCAGGTCTTTTCTTTCCTGCTCCTCATACAGTTGTAGATTCCGGAGTATCATCATTGTTTTTTGAAATGGATGCCATAGATCAGTGGCATTCCCTGGTATTGCTGGTACAGTGCTTCCGCCCCTTGCTGCAGATAAAAATCTTTCACAGACTCATCAATCTTCCGTTCTGTATATCGGATTTCTGTCCACCCCAGTTGCCCTGCTATCTGGCGGATTTGTTCTACCGGGTGTACATGACTTTGCACCGCATAGGTTTTACCCTGATGATGAAATGTCCTGCTGGCATTTCGCTGCAGGGCATCAGGATGGTAATCGGTAAGAATCAGTTCCCCCCCGGATTGCAAGACCCTGTTCCATTCTTCCAGCGCTTTACGGGCATTTTTGATATGGGCCAGGGTGAGGGTGGAAAGCAGGAAGTCAAACTGATTGGTTGCAATACCACTTAGCTCATGATCTTTCACCAGGAAAACAGGGGCTTCCGGGAATTTGAGCTTTAGTTTTTCAAGCATTCCGGTTGATACATCAAAGCCGGTGATGGAAACAGGATTCCTTTTATACAATTCGGTCCAGTGCCGGCCAGTACCGCAGCCAATATCAGCCAGCTTCCGGTTCAGGATTGTAACATCTTGCAGCATATTGTTTAGTATTTCCCGGTCCAGGTGAAGGATCAGATTATGAGGCTGATCATCATAGCTGCCTGCCCATGTATCATAGCCCTCAGCAGGCTTTTTTACCCTTGCCTGTCTGAAAAGTTGTCTTATGCTGAATTTCATGTTTATTGTTCCCAGGCATTAAAAATAATATTATTCAGCTGCTTCAACGGGGCAACTTGTCTTTGACTGTAGCCGTTTTGATCAGTCATGAACAAGGTCCTGTTTTTTAACCCCAGGAGTGCCGAAGCCAAGCACCGGTTTCCGAATTCAATCATGGCGGTTGCGGCCAGTATTGATAACCGGTTTGAATGGGCATTGGTGGATGGTAACTGGGAAAAGGATCCTTTTGAAGCATTGGCCGCCTACCTGCGGACCGGGGAGTACCGCTATATCGGCTTTACCGTGATGCCGGGACCCCAAACCAAACAGGCCATTCCCATTGCCCGGAAGATCAGGGAACAGTTCCCGCATACCATCATGATCTGGGGTGGCTATTTCCCATCCAATCATGCCGGCATTGTTTTGGAATCAGGTGATGTGGATTTTGTCATCAATGGGGCCGGTGAACATGCTTTTCCTGCATTGCTGGACGCATTGGAAAATAACAAGCCTTATGAACTGATCAAAAACCTGGTGTTCCGCTCCGGTGAAAAGGTCATTAAAACAGCCAAAGAAGATTTATTTGACCAGGACCCGCTGCCTTCACTTCCTTATGATAAAGTAGATCAGTTTTATCCTGCGGGCCAGCATTATCTTGGAAAAACATGGATGGGCAACAGGACGATGGCTTATCATTCCAGTATTGGTTGTCCCTTCACCTGTTCTTTCTGTGCTGTGGTTCCGCTTTATGAAGCCCGATGGAAAGCAAAATCAGCGGAATTGGTGTACAAGGATATTAAGTATGTAAAAGATAAATGGGGTGCTGATGCAGTGGAGTTTCATGATAATAACTTTTTTGTTTCCGAAAAAAGAGCGGTGGAGTTTTCCCGTCTGCTTCGCCCCGAACAAATGAACTGGTGGGGCATGGCCCGGATTGATACCATGAATAAATTCAGCGATGCTTCCCTTGCGGCAATTCGCGAATCCGGCTGCCGGATGATATTTTTTGGTGCAGAAAGCGGGAGTGATAAAGTATTGCAGGCACTGGATAAGGGTGGTACACAAAACGCAGAGCAGATTTTACAATTTGCTGAAAGGATGAAACAATTTGACATCATCCCGGAATATTCATTTGTACTCGGATTGCCCGCCGATACAGAAGAAGCTGTTTGGGAGCAAATCATTTTTGATATCAATTTTATCAAACAGGTTAAAAAAGCAAATCCCCGAACGGAGATAGTACTCTATACCTATAGCCCGGTGCCAACAGAGGGGTCGGAATTATTTGAAAAAGTAAAAGCGGCCGGTTTTGTTTATCCTAAAAAACTGGAAGACTGGTGTAATCCGCAATGGGAAAAATTTGATCTGCGCAAGAACCCGCTTACGCCCTGGCTGAAACCAGAAATGATTGACTATATCCGGAATTTCGAAACGGTATTGAACGGGTATTACCCAACTGCTTCTGATATCCGGTTGAACAGCCCTAAAAGAAATATGATGCGACTCTTATCGGGGCTGCGTTATAAAACGAATTTTTACCGGTTTCCAATGGAAATAAAATTATTGCAACGGATCTGGAAATACCGGCAACCGGAAATACAGGGATTTTAGTGATGCTGAAAGAAGAAATAGTATATGAGCACGGAAGGGAGACCGACCTGTTATTCGAACAGGCCTATATCCGTTTGCGCAGCAGGGAAGGAAGAATCTATTCTGATCAGGAATTGCAACAACTGCCTAAGATTGCTGCCACCCACCGCTATGCCAATGAATGGGAAATCAGGAAACGCTCGGCACTAAAACTACAGCAGTATTTTCAGCATAAAACAGGTTCATGGAATATCCTGGAATCCGGCTGTGGCAATGGCTGGCTCTCCAATTTTCTGGCTCTAGATCGTCAGCATACAATAACAGGGACTGATATCAATGAAACAGAACTGGAACAGGCGAAAAGAGTTTTTGGCAATCAGCCCAATCTTCATTTTATCAATGGAAGTCTGGATCACCCGGAGCTGAAGGGCAAACAATATGATGCAATAGTTTTTGCTTCCAGCATCCAGTATTTTGAATCGCTGCAGGATGTGATAAAACGGTCCCGGGAAATATTAAAACCCGGTGGGGAGCTGCACCTGCTCGATAGTCCTTTTTACGATCAGCAGAATGTTGCGGCTGCCAGGGAAAGAACGATTCGCTATTTTAATGAGTCGGGTGTACCAGCAATGGCCGCTTATTATTTCCATCACAGTTGGGAGGAGTTGGCCGGTTTATCTTACACTATTTTATCAAAACCTGCCAGCCGTTTCCGGTTTTTTAAAAAGAACCAGGATCCTTTTCCCTGGATTTGTATTCAAATCTCATGACAATTGCAGGCACCTTATATCATCGTTTTAAAAGGCATCGGAGTTTACAAACCAGTGTAATCAAGGCTATGCCACTGGTGGTATTGATGCCACATAGCGGATGTAATTGCCGCTGTGTGATGTGTGATATCTGGAAAGATAATCAGCAACGGCAGCAATTGACGGCAAATGATATCAGTCAGTTACTGGTATCGCTGAAAAAACTCGGCACACAACAGGTGCTGATGTCGGGAGGAGAAGCTTTACTGCATCCTGCTTTTTTTCAGTTATGTGATATCCTCCGGCAGGAGCAAATCAGTGTGGTCTTGCTTTCAACCGGACTGACCCTGAAAAAGCATGCCCAACTACTGACGGAAAAAGTGTCGGAGATCATTGTTTCGCTCGATGGTGACCCGGCTACACATGACCGGATCAGGAATATTGCCGGTGCATTTGATTTATTACAGGAAGGAGTAGAAGCCATCCGTTCGATCAATCCAGCTTACCGGATTACTGCCCGGACCGTTTTGCACCAGCTTAATTTCCGGATCATGGGCGATATTATCCGAACAGCAAAAAAAATGGGTCTTAATCAGATCAGTTTTCTGCCCGCAGATGTCAGCAGTCATGCATTCAATCGCGAAGTATTATGGTCCGGAGATAGACAGCAGGAAATTCTGATTGCGAAAACAGAACTGCCGGACTTGAAAAATATTCTGGAACGTGTAAATGAAGAACGACAAGCTGATAACAGCTTTATTGCAGAGTCAGCAGACAGGCTGATGCAAATTCATACTTATTATTCAGCCCTGCATGGGCTGCAGTCTTTTCCTTATCAAAAGTGCAATGCACCCTGGGTATCGGCCGTGGTGGAAGCAGACGGAACCGTACGACCCTGCTTTTTTCACGAAGCCATGGGCAATATCCGGGAAGGCGCATTCAATGATATATTGAACAGTAAGCAGGCGATCCGGTTTAGAAAAAACCTGGATGTGGCGAGCAACCCCACCTGCGAAAAATGTGTGTGCAGATTGTATTTATCACCCGGAACCACCCTTTCAGCAAATCATACGCCATGAGTAAAATCCTTTTTTCCCATTCTTACTTTATGCGTTTTGACCCCAAGCAATGGGCCACCGGTCAGCCCTATCCGCCCATCGGTTGTTTGTATGCCGTTTCCATGATGCGGAACCTGGGACATGAAGTGAGTTTCATGGATACCATGTTTGCCTTCGGGCCGGAAGAAATCATCCTGCCTTTGCAACAAAACCAACCTGATTATTTTATCATTTATGATGATGGCTTTAACTATCTCACCAAAATGTGTCTGACCAATATGCGGGAAGCAGCTTTTGAGATGATGAAGTTTGCCAAACAGAAAGGGTGTACGGTATTGGTGGCCAGTTCGGATGCGAATGATCATTTTGAGAAATACCTGGAAGAGGGCGCCGACTTTATCCTCCTGGGAGAAGCTGAACAAACCCTGGTGGAACTGATCAGTAATCTCAACAATGGCAGCACTGATTTTCTTTCCATACCCGGTATTGCATTCAAACAGAAAGAGGCCATCGTTCGGACGGCTAAAAGATCAGTGATGAAAAACCTGGATGAGTTGCCCTTTCCCGCCTGGGACCTGGTGGATATGGACGCTTACCGGAAAATATGGGTGAAACACAAAGGATATTTTTCATTGAATATGGCAACCACCAGGGGATGCCCTTTTAAATGTAACTGGTGCGCCAAACCCATTTATGGCAACCGGTATAATACCCGCTCTGCTTCGCATGTGGTGGCAGAACTGAAAATGCTAAAGGAGCAATATGCTTTTGATCATATCTGGTTCTGTGATGATATATTCGGATTAAAACCCGGCTGGGTTCGGGAATTTGCTGACCTGATTGAAAAGGAAGGCCTTCAGTTTCATTTTAAAATACAAGCCAGGGTTGACCTGATGTTGCAGGAAAATTATATTGCCGATCTCGCCAGGGCCGGTTGTAATAATGTGTGGATGGGGGCCGAAAGCGGTTCGCAGAAAATTCTGGATGCAATGGACAAGGGTACTACCGTTCAGCAAATTTTTCAGGCCACGGCCCTGCTGAAAAAAAACGGGATCAATCCTTCCTTCTTTATTCAGTTTGGCTATCCGGGAGAAACAAGAGAAGATATCCGTAAGACCATTGATATGATCAATCAGCTCCTGCCTTATGAACTGGGAGTGTCGGTTGCTTATCCGCTCCCGGGTACTATATTTTATGAAAAGGTCAAGACGCAGTTAAGGGAAAAATCCAACTGGACTGATTCTGATGAACTGGCCCTGATGTTCCGCAATAGCTTTGCACCGGCTTATTATAAACAGTTGCACCGCTATGTACATAAGAATTATCAAAAGCACTTGTCCATACAAATTGTCAAACAATTACTAGCCAAACCGGCCAGGACAAGTTTGCATAAAATCAGGAAAGCGTTCTCCCTGCTTTATTATGTGCCTGCTTCCTGGCTGGCGGGACTCCGTTTGAAAAAACTAGATTTTTACAACAAATGAAAAACGGAGAATTGGCGATACAGGAACAAAGTGCGGGCAATGCTTTTGGAAAGCAGGCGCCTGTTTTTGATCAGCTGTATGGTTCCGACAGCATTGTACAATACAAAAGAAAAAGGGTAAGAGATCATGTGGAGCAATGGATCAAACCAGGATCTTATATGCTGGAATTAAATGCCGGTACCGGTGAGGATGCTGTTTATTTTGCAAAACAGGGACATCGCATTCATGCTACGGATATTTCTACAGGTATGCTTGTGATACTTTCCGGAAAAATCGCTGAGCAAGGTTTGTCTGCACAGGTAACACATGAATCTTGTTCTTATACCGATTTGGGTTCATTGCAGCAAAAGGGGCCCTATGATTACCTGTTTTCCAATTTTGCCGGATTGAATTGTACCGGCTCTATTGAAAAAGTGCTTTCTTCTTTTAAAACGCTGACGAAACCGGGTGGATATATAACCCTGGTACTGCTTCCCCGTTTTTGCCTTTGGGAAACTTTAATGCTGTTCAGAGGGAAATTTCGCACGGCATTCAGGCGATGGACAGGTAAAAAAGGAGCAAGGGCCAAAGTGGAGGGAATGCCATTCCGCTGCTGGTATTATAATCCATCCACGATTATTCGTGCACTGCAAAAGGATTTTGATAAAGTGGCTATTGAAGGGTTGTGTACCATGGTGCCGCCTTCTTACCTGGAACATTTTGCAGAAACGCATCCCAATTGGTTTAAAAGACTGATGAGGTGGGAGCAAAAACTAAAATCAAGCTGGCCCTGGAAAAGTATCGGGGATTATTATATCATCACTTTACAAAGGAAAAAGCTTTCCTGAACTATTTTTCTCTTTTCTTTCTATAGCATTGATGCGTTGCCGGTAAGTTTGTAATACATGTTCCTGGAACATGCCCGGATTAGAACGGGCAAAATGGATACCGGAGATCAGTCCCATTTCAAACCCCTTCAAATTCTTTTTCCCTTTTTCTTCTTTTTTATTCCAGCGATTCCGGGTTAGACGCATGAGAAAGTTTTCCAGTCGCTGTCCGGTGTTTTTACGAAATAACCATTCGTTGAATTTTTTAAAGTACATCCATCCGGGTTCAACTTGTTCCTGTTGGCGAAAAGCAGCAGCGGGAAGAAAATCATTGGCCCATCCGTTTTGCCGGAAAAAACGATCCATCACGGTTGCACCGGCTACAGGCAGCAGGGTTTTGATTTCGATGGCAGTGAAAATATTTTGTTCGTCTAATGAAAGTGCTGTTTCATCAATATAGTAGTTCATGCAATAATAATGCTGCCTGCC
>Ga0138256_10007811_pt1 | contig 11272 bp, 4 predicted proteins | sample KNB2016incub_MG_FD_105486 | JGI IMG/M metagenome (GOLD analysis project Ga0138256, IMG submission 105486) | Active sludge microbial communities from wastewater in Klosterneuburg, Austria - KNB2014incub_MG | ecosystem: Engineered > WWTP > Activated sludge > Unclassified | place: Austria...
GAGGAACAAATGCGGCGTTGCGGCGTGGTTCCATAACTCCTGGAGTTTGTGTTCGAGTTGTGCGATGGGCAGAGTATTGCTGAGTACGATTGCGTGCTGCCCCAGTCGACGATTGCCTTCAGCATGTGATTCCGCCACAGCATTGTCACCAAGGATCAATGCGGCCCCATGCAGGACTGGATCAGTCGGCATCCCGGCGCGGCTGGGAGCTGGTACAACTCGCAGGGCAAATCGCTGTGTCTGTTGTGATGCCGTCACATGGACGGGTTTTCCGTTTGTCTCCAAATGATTTTCTGTAGTCGTCGGCATTTCGACCGACTGGAATCCCTCTGGACGCGATCGTTCCTGGATCAAAGTGGCGGCGAACCGCACTGAAGATTCTGCAACACCGGCACCCGTTGCCAGACCTTTGAGATGCGCGGATTCCGTGACACTCCAATCACGCTGGGCAACCACGCCGACGGGCTGATTCACCAGGAATCGCAGCGCTGCGCGGATCTGAGCCTGATGCTGTTGTCCCTGCTCAATCCCGGCGTGGATGGCGGCCTCTGCATGGGCGAAATCGCGATTCGGTGCAAACCATTCTGACCATCCTGATGTGTCGTCACTGATTGACTCTGATCCGCGAATTGCCACGGCGTCAGCCAGCGCCGGATCGGTTGCCGTCGATGAATTTGGAAGAATTCGGTTCACCGCGACGGAGACATCATCGAATTTTTCACGAGTCCCGCCGCGTCGAGGTTCTGTGTCTGGACTGTACCGCTGCGGTTCCTGGTCATCACGGTCGTCGCTTTGAGAACTGTCAGACGCATGCTGCACCAGAAACTCGCGGATCGACCGCAACGTCCGAAATCGTCGTTGACCGATCGATTCCAGTGTAAGCGATTCCAGGCTGAACTGATCCCGCATCTGGCCGATGAGCTGGGCAAGTTTGATACTGTCGAGTCCAAGATCCGCTTCGAGATCGGCATCCAGATCGACAACGCTGCGATCGTAGCCCGTCTGGTCCACAACGTATTCGATGAGCAAGTCGTCCAGTTGCTCATCTGGAGGCAGCCGCGGACGTCCGACAAGCCCGCTGCTAGATTTTACTCGCATAGCGTTCGCTCGGACGTCATGGAATTCAGCAACCGGTTCCCACTGGTCTTCTTCGATCGGTGAGGTTTCAACAACGCCTGCGGACGTCCGTACCTCAGCCTCTGATTCCGCCAGCTGCCGCAGCAATTGAATGGCATCCTCCAGCGTGCGGACTGAATCAAACCGCAAACCATCCGGTCGCACCGTCAGTCCCAGCCAGACTCCCATTTCGCCCAGGATTTGTGCCTTCTTGATACTGTCGATTCCCAGATGGGCTTCCAGGTCGGCGTCGAACTCGACGACATCCGGCGCGTAACCGGTGAGCTCAATCACCAGATCCAGCAGAAAGCTGCGAAGCTGAGCGTCAGACATACCGCCCGATGACACCGTCGCGAATTGCTGTACCGTCGCCAATTGCTGTGCCGTCGAAGCCGGAACCGCCGGGGATCGGTCAACAACAGGATTCGCAGGCCGTGGCCGCACTTCAGGCGACGAATTGGACACCGTTGGAGTTGGACGCGCACCGCGACTGGACCGCCTGACATCAAAAACGGATTCTGTGGCGTTACCAGGCGAGGTACCGCGAACCGACGAGGCTGTCGCTGATCCGGCAACTGAAATTGGAGCGACATTTTGCAGCGCCGCGCTGTTTACATTCGCGGCGCATTCCAGCACCGCTTTGATCAATTGCAGGCGTTCCGCAAAGGGCTGGCCGGGAACATCCAGACTCAGGCACAGCGCCTGTGAATCGACAATGTCGCGATTCATCCGCGTGAGGATATCGTTTGGACCGACTTCCAGAAAGACTCGGAATCCTTCGCCCAGCATCCGCTGAATCGATGGCAAATACATCACAGGCTGAGTCAATTGCCGAACAAGGCTGTTGCGAATCTCAGAAGGCTCCGCCAGATACTGGACGCTGGTTGCTGACAGAAATCCGCAGGTCGGTGACCGCATTGGAACACCGGCCGACATCCGTGCGAACGCAACTTCCGCATCGGTCAGCAACGGCGTATGAAACGGCGCTGGTACGGAGATCGACATCGAAGCCAGACCATGACTGTCGAGCAGCGCCTTCGCTGCCTTAATTCCGTCACGACTGCCGGCGACCACCGTCTGTCTTGTGGAATTGAGATGCGTGACATACACCGTCAGTGCCGCAGACTTCAAAATCGAATCGACTTCATGGACCGCCGCGCGGACGGACAGCAGCCCGCCCGGAGTTCGCATGTGAGACATGACCGCGTTGGCTCGGTGCTTCGCCAGCTCGACCGACTGCGGCAACGTTGTCACCTTCGCCGCCAGAGAAGCAGTGAATTCTCCAAAGCTGTGTCCCAACACGGCATCCGGTCTCAACCCTTCGGCCTTGAGAGCCGCAATCAAAGAAGCGGAGACTCCCAGCACCCAGGCCTGAGCCCACCACACGTCCGCGCCAGGTTTGATGGCTGAGTTATCAAACGCAGTACTCAATCGCGGCAGGCTGCTCGCCTCGTACAAATGATCGACATCCGCCAAAGTCTGCCGGGCGACAGCATTCTCCGACAGCACTGCTGGCATCTCTGGATAGTGTGATCCCTGACCAGGGAAGAGCCAGGCCACTCGCGGCACATCTTCTGTTGTCTGCCACAGGATGACACGTTCCCGATCAAGCAGCGTGCGAAAACTGCCTGCCTCCGCAGTCTTGATTGCCACTTCGAACCGCTTCCGCAGCTGGTCCGTCGATGTCGATAGAATCATCGCGCGAAAGTGGTCATCGGCAACAAACTGCAACGGCGGTAATCCAGAACGCTCCGGCTCCCGAATTACCCGCTGGTCTACAGCGAGCTGTCCAAGACGACTTAGCGAATCCCGCAACAGGTGGAGCAATGAGACGCCCGAATTTGCCGCAATTCGAAGACTTCGCACGGGGCCGCCGGGAGTTATCGACAGATTCGTCATAGCCGGTGATATCTGCTTAATCAATGGTGTAATGGATCTTGGTGGTTGCTGCGGAGGAATCGGTGGGGGGGCAACGGTTTTGGACACGGGAATCGAAAGTGACGTTTGCAACACAACACCGTCGCTGGTGCGCGCCGCAATTGCAAAGGAATTTGGCAGATCACGAGTGTGAATCGAAGAGTTTTTGAGCGTTTCCGCCGTGATCCGCACAAGCGAATGACTTCCGGCGAGGTAGCCAATCTTCCGCACGATCTCGGCATCCGGAGCGGTCAGCACGGTGGCATTGCCAATCGGCACGGATTCAGATCGGACGGCAGCTTCGAAAGGTTGTTCGGAAACTTCAAGGCACTGCACGACATCCCCCAGAATTCCGTGGATTGGTAGATCCAGTCGCTGGGCATCCGACAGTCGACAAAGCATTAAAGTCACAACCCCTTCGCCGGGCAGAATCTGCAGACAGTCGTCCGGAACGTCTTCCGGTCGGCCGGATCGCACCAGTCGATCGTTCAGATCGAGCGACTCGAACGCCGCCAGGCTCATCGAACGCTGAGCGGACCCGCAGACGACCATATCACAGGCTCCGGATCGCAGCTGATCTGCCGCTGTCGCCAGCGCTGAAAGGCCAGACGTGTCATCCGTGTCCAGCGCGCAAGCGCCCCCCATCAGGTCGAACGTTTTGGCGATGCGCGACGCCAGAGTGCTGGCGGTAAAGCTGCCGGTTTCGTCAAGCAGTGCGGGTCGGTTTTTGAGGACAGTCTGCCGAAACTCGTCCGCCACCTGCTGAGCGACTTGAGGGGCGGCACCGCGCCGCTCCATCGAGGACATGATTTGTCCGCAGATCTCTGGCAGTCTCATGCCGACCTGCAACTGATCGCCAAATTCGCCTCCAAAGATGGCACCAATTACCACACCAATACGTTGCCGATCCACCGGCCATGGCAGGGCCGGCTTTCGGCGACCCGGCTTGCCGGGTTCCGACGCTGAATCTTCGGGCTTGATACCGTTGACATCCCGTAATGCCTGCGCTACTGCGTCGATCAGCATTAGCTGGACAGGATTCGCCTGTTGAACCTGCTTCGGAGGTATCGCATAACATCCGCCATCGAAAGTAAAGTTCGTGATGAATCCACCGTGGCAATGCGGTGACCGGTGCGTCTGCGCAGCTTGATCGGCCGACACGCCCGCGCGGTTCCTCCAGCGCTGCTGCGGCGCGTCACTGAGCATCGATTGCTTTGATTCGAGGACGGCTTTGAACTCCGTTACGTTAGAGGCACCGGCAACAACGATGCCGCGACCGACAATCGCAATCGGCTCATTGGAAGGCGACGGGACATCCGCATTTCGCGACAAGTCGCGCGGCGCATCTGCGCCATTCGGTGATATCTTTCCGCATTCCTCGACCACCAAATGCGCATTCAGTCCGCCAATTCCAAACGCACTTACCGCCGCGCGGCGCGATCTGCGGGAAATAGCATGTTCCGGCCACGGCTCGGTCCGAGAAACAACTCGCACCGGTGCTGTGGTCCATTCATAGTTGCAATTGGGATGCTCGAATCGCAGCGAAGGAGGAATCTGCCTGCGTTGCATGGCGATCAGCACTTTCAGCAGCCCGATCAATCCCGCCGCCTCCAGCGTATGGCCGATGTTGGACTTCACACTGCCGAGCAGCAGGCGAGTCTGATCTTCCCCGGAGGATGAAAAGACGGGGCTCTGAGCGGCCAGTTCCCGCAGAGTTTGCAGTTCAGTCGCGTCACCCAACTGAGTACTGGTCGCATGTGCTTCGAGGTAGTCGATGTCGAGCAATCCGGCCTCGGAATACGCCCGCTGAAGCGCCAAAACCTGGCCTTCCATTCGAGGTGCCCACAAACTGCGCCCCTTGCCATCGGACGCCATTCCGATACCGCAAATCAAGCCCAGAATAGGCAGATCGAGTCGAACGGCCTGCTCCTGAGTCATGACAACAATCGCCGCGTAACCTTCCGAACTCACCAGACCGCTTGCATGGTCATCAAACGGTCGCGAGTCGGTTGCCGTGCATGCCTGAGAATGTGAAAACAGGATCAAGTTGTCAATGTTGTTATACGTCGCGCCGCCCACAAGTGCGCTGTCAATGCGACCCGCGCGAATCGCAAGGATCGCCTGAGCCAACGAAACCAGTGAAGAAGCACATGCTGCGTCAATAACCGTTCGAGGTCCCGTCAGTCCCAGGATCCTCGCGGAAAGAGCGGCAGCCTGATAGGCGTGAAACATCGGCAACGCACTGGGCTTTCGCGAAGGTCGATCGCGTCGAATCGCTTTGGTGACTTCCGCGACGATTTCTCTTTGCACCGTTTTCGGCAACTGACGAAAGACCTCAATCTCCTCGATGAAAGATAACGCTTCCTCGATCTGTGTCCCGAGACTCAACGCGCCGCCGGACTTGGTTCCTCCCGAATGTCCGACATAAACTCCCGTTCTTCTCAAACGGTTGTCCCGAGGGACAAGTTCGGCGTTTCGCCACGCAGCGGCCGCAACCTCGGCGAATTGCCGATGTGTGGTATCGAACAACGCTTCGGTGTCTGAAGACAAAGGGCACAATTCGCGATCGAGTGGTCTTTCGGGGACCGTGCCACCAATCGTCGTATAAGACTTTCCGACCTTACCTTTCAGCGGATCGAAGTAGAGCGAACGATCGCACCGATTTGACGGCAACTCGCAATACCCCGTGCGTCCGGCGTATAACAGGTCAGCAAATTCATTGACACTGTCGGCACCGGGCACCCGACAGGCCATACCAACGATAACAATCGGTGAGTTCGCATCAACCAACATGAACGGCCTCCGATGATTGTCTGCGACAAGCGACGCCGTGACGCTGGACCACAGCAATCAGACGACCAAATCTTTCGATCCAAAGGGAAACTCCAGAATCGATCGGCGGCCCTTGTCCCGAGGTCTCGCGATCGAATTCAATGAGCAGGATTCCGGACTCCAGAGCGTCCCGCACGGAGATTACGCCATCGACAAGTCGATTCAACGTTTCAGCGGCGGCAATCCAGCGAACGGCAGCCTTTCCGCCATTGGCACAGCGAACCACGGTCCCGTCCGTCTGATTTTCGACAAGCCACTGCCCGCCACCGGGACCGGAAAGTTCCACAACCATTGGACTCCTGCCAGTGTCGGCATGTTCGCTCGTCGGCACACCACCCCGAATTGAATTTACCGGGCAGGCCGCTCGCGTCTGAGATTCTTCGACGAATAATTGCCATGCTGACTTTTGAACGGGAACTGGCTGATTCGGAAGAACTGGTTTGCTTTGCCGCAGACAGAAATCTCGCAAAATTTCGACCGTCAGGACAGGCACATCCATCGCATCGCAAACCTGCATCGCCCGAGTGACATGAGTCCGATCAAACTGCGGGTCATCGCGAAAGTATGGTTTGAAAGCCTCGACGAATGGAGCGGCCTGTCCTTCAAGTTCCGCCATTGCTTCCATGCGTCGAGCCGGAAACTTTAAGCCGCTGCGTTCGACAGTCGCCCGAAAACTATCGTCCAGTTCCGTCGCCGATGTCCCGTTTGGGCTGGTCAGGTGATATGTTTCACCGTGCAGCGCCGGCCGCCGATAAATCTCCACGATCATGTTCGCCACCCAATCAACGGTTACGATGTTCTTTCGTTCGTCACCGGAAAAGCCCAGCAAACGGGTCCATTCGCCGCGTTCGGGCACGCCAAATCGCTGGCTCAGCGCTTGAAACATCGAAAACGCCGTGTTGATCGACTGGTCCGACTTAATGCTGGCCGTGGGATGCAGATCAATCACAATCGAAGGCCTGTAGACCGTCAGCGACCGCAGCACGCCAGACTGTCGCAACAGATCCTCCGACAACGCCTTGCTGCGTTCGTAGTCGTTGGCAAATTCTTGCCCGACGCCGCATTCCGATTCGAGAATCCGGCCAGTACGCAGTCCGGAAAGATAGGCTGTCGAGACAAAATGCCACTCTGTAATTCGGGCTCGTGTGGTAAATTCCAGAAGTTGACGTGTCCCTTCAAGGTTCGTTCGATAGGGCTCGTGATCGGGGTGCTCACTCGCCGGACGAAACGACAGACTTGCGGCCGAATGAACCACGCTGCCGCAGTTCGCGGTGATCCAGCGCTGATCCTGCTCCGAGAGCCCTAAAACGGATGCACACAGATCCCCGGAGAGCACCACGGGTCGCACGAACAGGCGGTTAAATCGCGTCTCCATGTGTCGCATCAGCGATTCTACCCGCTCAGAGGCTGATTGCCGACGATTCCCTCTCACCAGGACGGCAACCGGAATGCCACAGCTCAGCAATTTGGCAAGCATCAAGCCGCCAACGAGTCCGGTACTACCGGTCAGCAGCACAAATTGGCGATCGTGTTGTGCAGAAGTATTCATTAATCCGCGTTTTCTCAGCCGGACAGGTTGCCGGTCCGCAGTAGAAAAGTTCATCCGGTTCGAGATCGCAGCACACTCCGTTTTCCTCCGGAACGACGCTGGTTTACAGACATTGGATTGTGAGCTACGGTGCGACCCAATTCACGCAAAAAGACCGCATTGATCAACTGAAAGGCCAGACAAAATCCCGTTATCGTAATATCCGGCCCACCAATGCCGCCGTTTACTGCCCACCTGAATCGAATGCGCATGTGTGTTGAGTTTTCGATTCAATTTCGATGTGTTATTTCTTGAATACTAATTGGATAACGCCAATTTGAAGAGCACACGCAGCGAAATACACCTCAAAAAGGCGGAAAAACACAGAGATTTTGCATAAACTGGCGCTGTCCAACTCACACAGCGACCCCGAACCTGCCCAGGATCCGGTCGAGAAAGCGGCAGAGTTTCGAGTGCCGGTCGGACGATGTCAAGGGAGGAATTGCTCAACGTCCTGTGGGGACTGTCTCTGAAAGCATGACACTCACGCCGTTGGCGTGGAGGTTACACAGAACTTACACTGCTCCCGAGGCTTTATTACACTTCACGCGGTCCGAATTGATGTCCTTGTTCCGAAGCTCCAGCCTCGGAATACGCTGCTCCGGAGGCTCCTGCCTCCCGAGATTCTCACTGGAGGCAGGAGCCTCCAGTGCGTTGCGTTCCAGGGCTGGAGCTCTGGAACGAGGATTGACAGCATCATTCTTGACCGTGTGAAGTATATCAGGAGTACCGTCATGAATTCTCGAACGATCTTTGATGTGTGCCGCGTCGTGGCGGTATTGATTGTGGTGCCGATAGCGGTGTTCGCTCAGCAGCCGCCGTATGATGTTTTTCCGGCAGCTGATCCGCCGTACTACCGCGTGCGTTACGAGGCCTCGACTCAGACGGAGGGCTTCAGCTTTCCAGTCAACTACACGATCTGGATTCCCGGCGACGTGAAGTTGCTGCGGGGGGTGATTGTGCATCAGCATGGTTGCGGTGAGGGATCGTGTAGGTCGGGGTTGACGGGAGCTTACGACCTGCACTGGCAGGCACTGGCGAAGAAACACGACTGCGCCTTGCTGGCTCCGTCGTACGAGCAGCCGGACATGGCCGATTGTCAGTTGTGGTGCGATCCGCGGAACGGGTCGAGCGCCGCGTTTCAAAAGGGACTTGGCGATCTCGGCGAGAAATCCGGCCATCCGGAACTTGCCAGCGTGCCGTGGGTTCTGTGGGGACACAGCGGTGGTGGGCACTGGGCGGGCGGAATGGTGTTGTTGCACCCGGATCGGGTCGCCGCCGCGTGGCTCCGTTCGGGCGTGCCGCTGCTGAAACCAAATCCGGAACGTGCGACCATCAAAGCTCACACATTGCCTGACGCAGCGCTGCGAGTGCCAGTAATGTGCAACCTCGGCACTAAGGAAGGTGTCACCGAGAAAGACGGTCGCTTTGCCGGAGTTTGGCCAGCGAACGAAGCCTTCTTCTCCGAAGTGCGATCTAAAGGTGGCCTGATCGGCGTGGCTGTCGATCCGTTGACGGCCCACGAATGCGGCAATCAGCGTTACTTCGCCATCCCGTGGCTCGACGCCTGTCTGAGTGCTCGGCTGCCGAAAGTCAGCGGCGATCCTTTGCAGCCGATGCCGACTGATCCTGCGTGGCTGGCTCCGCTCGCCGGATTCGATGCCGTCCCGGCTGCTGCGTATGCGGATGATCCCTTGAAGGCTGCGTGGTTGCCGAACGAAGCCGTCGCAAGAGCCTGGATTCAGTACGTCAAAGACACCGCTCTGACCGACACCACGCCGCCGCCCGCGCCGACAAATTTGCGTCTTCACGGTAACGAACTGACATGGGACGCCGCCGCCGATCTCGAAAGCGGGCTGGCGAGTTTCATCATCGAGCGTGATGGAAAGTTCCTCGCGAACCTGCCGGAACAGGGCAAGAATCCATTCGGACGTCCGATTTTCCAGAACCTGCAATACAGCGACACGCCAACGCAACCGCTCGTGCCGATGCGTTTCACAGACGCAAAGACGGAATCTGACGCGAAGCATGTCTACCGCGTGCTTGCAGTGAACACTGTGGGATTAAAGTCAGATCTTTCGGCGGATTCCGTTGGCGGGCGGTGATAAGGTGATTCCGCAGGTATCCCTCATTTGATCTCCAAAAACCTGACGCAGACCGGACTGCCCACTTCCACCCTTGCGTCAGTTGGCGTCAATTCTCCGGTGGCCTGATTGATGAGAAACACGATCACGTTGTTCGCCGACTGATTCGCAACCAGCATGTACTGACCCGACGGCTCGATGGCGAAGTTGCGTGGAGTGCTGACGCCCATGCTTTGATGGCCGACAGATGTCAGTTCGTGAGTCTTAGGATCAACCGAAAATATCGCGATCGAGTTGTACGGGTCGCGGTTGGAAACGTAGACAAACTTGCCGGATGGATGCACGACAGTCTCCGCAGTGCTGCCGCCCTTGCGCTCCTCATTCGCGGGCAACGTGGAAAGCACTTGTTTCTGAGTCAGCATGCCTTTGGCTGCGTCATAATCACAGGCGATAACCGTCATGTCGGACTCGCCGTTGATGTAGGCCGTTTTGCCATCGGGATACCACGTGAAATGACGGGGACCGGCTCCCTTCGGCGCGTCAAACTCGCTGTGCGGCGTCAGCGTTCCCTTGTTGGAGTCGAAGGAATAAATGATCACCTTGTCCAGACCGAGGTCGCAGCAGAGGGCGAACTTGTTGGCCGCGTCGAGATTAATCGAATGCCCGTTCTTCTTTGGACCCTGATGCTGTTGAAACGACGAGGAATCGCTGAGCCTGCCGTCAGCTTCGAGAGGAATGCAAATGCAGCTTCCACCAGTGTAATTCGCGGCCAACACATTCTTGCCGGCCGCGTCCACGACAAGATGGCACGGTGCTCCGCCCTGTGATGGTTGCGAGTTGAGAAACGTCAGCTTGCCCGTCGCGCCGTCGATTGCAAACGCGCTAATCTTCGCGTCGCTTTCATTGACCGCATACAGAAACTTCCGGTTGGGATGAAACGCCAAAAACGTTGGACTGCTTGTCTCCCCCGCCAGTGTCGCTTCTGATAGTGATCCGTCTTTCACATTGAATTCGCACTGGTAGATCCCTTTGCTGTCCTTGCCGGTATACGTCCCCAGATAGACGCGATATTTGTCCTGTGACTGGGCGGGTTCAAGAGTGAAAACGCTCATAAGAAAGGCTGTGACCAATAAGTGTCGAAACAACATGGATGAAAACTCCGTGCGAAAAGTCAGGGGGGTATTGCCGTGTCGGGATGCGGTCTGGAATACAACGGGATTGTCGGTGATTATGGACGCAATATCCACCGTTGCGGTCAATTTCGATCTTGCATTCAGGTTTCACTCTTCACGACAGGAATTCACGAGGATTCCAGCGGCAACTACTTCCCGTGGCTGGCAAACGGCAGGGTCAGCCAAAAGACAGGAGGAGGCAATGCAATATCAATATCGCCGCTATCGGAATGCTGTGAATGTGACGAAAAGTCGCGATGCCTCGGGGCGGCTCTTTTACTCGCAACTCGGCCGAGATTCCACCAAGAAGAAACTGGACGATCGACTCCGTATTAGCTTCGGCAAGCATCGCTGCGCGTCTGCCTTCGCCGCAAGGCAGGCTGTCGATTTAATACCAACCCGAAGCGTCAGTTTTGAAGTTGCGCATTGCTGACTTACGTTCGTCACCGGCAACGAAACCACTGCAAAAAATACTAACCCGAAGCGCCAGCGAGGCAAACACTTCACGCGGAAGGGCAGACGTAACCTGTTTGCCTCGCTGGCGCTTCGGGTTAGTAAAACGC
>Ga0138256_10007813_pt1 | contig 11270 bp, 16 predicted proteins | sample KNB2016incub_MG_FD_105486 | JGI IMG/M metagenome (GOLD analysis project Ga0138256, IMG submission 105486) | Active sludge microbial communities from wastewater in Klosterneuburg, Austria - KNB2014incub_MG | ecosystem: Engineered > WWTP > Activated sludge > Unclassified | place: Austria...
ACCCATTGATCTGAATGGGGAGTAGGGCGCTTCAGCCATGGGTTGAAGCTGATTTCCGCGCAAATTCCCTGTAAATTTCCCTGTTAACAGGCGCTGCGCCGAGACGGGTTCGCTGGCGACTGTGCCCACCGCCAGGCAGCTAATAAACACGGGCCCTCGCGGCCCGTTTTTATTCCTACCCCCCAAAAAGCCCACCGAAAAGAATGCACTCAAAGTGAGGCGTTCAACCTGTGTTCGGGTCGCGCGAAGTAGGGCACCCGTGCTGGTGCCGCCGTCCGGGGCACCAGCACGCACCCGGCCCCATTAGGTGCACACGTTGCGGTGCCGCCATCGGTGGAGAGTGCCCGATGGAGGGCCTGCGTAAGGCAGGGTTGAGGTAAAAGCTGGGCTGCAGGCATAGCGCCTTCAGAATGACAGTTCCGTGCAGCACTCACCAGCGTCGAACGTGACGAATGGACGCACCCCAGATATGGTTCAGTCTCCCTGCAATCTTGTCATCGCAAAATTGATATAGCATGCGCTGGCGATTCAGTACGTATGTCAAGGAATCGGGTAAGGCTTCCGTCCAAAAATCTATAGACGGTTTTGATGACTACGGGCAGGCTCAATTCGCTGCGCGCGTCAAATACCTAGCGGCCACAAGCGCGCCGAATGACTGGAGTGAGCCGCAAGCGTTGAAGTTGTCAGGCGTAACAGACCTATACGAAATCCGCTTCAAGAATGCGCGAAAACAGACTAGGGCGATCGGTTTTTTCGGGCCTGATTCAGACGAATTCACCATCACGGTAGTGGCTACACACAAATGCAATGTCTACACCCCAGTTGATGCCATCCAAACCGCAGGCAAGCGTCGCGACGAGATCGTCGCGGACCCGTTACGGCGTTCTTCTCTCAAAATCGATGGAGAAGACTTTCCACCGATTGAAGACGAAACCTAGTGCTCGCCATGCTTTCATCGAGGCCGAATCGATGACTGCGATCGCCACGCAAATTCGCGTAATTCGCCAGCAGCGTGGCTGGTCTCAGATCGATTTGGCAAAAAAGCTACGCACTTCGCAAGCGGTCATTTCAAGGATGGAAGACCCAAGCTATGGCCGCTTGAGCTTGAGAACGCTCGTCGAACTTGCGAAAGTATTCGATACGGGCCTGCAAGTGCGCTTTGTTTCTTTGGTGATGCAGTTGAAGCAGACGTGGGTTGTTGATCGGCCAGGGCTAGAAGTTCCTACGTTCGACGACCAAGCAGATCAAGTGGGTTTCGTGTCGAGAGCGCCATCGACGGCGCTCGCCCCGCCTGTAACGCAGTACGTGGTGCCAGCTAAAGCGGTCGAACGAGGTGCAGCTGTGTTGAGCATCAACATGCGATCAAGCCCTCCCGTTATTGCTTACCGACCAGTTAGTCATCATCCGTTGATCTCTCATTTATCCGATGTTGTGCCCAGTGATTGCCCCCCAAAGGCTTTGTCATGAGTGAAAAGAAATCAGGACTTCCCCCCGTGCTTTCAGGCGCTAGTTCCGCCCCGACCATTTATGCGGATGGTGTCGCACAGGTGGCAATGGGCTATCCCTTGTCTCGCGTCATCCTGCACACCGTGACTGCATCTGAATCTCTCGCCGAAGGAGCGCCAGAACAACGCAAAGCGGAAGTAACCATAGTGATGCCAACGGCAACTTTGCTAGAAGCCTGCAACTTGCTGCTACAAGTCGCCAGGACAAACGAAAGTGAACTTGTGGCCTTAGGCGATCAAGGCGGCGATCGGCTTCGCGAACAGTTGGTGGCGGCGCCTGTTCCGCCTGCCCAGAGAGTCTGATTCGCTTTATGTCTATCGACAGCCTCTTAGTACGGTCTGTTTTTGGGTTGTAGGCTGCGCTAAGTAATTGCTGCAATTCCAGCGATCGCAATGTGCTGTAACTCCCTTTGCGACGTAAGTGTCTCCACGGTCATCGCTGCCCTTGATTGATGCAACTGGTTCCGATGCGTGAATTCCCGCATCGGCCATTTCACGAATCAGCGCCTTGGCTTGCATGCCGCCCTTAGGTCGGGTGCAGCCGTATAGGTGACGCGTTCGGGTGCATCCAGATGGATGCACCACCCACCCACAGGTGTGGCGTTAGCGCATGCAGCCGGCAAAACCTAGGTTGCAAGGAATGCTCGCGTTGCGATCAGCCGCCGGAGGACTACCACCGACCGATTTGTCCAGCAAAGCTGCCGGACGCACTGTTAAAGCCGATCGATTTCTGATTGCAGCGAGGCTGTTTTCACCGATCTCAAGCGGCCTTCCGACTGGCATCATCTTGCCATCGTCGGGCCGGTCTTCGAGTACCAAGACGCTGCAAGAGATCGCCGCATTTGCCGGAAATTTAATGCCCGTTTCGCCCGTCAACTTCTTGAGAAAGTTCCAATGAGTCAAGCACTTGCGACGACCCAACAGGGATATGTTGTGGCGCAGCTTGCCTGCTTAAGCAGCACTGGCTGTCTCTCGAGAACACGTTAGGCATCGGAGATGACGCTTTTAGTCGCGTTCGCAAATACGCAGCGATCGGTTCTTGTAGTGGATCGCCGAGTTTCTAGTAAGCAAGTCATCCTGAACGACGAATACAACAAGGCCACTGTCTTCATCTGCGAGGACGCAAAGCTTGCCGTCGCGTTCACAGGACTAGCCACACACGGGGGTTTTAGTACCGCAAAGTGGCTTACCGAAACTCTCTCAGACATCTGCCAATCGACGCTAAGCGTTCACGAGGTTTTGGCAACGTTTGCAGCGCGAGCAGGCAGTCAGTTCGCTACTCTTGCAGCAGAGGACCGACGAACAACATTCCTCTTCTGTGGGTTTATCTACTCGAACGGTGCTAGTGAGGCAAGGATCTATTCGGTCAGCAATTTTGAACACGGCCCACATGATCCAAGTTCATTTACAACAAGCGCGCTAGGCGGCCCAGACCAAACAATCACTTCATTGGCAGGAACAACAGCACCTGTTCCCGACAGCGTGCCCATATCTCTGCAAAGACTCCTCGCGGCAGACCTGAAGCAATCTTCTCTAGTCCGATTCGCGGTTAAGCATTTGCAGCTTGCGTCGAAGAGCCTGAAATCGCTCAATCAAATTGGGGAGCATTGCACCGCCATCGTCATCACCAGTCAGCCGAACACGCCCATCGTGACGACGTATCACACAACCAAGAACGCCAATACTGCCTATGGACCGAATATCGTTGTCGCGCGCCACTTCACAGGCTTTGGAACCGAGGTCATGTCCGGCTCGGTATTGGCCGGCCCGGAGATCAGAAAACAAGATCCCTGCTGGTGTGAGTCTGGAGTTAGCTTCAAGCACTGTCACATGAAAAAGTTTGGCGGTATCTATGTAAGGCACGCCGCTTGGAAAAGACCTCTTATTCCATTTATGCGGCTGGGAATCGACTCCCCTTGGGCGGTTGGCCAGCACTTCTTAGTAGGCATGGGTTATGAATAAGCTGACCACTGCGGCGCCGATGCCTAACCCTTCCATCGAGAGGACGTCACCCGGCAAGCCGGGCGCCGCCTCTCATGTCAAACGTTAGGCGTCATGAAAACCGTCCGTCTCAAACTTCGCGGCGAAGAAGATCAAGACCTGCACGAGATCGTCGGTGAATTCACCGAAGAAGATCTCACGCTGTTCGAGAAGTACAACGGACACGTAGCACGTCTAAAGGAAACGTCTCTCTACAAACGCGGAGTTCCATCCATAACTAACATGGAATGGAAAGCCGGCGCAGGCATGAAGTTCACGTGTGACGCCTACACCAATGCAGAGCTGTACGAGCTACTGCACGTTCTTCGCCCGCTGATACTTGAGAGGGAGCCGACCTCGTTCGTCAAAGTTGTAGCCCTTCTTGGGCGACGCTTCAAAGACAAGAACTATGCAGCCCATCAGCGCACACTGCGAAAGATGTTTGAAGACGGTGAGCTGAGCATGTACATGCAGATCACTGTTGGTGAACAGCCTATCCTTGACAGTTCCTTGCTTCACATCTGGTTGAACGGAACGCAGTATCACGGCGATACGGAGAAAGCGGATGCTTGGGAGAAACTTGAAACGTCTTTGAGCAGCGAGACCGCACGAGGCGTTGTGATCACACAGCTACAGAGCAAGATCAAGGCACTGCTGTTTCTCGAGCACGAGGCTTCGCTCGTCTTGGCCTACCACGATGACGCCTAACCCCTCGCTCAAGCGGAGCGCCAACGGCAGGCTACCAGGCCCAGTCTGGCGGTACACAGTACATTTTCGCCAGCCCGGGCTTGGCGTCCTGCCGTCGTCGCCCGCTTAACTCGAACGTTAGGCATCTCAAATGCATCTTCCGCCTCTCCCGGGCGTCTACGTCGTCGAGTTGCTCAATGAAGAGCCGATTTCGGTCAATGCCGATCGCCCAGCAATAGCCGACCGCTGCATCAAGGTCACGCGTGCCAACTGCAAGTACGGAAAGGCGACGAACTTGGCCCGAAGGCAAAGGGAGTATCACAATGTCTTCGGTTCGCAGAACGTTCGCTTTCGGTTCTTCAGTACGACAGAGCATCACGCGCTTGTTGAAGCACTGGTTGGGCAGCGACTTGCGGCATTCCGAGTCCCCGGAGTGACGGGAAGACTCAACGAGTGGCTGCAAGGCATTGCCGCGCACGAAGTTGAGGAGATCGTCAAGTCCGTCTTGGCAACACTCACAACAAGCACTGCTGCGTTCGTCACGGGGCCGCCAAGCAATCTTGCCGCTCGCCCGAAGCAGCAGGAGCCGAACGGCGTCTCACCCACCAAATTGGTTGAGGCCGCGCGCTACTTGGAAAGACAACGATTGCCAGTCGGTCTGCTTAGAGACTTACATCATTCGCCTCGCCGAAATGAGACCTTCGCGGCGACTGTCCGATACTTCACCAAGAAGACTGTTCTCCAACTCAGCAATCAGCTTTACGCGGCTCGGCTGATCTTCGTTGCCGACGAACACCAAGCGACTGGTCTACCTCTGGAACAGTTGGTCCAAGAAGCTCTGCGACGACACCCGAAGTGATGCCTAACCAGTCGTCAATCGGAGCTCCAAAGGCTGGACGCCTTGCCTGCGAGGCGCTGTTTGCCTACCCTGCGCCGCACGGGCCAGGCGCCACGCCGTCGTCGCCCGGTTGACTACGCGTTAGGCGTCACAAATGAACCTTTTGCGCCGACTGCTCGGCCTGAAAACCGGGACTGAGGAGACATCGCTAGATCAGGGCATTCCAGCAACGTCAGGTGAGTACATCACGCAAGTCTCCGCCGGCGCCAATCTGGTCGACGGCAAGCAAACTTGGGAATATGCCGAGACGAGCAAAAACAATCTCGAAGTCATGCTCAGGTGCTGCGAAGCCGAACTCAAAACGATGGGAGCAGCACAGGTAGTCGCAGCACCGTTCTACTTCGAACGCGCAGCAATACTCCTACACAAGGCTAAGCAGTACGACCAAGAGATCGCAATTTGTGAGCGATATGTCCACGCCGTGGAAGCCTACTACTCGACTGAGGCCCAAACCTATGAAGCTGACGTACGGCAGGGGCCGCGATTCAAGGCCATAGAAGCGAGAGTTACAAAGGCAAGACTGCTGCGTGAGCGCGCGCTGTGACGCCGAATACCTCTCGCTCAAGCGGAGCCCTGCTGGCTTGCCGCTGGCTCCCTCTTAGCTAGAACGTTAGGCCGCATGAGCGAACACGAACCTACCGCTGGCGAGGTCCGGAAACTGAGTGAAAAGATCGAGCGCGAGGCTGCGTCCCTGCTCGGCCAGAGCCTGTTCAGCTTTTCTCGGCTGGACGTCAATCTGGGACTCATGGTCGCTTCGATCATGCGCAATACCGGAAGAGAGGAACAAGTCCCTGGTGTGGATGCCATGAACTTCCACAAGCGTCTGCACTTCGTTGAGAAGTACATGGGGGCAGCGGAAGGATTGGCCGCGGGAGCACGCCAAGCAATGACTAGCTGGCTTCAAGAAGCCAATGACATTCGCGCACAGCGAAATCAACTCGTGCACGGCAGGTGGGACGTCGATCCTTACAAGCTAAAGGTTCTAAACATTGTCGGCCTGCCAAGCTCCGACTCTCAGCGAACGATTGAGTACACCCTAGACGAGCTAGAGAGCTTCGTACAGAGGACGCAAACTCTGCATTCCCGACTCTGGAAACTTAGAAAACAGTGGCAGTTGCCGTGATGCGGCCTAACCACTAGCTCAACCGGAGGCTCCACGGCATTCCTGCCTAGAGCTTAATTCGTTTCTTGCCCAAGTCGGTCATGCCGCCGCGAGCCGGTTACCTCGAACGTTCGCCGTCATAAACACATGCGACCCTCCTTCACGAACATCTTGCTCTTGCTCGGCGTGCTTGGAGCCGAGTATTGGGTACTATCTGGGCACTTTGGGGACGGGATTGGCGCCGAGTCATTTGTTGCCTTGATCGCATCAATTGCGGCCCTCATTCAGGGTGAAAACTTGCTGCAAAAGCGCGGCTGGCTGCCCACGCATAGCACTCACGACGCCGATCTACATCGCCAACTTCTTCAGGTGTTGCCTCCAGAGTCCACAACCAGTTTCCTCAAACACCAAGACTTTGCCGACTCTTTCAATCCGGACTCCTTGGCTGGCATCAACAAGTTCATCTACGAATGGTCTACCGTAAGCACGGAATTTATTGACCAGCGTCTCCAGACGCTCAAGGAGAACCTGTTTGGATCCTTGGACCGTTTCACAACAGAAATCAGCAAACGTACGTCGCCGATTGGAAATGGACAACGCTCTTCAGTTCTCTCCGACGCGGTCCGCGCACAAGGTGGTGCTCGACCTGAGTGGGTTGTTCAAGACGCACGGATTCTGAATAAAGCTGCCGCAGACTCTTTGCGCCACTACGAAACACTTCTTCGAGCCCTGCAAGTACGCCTGTCTAAATAACGGCTAGGAGGCAGGTCGACAGTTGCGAAAAAATTAGCTCACAAGTTCGAAGGTTCATTGCGTCGCTAGTAAATAGCTCATAGCTATGTTTTTTGCAGCTAGCCCCGCATTCACGGGGTCAATAAGGGCAATGCATGCACTAGCCTTGTTCTAGGTCGCAGATTGACCGCAACTCGATTGGATGCTTTATGACTCTACGTAAGTATGTTTGGCAGATTGCTCTTGCCATTGGACTTTGCACAGGCGGACAGTCTGTGTCGGCATCCACCCTCACGTCATTCGATCCAGGGGTGTTGTTTCCGACGTTTGGATGCGTAATTGACTGGGGTTGTGGCGTAACAAACGTTTCTCACGATGCGCACGCTGCTCAAACATTTGTCGCGCCTGTAAGCGGCACTCTACAAAGCATTCGGCTTTTTGGTGGCGCGATCCAAGGCGGGACAGTTCCACTCGATGTTGGCATCTACCGAACAATTGGAGGTGTGCCTTCAAGTTTGCCTGCCGACCTCTTAGGGTCAGTAACTAAGGAGGTTTCTAGTCTCCCGTTTGAATACCCAGGGGATTGGTATTCGGTTGATTTTCGGGCTCTCGAAATTCAGCTAAAGGCTGAAGAGTCTTACAGCATAGTCTTGACCCGACAAATCTACGACGGCGTGAGCATAGCCTCTTGGATTTCTACAATCGACCCCTATCCCGGCGGCAACTTTTTCACCAAAAATGCTTGGCAAGGTAGTGGTGCTCCTTGGAATGAGTTGGTTGTTTTCGCACCCAAGCACTCGGACCTGGCCTTCGCCGTAGATATATTTGAAGTTCCGGAGCCAAGTTCAGCCGCTTTAGTCCTTTTTTCAATTGCTGCATGGCGATTCTCTAGAGGTGGAAGACTCGTCAGAAGGAACTGATTGCGCCACCCAAGAGCAAGAAGAAGTAGTCAGTTCCATCGACTTATTAACTGGTTGCTTTCTTACTTCAAGCGCCAGTCCATCCGCCAATAGACACGCGTTTAACTCAAGGAGTTTCGCTCTTTAAGGCAGGGTTGCCGGTCACCGATGTCGCACATCGCACCGGCCGTAGCGTTATTGCGTAGCGCCGCAGCCACCGACCAACTCAGACCAGCGCGTCTGTAGTTGCGCGATCCTCATATGGGTTTGACGATGACTTCGGTCATAACGCCGTATTCGTCGCGCTGAATGGTGAAGCGATAAGAGGCCGGCTTCGCAGGTGGCGCGCTGAGTCCATCTCGGCCGTCGCGGCCATTTATTCCAGGGTCGCCCGTCGGTCCGCGCTCGCCGTCTTTGCCGTCGACACCATCCCGACCGTCTGTTCCGTCTTTCCCGTCGCGCGGCGCTTCAAGAAAATCGGACAACTGCCTGGATACCTCGAGCAATTCATCAAGTCCGTCGTCATTCATTGGCATGGTCTCCGTTGAGTTGCTTCAAGCGCATGTGCTCGCAATAGACCCGCCAGTCAGCCTCATTGACGGGTTCGTTGAATGGCCAGCCGGAAGACTTTTGCACGACGGCTTCGGCCGGCATGCTCTTCTCTCGCCTCGCCAGCGCGGCAGCGGCGCGCGTGAGTTCCTCGACCACGGCCTTTAACCGCGCCTTCTGGGCAGGGTCTGCAGCGGTACCGAATGGGTCGGGTTGTGAATCACGCTTCGCCAGCGCGGCCAGGCTGTAGTTTTGAACCTGCATTAGCGGGCTATCGCCACCATCGACGGGCGGAAGATCCTCGCGGGCACGGGCTTCGTTTGGCGATAGCCATCCGCCTCCGACAGCCTTACCCAGCCCATCGAATCTGCCGGCGCTGTCCATGCGCAACAGGTCGTGCAGATCGAACTCGATACGCTGGCCGATCGGCAGGCCGAGACCATGATCGAGACACTGCTCGAGCGATTCGATTAGGCCCTGCAGGCACCCGGAGTAGTAGCTGCTTTCGAGCGCCTCGACATTCGTCATGTTTGGCGGCGGCCCGGCGTTGATCTTGAACAGCGGCACCCGGAACGCACGCGCGACATCCTCGACTGTCCAGCGCAGTTGTTCAATCATCTGCGCGTCGGATGCCGGGATCGTCATCGGCTTGTAGTCGAGACCATCACCGAGCACCAACAGTTTGCCGATGTTGGAGCCAGCGAAATTGCGTTCGAAGTCCTGCTTTAGCCTGATCGCGGTCTCGTCTGAAATCGTCTCCGGTGCGGTCAACATGCCGCTGGGTCGGCTCATGTTCTGAAAGAACGTCGCGCTATTGGTTTGGATCCTGTTGCCCTGCGTCGCACTGAGTGCGCATGCCGTGAGTGGTGACACACCGACCAGCGGATGCCAGAGCGTCATGCCGCGGTCGTGAATGACTTCGCTGGCCGGGACCACCATGCCTTCAGGGATGCGCGACAGGTCATCACCACCGACCGAGTAATACACGTCGCCCTGCGGCGTGACCATGGGTGTCACCCGACGCGGGTCGACCATGAACAGCGCGACAACTTCGCCCCGGGCGTTACGGGATTTCAGCGCGTAGGCGTTGCCGTGCAGAAGTTTGGATGTGACCCAGCGCTCGAGGAATTGCAGGCGGGTGGAGAAATGATTCGGCCGGCGCAGAAGTTCAACAGGCGGAGTTGCCGCGCGGAGCTCAGTCCACACGCCGCTGCGGCCGTCGCGCTGCATGTGTTTTGGAGCAAGTTTCGAAACGTCCTGAGCGATGCAGGCCACGCATGCGAACACGGCCGAGAAGCTGGTAATCGAGCCGATGGCGTCGACCGAAATTCCGCGCTGCCAGTCGCCGCTGTTTGCTTCTCTGAGCCAGCCACCCATCGACGAGCGCACCGGCACTGCGCCAGCGTTTTTGAAGATGCCCGCAAGTCCGCGGTTCAGCACCACCGCAAGTGAATCATTCGCCACGGGTCAACCCTTTCGCGAGTGCGCAGCCGAAAAACAGCGGCGGGATCGATCCGATCAGCAGCGTGGCGCCGGGGCCCAACAGCAGGTAGACGCCCCACAACAGCAGCGAGAACCCGAGCCCCATCGAGAACACAGCTAGCGCGGCAGGCGATCGAACCATCGACCAGGCCGAAATCAGTAGGGCGAACTTGGGTGTGTCCATAGTTCAGCGCGGCTTGTTCAGGTAGACCGCACCGCCACTCTTCGCCGGTCCCAGCTTGACCGGCCGTACCGGCCGCGCCTCGGGTGGCGGATCCAGGTCGACAACTGGTATTCCGACGCTTCGGCCGAGTCCTGCCGCCTTGCTTGTGGCGCCGGCAAACTGCAACAACGCGTCCGCCAAGTTTTGCGCCGAAATGCGGTTCAGCTCGACTTTGACGATCTTCGATCCGCCGCCGCTGATCGATGCGATTGATAGCTGCAAGTCGCCGCTTAAGTGGATGACTGTTCTGTACTTCACGGAGCCTCCTGATTCGATGGCCGCGGTTTTATCTGGGCCACGCTGGAGCGCAAGAGTCGCGCACGTTTGGGGGCAGTCAGAAGGGTTTAACTACTGCTGAAACCTGCCAAATAGTCGAGCCCCGAAGTTTTTTGCCTGACCGCAGGATGTACTGGCCAATCACGAGACCATCGGCCCTGTGCAACAGCTTGCCCAGGCGCTTGGCGTGATCGATGCCCGTGTCGCCGATCTTGAGCAAGTCGGCTGCAGCACTGTTCGGCGCATGCGTTCGAAGGTGCGAAACCAGTTCGGCAGCCGATGCAGTTCTAGGCACGCCAGTCGACATCGACGGAAACGCGGCGCTGATGATTTCCTCGAGCGCCTGGCGTTCCTCGTCGCTGATCGAGTCGGCCGGCTTCGGCGCCTGCAGCGCGGCGGCGATCTGCGCGGGCAGTGCTTCAAGTTGTCGCGATAGCTGCCGGTTACTTGCGATCAACTCGGCCACCTGCGCGGCCGTAGGCGGCATGTCCTGCGTCCGATCGGATGGCAGGGTGCCGAAGGGGTTTGATTTCTGCATCGTCACAGCGTGAAGCACTGATAGCGTTTCTCGGTGCTGGCACCTGCGTCGCGCTTCGCAATCGCCATCGCCATGACCAGCGACACCATGCCGTCTATGCGGCCGGTCGACTTCGTTTTGTCCAGCTTCCTGTTGCCGGCCGGGTCGCGGGTGACGGCAGCATTCGCAGCGCACATCGACAGCACCGGGTGACTGCCGTGCGCGATGCGCGAATTCAGCAGTTCGCCCTCGAGCGCCTCGACTGCCGGACTCATCGACTGGAAGCCTTGCCCGAAGGCTTGCAGCTTGTCTGCGAACGCATCCGGGGCGCCCTGGCGCTTCAGGTATGCCCGGAACACATCGAAGCGCCAGCGGTCGAATGCGACAGCCTGGAGATCGAACTCACTCGCCATCGACAGC
>Ga0138256_10007814_pt1 | contig 11270 bp, 8 predicted proteins | sample KNB2016incub_MG_FD_105486 | JGI IMG/M metagenome (GOLD analysis project Ga0138256, IMG submission 105486) | Active sludge microbial communities from wastewater in Klosterneuburg, Austria - KNB2014incub_MG | ecosystem: Engineered > WWTP > Activated sludge > Unclassified | place: Austria...
GTTTAAGAAAGTAATTAAAGGTAATACGGTTTGTCACATTGATGATGTGAACACCGGCCCTAAACCTGATTTACGAAAAGTATATCCGCAATTAAATTTAAATATCGCAAAAGCATTAAAAATTGCTCCAGATCCGTTGCAAAAAGGAAACCGGTATAAAAGCTATCTGGAAGCAGTGAACAAGTTCAAGGATTTCTTTCTTTGTAAAGAAGAGTTTAAAAAATTGATTCCATTACATTCAGATGATTTTTATAATGTTCCCGAAAAGCTTATAGATTATGTCGATGACGAAAGTAATGACCTGGAGTACAGTAAACAACAAAAGGGAAGAACTCCAAAGTCAGACTTCAGAAGGCTGAAACCTTTTAAAGGAATTGATCACAAGAATGTTCATCTTTTCTTTATTTACCATAAAGACGACCAATCAACAAAAGACAAACTACAAACCTACCTGGAAACCGGCCTTGCTCATTATAGAGGTCTTCACGACTATGCAGGTATTCTATTTCATACGGATGAAAGTAAAACGATTTGCTTTCAAGACCGGGATAACCCTTTTCCTGAAATTGTAAACTTTTTTGATGATCCTGAACATGCCTTGGCTCGGGATGTAAAATACTTAGCAATATATCTAACACCATTTTCTAAAGAAGAAACAAGGATGCAGGAGGAAAGAGTTTACGTTAAAGTAAAACAACTGCTGCTAAAAAGAAATATTGCCTGTCAGTTTGTAGAACCGGCAACTGTAGAAGCTCCAAAAGATGGCTTTAAATGGAGCCTTACCACAATGTCCGTAACTATTTTAGCAAAGCTGGGTGGCATTCCCTGGCGTTTACCTGCCCCGGTGGAGAAGGGTTTGATAGTTGGAGTAGGAGCGTTTAAACACCCCGACGATGTTCGATATATAAGCAGTGCATTTAGTTTTGACAATTCCGGCCACTTCAATGAGTTTGAGTATTTCATGAGTCACCAAACCAAATTGCTTGCAGGAAGTATTGCAACTAAAGTGAGGGAGTTTGCCGATAAATATGAATCACCCTCCCGGTTAATCATTCACTTTTATAAGCGGTTGAGTGAAGATGAATTGAGACCAATTGAGCAAGCGTTGCAGGAGCTAAAGCTGCCCCGTCCGTTACCCATATTTATAATATCCATCAATAAAACCGAAGCCAAAGACATCATTGCTTTTGATACCAATTGGACAGAATTTATGCCTTACAGCGGCACTTACATTTATATAGGCAACAGGAAATACCTGCTTTTCAATAGCAGCAGGCATATAACTAATACCAGCTTTCACTCAACCGATGGTTATCCGTTTCCTATTAAACTTTCAATTGACTGCACCGATAAAAAGCAATTGGAAAATGAAGCAACAATCAAACAACTAATAGACCAAGTTTATCAGTTCAGCCGCATGTATTGGAAAAGCCTTGCACAGCAGAACCTGCCGGTTACAGTAAAGTATCCTGAAATGGTTGCAGAAATAGCCCCGTACATGCAAGGGGATGAATTACCAGATAATGCATTAAATAACCTTTGGTTTTTGTAACTTATTAATAAATAGATTATTATATTGTAAATTGAACCTTTAAACCAAAACTAACGATGGTACCTGTCATTCCTGAATATGATCATTTTGGGCAGAAAATTCCTGCCGGTGCAATTTTCTTCAAGACTCCTACTATAATTGGGGATATAGTTTCAGCTTCAACCTCTTATTACGAAGGTGCTAAAGCATTAACATCGCAGCAAATTCTATTAAAGTATCTGAAAAATATTGGAATTGCGGCTTTAATTGCAGGGGCTATTGTATTGATTGGCAGGGTGTCAAACCCAATTTGGTTTTCAATTTGGTTTGCTGTTCCTATTATTATAGCCTTGATAGCTACAGGTAATTCTACAAAATTTAAAGGAGTTTGTAATTATATAGGCTCAAATGGATTTGCCGAATATGGGTTTATGAACTTACCTGAAAATATTGTAAGTAACACCGAGATTTCCTTTGATAATGTAACAGATATATTAAAAGGTAGCGTAGTTAAAAAAAGAAATTTCAATTATGAAGGCACTGATTATTTCTTTCTCTGGCTTAATAAAGGAACTGTAGTATATAAGTTAGAAAGCACACACCAGAATAAAAATAATGAACCTGGCAAATATCCCTTTGAATATCACTTCATGTCATTGGCTGTTAGCCAATGGACAAGAAAATTGGTTGAACAGATACCGGAAAAATTAGCAAAAAATGGTTGCCTTGAATTTGATCTTGTTGGAAAGAAAGATGAAGTGTGGTTTAATGTCAAGCATATTAGATTAGGGATTGGTTATATAGAATTTATATTTTCTGATCAAACTGTCAGATATAATCATGATGAAATAAAGAAAATGTACTTTAAAGATGGTTCTCTATTTATGGAGCATAAAAATTATGAAAAGAAATTTTTTGGATTTGTAGAAAAAGGCAATAAAAATAGTATTCCGCTAACTAATTTATCTAATCAGCCATATTTTTTTCATGCTTTTGAAAAAATGATGGGTTATTCACTATAATTTATGAAATTAATATCTGGCAACCCATTTCGTATTATCGGCTTATTAGCTGATTGTTCTGAAAAGGATATTCAAAAGCAAAAATCAAGAGTAAATGCCTTGATAAGTGTTGGAAAAGAAATTACTTCTGATTATGATTTTATATCGATAGGTCAATTAAGTAGGAATAAAGAAAACATAGAATCAGCATTTTCAAAAATTGAACAATCGATAAACAAATTGAATTATGCTCTCCTTTGGTTTGTAAGTGGCAATCATTTGGATGAATTAGCATTTAAATATCTTAAAGATGGGAATATAGACAAAGCCCGGGAAATATGGCAGAAACCTACTCAATCTTTGGAAGTTACAGACAAGAACATTTCTGAGTTCAATAACCTGGCTACATTAAATTTGTTTTCCGCATTTTCATCCGGTGAAATAGACATTGATCTCCTGACAGATGCTATTAACTTAAAGACAATTCTTATAGAATCTGAGCCATTTTCTCAATTGGCTCATAAAATTGGTGGTGCTACCTTAAATATTAATAAGGTTGAATTAATCAATCATTTTGCTGATAGCCTTATGGTAGAATTAGAACCATTCTTTAAAAACGGTTTTCCTTTATCTGAGTTTATAGAAGGTATTAGCAATTGTAATCAAGTCATAGTAAAATACCTGTCTTCTAAACTAACCGATAAGCCGTTACATGAAATTGAATTAAGTATAGACCGAACAAAGAAAAAAAGAAATGAAAACCCCGAAAACGGTTTTAAAATTGGTGCAAATTTGTTTACGGAGTCAAAAGAAAACATTGCTGTTCTAAAAACTCTTTTAAGCTCATCCAATATGCAATATCAGGTAATTGCAGATAAGCTTGCAAAAGAAATATTGCAATGTGGTATTGACTATTTTCAGGAATATAAGGAAAGTAATGCGATAAATCCTGGTGAGGATGCGATGAAGCTTTTCAAAATTTCAAAATCTATTGCTATAGGTAATCAAACAAAGGATCGTATTAAGGAGAATATTGAAGGTTTGGATGAATGGATTAAGGATAAGCCAGAAAGAGATAAGCAAAATAGAATTGCAGATGACTTACAATTCATAACGTCCAAATTAGAAAACTTCCAAAAGTTAAACGATTCAGCATCTAATGCAAAGGAATTAATTATTTCCACTAAAGCCAAACTGTCAAACATAAAATCTACACTTGGCGCATATGATGAGTTTTATTTAACAGTAAGTAGTGCTGTTGTAAATAATGCTCAGGGGATGCTTGTCGCAGCTGTTAATAAAGCTCAAGACGGCTTGACCCATGCATATGACAATTCGAGTAAGCTGGTAGTCCTTTCACGGTTAAAAAATATTTTAACAGAGGCAATAGAAGCAACGAATCTAATGGGTACACTTGATATGACTTCTGAAGTGCGTACAAGGTACAATACAAATAAGGATTCTCTTGTAAGTTTAAAAAATCAAATTGACCATGCGCTGACTCCAAGAGGTGGAGGCTCTTCAGGTGGTGGTAATTGTTACATTGCTACAATGGCCTACGGAAGCTATGATCATCCTCAAGTCATCGCATTAAGAAGATATAGAGATAATACACTTTCAAAAACATTTTTGGGTAAAAAGTTCATTAAGATTTATTATAAATATTCTCCTTCATTGGTGGGTTTACTTAAAAATAAAAAGATTGTTAACGTCATCATACGATCCATTTTAAACAAATTAATTAAAATAATATAACCATTATGAAGAGTATAAGTTTATTAATATTAAGTATATCATTTGTACTTTCCACATCTGCCCAGGATGAAGTACTGTCATCTATGAAAAAAGACGTAGCAGGTTTGCATAAGGAGATAACAAGTGTTAAAGAGGAGAATAAGAAGCTAAATTCTTCATTGTCCTTGTTGGCTACTTTAGTAAAAGTTCAAAATGACTCAATTTTAAAATTAAGGTCCTTCCTCATCAATACCAATGATGACTTGGTACAGCGTATAAGTAAATTGCAAAATAATGTGGATGCTAATTCAACACAATCAAACACCAAAATCACTGCACTCGATGAATCTTTAAGTAAGAATACACTTTATTGGATAATTGCTTTTTTGATTGCAGGTTTAATTTCAATCTTAATTTACTATTTACTTAGAAAACGGATTAAGTCTGAATCTGATGGGGTTACAGAAAAAATTGCAAATACAAAAAAAGTCTTAGAAGAGGAGGGCGTAAAGTTGGACAATAAGTTAATAGCAATTTTAGAATCCCAGTTGAAATTAATGCATGAAGATATAAAAATAAATAAAGAAACTTCAGCTGATAAATCTGAAGTGCCAGATCATTCATTAGCTTTAAAAGTTGCTGATGAAATTATCAGGATTCAAACTAACATTTCAAATATGGATCCCGAGACAAAAGGACTAAAACAATTGGCGGCTTCTGTGAAAAGAATACAAGATAATTTTGAGGCTAATGGTTATGATTTAATAGAAATGTTAAATAAACCTTTTGATCAAGGTATGAACGTTGTTGCAAATTTTAGACCTGATGAAAACCTTAAACCCGGGGAACAAATCATTACCAGAATAATTAAACCGCAAGTTAATTTTAAGGGAATTATGATACAGGCAGCACAAATTGAAGTAAGTCAAGGAGAATAATAAAACTTAATTATAAAATAAATTTAAAATGGCACGTAATAAAATAGATTATGGAATTGATTTAGGGACAACTAATTCGGCAATTGCAAGAATGGAAAATGGTAGTCCTGTAATCAAAAAATCAGATACTCTGAAAGATACTGTCCCTTCCTGTGTTGGATTTAATAAAAAGCAAGCAACCACTGCTGGGGATGCCGCTATGAATACCTTTAAGGCTGACAAGCTACGGGCCTTAAAAAATCCAACTTTATCTCCTACAAATACATTCATAGAGTTTAAACGGACTATGGGTACTGATAAACTATATCAGAGCTCTAACTTAAATAAGTCACTAACTTCTGAAGAACTTTCGGCAGAAATCCTGAAAAAGCTGAAGTCCCTTGTTACTGATGAAAATATTCAATCTATTGTTATTACAGTACCTGCAAAATTCACGATTAATCAAAAGGATGCAACATCAAGAGCGGCAAAGCTTGCTGGATTTAAACATTGTGAATTGCTTCAGGAACCAATTGCTGCTTCAATGGCATACGGTTTGGATTCTAAACAAAAAGATGGCTATTGGTTAGTATTCGATTTTGGGGGTGGAACATTTGATGCTGCTCTTATTGAAGTTGCAGATGGTATTATGAAGGTAATTGATACTGGTGGAGATAATTATTTGGGTGGCAAAAATTTGGATTATGCAATTGTGGATGAATTAATACTGGAAAAACTAAAAAGCACCTATGATATTGATAGTTATATAAATGATGAAAGTAAACGGGAGTACCTAAGAGAAGCATTGAAAGTTTATGCTGAGGATGCGAAAATTGCTTTGTCTTTTAGCAATACAACAACAATTCTTTCTAATCTCGGCGATTTTCCTGAAGATGATAATGGAGAAGAGATTGAATTAGACCTTACAATAACAGAGGCAATCTTAGAGCCAATAGTAAGTCCGATTTTTCAAAAAGCAATTGATATATGTAACGAAGTTTTAAAGAGGAAAAATCTAAAAGGCTCTGGTTTGGGTGCCTTGATTTTAGTAGGTGGTCCTACTTATTCACCTATCCTACGCAGAATGCTAAAGGAGCAAGTTACAGATATGGTGGATACAAGTATTGACCCTATGACCGCCGTAGCTAATGGAGCTGCACTCTTTGCTTCAACGATTGATATTTCAGATGAAATAATCGAAGAAACAAGAGATAAAAACAAAATACAGTTAGGTATCGGATATGATCCAACAACTGTAGAAATGGAACAATGGGTGACTATAAAATTATTAAAGGAGAAAACAACAGGTATAATACCTTCTCGTGTTTTTGCAGTAATTGAACGGGCAGATAAAGCATGGTCAAGCGATAAATTAGAATTTAACGAGAACGGTGAAATTATTGAAGTAAAATTAAATGCGGGTAAAGCAAACGCTTTTAATGTCTTTGTTTATGACGAGCTTGGTTCACTACTTCAAAGCGAACCTGGAGAGTTTAATATTATCCAGGGTTCTAAAATAGGAAGTGCCACACTTCCATATAATATTGGTATTGAGATTAAACAACGAACTTCTGGAAAAATTGTATTTCAACCAGTTAAAGGGTTAGAGAAAAATCAGTCGACACCTGCAAAAGGAGCAATTAATGGGCTTAAGACTCAGAAGCAAATCAGACCTGGTATGTCTGCTGATTTTATCAAAATTCCAATTTACCAAGGTGATCACGGTTCACAAGGTTCACGAGCAATATATAATGAACATGTTTATGATGCATTGATAACAGGTGAAGATCTTCCTGCTTTACTTCCAGCCAATAGTGATGTTGATTTAACTATTGATGTTGATAAGTCAGAAAGAATTGTTCTCAGTGTTTATTTCCCTTATTTAGATCATTCAACTGTTATCGAAACTCCAACTGATACTGTTCAAAAAGAAATTGATGCCAATTGGTTGGAAAAGGAGCTGAATAAAGCTAAACATTCGGTTGAAGATTTAAAGGAAAATGGTCATTCGACAGACGTAGAAGTTACTAAACTGAATGAGGAAATAGATTATCTTGAAAAAAGATTTGAACAGGGTAGAGGTGATGCTGACAGGAAAAAAGAAGTACTTGATAATTTACGCAAATCCCTCAAGAAGATAGATGAATTAAATGATGCTGTTGAATGGCCTAAACTTGAAGAAGAGATCAAGGAAGAGTTTTATAGGTTAGAAAAAGCTAATTCAGACTTGGGTAACGATAAAACTACCTTGCTTGTAGATCAATTACGTAAGCATGTTGATCAAGCGATACGGGAAAAAAATATCAAAGTTGGAAAAGCGGTGCTTGAAGATGTTCATAGTATGTTTTTTGGCATTACGATGATTTACCAACTCATTGGTCGTATACGTCACTTTAATGATGATTTTGATTCATTACATTGGAAGGATAGGAGTCGTGCAAGGCAGTTAGTAAATCAAGGTTTGCAAATCATTGGCGGTCATCCTACCGTTGATGAGCTTCGTCCAATTGTAGTCGCTTTATATGATTTACTTCCTGAGGATGAACAGGGTGATGATGATGGAGGAATATTAATTGGATAATATTTAAACTTCAATAAATGGGCAGATTAATTTTAGTTGTTATAATGCTAATAATTAGCGGAATTATATTTTTGGTTAAAGCTGGGATAGGTAAAGTAACTGGTAAAGACGTAAATTTTCAGGACGAAAGCAAAAAAGTAATGCAATCTACAGCCAAGGGTATTAATTGGATGAATGAACAGTGGGATAGGGCAAAGCAAAATGTTAGTGGTAATTCAAATGCAACACTAATTTCAGGTCCATATTCCGATATGTCGGCATTAGAAATAATCGCAAAAGTCAAATCGAATCCAAATAAATATGATTTGGCTACAGCAGAGGCATATTATATAGAACAAGCAGTGGTGAAAATGAACAAAAGGCAATTTGATGATGCGAATAAATTAGTGATGCAAATTCAAGCAGGAGAAGCTCGGGATTTTATGTTAAAGGAAATTGAGCAAAAGAGAAATGTTTAGTAATGCCAGAGTGGTTCATAAAGTATATTGGAGGAGGTTTGTTGGCCGTAATCGGTTATGTTATAATTTCTAATACGTTATGGTTAATTTTTGGATCCCGGTTGTTACAGTCATTACCAGGTGTTAATATTAAAGGAGCAAAAGGAACTTTGCGTATTGCTATAATGATCTTAATGAGTTTTGTCGCTCTTTTTGTTTGGTTTTTTAACTATCTATTTCATATAATTGGTATAAGTAAAAAACGAACAATATCTTCCTGGATAAGTTTTTTTATTCAGTTGGCAAGTAAAATATTTTCAAAAGCACTAAATCAAGACAATTGAAAACAAATGGCTAATCTTTCAAAAGGACTTATTCAAAAGGGACATATTATTGATGGAAAATATAATGTATTGTTTTTCATTAAAGGGTCTGAATATGCCGAAACGTATAGGGTTAAGGATAACAATGGTAAACTTGGATTCTTAAAATTATTTAATTACGGAAAATTAAACAGAAATCAATTTGACATTGAAGGTGAAGTTCTTGAAATAACAATCCTCAAGACAGTAAATCATCCAAATGTCGTTAAATACGTAGATAGCGGTAATCTGTTAATAGAAAATCAGAAGTTTGCATATTTACTTTTAGATTTTATTAGCGGAGAAACTCTTGCCGAAAAAATGAAAAGAGAAACAACTTTAAATTTTTATGAGGTAAAACAGATTATTTTGGGTGTATTAAACGGGCTTAAACATTTACATAATCTGGCTGTACCTATTATACACAATGATATTTCCAATCAAAATATTATGCTTGATTTATCGGGAAATATTTCAATACCCAAGATTATTGATTTCGGCTATGCCAGAAGATTAAATCAACCCAATAAGTCATATCAAAAAGATGGGCTTAACCCATTTTATATGGCTTCTGAGTGTTTCAATAATATTTTTACTCCTCAATCAGATATTTATTCAGTGGGCTCTTTATTTTACCACATGCTATTTGGTCTGCCTCCATGGTTTGTTGAAATTTCTAAATACAAAACCGATAGGTCTAAAGTTGAGGAAATGGTTTTAGAAGAAAGGAAAAAAACATTAAAGCAATTAAATATTGAATCGAAGTCAATTTTTGAAGTGGATAGCGGAATAATCAATATTATTAAGAAATCAATTCATCCTAATGTTGATATCCGTTTTAAAACAGTTGAAGACTTTATTAATGTATTAAACAATGACATTAATATAGAAAATGTTGAATTAAATCAAAGAGAGCAATCTAAAAGAGGGCAACTGCCATCTAAGGAATTTAAGCCCTCATCAAAGGGGAAAGGGTTTGACTTAATTGCTGGTATGAATAACCTAAAATCAATTTTATTTAATGATGTGATAAGGGCATTAAATGAAAGCGAATTATATGAAGAGTATGGATTAACTATTCCAAATGGCATGTTACTTTATGGTCCACCCGGATGTGGAAAAACATTTATCGCAGAACGTTTTGCTGAAGAAGCTGGTTTTAATTATGTATATGTTCGGTCTTCAGATTTAGCAAGTATTTATGTTCATGGTTCACAAGAGAAGATTGGTCAGTTATTTAAAGAAGCGAGGGAAAATGCACCAACTATTCTTTGTTTTGATGAATTAGATGCATTGGTTCCAAATAGAGAAAAAATACATAATGCAAGTCAGTCTGGCGAAGTAAATGAATTTCTTACACAAATGAATAATGCAGGTAAGGATGGCGTTTTTGTTATTGGTACAACTAATAAACCTGACATGATTGATCCGGCGATAATGCGTACCGGGCGGTTAGATAAAATTGTTTATTTGCCTCCACCAGATTTTAATGCAAGGGCAGCTATGTTTCAATTGCATTTGAAATCAAGACCTATTGAATTAGGAATAAATTTTGAGGAACTGGCTAAGGTTACTGAAAATTTTGTTTCAAGTGATATCGAATTTATTGTAAATGAAGCAGCAAGGATAGCCCTTAGAAATAATCGATCAAAAATATCGCAACAAATTATCGTAGAATCAATAAAGATTGCAAAGCCCTCCGTCTCAATTAATGAGTTGAAAAAGTATGAGGAAATTAAGCGTAAATTTGAACAAGGAGGCGAAGATGATACAGCAAGAAGCCCTATCGGTTTTAGAAGGGATTTATAAATAATAAATTATAATTATGCCACAACAAGATATAAGTCATCTGCTTTTAAAAACAGCATTTTCATGTATGGCTTGCGATGGTCATATAGACAATAGAGAAATATCGTTATTAAAACAATTAGGAAAAGAAGTAGAGTACTTTAGGGATGTGAATATCACTAAAGAAATTGATTCATTGGTTATCTCGATTAATGAAAATGGCCATAATTTTTTAAAAGAATATTTTCATGAACTTAAAAATGCAGTTTTAAAAGAAGAAGATGAACTTACAATTGTTAAAGTTGCTGTTCAGGCTATTAATGCTGATGAAAAAGTTGAGTATAGTGAAATAAAAATTTTTAAAATAATACGTTCCTATTTAAAAGTTTCTAACAAAAAAATACTTACAATTTTACCTGAAATTGAAGAATATCTTGAACAAGATATTATCTCAGAAAAATATATAGAAAGTATAACTGAAAATTATTTTGAAGCTCATTCTTTGCCTCAATTTGAGTTGGTTTCATCTCTTGATGCAGCCGACTTACTTTCATCCGAAAATGACACTTAAAGCTAATTTTGCTCAGCCAATTTTATTTATCCCATTTACCTTGGCTTGTTGCCTTTCTTTGCTTGAGGGTGATAATATAAAAAGAATATCAAAATCTTCAAATTGGTGAATATGGTTTGCGATGTCCCAATACGGAAATCATTTTATTAGGGATAATATCTCTCAATTTTAGGTCATATGAATTTCTGCCTGACTTTGAACGATCACATTCATAAGCCAGCTCGCAGTTATATCAACTTATCAATATCTCTCACATCAAATCTTCATGTCGCCAATCCAACGGCTGACAACTGACACTCCATTTAAAAAAATAAAATAATCTGCAAAGATAGCACCGGCACAAAGCCA